>Ga0070741_10019494_pt1 | contig 10821 bp, 4 predicted proteins | sample Coa_R1_4_FD_66440 | JGI IMG/M metagenome (GOLD analysis project Ga0070741, IMG submission 66440) | Surface soil microbial communities from Centralia Pennsylvania, which are recovering from an underground coalmine fire - Coalmine... | ecosystem: Environmental > Terrestrial > Soil > Unclassified ...
GTCGGGGGCTGCTTATCGAACACGTTGTCGATGCCGCCGCGAACCTCGATCTTCGAGGTAAGGGTCCAGGACGTCGCCAGATCGAGCTCGTCATAGGAAGGCGACGGCAGGGTCGTACCCACCGAACTGGTGGCGAGCGCCACGTTGCGCGTGCTCGGCAGGTGCCGCCAATCCACGGCTACGCTGCCAGGCCCGACTTTGTAGCCCAGCGTCGTAAAGGTCTTCCACCTGAACTGGGCGCCGTAGGGTGGAGCGCTGATCGGTGAGCCGACCGTGTTGGCGTAGTGCAATACCGGGCCGCCCGCGACGTTCTGCACATCGTAGTCCCGGAGGTAGTTGAGGTTGATGTTGGCGAAGATCACGCCCGGGCCCACCTGGGTGCTCCAATCGAGCTGGGCGTCGATGCCTGAGGTTTTGATCGAGCCCAGGTTCTGGAACAGCGCGTCCGTGGCGATCCAGAATCCGTTGCTGGGCGAGCGGATGATGAGCTTGCAAAAAGGGTTGTTCGGATCGTACGTCGGATTGGTACCGTAGGCGTTGAAGCATTCCTGATAGGTGGTCTCGGTAGTCGCCGGTGCGATCGCGCCGTTGATGGTGATGTTGTAGTAATCGATCGCCAGCGTGAGCCGCTGGAGGGCTGCGGCCTCGAACGGCGATTGGAATACGGCGCCCAGGGTCCAGGTCTGGGCCTGTTCCGAGCGCAGATTCAGGTTGCCCTGCTGCAGGTCGCGGCCTAACGGAAAGTACACGGGTTGGTTACCCACGTATTGGGGCGTGATCGGGAACCCTCCGGCCAAGGCAGTGCACAGCGCTAGCACCTGCGCGCGATTCGGGTTGCCGGCCACGTTGCCGTAAGGCGCGCGGGTCACGTTCGAGCACGGGTCGTGATCCGGCCAGGGCACGGTGGAGAAGGTGGGCGGCTGAAACAGCTCGGCGACGTTGGGTGCGCGATTGGCGACCTGGCGGCCACCCCGGAGCTTCACGAAGCCGTTGACAGCCCAGTCGGCTGTCACTTTCCACGTGCCGACACCGCCGGAAGTGTTGTAGCTGGAATATCGATAGCCGGCATCGAGGTTCAGTGACTTGACCGCGGGCAGATCCTTCAGCAGGGGCGCCAGCAGTTCCACGTAGCCTTCCGAGACACTCACCTTGCCTCGCGTCGGGCTGGTGTCGAACAGACCGACGGTCAGGGACGTGATGTTGGTGGTCGACAGACCGTGATCCGGATTGTAGGTGTAATCATCGCTGCGATAGTCTCCTCCCAGGGCGTAGCGCAGCTCGCCGGCCGGCACGTCCGCGATGGCTCCCTGGAAGTCGAGCTCGACTTGACTCTGTCTCAGGTGCGAGGTGGTCTGGAGGCCCGAGTCGATGATGCTCTTGCAGTCTTGGGTGACCGGCGTAGTGACGAACGGATTCAAGCCGCTGGTGCAGGCGGCGATCTCGCCGATGCGGCCGTTATTGAAGCTCGCGCCCGCGCCGTAGTTCGGAAGGTTGATCAGGGCCTGGTAGGAGGCGAGGTCGACAAAGCCCTTGTAGCCGACGAGCTGGCTGGTGTCCCCGTGCGAGCCGTAGAGATCGTATGTCCAATCCTTGATGCCGACATTTCCGCGGACTCCGGCGAGCACCTCGTAGGTTTGCGTCGTGGTATCCAACGCGGTGTTACCCATGAAGTCGAGCTCCCTGTTCAGTTGCCACGGCGATGCGGGAGTGGCGCGGCTGTTCAGTATCGTCGCGAGCTCCTTCGGGACAGGGTGGTAGGCTGTGCCCGCCGGGCCGTTCAGGAAGGTCGGCGAAGACGGGTCATCGTACAGAGGATTGTAGGGAACCGTGACCGACCATTGGAGCACGGCCGGCGCATGGCCCCCGGACTGGGTGACCGTCTCGTTTTCGTCGAAGTTGGTCTGTAGGTAGATCGTGGCGTGGTCATTGATGTCGAGGTGACCAGTTGCGAACGCCGAATAGCGAGTCAAGGGCAACGACAGGAACCCGTTGACGTTATTGCTTCCCAGGGCGCCGTTTGACAGATACTTGTAGTCCGGCGCCAGTGGACCTTCATAACCCGGGGCGGGTTTACCCGACTTTGTCCCCGGGGCGTTCGAGAACAAAGTCGCTTGCGTGGTGGTCGCGCCGGGATTGAAGTAAAAGGTGGAGCTCTTGCTGACGTCACCCGGCGCATAACCCTTCGCGGTGAACACGGAATCGACCGCGGCTTGCGTGGGTGAACCGGAGAAGCCGGCAAAGTTGCCGAACGTGTCGACTGCGGCTGTGCCGGGATCGGTGAAGGCGCGGGATTCGAAGGGCCGATCTCGGGAATAGATCGCATCGCGTCTGGAGAAGGTCAACCCTGCCATGACGTTACCGCGGTTGTCCGCGACGTTGGAGCCGAGGAGCGCGGACGCTTGCGTCTGTGTGCCGTCCCCCCGCGTGGTCTGGCCGGACTGAAGATCGAGCGTCACCCCCTGGTAATTCCTCTTGAGCTTGAAATTGACTACGCCCGCGACGGCATCGGCTCCATACGCGGAGCCAGCGCCGCCGGTGATGATCTCGACGCTGTCGATCGCCGTGGCCGGAATGGTGTTCAGGTCGACCACCATGCTCGCGTTGGCCGGCTGGGTGCGGCGTCCGTCCAACAGCACCAGGGTGCGGTTGGCCCCCAGGCCGCGCAGGTTGATGGTCGCGATGCCGGGGCTGTTGGTGGGTGTTGATTGGATATCGGCGGCGCTGGTGACCTGGTTGGCGCCGGGCACGAATTGCGGGAGTTTGTTGAGCTGCTGATCGATACCGACCTCGGCGGTGCTCTTCAGGACATCGCTGGAGACCGTTACGACGGGGCTGTCCGAATTGAAGTCACGGCGCACGATACGCGAGCCGGTTACCGTGATCTCCTGCAAGTCCTCAGTGGGAGCAGCCGACGCGGTAGCGGGCGCGGGTGCGTTTTGCGCGTGTACCGCTGTGGCGGCCGCGCTGGACAAAGCGATGATCACGACGGCGCTGACCCGGGGCGCTGGTGCGCGCGCGGCAGCCGGGTGTGACGAGAGATCGGAGCGTTTCACGAGCATTGGTTCCCCCTGAGGCCATGTTGTGTTCGGGCAGGTGAGCGACTCCGGAGCTCGCGTACCGAGCTCAATGGAGTGTCACGTGGCGGCTGGTGATGGAGGGGGGTAGCGAGGGCGAGCTAGGCGACCCGGGCGAGTTTCGCCGGGCGAGCGGCCACGGCAGGCACGATCCAACCTCGTGACCCACGCGCAGGCCGAGCAAGTTGCGCCGATCCGCAGCAGTGCGATCCGAGCTCGCATCTGTCCCCCTGACTTTCCGCGTTTCGCTGACGTTGGAAAATAGCGCACCGCAAAATCGCCGCGCCACTGGTTTGCCGCGGAATCACGCGCGAATGTTGATGCGGAGAGTATTACTGGCAGTCATAGGCTAGGCGCCGTGCACATTGAGCACTCGGCCTGCGGGGGAGCGACAATCAGCGCTGGCGCCGCCCCACCAATTGTGACAGTGCGGTCCGTAGTTCTTCGGCCGACGCGCGGTCCGCGTTGCGGGCGCGCCATCCAACAAAACCGTCCGGGCGAACGAGCACGCAACCGTCGGTCGCGATGCCATGGCTATGCGCGAGATTGCCGCCGGGGTCTTTCAGGTCATCGACTCCGGGTTGGAGGATCTCGAGCGCGACGCCCCGGAATTCTTCCGAAACCTCCCGCCCGTACCGAGCCCAATCGTCCGCAGCGGGCCCACACAACAGTACGAAACCACGAGCGTACGCGTCGAGCGAGGAGATGCGTTGGTGCCCACGTTCCAGCCATAAATGCGGGGCCCGCGTGCCGGGGCGCCCATGCGACTCGCGTGGATTCAAAAAGAGGCGACCATCGTCCGGCGCGTCCGGGAGAATGCTGTCAGAGCGATAGACATAACCGAGCTCAATACCGAGATCCTCGATGAGCGGCTGGCATCGATCGACACCCAAGCTTGGGTCGGTGCGCAGCACGTAACGCGTATAGGCCTGCTCGGCGGTCAGCCGCGCGACCGGCATGCGCTCACTTTCGTAGCTGGCCAGGAGAGCTGCCGAGGCGTGGCCGTTGATGACGAGGGCGAGCTTCCAGGCAAGGTTGTGTGCGTCCTGAACACCGGTGTTGCCGCCGAACCCTCCAGTGGGAGGCATCACGTGCGCGGCATCGCCCGCAATGAAGACGCGATCCGTTTGCAACCTTTCGGCGACCTGGGCGGCCGCTTCCCAGTGCATCACCGTATCGATCGTGAAAGGAATGTCCGCGGAGCCGAGCGCGAAGCGAACGAGCTCACGCGCACGCTCATCGGTCAGTGTCGTGGAGACATCCGTAACGGGCCTCTCGGGGTCACCCACGGTGTTGACCACCAGAAAAGCGCTATCGAACGGTTTTTCGAACCGGAAGAAGCCCCGCAAGTGCTCATTGTTGACATAGACCACGGCCCACTGCTTGCCCGCGAGGAGGGATCGCAGATTCGCGCGAAAGTAGATCGTGATGCTACGGGAAAAGGCCGGGCGTCCTTGCATGCCGATACCGAGGCTTTTGCGTACCGCGCTGTGGGCGCCATCCGCGGCAATCACATATCGCGACCGCACGGTGGAGGTTTCTCCGCTGCGGCGATCGCGCAGCTGCGTGGTGACTTCCTCCGCCTTCGCTTCGATCGCGACGACTTCGGTGGAGAAACGCAAGCTCGCGCCGAGCTCCGCCGCTCGTTGCGCAAGCAGCGGCTCGAGCGCATTTTGCGATAGAAAAATGCGCTCGCACGGGCTGACGTCGCGGACGCCCGCGTTCAGATCACCGATGAATTCCCGCGTGGTCCCTCCGACCAGGGTCCTGACCTCGACGATCCCGCCGTTTTGTACGAACTGCTGGGCCGAGCGCTCGCAAACCGGCGCTTCCAGGCCAACTGAGCGGAAGACCTCCAGGGTACGCTGCGTGGCGTGCGCCGCGCGTGGATGAATGGCGGTGCCGGAGTGACGCTCTACCGTCAGGGATGCGATACCAAGCTGGCCCAGCAGAGTGGCGGCCGACAGGCCGACCAGACTGCCACCAACAATCAACACAGGAAACTCGCTGTCCGTCATGGAAGTCTCGCGCTCGGTGGCGGCAGGAATGCCGTCCGCTCCCTTTCGATAAGCGAAAGTTGATGCGGATACCGAAAAGTAGCTTCGCGCGTTGGACGAGCAAGATCAATGGGCATGGCAGCGGCTGCCCCTGGGTGGTCACGACTCGCCCAAGGGTAGCCTGCGCATCTGGTTCAGTTGCCGCTCGAGTTGGCGGGCGTTGCCGTTCTCACGCGGCCTGTTTGAGCCGCTCCACCTCGGTGGCCTGGAAGCTGGCGCGCGAGCGCATGCGGCTCAACCACTCATCGAGCGCCGTAGTGGCCAGCAGTTCCTCGCCTTCCGGTGTTTCTCGGAAGAACAACAACTGCGGCGCCACCATGAGATCGGCGATGGACAACCTGTCTCCCGCGAGAAACTCGGCCGAACCCTGCAACCGTTGCAGTTCCTGGATACACACGCGAGCCCAGGGCAGCGCCTTGGCGATGTTCTCTTCACTGGGACCGCGATTCCAGAGCAGGTGGGACAGGATTCGCTCCGCCGTGATCCCGACTGACACATAGGGAAACACGTACCAGTCGACGATGCCGACAATCTGGTTCATTCGCGCGGCGGCGCGTGGATCTTGCGGTTGCAGCGCCGGACCGGGGAGTTCCGCATCGAGGTACCGCAGGATGGCTTGCGTCTCATAGAGCCGGAAATCACCATGCTCCAGCACGGGGATGCGCCCGAAGGGATGGCGTTGCAAGTGCTCCGCACTCCGTGTCGCGCCAATGCCCTGCGGCAGGGCTGTCAGGCGATAGGGCGCCTGTTTCTCATGCAACCCCAGCAAGGCGCTGCGGACGTACGGACTGCCGGGAACTCCATAGACGACGAATTCGCTCATGACACAAAGCTCCTAGGTGGGCGGGGTGAGGTGCATCAGACATTACGTCAGTGTGCGCTTACGGTAAGCATGTACTTACACAAAGTCAAGCGCTGATGGCCCGCGCCATCGACGAGGAGAATCTTTCCTTCCGTGAGCAGGTTGCGGACCAGCCGTCCAGGTCCTGTGGCTTTGCGCTGAAGGTGGTGCTTAGCGGAAGGCGTACCGCAGCTCCACGCCGACCTCGCGTGGGCGTATCAACGTCTGGTGCCCACCGAACGCCGGATTGTCCGTGGATGACACACCACGCTTATCGGTAACGTTCTCCGCGAAGAGCTCCACGGACAAGTTGCTCTGTTGAAAACCAAGGCGAAGATTGCCTTCGGCATACGAGTTATCGACTATGGTGAGTTGGCTGAAGTCGTTGTGGACGGCGCCCACGTAAACCAGGTCCGCGCGCGCGAAGCCTGACCAACCCCCGCCTACCGGGTAGTTGTATTGGGCGCCGACGCTCCCATTCTGCTGCGGCGAGTCGGGCAGGCGCTCGCCGGGGGAGAAGCCGGTGCCCGGATTGACGTCATCGAACTTGTTCTGGTTATACGCGAGCGACAGGTTGAAACGCCACGCCGGAGTCGGTTGCGCAACCAGCTCGAGCTCCACGCCCTTACCGTTGATATCGCCTGAGTTGACGATGCCGCCGAAGCCGCAATTCAGGCCGAGCGCGAGCTGTACGCCCGACCATCTATCTTTGTAGACATCGACATTCAGAGCGAAACGGTGCTCGGCGAATTCCGCTTTCATTCCGAGCTCATAGTTGCGCAGTGTATCGGGCCGGGTGACCGGTTGCAGGCCGGCTCGAGCCGCGTCGGCCGCGCACCCGGCGGGCAACGGATCGTTGACATCACCGCTGCGGAATCCGCGGCTCGCTTGCAGGTAAAGCATCATGTCTTTCGTTGGCTCGTAGCGCAGGTATTCGGAAGGGTTGAATGCGTGTACCGAGCCACGGTTGGTCGGGCCGGCAGGATTGTCTCCTCCGGCCAGCACTCCGGAGGAGGCCGGATCGAAGCTGCGGATTTCTTCCCGCAAATAGCGTCCGCCGACACCAACTGTCCAATGGGGGAGGAATTCGTAACTGAGCGTGCCAAAGAGGGAGCGTTGCTCCTGGTCGGAGAAGGTCTGCGGTGGCACGTTGTAAGCGTAGGTTTGCCCGAACTCGACCAGTGGCAGACACAGTGGGCAGGAATAGTCGGTAGCGTACTGTCCCAGGTTCGCATACTGATGCAGGTAGAAGCCGCCCAAGGTCCACTGCAACTTCCCCTCGCCGCGCGACTGCAATCGTACTTCCTGCGTGAAGACTCGCCCCAGGCTGCTATCCGCAAGGCCAAAGGGAACCGGGGCGCCAAAGTAAAGGTTCCCGAGGAAGGTAATGTCCTGGTCATGGTAGCGTCGCATCTGCATCCAATTGCTGATCGACATGAGCGACACCGGACCCAGGTCATATGTGCCCTGCAGAGTCTTGATGTCGACCCGCTCGCCAAAACCACCCCCCGCGAAGGCATCCAGGGCGCGATTCTGCTCATAAGGCCCCGCCGCGGGATCGGTGAACTCCTCACTGAACAGTTTGTCGTCCTGCAGAACATAGGTGAAGTCCAAGCGCAACCCGTCGATCGGCTGCCAGCGCAACGAGGCACGTGTGCCCCAGACTGACTCCCGATTGATGTCCTTGCGGATAAACCCTGCGATCGCAGGCGTCACCACCGTGCCAGGAGGCAGCCCGAGGCTCGCGCTGTAATCATCCGCCGGTTGTGTTGGTACCACGTTGTCGATATAACCCGCGATGTCATCTTTGTAGCCCACTAGACGCAGGGCCAGATGGTCCGAGATGAGCGGCATGTTGATGACGCCCTCGACGTGATAGCTACCGGAGTCGGAATGCGCCGTCGCGAATCCACGAGTATCCACGTCGGTCTCGTACTGGGTCAGGTCGGGGGCGGTGGGGATGATCCGCAATACGCCCGCGAGTGTGTCGGCGCCGAAGACGGTGCCTTGCGGCCCGCGCAAGACTTCCACCCGATCGATATCCACCAGGCGCAGATTCGGCTTGCCACCGTGATTGGTGAACACGCTGGTCAAGGCCTCGCCGAAGTAAGTAGCCACCGTTGAGCCGACACCGCTCTCGGTCAGGCCGCGGATGTGGACGACGGAATTACCCGGACCGCCATCCTGGAAATACACCCCTGGAATGCTGTTGAGATAGTCGCCGAATTGAGTGAAGCCGCGGAGCTGGATGTCCCCGCTCGTCACCACTGAAAGCGACAGCGGGACATCGTGAAGGGATTCGGTCCGCTTCTGCGCGGTCACCACGACTTCTTCGAGGGCTGGTGGCGTACTGTTCCCGGCATCGGGCTTTGCCGCGACCGCGGCTACTGCCCAACTCACGCCGGCGGCCGCGGTGAGGAGCGGCCACAGCGGGATGTTCCTGACATTTCGGCGCACATCGCTCATGAGCGGTTCTCCGGCGGTACTGAATGTCGGTTTTCTAAATCTACATTATATTTTCATTTAATGAAACTTTTTACACTGGAGCGCCGCTGTGCGCCCCCATCCGCTATGATGTAGAGACCTCTACCGGCTACGGTTCGATCCGATGAAAGACACTGCAAATGAGTCTCGCCTGGGGGCGGCGCTGCGCGCGCTGCGGAAAGAGCGAGGTTGGACGCTTGCGGAAGTCAGTCGGCGCACCGGCTTTTCGATCCCGACGCTCTCCAAGGTGGAAAACAACCGCCTCTCGCTCTCTTACGACAAGCTCATCCGCTTGAGTGAGGGGCTGGATGTCGACATCGCGCAGTTGTTCTCCCCGGCCGCGGAATTTCCCGGGACCGGTGCCGTTTTCGGCCGCCGCAGTGTCAATCGACGCGGCCAGGGGGACCTGGTGCCGACCCAGAACTATGATTACCGCTACCTGAGCACCGACCTGACACACAAGAAATTCATTCCCATTCTCACCGAAGTGCGTGCCCGTTCCCCCGAGCAGTTTGGCGACCTGGTGCGCCATACCGGCGAGGAGTTTGTCTATGTGCTGGAAGGGGAGGTGGAGATTCGTACCGAGCTCTACGCTCCGCTGACCCTCACGGCAGGCGAATCCGCCTATCTGGACAGCTCCATGGGGCATGCCTACCTTGCCAGGGGTGATGCGCCTTGCCGCCTGCTTGCAGTGTGCTCCGCTTCCGAACGGGATTTGCGAGCGGTCACGGCCCGGAATGAAGCGGATGGCTCCGCCGCGGGACGTCAGATCATGGCGGGTGGAGAAATCATACGCGAGTTACGCCCGAGGCCCGCGCCGGCCGCGGCGCCCAAAGCGGCTCACAAGGCCGCGCGCCAGCGGGGCGGCCGTTCGCGCGCGCGCCGAAAGTAGCTTTCCACGACGGCAAGTCGTCGGCAACACACTCGAGCCTGGAGAGCGCGCGACACTACTGCGGCGCGTGTGCTCGATGCTCGGGCTCGAGATGCAGATCCTGATAATCGAAGCTGAAATCGGCGGTCGGCGAGACCGCCTGCATGCGAATCCTTTCGATCCCACCCTGTGGAGTCAGGTCGAAGGTGAGATAGGCATCCTCTATGTCACGATCCGTCCAGCGCGTGCGAAAAGTGTCATATTGGACGTGTTCCAGCGAGCCTTCCATGCCCGGGGTGGCATCGAACTTGATGTTGAGTCCACCGGGGGCGCCTGAAGAGATCGTCACCGTGCCGTACCACGGATCCCGGTAGACCCCTGCGTAGGAGGTGAGCGCGAGGGAAGGGCCCCGATTGGAGGCAACGGCGGCCTGCTGAGCGTTCAGGGTACCGAGCGCGTCCGCGTGGATCTGGTCGAAGGCTTGTTTGAACAGACCAGGCCAGTCCTGTTCCGACAACCCCAGGTACTCGTCCAACAAGTGATAGAAAACCGACCAGCGAGCGCCGCTGTCCTCGGAGTTGATCATGATCGCGAACGCGACGTTCTTTTCAGGAACCAGGACGACGGCCGACAGCCCGCCGAGCACGCCCCCAGAGTGGGTGATGATCTTGTGGCCACGATAATCCTGAATGAAGAATCCGAGACCGTAGTCTTCGAAGCTCGGCTGGATCAGGGCCACCGCTTTCGGGACGGGCGCGATGGGAATCACCGTCTGCGGCGTCCACAACTCGTTCGAGCCCGCTTCGCTGAACAATCTGCTCCCTCCATCCAGGCTGCCGTGCGCGAGTTGCACGCGCAGCCACTTGCCCATATCGGCGGCACTGGAATAGATGGCTCCGGCAGGCGCGGCAGCCCCTCCTTCGTATCCGGAGTTGAGCACCGTCAGCGGGCCGATGCCACGGATCGGCCCGGTCGTCCGTGCGTGGGGCTCGACATGGTTCGGTTTTTGACTTGGGTAATCGATCGCGGAGTCGGCCATTCCGACCGGGGCGAAAATATGCGCACGGACGAAGTCCTCCCAACTCTGCCCGGAAACGCTCTCGATCAATTGGCCGGCAACCGAGTATAGGACGTTGTCGTAAGCGAAGACGCTGCGAAAACTGGTCGCCGGGCGCAGGTAACGCAACGAGCGGACCAGATCGGAGCGCGTGCGGCTCGTGGTCGGTACAAACATGAGGTCGCCCTCACCGAGACCGAGTCCGCTGCGGTGGGTCAGGAGATCGCGGACGGTCATCTCGTGTGAGGCGTAGGCATCGTACATCTGGAATCCCGGCAACCGGTCCACGACCCGATCCGCCCAGTCGAGCTTGCCCTGATCCACCAATATAGCGAGCGCCGTGGTGGTGAAAGCCTTGGTGTTGGAGCCGATGGGGAAGGTCGTATGCTCGTCAACGGGCGCGCTGGAGCCCAACTTGCGTATTCCGTACGCGCGCG
>Ga0070741_10019495_pt1 | contig 10820 bp, 9 predicted proteins | sample Coa_R1_4_FD_66440 | JGI IMG/M metagenome (GOLD analysis project Ga0070741, IMG submission 66440) | Surface soil microbial communities from Centralia Pennsylvania, which are recovering from an underground coalmine fire - Coalmine... | ecosystem: Environmental > Terrestrial > Soil > Unclassified ...
CGAGAACCGGTACCTGCAGCGTGTGCGCCTGATCGCGAAGCTGCCGACGATCGCGGCCATGATCTTCCGCCACAACCGCGGCCTGCCGTACGTGCATCCGCGCAACGATCTCGACTACATCGGGAACTTCGTCAACATGACGTTCGAGATCGGCGGGCGGCACGAGCCGAACCCCGTGCTGCAGCGCGCCCTGGAGATCCTGCTGATCCTGCACGCCGACCACGAGCAGAACTGCTCGACGAACGCGGTGCGCGGCGTCGGCTCGTCGCACGTCGACCCGTTCTCGGCGGTGTCGGCCGGCATCGCGGCGTTGTACGGGCCGCTGCACGGCGGTGCGAACGAAGCGGTGCTGCGCATGCTCGACGAGATCGGGACGAAGGAGAACGTGCCCGCGTTCATCGAGAGCGTGAAGAGCGGCAGCGGCGGCCGGCTGATGGGCTTCGGTCACCGGGTGTACAAGAACTACGACCCGCGTGCGAAGCTGATCAAGACGATCGCCGACCAGGTGTTCGAGCAGACGGGGACGAACCCGAAGCTCGACATCGCGCTCGAGCTCGAGCGGATCGCGCTCGAGGACGACTACTTCGTCTCGCGCAAGCTCTATCCGAACGTCGACTTCTACTCGGGCCTCATCTACCAGGCGATGGGCTACCCGACGGACTACTTCACGGTGCTCTTTGCGCTCGGCCGTCTGCCCGGCTGGATCTCGCAGTGGGAGGAGATGCTCCAGGACAAGGAGCAGAAGATCGCCCGCCCGCGGCAGATCTACACCGGCTACGACGAACGCGACTTCGTGCCGATCGCGAAGCGGTAGCGGTTGTTTGCCTCGCGGGGCCGCGGGTAGCGGCCCCGCATGGCCTCATCCCGCGAGCTGCGCGGGCCGCTCGCGGATAGCTATCCGGCGGCGGTCGCGCTCGTCGTCTCCGCGCTCGTCCCGTTCCTCGCGGTGACCGCGTCGCTGGCGCCGCTGACGAAGGAGATCGGGAAGGACGTCGGGCTGAGCAAGAGCTCGCTCGAGCTGACGACCGCGATGTCGGACGCCGCGTACGCGTTCGGCACGGTGCTGGCCGTGCAGTTCGCGCAGCACCTGCGGCAGCGCCGGATGCTGCTCGTCTATGTCGTTTTGTTCGTGATCGCAGCGGTCGTAGCGGCGCTGGCGCCGTCGCCGGGGCTGTTCGTCGGCGCGTTCGTCGTCGAGGGGCTCTGCACGAGCCTGATGCTGATCGCGGCGGTGCCGCCGCTCGTCATCGGCTGGGGCGCGGAGAAGATGCCGTGGACGGGGGCGATCATGAACCTGTGCATCTTCGGCGCCGTCGCCGCGGGGCCGAGCATCGGCAGCTTCGAGGCCGGCTGGAAGGACTGGCGGACGCTGTTCTGGGTCGTCGCGGGAATCGGCGGCCTCGCGCTCGTGTTCGCGGTGCTCACGTTCGAGGACGTGGAGCCACAGGACGAGGATGCGCGCTGGGACATCGTCGCGATCCTTCTCGCGGCGGTCGGTTGCGCCACCGCCTTCTTCGGTGCCGCGCAGCTCGAGATCCACAAGCACGCGACGCCGCTCGCGCTCACCACACTCTTCGTCGGCATGACGCTGATCGCGGTGCTCGTCGCCTACCAGTACAAGCTGCCGAACGCGCTCATGCCCGTCGAGCAGATGGCGACGACCTTCCCGGTGATGGGGGTGACGATCGCCGTCTTCGCGAGCGCGGCTGCGTTCGGGTTGATGGATCTCGCGCTGACCGCGCTCGAGAAGGCGAGCCCGACACACACCGGCTACCTGTTCCTGCCGGAGCTCGGCGCGGCCGTGCTCACCGCGATCGTCTTCGGCGCGATCTTCCGCACGCGCTTCACCCCGATCTATGCGCTCACCGGCATCGTCGTCCTCGCGGTGGCGGGTGTGGTGTTGATCGGGGTGGCCGGGGGCAGCGACGCGCGCATCGCGACGGGCGCAGGCCTGCTCGGGCTCGGCGTCGGAGCGGCGGTGTCGCCGGGCCTGTTCATCGCCGGCTTCTCGCTGGCGTCCGCGCAGATTCAGCGGGTGTTCGCACTCATCGAGCTCCTCCGCGGCGTCGGCGCCTTCCTGTTCGCACCTGTCCTGCTCTACCTCGCCGGGATCTTCTCGACGAGCGAGAAGACCGGCATCGCCGACGCCGCCGGCCTGTGCGCCGCGGTCGCCGTGGTCGGGGCGGCCGCCGGGTTGCTGATCTTCAACGCGGGCGGCGCGCGGCTCCAGCGGCCGGACCTCGAGACGTGGCAGGAGAAGGGCGATCCCGCGTGGGACTCGCCGCCCCTGTTCCAGCAGCTTCGCGACTAGGGAACGGCGACGCCTCGATGCCGAGCTCGGTCATCCGCGCGACGTAGCGGCGGTAGCTTCGGCGGGCTTCCCCGTGGCGTCCCGCGTCGATCAGCGCTCGCGTGACGCCGAGGTGCGCTCCCTCGTCGTACGGGTCGCGCTCGAGCACGCGCAACCGGTAGCGGACGGCGGCATCCGGGTCGTCCGCGAGCTCCGCAAGCGCGGTCGTCACCGCGAGGTACATCGCACGCAGCTCCTCACGGAGCGGCGTCGCCCAGTCCTCGTAGAGGTCCTCGTCGAGGAACTCGCCGAGGTACATCGCCTCCGCCGACTCGAGGCGTGCACGGGCCGCGTCGTCGCCGCCGTCGCGCCGGAGGCGAAGGCCCTCGTTTCCCGCTTCGAGAAACCGCTCGGCATCCACGTCGACGTGGGCGAGACGCAGCTCGACGGCATCGCCGTATGCCGCGACGAAGAAGTCGGCCGGTTGACGACGCTCGGGATCGAGAACGCTCCTCAGAGTGCTCAGCGCGACCGATAGCCGATTCGAAAGACGGCTCGGGTCGTCGCCGGGCCACAGCGCTTCCATCAGGAGCTCGCGAGGCGTTTGCCTGCCGCGCCGGACGACGAGGATCTTCAGCAGGTCGCGCGCCTTCTTCGACTGCCACTCCTCGTGGGCGATCGGACGACCGTCGCGAAGTACGCCGAAGCGGCCGAGCGTCGCGATCGTCAGGGGCTTCGCCGGGTCCGCGAGCAGCGACGGCAGGATCGACGCGAGCATCGGCCGGTAGCCGTTCGCACCCGCGTCTCGCAGCCGTCGCTCCGCGGCGGCCGTGAGCGCCGCGCCCGCGTCGCCTCCCGTGCAGATGCCGAGCAGCAGCTCGGCCCGCGCCTCGCCGAGCGGCTCGCCGATGCCGCGCCAGAGCGACAGCGCATCGTCGAGATGCGCAGCCTGTCGCCGCCGGTCGTCGACCGTGAGCGCCTCGACGAGGAGCGCGTTCGCGAGGCCGGCTCGATCGCGCCGCGTGCGGGCGAGGTCGGCCGCGGCGTCCGCAGCTTCGGCCGCGCCGGCGCGATCCGCGGCCGCGAGTGCCACCCACGCCTCGGCGATGCGCGCGCTCACCAGTGCCATTCCGTCGCCGAGCCCCACCGCACGCCGTGCCAGCTCGCGCGCGCGCGGCGGGTCGTCGACCGCCAGCAGCTGGGCAAGCGCCGCGAGCGGCGGCACGAGACCCTGGACGTCGCCGGCATGCTCGGCCTGCGCGATTGCCTCTTCGTACAGTCCGCGTGCCTTCGCTGTGTCGCCGCGCTCGCGCGCGATGTCGCCGAGCAGCGCGAGCGGATAGCTGACCATGCGCGAGCCGGCGCGCAGATAGAGGTCCTTCGCGCTCTCGAGATCCGCGCGCGCCTCTTCGAGCCGGCCGAGGCGCAGCATGACCTCGCCACGGTTGGTCAGCGCGAGCGCGCGGAAGAACGCGAATCCCGTCAGGTCGGCGAGCTGCGTGGCGATCTCCAGCTCCGCGAGCGCCCGGTCGTACTCGCCCTCCTCGAGGTACCGCGAGCCGCGGTTGGCTCGGACCCGGACCGCCTGCAGGACGTCGCCGGCACGCTCCGCATAGTCGAGCGCGCGAAGGTAGTGCGCGTCGTTCTCGAGGCGGTCGCCCGAGAGCGCCGCATGCATCGCCAGCGCGTTGTGTGCGGCGGCCAGCGCCGTCGCATCCTCGGCCTCACGGGCTCGTGCCAGCGACTCCGTCGCTGCCGCCAGGCACGCCGCTTCGTCGCCGCGGAGCCAGTGCGCCGTCGATTGCCAGGCCAGAAGCAGCGCGATGTCCCGCGGCGCGCCCTGGTCGAGCACGCCGCGCGCGTAGGCCGCGAGTGCCTCGTCGAGGTGGCCGCGGTGGTGGTGGATCATGCCGATGCGCCAGGCGAGGCCGGGGTCGAGGCCGGACTCGCCGCCGCCGGCGCGCTCGAAGCAGCGGAGGGCCTCGTCCCAGTCGCCGCGGATCTCGAGGGCTTCGCCGAGCAGGCGCTCGACCTGCCGTGTTCGCGTCGCAGCCGGCAGGGCTGCGGCTGTGCGGATCACCGTGTCGACGTTGCCGGTGGCGAGCAATTCCTCGCCATGCGTGTCGAGCACGCGCGTGACGCCGTCGTGGTCGGCGATCGCGACGAGCGACGCAAGCGCATCGACGTACACGCCGTGTTGCTCGAACCACGCGGCAGCAGTGCCGTGCAACGTGCGAAGCTCGGCGGCGTCGAGAGGCAAGCGCTCGAGCACCAGGGTGCGCACGAGTGCATGCAGACGTGTGTCGAGCAGCAGCCCTGAGCGGCGCAGCGCCGCGAGCGATTCCGGAGGCGCATCGATTGCGTCGCCGAGTCCCGTGTCGAAGCGATCGAAGACGGCGATCCGCCGGAGGAGGTCGCGAACCTCCGGCGTGATGCGCTCCAGCACCTCTTCGGCGACGTACGCGAGCAGACGGCCGCCGGGCCGATGCAAGGCGGCGATGGCCGCGGCGCGCTCGTCGCTCGCGACGCCTCGTAGCGCTTCAGCCGTGAGGCGGACGGCTGCGGGCCACCCGGCCGTCAGCTCGAAGACATCGGGCGCGAGCGGCACGGCGTCCGCGTCGAGCACGGCCTCGAGGAGCTCCGCGACCTCGTCCTCGCGGAACGCGAGCGTCTTTGCGTCGAGGTCGAGGACGTCTCCACGTCCGCGCAGCCGCTGGATGGGGAAGGGCGGGTCGAGCCGGCTCGAGAGCACCACGTGCAGCCGCGCCGGCGCCTGGCGGCAGATCTCCTCGACCAGCCGAACCGCCGGCCCTGTACGACCGAGCTCCTGCAGGTCGTCGAACACGAGGACGAGGTCGTCCTGCAAGCTCTGCTCGAGCCCTTCGCAGAGGAGCGCTGCCACCTGCGCTGCCCGGTCGGACTCGTCGCTGTGGGGGCCGAGCGGCGTCCGGGCGGTCCGGCGCAGTTGCGTGCCGATTCTCGGGAATGTCGCGGCGAGCTGGGTCGCGATCGCGAGCAGGAGGACGCCGAGGCCGGGGTTGTCTGCGTCGAGCGTGCACCAGAGGCAGGTCGTCCCCGCCGCCCACGCGCCGAGCGCCACCGACTTCCCGTAGCCGGCGTCGGCGACGACCACGGTCAGGCGCCGCGACAGGGCGCCCTCAAGCTCACGCGTCAGCCGGGGGCGGGCGATGAGCGGTCTGCCCCGCCGGGTCGCCGCAGCGTCGACCTCGAGCGCCATTTCCGTCCCCCCGATTCGGCTGGACGAGTCATACACCGGAACCAGGAAGGCTGTCGAGCGGCTGTCGCTTTAAGCCGACCGAAAGGGCCGGGGCGGACGCTACGGACGTGGAGACGTTCGTCATCCGCGTCTGGAGGCCCGCAGAGGGCGAGACGGATTCCCCGTTGCGCGGGCTCGTGGAGCACGTCCGCGGGGAGCGTCGGCCGTTCGAGGGGCCGGCCGACCTCCTCGCCTTCCTCGACACGGCCTTACGGCCGCCCAAACCGCGCGCCGGATCCTCGGAGCGTGAGCCACATTCGAAAGGAGCAACCAATGCGTAAGCACGTTCTTCTGGGGGTCGCGCTGTTCGCGATCTGCTTCAGCGGCGCGGCGATCGCCGCAAGCTCGCCGTCGTCGAAGCTCGCCGGCAAGTGGTCGGGGACGTACAGCGGCGCGTTCGCGGGCAAGTTCACGCTGCACTGGCGGCAGACGGGGTCGAAGCTGACCGGCTCGATCACGCTGTCGAACCCGGCTGGGCAGTACTCGATCAGCGGCCGGATGCGCGACGGCAAGATCCAGTTCGGCGTCGTCGGCGCCGGCGCGACCTACAAGGGGTCGGTGCACGGAACGTCGATGCGCGGCAGCTACATCAGCCCGCGCGGCGGCGGCACCTGGAGTGCGCACAAGACCTCGAAGTGACCGTCTCCTGGGCGGTGGCTCCACTGCGCGAGCCACCGCCCAGGAGGTGTCCGCATCACGATTCACCGACGAGAGGAGACTCGACATGAAACGCTGGAGCATCGGCGCCGCGCTCGTTGCGGCTCTCGCAGTCACTCCGGGAGCGCTTCCGGCATCGAGCAAGGTGCTCTTCAAGCCAGGCTTCAACCTCTGCAAGGCCGCGCCGCTGACCGCGGTGCGGAAAACCGGTGGCCAGCCGTACCGGCCCGGCGCTTTCGACGGCCGCGTGTGCAACTGGGAACGCGCCGATTTCAAAGCCGGGATCACCCTCGCCGTTCTCACAGGTGCCACGGCGACGGCCATGAAGCCGCGGATCACAGGCGTCCACGGCACCACGACAGGTCCGGGCGGCATGAAGATGCGCCGGGTCAAGCCGTCGGGCGGCTCGGCTGCCGTCATCGAGACGCTTCCGGTTGCGGTCAAAGGCGAATTCTCGAAGGAGCTCCTGATCGCATTTCCCCAGGGAATCGCCCACATCAGCGTGACCGCGCCCGGCTCGCTCCCGGACAGTCGAGTGCTGGCGATCGGGGCGTTGCTGACGAAGTAGCAACGGAGCGCCCCGGCTACCCTACGCGGGTGCGGACGTACTCGGTAACGACCTTCGGCTGCCAGATGAACGCCCACGATTCGGAGCGGATCAAGGGCATGCTCGAGGAGCTCGGCCTCGGCGAGTCCGCCGTGCCCGAGGACGCAGATGTCGTCGTCTTCAACACCTGCACGATCCGCGAAAAGCCGGACACCAAGCTCGCCGCGTACCTCGGCGCAGCGGCGGCGCGGAAGCGCGAGGACCCCGACGTCGTGATCGCCGTCGGCGGCTGCTACGCCGAGGCACAGCGCGAGCGCATCTTCGAGCTGTATCCCGCGGTCGACGTCGCATTCGGGCCGGGCTCGATCGCGCACCTCGCGGACTGGCTCGGCGCCGGCGGCGTCGGTGTCGCGCGCGGCCGCTTCGGCCTCGACGACCGCGCCTTCGCCGCCGAGCTGCCGTTGCACCAGGAGCGGTCGTTCCAGGCGTGGGTTCAGGTGTCGATGGGGTGCAACAGCGTCTGCTCGTACTGCATCGTCCCGTCGGTGCGGGGGCGCGAGCAGAGCCGGCGTCCGGGCGAGATCATCGCCGAAGTGACGGGCCTGGCGAACGCCGGCGTCAAGGAGATCACGCTGCTCGGCCAGAACGTCAACTCGTGGGGCCGCGACCTGCTGCCCGACATCCGGACCGAGTTCGGCGAGCTGCTGCGCGCGTGCGACGCCGTCGACGGCATCGAGCGCATCCGGTTCACGAGCCCACATCCGAAGGACTTCCGTGAGCCGGTGATCGCCGCGATGGCGGAGTGCGCCGCAGTCTGCGAGCAGGTGCACCTGCCGCTCCAGTCCGGTTCCTCTCGTGTGCTGAAGGCGATGCGCCGCACGTACACGCGCGAGAAGTACCTCACGCTCGCCCAGAAGCTCCGCGATTCGATCCCCGACCTTGCGATCGGCACCGACATCATCGTCGGCTTCCCCGGCGAGACTGAGGACGACTTCCGCCAGACGCTCGAGGTCGTCGAGGAGGTCGGCTACGACAGCGCGTTCACGTTCGTCTACTCGCCGCGCGCCGGCACCGAGGCGGCGGCGATGGCCGACCAGGTCCCGCACGAGGTGAAGATCGAGCGCATGGAGCGCCTCGTCGAAGTCGTGCAGTGCAGCGCGCGCGAGCGCAACGAAGCACGCGTCGGCCGCGTCGAGGAGGTTCTCGTCGAGGGCGCTTCGCGCACGGACGAGTCGCTCCTGCGCGGTCGCACCAGGCGGAACACGACCGTCAACTTCAGCGGCGATGCCGTCCCGGGAGCGCTCGCCGAGGTGCTGATCGAGAGCGCGACGTCCACAACCCTCCGCGGATCGCAAACGGTTCCATCACACGCGCTCGTCACACTGAGTGCGAATGAAGGCTGAGCGCATGCGCGTCCTGGTCACCGGCTCGTCCGGCCAGATCGGCACGAATCTCGCGCTGCGGCTGCTCGCCGACGGTCACGAGGTCTTCGGCGTCGACAAGCGCCAGAACACGTGGACGGACGCGTTCCCGACGCTGCTGCAGGACCTGGCCGGCCACTACCCGGCGTTCCCCGGCGGCATCGGCGGCGTGGAATACCCGGAAGTCGACGTCGTGTGTCACCTCGCCGCGCACGCCAAGGTGCACCAGCTCGTGCGCCAGCCGCACCGCGCGCTCGAGAACGCGATCATGACCTTCAACGTCCTCGAGTACTGCCGCCAGCTGGCGCTGCCACTGGTCTTCTCGTCGACGCGCGAGGTGTACGGCGACGTGCACCGCTTCGAGGAGTACGCGGAGGAGGCCGCCGACTTCGCGTTCACCGAGTCGCCGTACTCCGCCTCGAAGATCACCAGCGAAGCGTTCATCTATTCGTACGCACGCTGCTACGGCCTCGACTACCTCGTCTTCCGCTTCTCGAACGTCTACGGCCGGTACGACAACGACCTGTGGCGTATGGACCGGGTGCTGCCGCTCTTCATGCATCAGCTGTCGCGCGGCGAGCCGATCACGATCTTCGGCGGCAACGAGAAGGTCCTCGACTTCACGTACGTCGACGATTGCGTCGACGGGATCGCGCGCGGTGTGTACGCGCTCGGCGAAGGCCGCATCGCCAACGAGACGATCAACCTCGCGTACGGCGAGGGCAACACGCTCGTACGGGCGGCCGAGCTGATCGCCACCGAGCTGGCCGTCGAGCCGCAGATCACGATCGCGCCGTCCCTGCTCGGCGAGGTGACGCATTACGTCGCCGACATCCGCAAGGCGCGCGACCTGCTCGGCTGGCAGCCGCAGACGGCGCTCGCCGCAGGCATCCCGCGCTCCGTCGCCTGGTTCAAGGAATGGCGCGCCGCGCACCCGGAAGAGGACAAGCCGTTCGTGCGGCCGCAGTCCGCGGACGAGCTCGAGCATGGCTTCAAGCAGCCTGCTCCCGCGTAGCGTTCTCGCGATCTTCGGCCCGACCGCGTCGGGGAAGACGGCGCTCGCCGGCGAGCTGCGCGAGCGGCTCGGCGCGACGGTCGTCTCCGCCGACTCGGCTGCGCTCTACCGCGGCTTGCCGATCGTCACCGCGGCGCCGGACTATCCCGCGGAGCTCGTCGGCGTCGTCCCGCTCGAGCGCGACGTCTCGGTCGGCTGGTACCAGCGCGAGGCGCACGCCGCGATCGACGGCGCCGACACGCCGTTGCTCGTCGGCGGCACGGGGCTCTACTTCCGGGCGGCGCTCGCGTCACTCGAGCTGCCGCCTGCGGTGCCCGAACGGCGCGACCACTGGCGGGACGAGGTCGATCGCCTCGGCCCGGAGGCGGCGCACGCGCTCCTCGCCGAGCGCGATCCGGCGGCTGCGGCGCGCATCCACCCGAACGACCGCAGACGGCTCATCCGCGCCCTGGAGCTCGCGGAGGCCGGCCACTCGCTGGCCCCCGAGCGCGACCGGCTCTGGACGGAGGACACGCGCCACCCGACGACGATCGTCGCCCTCGACGTGCCGCTCGACGAGCTCGATCGCCGCGTCGAGGAGCGCACGCGGCTGATGGTCGAGGCCGGCGCGGTCGAGGAAGCGCGGGCGGCGTGGGAGGAGCCGCTCTCGCCGACGGCGCGGAAGATCCTCGGGCTCGAGGAGTTCGCCACGCTGCCGGTCGACGAGGCGATCGAGGCGGTGACGCTTGCCACGCGCAGGCTCGCGCGTTATCAGCGAAAATGGCTCCGGCGCCTCCCGAACGTGGTGGCGATCGAAGGCAATCGGGCGGTGGGGGAACTTGCGGATGCGGTCATCGCGCTGGGACGCGCAGGGCAACGTCTATCTGGTCGTTGACGGCGAGCAGCTGACGCCGGAGCGCGTCCGTGCGCACGTCGGGCCCAACGACGGCATCCTCGAGGTCTTCGCCCACGGCGACGACTGGGTCGAGATCGCGATCTGGAACCCCGACGGCTCGCGCGCCGAGATGTCGGGGAACGGCACGCGCATCGCGTCGCGGTGGCTCGCGGCGCAGACCGGCGCGGACGTCGTGACGGTGCGGGTGGGCCCGCTTCAGGTTCGCGCGCGCATGCTCGACGAGGTCCTCGTCGAGCAGGACATGGGTCAGATCCAGATCGGCGAGCCCGAGGAGGTCGACGGCATCCGCCTCGTCGCGGTCGTCGTCGGCAATCCGCACGCCGTGGTCGACGACGACCCGGCGAAGGTCTCCGTGCTCGGCCCGAAGCTCGAGGTGCACCCGCGGTTCCCGCGGCGCACGAACGTGCAGGTCGCGCGGGTCGTCGAGCCGGGCGTGGTCGAGGCGCGTGTGTGGGAGCGCGGCGCGGGGGAGACAGCGTCATCCGGGTCGAGCGCCGTCGCCGTCGCCGCTGCGCTCGGCGTCTCGCCGGCCACGATTCGCTTCCCCGGGGGCGAGCTGCACGTGCGGCTCGAGAACGGACGCGCGTTCCTGACCGGCCCGGCGCGTCAGATCGAATAGTCGCGCAGAGCGTCGTTCAGCGACGTGCGCAGATCCGTCGACTCGCGGCGTTGCCCGATGATCAGCGCGCACGAGAGATGGAACGTCCCGGCGGGGAAC
>Ga0070741_10019496_pt1 | contig 10819 bp, 7 predicted proteins | sample Coa_R1_4_FD_66440 | JGI IMG/M metagenome (GOLD analysis project Ga0070741, IMG submission 66440) | Surface soil microbial communities from Centralia Pennsylvania, which are recovering from an underground coalmine fire - Coalmine... | ecosystem: Environmental > Terrestrial > Soil > Unclassified ...
GGCGGCCCGGAGGAAGGCCTCGCCGACGCCGGTGGCCGACACGGCGCAGGTGGCGTCGTCGGCCCACGTGCCGGCGCCGGGGATCGGGCTGTCGCCGACCCGGCCGGGGACCTGCCCGGTGCGGCCGCCGGTCGACGTCGCCGCCGCCAGGTGGCCGGCGGCGTCCCGGGCCACCGCGCCGACCGTCGAACCGCCGGAGCCCACGGCCGGTTCGGCGAGGCGGGCGAGGTCGCGCCGCCGGCGGTCGGTGACGAACCAGTCCTGGGGCTCGAAGGGCAGCCCGGCGGCGCGGGCGAAGGCCTCGGCCCCGGGACCGGCCAGGAGGACGTGGCGGCCGTCGTCGAACACCGCCCGGGCCGCCGCCACCGGATGGCGGACGCCGCTCACGCAGGCGACGGCGCCGATGCGCCGGGTCCGCCCGTCCGCCACGGCGGCGTCCATCTCGACGGTGCCGGCGGCGGTCAGGGCCGAGCCGCGGCCGGCGTTCCACTCCTCGGCGTCCTCCATCAGGGTGACGGCCGCCACCACCGCCTCCAGCGCCTCCCCGCCGCCGGCCAGCACCGCCAACCCCGCCTGCAGCGCCTCGGCCAGGCCGGCCGACTGCCGGGCCCACCGCCGGGCGGCCTCCGCCGGGGTGGGCCGCTCGACGGGCCCCGGCCCGGCGCCGCCGTGGATCGCGAGGACCGCCGGCGGCCGCATCGGCCCAGGTTAGAGGTCAGGACGCCGGGCGGGCGGCGGCCCAGCGGACGACGAGGTCGCCGCCCTGGGCCCGGGCCCGTTTCAACATCTTGGCCAGCAGTTCCTGGGCGCCGCCGTCGCGGGCGACCGTCCGGGCCAGATCGACGACCACGCGCCGGTGCCCCGACCGGAGGATCCCGGACAGCACCGCCCGGAGACGGCCGATGGAGTCGGGGTCGAGGTCGCCGGTGACCGACACGGCGACGGCATCGTCGCCGGTCAGGCCCACCACGATGTTGAAGTCCGCAGGCAACACGGAGATGCCACGCTCCCGTCGGGCCGGCTCGCCCTTTCCCGGCCAGTGCCGGTTCACTACCCCCCGGTAGCAACCGCGAAGCGGGCAATCATCCACGGTTCAGCGGGCTGCGGCCGGCCGACGAGCCCGGCCGCAGCACCACCGTCGCCACCGATCGGCTACCCGGGCGGGGCGAAGAACTCCAGCGCGATGTTGTCGGGGTCGCGGAAGCTCACCCCCGAGCCGTAGTGGGCGTCCACGACGCCGCCGTGCTTGACGCCCAGCTCGTCGAGGCGGCGGGCCCACTTCTCGAGCTCCGCCCGGTCGGCGCAGCCGAAGGCCAGGTGGTCGAGCCCGACGCGGTATTCGCTGAACTCGCCCGGGGGCGCCGGCATCTGGTGCTGGTGCAGTCCGATCAGCGTGCCGTTGCCGAGCAGGTAGACGGTGTGGTGCATGTCGGGGTCGGTGTCCTCGTCGAGGACGGGCTGGGCGTCGAACAGCGCCTGGTACCAGGGGACGCTGACCGAGAGGTCACGGACCGTCAGCGCCACGTGGGTGAGCGGGGGAAAGTCGGGCATCTCTCTCGTCCTTCCGTCGTCAGTTGTTACCGCCGAGTATGCCGACGGGCCCGTCCGGCAACCATGACCGGGACGCCACGAAGCCTTGCCGGAACACCAGAGCTTCTTCCGGTCAGAAGCCGGCCTTCCTACCCGTCGCCAACATGTGCTTGTTGCGGGTGCCCCGGCAGGGGCTGCAGCCGGGCGTGTAATACCAGTTGTCGAAGACGCCCGCCCTGTAGAACGTCGTGCGGCGCGGATAGTAGAGCGGAATGATCGGCACGTCGTCGGCGAGGATCCGCTGCATCTGCTCGATGAGCGGCCGGCGCTGGGCGGGGTCGAGCGTGGTCAGCTGGCGCTTGGCCAGGTCGGACAGGGCCGGGTTGCTGTAGCCGATGGCCCGGGTGAAGGACGTGCTCTTCGGCCCGGCGGCATAGGTGATGCGCAGGCGGTCGGGGTCTCCGGCCATGCCGCCGTAGCCGATGAGGGCCATCGTGTAGTCGCCCTTGCCGTCGCTGTCGTCGGCCGTGGCGGAGTCGAGCGACTTGACGGTGGCGTCGATGCCGACGTCGTGGAGGTATTCCTTCACCAGCTCGGCAGACTTCGGCGAGAACCGGCTGTTGGTCTGGATCTCCTGGACGAAGTGGCTCCCGTCGGGCAGGTCGCGCAGGCCGTCGCCGTTGCGGTCCTTGAGCCCGATGCCGTCGAGCATCGCCTTGGCCTTGGCGACGTCGTGGTCGTAAGCCGGCAGATCGCGGGCCTGGTACGGGTCTTCGGGGGGGATCCCGCCGAGGCTGCCGGGCGCGCCCCGGCCCTGGAGGAGGCGGCCGACCATGTCCTTGCGGTCGATGGCGTAGGCGACGGCCTGGCGGAACTCCTTGTTGTCATAGGGGAAGCCCTTGGACAGGTTGATGTGGAGGGCCATCACGAAGTCATACGTGCCATCGAGCTTGCGGAAGCGGGGGTTGGACTCGAAGGCCTTGAGCTGTGCCTCCGGCGCCGGCTCCTCGAGCAGTTCGGCGGCGTCGATGTCGCCCCGCTGGAGGGACAGCAGCTCGTCGGGCGCCGGGACGAGCTCGAGGCGCTTCACGTACGGCGACCCGAGGAAGAACGAGTCGTTGGCGGTGTAGAGATAGCTGCCGGCCGCCTGGTCGTAGGACTCCAGTTTGTAGGGACCCGAGCCGACGACGGCGCCGGGGCCCCGGAACTTGGCCGGATCCGTGACCGTCGACCAGATGTGCTGCGGGACGATGAAGAGCCGCATGCCGGTGTCGGACTCGAAGGTCGCAGAGGGGCTGTTGAGCCGGACCACGACGACGTCGGGCGCCTCGACGGCGACCTCCTGCAGGTCGATGCGGCCGCCGAACCGGCTGGCCGCCGCCCCCGGCCCGGAGGTCTCGTAGTCGAAGCTGAACTTGACGTCGTCGGCGGTGAGGGGCTGCCCGTCCTGCCACTTCACGCCGTCCCGGATGGTGAAGCGCCATTCCCGGCCGTCGGGGGAGTGGGACCACTCCTTGGCCAGCCAGGGGATCGGCTTGCCGGTGGAGTCCTCCCACAGCAGCGTGTCGAAGATGTAGCTGGTCAGCATGATTCCCGAGCCCCGCACGAAGGCGAACGGCGTCGGGTAGCCGAAGTCGCCGCCCGACAGGCGCAGCCGGGCGACGCTCGCCGGGTGGGCGGTCTGACCCGAGGACTGGGCCTTGCTGGCGCCCCCCGAGCCGCACCCGGCCATCAGCATCACGCAGGCGGCCGCCACGGCCGTCATCCGTAGTCTCATTGTTTCATCCTGTCGCACTCTGGGCGATCTCGAAAAGCAGGTCGCGCCCCGCGGCGGCCAGCAGGGCCCGGGTGGCCGGATGCCGGGGGTTCATCAGCAGCTCGCTGCCGGTGCCCTCCTCCACGACCCGGCCGCCGGCCATGACCAGCACGCGGTCGGCGACGCGCAGCACGGCGGCGAGGTCGTGGGAGACCAGCACCATGGCCATCCCCCGCTCCACCTGGAGCTGCTTGAGGAGCTGGAGGACCTTGGCCTGCTCCGACGGGTCGAGCATCGAGACGGGCTCGTCGGCCACCAGCAACTTCGGCTCCAGGACCAGGGCCCGGGCCAGCGCCACCCGCTGGAGCTGGCCGCCCGACAGCTCGTGGGTGTGGCGGGCCAGGAAATCGTCGTCGGCGGGTAGGCGGGCGGCCCGGAGCATGGCGCGGACCCGGCGGTCCCGGTCCTCGGCGTCGCCGAGCCCCTGCAGCTCCAGCGGCTCCCGCACCGCCTGGGCCACGGTCAGGCGTTGCGAGAGCGCCTCGAAGGGATCCTGGAAGAGCAGCTGCAGCCGCCGCCGGGCCGCCTTGAGGTCCGCTCCGGTGGCGGCCAGCAGGTCGCGTCCCTCGAGCTCGACGGTCCCTTCGTCGGGGTCGAGGAGGCGGACGAGCATGGAGGCCAACGTCGACTTGCCGGCGCCGCTGGCGCCCACCAACCCGACGACCTCGCCCTCGAGGACCTCGAGGCTGACGCCGTCGACGGCGGTCAGCCGGTCCTTGCGCCCGAGCGCTCCCCGGACGGGGTACGACTTCCGCAGGCCCCGACCCACGAGGATCGGCACCACGCCGCCCCGGACGCAGGCCACCAGCCGCTCACCGTCCTCGCCGTCCGGGGCGACGAGCGGCGGCCGCCCGTCGTGGCAGGCTTCGATCTCCTGCGTGCAGCGCCCGGCGAAGGGACAGCCGGGGGCGATCTCGGTCGGATTGGGCGGGTCGCCCCGGATCCCGCGGAGATCCTTCACCGACGCCAGCGTCGGACGGGCGTTGAGCAGCGCCCAGGAATAGGGGTTGCGGGGCCGGTCCAGCACCGGCTGCGCCGGGCCCACCTCGGCCAGCCAGCCCCGGTAGAGGATGGCCACCCGGTCGGCGAGCATCTCGAGGGCGTCGGCGTCGTGGCTCATGACCACCATGGCCCGGCCCTCCCCCCGGAGGTGGCCGAGGACCTCCAGGACGCGGTTGCGGGTGGCGGGGTCGAGCCCCGACGTCGGCTCGTCGAGGACCAGCAGCTCCGGGTCGCACACCAGGGCCAGCGCCAGCAGGACCAGCCGGCGCTGGCCCCCCGACAGTTCCCGGGGGTAGCGCTCCAGGGCCCACTCGCCGAGGCCCACGGCCTCGAGGACCTCGACGCTGCGGGCATCCGCCGCCCGCCGGGGCCGGTCGAGGTGGACCTGCTGGGGCTCGGCCAGTTGCAGGCCGACCCGCAGGACGGGGTTGAGGGAGCTGGCCGATTGCATGGCCATGGCCACCCGGCGCCACCGGACGCCGCGCCACCCGTCCTCGTCGAGCGTGGTGAGGTCGACGTCGTCGAGGCGGATGGCGCCCTCGATGGTGGCCTCGCCGGCCAGGCCGAGGACGCTGCGGCCCAACGTCGACTTACCAGATCCGGACTCGCCGAGGATGCCGAGGCACTCGCCGGCCGACACCGACAGCGACAGGTCGTCGACGGCCCGGACCGGCGGCGGCCCGGGATAGGTGACGCGGAGGTGGCCGATCACCAGCCCGCCGCTCACGTCCGCCACCCCTTGGCCAGGCCGGTGTGGCGGGCCAGGCGCGGGTTGATCCGCTGCTCGAGCCCGACGCCGATGAAGGTGACGCCCAACAGGAGCAGGCTGAGCGCCGCCACCGGGGGCACCAGCCACCATTTCCAGGCGTCGGTGTAGAAGATCCCTCCGAAGCCGATGGCGTCGCGGAGGATCCCGCCCCAGCTGGCCCGGGTCGGATCCCCGAGGCCGAGGAAGGCCAGCCCGGCCTCGAAGGTGATGGCGCGGGCGGCCGCCCCCACCAGCCCGGCGGCGAGGATCAGCCCGACCTCGGGCAGGACGTGGCGGCGGAGGATCTGGCTCGGCGTGCCGCCGAAACCGATCGCCGCCTTGATGTGGGCCCGGCGCCGCAGTGACAAGACCTGAGACCGGACGATGCGGGCGGTCGGCGGCCAGGACGTGAAGGCGATGATCAGCGAGAGCACGACGAGCCCCGGCCCGGCGTAGGCGGCGATCACGATGAGCAGCGGCACTCTCGGGATGACCATCACCAGGTCGACGAACCGCATCAGGACGGCGTCGACGGCGCCGCCGGCCCAGCCCGCCACCATGCCGATGACGGCGCCGATGAGCAGCGTTCCGCCTCCCGCCAGCAGGGCGACGAACAGCGAGACCCGGGCGCCGTGCAGGAACTGCGTGGCGAGGTCCTGGCCGACGCCGTTGGTTCCGAGGAGGTGGGCGGTGCTGGGCGCCTCGAGGGGCCGGCCGGCCAGCTGGGTCGTCCGGTAGCGGGACAGCCAGGGCCCGGCCAGGGCCAGGCCGGTGAAGACCGCCACCACGGCCGCGCCCACCCACCCGATGACCGGGAACCTCACCGCTCGCCGGCGGCCGTCGCCGGTCACTCCGCCCCCACCCGGGGATCGATGCGGGCGTAGACGAGCTCCAGCAGGAGGTTGACGGCCAGCACCATGAGGGCGAAGACCAGGAAGCTGGCTTCGAGGACCGGGTAGTCGCGGGTCTCGACCGCCTGCAGGATCAGCGTCCCCATGCCGGGATAGGCGAAGACCGACTCGACGAAGACGGCGCCGCCCACGGCATACCCCGCCTGGATCCCGACCACGGTCAGGAACGGCAGCAGGGCGTTGCGCCCGGCATGGCGGTACTTGAGCAGCCGGTCGGGCAGGCCCTTGGCCCGGGCCAGGACCATGTAGTCGGCGCCCAGCGTGGAGATCATCGTGTTCCGGACGAGCAGGAACTTGCTGCCGAGCAGCGAGAGCGTGAGCGCCGTCGCCGGCAGCACGAGGTGCCGGCCGATGTCGAGCCAGGAGGCGATGCGGCCCTGCTGGGCGAAGGGCGTGCGGGCCCCGGCCAGCGGGAAGATCGGGAAGACGACGGCGAAGAGGATGAGCAGGACGGCGGCCATGGCGTACTCCGGGACCGCCTGGGCCACGGTCATGCCGGCCATCAGCGACCGGTCGGTGATCCCGCCCCGCCGCCACGTGGCGGTCACCCCGGCCACGAAGCTCACCACGGAGGCCAGCAGGATCGAGACGCCCATGAGGAGCAGCGTCCACGGCAGGTGCGACCGGATGAGATCGGTCACCGGGGTCTTGCGGGCGATGGAGAACCCGAGGTCGCCGTGGGCCAGCCGGGTCACGTAGTGCAGGAACTGCTGGGGCAGCGGCTTGTCGAGCCCGTAGTACGCCTCGACGTTGTGCCGCACCACCGGGTCGGTGACGAAGAGGCTGTTGTCGGGATCGTTGAGGGCGGCGAGAGGGTCGCCGGGCATGGCCCGGGGCAGCGTGAACACGACGAAGACCACGGCGATCATCGTCAGGGCGTACAGCCCGACCGAGCGCAGGGCCACCCGGAGGTAGGGCCGCCGCGCCGGTGGGGGTGGCGCCGATCGAGGCGCCCGCTCCTCCACCATGGCGGACAGCGGAAGATCCGCCTCCCGATGGATCGTCATTCGGCGGGGATCCTAAAGGACCGCCCTCGGTGGAGACGATGGGATTTCAATCCACGACCGCCCGCCCGCAAAGCCGAATAGGGGTCGTCGGTCACCTCCGTAACGTACTTTCGCATGGTTCCGCTGGCCCCGTCAGCGCTTGACCGTCACCGCACCGGGATGTCGAGCATGCGGTCGCGCTCGAACAGGGTCCGATCCAGCCAGGCCGGCGAACCGATCGACGCGTGCGTTGCCTCAGCTGCGGCAAACCGGGCGGCGGCTTCGGCGACGTCGCCGGTCACCGCGGCGAGAAGCGCGAGGTAGAAGGACACCGACCCGGCGGTGGCGGCTCCGAGCGAGATCACCACCAGCTGGTCGGCGTGCGGCTCCAGTCGGCGTCGCAGCTCCGGGGCGTGCTCGGCCCGTCCGAGGCGGGCGCAGAGCCAGGCGCAGTCGGCGGTGAAGCGCAGCCAGTTGACGTTGTTCGTCGGATGGCCGAAGCCCGTCGATGCCAGTTCGTCGAAGACGCCGGTGGCGCCGGCCACGTCGCCGGCCTCGGCGAGGGTCACGGCGTACAACCCTTTCGCCGTCGGGTTGCCGGTCCGTGCCACGACGTCGGCCAACCAGTCGTGCAACTCGTCGAGGCGGCCCTGATCCCGGTAGAGGGAGAACCGTTGCGTCCCGGAGAAGAACTCGATGTCGGCCTGCCCGGCGGCGACCGCGAACTCGTGGGCCGCCGTCACGGCGGCCTCGGCGCCCGGTTCGCCGCGCAGGACGGCCAGGCCCGCCCGTTGATGGAGCGTGCCCCAGGTCAGCGCCGGCTGTCCGAGATCGCCGACGAGCGCCTCGTTGCGGGCCAGCGAACGTTCCGCCTCGGCCACGTCGGCCATCTCCATGGCCGCTTTGAAGCGGAGGATGAGCGCCCGGCTGGCGAGAACGCCGTCGCCGATCCGGTCGGCGGCCGCCAAGGCGTCGGACGACGCCGCCAGCCGTTCGGCGGCGTTGTGCGGCGCGGTGATGGTGTAGTCGCGGGCGAGGAGGACGTGGGCCAGTGTCGCCGGATCGTCCAGTGCCTTGGCCAGGCGCAGTGCCTCTCGGGAGAGATCGAGCCGGCGACGGGGGTCGGGTTCCCAGGCCAGTTCCAGGCCGAGGTTGGCCAGGAGCCGGGCCCGCAGGCGCGTGTCGGTCTCGCCGACGGCTTCAAGGGCGGCGTGCAGGACGTCGACGCGCTCCGTGTCGACGCCCAGGCCGGCGCTGTAGATGTGCCCCCGGCTGTTGGCCAGCGCCGCCGTGGCGAGGGCGGCGCGATCGCCAAGTCGGGAGGCCAGCCGGGCGGCGTCGAGCAGCGTACGGCGGTAGGCGGCGTCGCCCGCCCGGCGTTGCGCCTCTCCCTGGCGGATCAGCAGCTCCAGGCGTCGCCGGTCGGCCGTGTCGGCCCCGGCGGCGTCGAGGACGTCGAGACCGCCGGCGTAGTGGGCGGCGGCCTCGTCGTGGGCCAGCCGGGCCAGCGCCCGATCCCCGGCCCGTCCGGCGTAGTCGACGGCCTTGGCGACGGTGGCGGACGACAGGCCGGCCTGGGCCCAGTGGGCGGCGAGCACCGCGAGTTCGTCGTCGGCGGGTGCATCACCGGCCTCCATCGCTTCGGCCACCTTGCGGTGGGCCTCGGCCCGCCGGGCGGCGGACTGGCTCCGGTAGAGCGTGTCCCGGACGATGGCGTGCACGAACCGGGCCCCGCCCGACCGGCCCGGCACCTCGACCACGAGGCGGGCCAAGATCGCCTCGTCGAAGGCAACGAGAAAGGCTTCGCCCTCCAGGGCGGCGACGGTGGCGGCCAGAGCGGGGTCGAACTCGACACCGACGACGGCGGCGGCGCGCAGGAAGTCGCCTGCCGGCGCCGAGAGCCGGGCCAGGCGCCGGCCCACCACGTCGCGCACCCCTTCCGGTATCGCGACCTCCTCGCCGGGGACCCCGACGCGGTATCGACCGTCCACCCGGCGCAGCCGGCCCGTTTCCCGCAGGTCGCGCAGGACCTCCCGAACGAAGAACGGGTTGCCCTGGGTCTGTCCGTGGACGGCCCGGGCCAGCGCGACCGCATCGTCATCGAGCTCGTGGCCGACGGCGTGAGCGAAGAACTCGACGACCTCGGCCGGCGGAAGTCCGTCGAGGGCGAGGTCCTCGACCCGCTGCTGGCGGCGGAGATCGGCGCGGGTCTCGATCAGGGGGTGGTCGGGCGCCAGCTCGGTGTCCCGGTACGTGGCCAGGACGAGCACCCGGCCCGGCTGGGGTGATCGCATGATGTGGCGGAGCAGCTGCAACGTCGGCCGTGTCGCCCACTGCAGATCGTCGAGGACAAGCAGGAGCGGCCGGGCTCGGGAGGCGGCGGCCAGCCAGGCGGCCACACCTTCGAAGAGCCGATAGCGCTCGGTGTCCGGATCGGATGCCGACGGCGGGGCCAGGCCGGGGATCCGCTCGGCGAGCTCGGGGTGGATCCGGACCAGCTCCCGCGCCGCGCCGCCCGTTGCCGGACCGAGGAGGTCCGGCGGGGTGTGGTCGACGTAGTGGCGCAACGCGTCGACGAAGGGCTGATAGGGGACGCCGAGGTCGTCACAGCGACCGGCGATCACCGTCGCCCCCCGGGCGCCGACGCCGGCGGCGAACTCGGCGGCGAGGCGGGTCTTGCCGACGCCGGGCTCGCCGGAGACGAACGCCAGTCGCCGCGCTCCGGCCACGGCCTCGTTCCACAACCCCTCGAGCCGGGCCAGCTCGTCCCGGCGGCCGACGAAGACCGAACCCAACTCGGTGAGGAGCCCCGGCAGCGGCATCGTCGCCACCGACGCCGCGGCGGTGCCGGCCGGCGGCCATTCCACCTCCGCCTCCCGGCGCAGGACGGCGCCTTCCAGCCGGGCCAGCTCGGCGCCCGGCTCGAGGCCGAGTTCCCGCAGCGTCGCCTGCAGGTTCCGGTAGGCCCGCAGCGCGTCGGCCTGACGGCCGCTGCGGTGGAGCGCCACCATCCGCTGACCCCAGAGCCGCTCCCGCAGCGGGTGGGTCCGGGTGAGGCCGTCGAGCTCCGCCACGAGGTCGGCGTGACGGCCGCAGGCCAGGTCGGCGGCGATGCGCTCCTCGAGCGCCGCCAAGCGGGCCTCCTCCAGCCGGGCCGCCTCCGCCCGGGCCCGGGGGGTGTCGGCGGAGTCGGCCAGGGCCGGACCCCGCCAGAGGGCGAGGGCCTGACGCAGCGTCTCCGCCGCTCGGCTCGGGTTCCCGCCCCGCAGTTCTTCCCGCCCCTCGACAACGAGGGCCTCGAAGCGTACGGCGTCGATGGCCGCCGGGTCCACGACGACGAGATAGCCCGGAGGCCGCGTGACGACGACGCCGTCGGCCCCCGCCGCCCGCAGGGCGCTGCGGAGCCGGGAGACGTAGACCTGGACCGTCCGGGCGGCCTGCTCCGGTGACCGCCCGGGGCACAGCTCGTCACCGAGGCGCTCGACCGGCACGACGCGGTTGGCGGACAGCAGCAGGTGCACGAGGAGAGCCCGTTCGCGGCTGCCGCGCAGCGGAGTGGTGGCGCCGCGATCGTCCAGGACGTCGAGGGGGCCGAGAATGCGGAACTCCACGGGCGCCGTTCCCCTCCGCGGCAACGCCGACGATCGCGTTCACGGTCAGGGTAGTGCCGGCCGGGGGGGCCGGGTAGGCGGCCGGTAGGCGGCCGGTAGGCGGCCCGGCCGACAGTGGGGCCGATGTGGCTCAGCCTGTTCACCGCCCTCAGCCTGCTGGCCTACGGCGGAGCGGCCGCCGTCGCCAACCCGGCCCCCGGCCCCGGCCCCGGCCC
>Ga0070741_10019497_pt1 | contig 10819 bp, 12 predicted proteins | sample Coa_R1_4_FD_66440 | JGI IMG/M metagenome (GOLD analysis project Ga0070741, IMG submission 66440) | Surface soil microbial communities from Centralia Pennsylvania, which are recovering from an underground coalmine fire - Coalmine... | ecosystem: Environmental > Terrestrial > Soil > Unclassified ...
CGATCGAAGACGAGATCACCACGATCTCAACGGTCATCGAACCGCCGACCGAGGCGTGGGCCGCCGGCGCGATCGACCCGGACGCCGAGGGCCCGTCGGCCTTCGCCTCGCTGGCGGCGGGCGCCCGCGCGAACGGCCCCGCCATCGTCAAGTGGATGGCCATCGCCGCTGCCGGCGGCGTGCTCGTCGGCGCAATCGCCGTGGGCGTCAACTACGCGCGCGAGCTCCTGTCGCGCGCGCGCGTCGAGACCGACCGGCCGCGTCCCGTCCAGCCGGCCGGCGTCGCGATCACACGGGCGGGCGCGCTGCACATCACCTCGACGCCGCCCGGAGCGCGGGTCACGCTCGATGGCAAGGATCGCGGCGTGACGCCGCTGACGATTGCCGACGTCAACGCCGGCCCGCACGAAATCGCCCTGGCGAGCAGCGCCGGCGCCGTTCATCGCAGCGTCAAGACGGTCGCCGGCCAGACGATCGAAATCGACGAATCGATCTTCCCGGGCTGGGTGGCGGTCCTCGCACCCTTCGACGTGGCGATCGCCGAAGGCGGCCGCCCCCTGCGCATGGACGAACGCGATCAGGTGATGCTGCCGCCCGGTCCGCACGATCTCCAGCTGACGAATCCCGCGCTCAGCTTCACGACCGTCCAGCACGTCGAGGTCGCGCCCGGCGCCGTCGCGACGCTGCGCGTGACCGCGCCGACCTCCACGCTGACGGTCACCGGGGCCGACGGATCCGAGGTGTGGATGGACGGCGCGCAGATCGGCGTCACGCCGCTGACCGCCGTGCCGGCCCCGCTCGGCGCGCACGAGATCGTGGTCAAGCGTCCCGGCGGCGATCGACGCTTCAACATCACCATCGGGACGAAGCCGGTGGCGGTGAACGCGGACGCGCCGGCGTAAGGGCGGCGCGCGGACGCTGCCGTGCACAGGACGGCATGCCGCCGCACGCGGCGTGCAGCCATTTCGGACGCCGCCGCTCGCAGCAGGTACAATCGCTTCTCGAACCCACCAGGCCGATGCCGTTCGTCCTCGCTCGAAGCACGCCCCGAATCGTCGCCGCGAATCGCCGCACCGACGTGCGGATCGCCGCCCGCGATCTGCCGTGGCTGCTCGGCGCGCGGATGGCCGGGGGCCCGATCGTTTCGGTGATCAACCTGTCGCTTCGCGGCGCGCTGTTCGAGATTCCGCAGCTGCTGCGGCCGGGCGATCCGGCCGACTTCGAGATCGACGCCGACGGCGAACGCACCCGATCGTCGAGCATCATCGTCCGCAGCGAGATCGCCGAGCTCCGGGCCGACGCGGTCCGTTATCGCGGCGCCTGCGCCTTCGCCGACCCGCTGCCCTGGACCGAACGGCTCACCGTGAGATCTTCCGGGGACCAGGACGTCAGGCTGCCGACGGCCGTCTACGACCCCTGGGCCGGATGGAGCGAGTGCGCGGTGCTCCTCCGTCACGGCCGGCGCCGACTCGCCGGGTTCATGCAGGCATTCCAGCCATGGTCGGGCGCGCTGACGCTGTGCGCGTCGCCGCGGCCGGCAGAGTCGCGTCGCGACATAGTCCCGCTGTCGCTGGTCCGGGCGGTGATTGTCAGTCGCGACGTGATGGGTGTCGACGCCCCCGCAGCGTCCGCGCTGCCGCCGCCCGACAGCCGGGCCGTGGAGGTCGTGTTCCGGAACAACCAGCGGTTGCACGGCACGATTCCCGCGTTCAGCGCCGACGAGCCGGGCTTCTGGATCCTGCCGGCCGCGGCGGATCGATGGACGCGGGTGTTCGCGGTCGCCGAGGCGGTCGCCGAAATCCGCGTGTACGTCTAGCCGTCCGCGGGCGACCGACGCGATCGCGTCAGCGCCGCGCGTCGAGCGCCGACACCGCGTCCTCGACGATTCGCGCCGCAATCATCGCGGACCCCTGCTCCGAGACGTGCGCAAAGTCCAGGAACAGCGGGGCCTCGGTCTCCTCGAACACGCGGCTCACGTCGCGGAAGCGCGGATCGGTCGACAGCTCGGAGTCGGACCTGACGCCGCGTTCCACCATGCCCCAGAACCGGCCGAACGCGGCGCTGCGCATCGCCTCGGTCGCCTCGTACGCCGTGGCGTGCCGCTTGTCGAACACGAGCGGCTGCCAGTAGAAGCGCGTCTCGAACCCGTACGCCGCGCCGAGCGTCTCGACGATGCGAACGTTGTTGGCGTAGGTGGCGACGACCGCGGCCGGCAGATCGGAATCGGCGCGCACGGCGTCGACCGGGCGATTGGCGCCGTGGAACAGGTGCTCGCCTGCCGATTCCGCTGCGCGGTACAGCCCCGAGTGCCGCGCCGCGTCCTCGACCGACAGCACGAGCATCCGCGTCGGCCGCGTCTCGAGGTTGAATTCCACGCGCCGATGGACCTCGTTCTGCGGCACACCGGCAACGCCTTCCTGGAACGCTGCGAACGCGTCGTTGTCGCCGTCGTAGAAGACGACGAGACGCGGACGCGCGCCGGCGCGGAGCTCGGTCAGGAGCAGGATCAACTCCTGTGACGTGACGTACCCGAGCTCGCCGAAGTTGACGACGCAGGCCGGGTGCGCCCGGTCGACGGCGAGCGTGCGCGACACGTCCGAGGGGATCGTGAAGTCGTCGCGCGCGCCGACGCCCCACAGCGTCGACCCGCCGAACATCAGGACCAGCGGCAGCCGGCCGCCGCGCTCGCACGCCGGCGGATTCCAGGTGCGCCGCACGCCGCGGTCGTCGATGTTGATGAACTCGCCGGTGTGCCGCTGCGATCGCCACGCCACATACGGCCGCCATTCGGCGCGCGACGAGGCCTCGAGCTCGGCGAAGTAGCGTTCGCGCCACGGCGCCGACGCCAGCGCGTCGGCATGCACGCGATAGTCGGATCCCTTGACGCGGTCGCGGACGAAGAACGCCGTGCGGGTGCCGAGCTCCGCCAGCAGCAGGAGGATTGCCGTGAGCACGAGCGCCGACGCGGCGCGTGTTCGCATCAGGAAGGGCGAGGATATCGTGTCGACGCAGGATTTCCGTAAGGGCGGAACACGCGGGGAAACTCCGGCGCCGGTGCGGCGGATTCCGCAGGCCGCACGTCGCCGTCGGTCGATTTCGCTCGAAATTTTTATGGTGTCGTTACGGCACGGTGATTGCCCCGGCGGTGGCCGTGGCAGCGATCACGATGTGGCGGCGCGACGAGCGATGCTGCGTGCTGCTCGTCGGCGAGGGGCGGGCGCGTTTCACGCTTCGCGTCATGGACGGCACGTCGGTGGTGCGCAGCGAAGGCATGACATCGGCCGATCAGGCATTTCTCGTCGCCGAAATGTGGCGCGAACAGGAGCGGGAGAGCGTCTATGGTGCAGTTCCTCCACTCTAAGGCCGTCTGGGGCAGCGCCTCGGCGTCGGCCGCGATCACGTAGACCGCCCGGGTCGGAACGATGGGTTCGGGTCGGGCGTGTTTTTTGGGCCCCGGCCGCTATCGGACGCCGCGAGCGAGCCGATAGATCTGTTGTGCGGAGCGCCGTAGAGCCGTCCGACCTCCCGAACGTCGTCCTGTTCGAGCGCCGCCACCAGCCCGATCGGCGCGACGTCTGGCGCGGCGGACGCCGCGCGACCGACTGGACGAACCGCCCTGTCGGCGCCTGGCCGCAGCTCGAAAAACGATCGGTATCCTGGCGCGTGTGGCTCGGCAAGCTGTCGCTGCGCGGCGAGCCGGCGCGACACCTCTAACCATGCAACTCATCGGCATCGCGGCCTTGTGCGTCGCCGTCCTCACGCCGGTGTGGGCGGCCCGCATCGTCTTGAACGGGATCGTGGCGTTGCTCGCCGACCGTCAGGGCCGCCGCCCGCAAACGCAAATCTAGCCGCCCGGCGGCGCCGCGGCCTTTCGGCGCGGCCGGAACGCAATCAGTCGCCGCCACCACGACTGCGGCACGCGGTCGGGTTCGCGCACCGACGACGTGAACGACGCCAACGACCATCCCGTCTCGAGCAGGTGATTCTCGAAGCCGCTCTGAAACGCGAGACGTTCGTCCACGCTCCTGAACCGAAACTCGCGGCGCAGCTGCGCGCGCCGGCCGGACACGGTCAATTCGCGCGGCGCCGAGCAACTGAGAACGATCGCGTCGTCGGCGCGCTCGAAAATCCAGACGGGCCGCCGCTCCCCGTCATGATTCCGCCGCGCCCAACGCACGCGCGGAGCATAGCGGAACATCGTGTGGCGCGCGAGCTGAGCCGCCGCGTCGATCGTGTGGGATGCGCGAGACATCGTCTCGGTTTGTCGTCGCGCCGGCCAACGCATTGGCCGTTCCGGCCAGCGCTCCGCCTCAGAGAAATCGGACGTCGCGAGTATTATTGCTGGCAACATCCATGGCGACGACGCCGAAGAAATACCGCGTGCTGATCGTGGACGACGAACCGACGGTCGTGCAGTTCGCGGAACGGACGCTCCAGATTGCCGGCTACGAGACGATCACCGCCGACGACGGCGATTCGGCGCTCGTGGCGGCGGGCCAATGCGATCACGTCGACCTGCTGCTCACCGACCTGGTCATGCCGAACATGCCGGGCGACGAGCTCGCCCGGACGTTGAGACGGCAGGACCCCGACCTCCCCGTCCTCTACCTGACCGGCTTTTCGGACCGTCTGTTCAAGGACCGGTCGCAGTTGTGGGCCAACGAGGCGTACGTCGACAAGCCGATTTCGATGAACGCGCTGCTCGAAGCCGTGTCGCTGGCACTCTTCGGCCACACGAAAGGGCCATCGACTGCCTCGTCCTAGGCGTTCGGGGACCCTCGCCGCCCTTCCAACCGGCCGCTTCGAGCGGCGGCAGTCGCGATATTAGGCCCGATTTCGCGCGATCGCCGGCGGTGCCGTTCTTGCTATAGCGAGCGGCGGAGGGTACATGCGTTACATCGTCGCGTGGATTCTGGGCGTCCCGTTCAGCGTGATCGTCCTCTGGTACATCGTCGGTCACGCGGCGTGCGGACATTGACGGCCGACCATCAGATCGCCACGCTCGAACGACAGTGCGCGACGGCGATGCTGCGCGGCGAGACCGCCGCGTGCGCCGCGATCCTGTCGGATGACTTCACCGTGCTCGAAGTCATCGAGAATCAACCGCTCGAAATCGTCCTCAAGGACGTCTGGCTGAAACGCGTGACGGCCAACGAGTCGCGCGACCTCCAGGTGGACGACGTGGCGGTGTCGTTTCACGGAGACGTGGCGATTGCGGTCGTCAAGCTGACCGAGACGGGCGCGCTCACTGCTCGCCAGTACGCCATCACCGACGTGTGGCGGAAAGAGCAGGAGTGGCGCCTGGTCCAGCGTCATCAGAGCCGCGCGCTCGGCGACGCGACGTAACGGTCGCGCTGCAGGCGCGCGCGTGTCGCGCCGATACAACCGCGAATGGAGACCTTCTCGTGGACGTTCGTCCGCGGCGACGCGGAAGGCGAGCAGCTGAAGGTCGTGCGCGAGTCCGGCGACACGGTCCGCTTGAGGGTGACGACCACCGACTCGGTGCGCGAAATTGCGTTCGACGACGTGGCGGCCGCCAACCGGTTCCAGTCGGACATGGAGACGTTTCTGCTCAAGTCCGGCTGGTCGTTCGTCCGCTTCGAGCCGGAACGCCGAACCGGACGCGACCGCCGGGAGCTGCCGCGGTTGTTCGAACGGCGCCGGTGGTGGACCGACGGCATGGCGACGCCGGCGCAGCTGCTGGAGTGGCTCGACGGGCTGGCGCGGGGACGCCGTTAGGCGGCGCGCGCCGGTTTCAGTCCCGTCCGCGCCGGTCGAAAAGGAACAGCGGGTAGGGTTCGACCGTCTCGGGCGACTCGCCGTGACGCAGCACGCTTTCCGCCGCCTCCACGCTTTTCTGCAGCCGCTCTTTCGCGTCGTCGGCTGACACGCGAGGATCCTGCGCCCGGTTCCGCCAGTCCTCTTCCCGCAGGGACCACACCAGCTCTGGATCGCGCGGCACTCCCTTGTGGAACGATTCGGCGAGGGTCGCCTCGAATCGCGCGCCCAGCTTCTGCACGGCCGCGTGCGCGCGCTGGTTGCGTCGGGCGATGCGCGCCTCGAGCCGCTCGACCCGCATCGTGGTGAACGCGAATTCGGCGAGCGCGCTGGCGGCGTCGGAGAACACGCCGGTGGACCAGAAGTGCGCGCTCAGCACGAAGCCCCACTCGGCGCTCGACGAGGTGGAATTCAACGAGCGCACCTGGAGGATGCCGACAGCCGCCGTCATGCCGTCGGGGACGATGCCGAAGCAGAGGCCGTGACCCTGCTCGCGCTCCTGGTGCGACCAGGTGACGAAGCCCGCGAACTTGGCGAGGGTCGGCGGCGGCGGCGCCATGAACGCCGTCACCGCGGGATCGGAGAACAGCGTGAACAGCGTCTGCACGTCGGATGCGGCGACTTCGCGAATCGTCGTCAGGCCGCCGCGCAGCGACGGCAGCTGGTCGGTCCATCGTTTGATCATCGGGTTCGGGGGTCTCAGGTCGCGGCTGGTTCCATGGTTGCGGGCGGCGGGCATCGCTCCCACACGCCCATTTTGCGGGACGCAGGATTTTACGTCTTCCCCACCGGCCGCGGGCTGCCAAATCGGAGTTCCACGTGCGGTAACATGCGCGGCATGCACCGCCGCCAGTTCGTCGCCATGGGGGCCGCCGCCGCGGCGGCCGCCGCCTTCGACCGTGTGCCGCTGTTCGCGTTCGCGGCCGCAGGAACGCCTGGCGCAATCGTCGAGACCACCGCGGGAAAAATCCGCGGCCTGCAGCTCGATCGCGTGCACGCGTTCAAGGGCGTGCCGTATGGCGCGCCGACGGGCGGCGCGAGGCGCTTCCAGCCGCCGCTGCCGGTCGCGCCGTGGACCGGCGTCCGCGACGCCTTCACGCTGGGCCCTCGCTCTCCGCAGGGACGCGCGTCGTACGTGCCCGAATGGCAGCCGCTGACCGGCACGGAACCGGTCGGTGAAGAATGCCTGCACCTGAACGTGTGGACGCCCGGCGCGTCGACCGCCGGCGCGCGGCCGGTGATGGTGTGGCTGCACGGCGGCGGCTACACCGGCGGCTCGCCGGGCGCGATTCCCTACGACGGCGCCAACCTCGCACGCCGCCACGACGTGGTCGTCGTCAGCATCACCCACCGGGTCAACGCATTCGGCTTCCTGTACCTGCGCGAGCTCGGCGGCCCGCGCTACGCCGGCGCCGGCAATGCCGGGATGAAAGACATCATCGCCGGGCTCGAATGGGTACGCGACAACATCGCACGCTTCGGCGGCGATCCGCGGAACGTCACGATCTTCGGCCAGTCGGGCGGCGCCGGCAAAGTCAGCACGCTGCTGGGCATGCCCGCCGCCCAGGGTCTGTTCCATCGCGCCGCGGCGCAGAGCGGATCCGCGGTGACGAGCATGCCGGCGTCGACCGCGACGCGAAACGCCGAGGCGTTTCTCGCGCGCGTCGGCGTCAAGCCGACCGAGCTGGAGCAATTGGCCGCCCTGCCGCTGGCGCAGCTGATCGACGCGGTCCAGCCCGGCGATGGCGGCGGCTTTGCGGCCGCGCCGGTCGTCGACGGCGCATCGCTGCCGCACGACGTGTTCAACCCAGAGGCCACCGCGCTCTCGTCGAAGATCCCTCTGTTGATCGGGTCGACGGAAACCGAGGTGACGTGGAGTCCCGGCACCGACTACACGCCCCCCGCCGACGTCGACGCGTTGCAGGCGCGCGTGCAGAAATCGCTGCGCACCGATGCCGCCCATGCGCGAACGATCGTGAGCGCCGCCCGCGAGGCGCGTCCGCGGGCGAGCCTGCTCGATCTCGCGTTGATCATCGAAACCGACGCGTCCGGGTTTCGGACGGGCGTCGACGTGCAGGCGGAGCGAAAGGCGGCGCGCGGTGACGCGGCAGTCTACGTGTACCGCTTCGATTGGTACTCGCCCGCGGGCGGCGGACGCCTCCGCTCCATGCACTGCATGGACATCCCGTTCGTCTTCGACACCATCGACGAGTGTCAGTCGATGGTCGGATCGGGCGGCGATCGGCGTGCGCTCGCCGACCGGATGAGCGGCGCGTGGGTCGCGTTCGCCCGCACCGGCAATCCGAATCATGCGCTGCTGCCGACGTGGGAACCCTTCGCGGCCGCGTCGCGGCCGACGATGCTCCTCGGGAACGATTGCCGGATGGTGAGGGATCCGTATCGCGAGGAGCGGGTCGCCGTGGGCGAGGCACTGCGGGACCGCGCCGGCCGGTGATGGCCGCTTAACCGGCACACGCAGTCGCCGCAACGGCAGGGGCGTCTGGTCGCTCGAGGGAGCCGATGATGTTCGCGATCGACGCAGGCTCGGCACATCCGGTCGGGACGACGGTCTATCCAGACGGCGTCAACTTCGCGCTGTTCTCGGAGTCGGCCACCGAGGTGGTGCTGCTGCTGTTCGACGCCGCGACGTCGCCGCACCCCGCGCAGGTCGTCCGACTCGATCCGTTTCGGAACAAGACCTTCCACTTCTGGCACGTGTTCGTCCGCGGGTGCGGGCCCGGCGTGTACTACGCCTTTCGCGTGGACGGCCCGTACGATCCTGCGGACGGGCTGCGATTCAACTCGAACAAAGTGCTGATCGGGCCGTACGCCCGCGGCATCTCCAAGGCGCTGTGGAAGCGTGCCGATGCGGTCGGTCCACGCGACAACGAGACCACCTCGCTGCGCTGCGCCGTCGTCGATCCGGGCGCGTACGACTGGGAGGGCGACCGGCCGCTGCACCGCCCGATCGAGGAATCGGTCATCTACGAGATGCACGTCGGCGGCTTCACGCGGTCGCCGACCGCCGGCGTGCGTCATCCCGGAACGTTCGCCGGCGTGATCGAAAAGATTCCCCACCTGCAGGCACTCGGCGTGACGGCGGTCGAACTCCTGCCGGTCTGCGCGTTCGACGATTCCGATGTGTCGCTCGGCCCGCAGGGCGAACCGCTCCGCAACTACTGGGGCTACTCGACGATCGGCTTCTTCAGCCCGCACGCGGGGTATTGCGTCAAGGCCGACGCCGCGGCGCACATGAACGAGTTCCGCGATCTCGTCAAGGCGCTGCACCGGGCGGGCATCGAAGTGATCCTCGACGTGGTCTTCAACCACACCGACGAGGGCAACGAGTTCGGTCCCACCCATTCGTTCCGCGGCCTCGACAACCGCACGTTCTACCTGCTGGATCCGGCCAATCGCGCCGCGTATCTCAACTACACCGGCACCGGCAACACGGTGAACGCGAACCATCCGATCCCGGTGAAATTCATCGTCGACTGCCTGCGGTTCTGGGTGCGCGACATGCACGTGGACGGGTTCCGGTTCGACGAAGGGTCGATCCTCGCCCGCGGCGAAGATGGCGTGCCCCTCGCGCACCCGCCGGTCATCTGGCAGATCGAGCTGTCGGACACGTTGGCCGACACGAAGCTGATTGCCGAGGCGTGGGATGCGGCGGGCCTCTATCAGGTCGGGCATTTCCCCGGCGATCGGTGGGCCGAATGGAACGGACGCTATCGCGACGAGGTGCGGCGCTTCGTCAGAGGCGATCCCGGCATGACCGGCGCGGTCGCCTCACGCCTCGGCGGCAGCGCCGACATCTACCAGAGCCGCGGCCAGAGCCCGGTCAACAGCATCAACTTCGTCACCGTGCACGACGGCTTCACGATGAACGACCTCGTGTCGTACGACCAGAAGCACAACGAGGCCAACGGCGAAGGCAATCGCGACGGCATCGACAACAACTGCAGCTGGAACGGCGGCGCCGAGGGGCCGACGAGCGACGCCGCCATCGAGGCGCTTCGAGCACGGCAGATCAAGAACTTCGTCACGATCCTGATGCTCTCGCGCGGTGTGCCGATGCTGCTCGCCGGCGACGAGATGCGGCGCACGCAGGGCGGCAACAACAACGCGTACAACCAGGACAACGCGACGAGCTGGCTGGACTGGCGCCTGATCGACACGCATCGCGATGTGTTCCGCCACGTCCAGCGCATGATCGCGTTCCGCAAAGCCCACCCGGCGCTTCGCCAGCCGCGCTTCTATTCGGGCGAAGTGAACGAGCGCGGGCTCGCCGACATCACGTGGCACGGCACCACGCTCGGCCGACCCGGCTTCGACGATCCCGACGCCCACGCGTTCGCGTGCACGATTGCGGGATTCGGAAGCGATCCCGACCTCCACGTGATGCTGAACATGTTCTGGACGCCGCTCGACTTCGAGGTGCCGGCCGACCCGCCGCGTGCGTGGCACGTCGCGATCGACACGTTCGAACCGAGCCCCGATCCCGGGGAGACGCACGTCGGCGAGCGGCTGCAGCGACCGCACTGCACCGTGCAGCCGCGAAGCATCGTCGTGCTGGAGGGCCTGGCATCGGCCTGACCGCCGGCGAGTGGCGCGCCCGACGACGCGGGACCGGGCGCGACCGCGAGAACGCGCTTCGTGCTGTCGCGGCGGCCGTCGCGGGTGATTCAGATCGAGAACGACGGGTCGCCTTCGATCACCTGCTGCTGCAGTGCCGGCGTCTCGCCCTGCTGCCACGAACGCGTCCGATGCCGCACGCGGTACAGCACCGGTCCCCCGTCGGCCTGCGCGGCGCGATCGATCGGGCGCGGGATGCAGACGAATTCGACGTCGAGCTCGTGCGCTGCCGCCGTGACGATGGCGTACCCATGGCCGCCCATGTCGACGAACGACACGTGCCGCGCGACGTCGGGATTCGAGGCCCGACGCGCCCGGGCGACGTCACCATGCTTCGCGTATTCCAGACAGGCGCGCACGCCGTGTCGAACCAGCAGGTTGAGCGGCCGGCCGACGAACAGCGGCC
>Ga0070741_10019498_pt1 | contig 10819 bp, 6 predicted proteins | sample Coa_R1_4_FD_66440 | JGI IMG/M metagenome (GOLD analysis project Ga0070741, IMG submission 66440) | Surface soil microbial communities from Centralia Pennsylvania, which are recovering from an underground coalmine fire - Coalmine... | ecosystem: Environmental > Terrestrial > Soil > Unclassified ...
GGTTCGGGGCGTCCGACCGTCGCCACGTCGGGCAACCGTCGCATCTGGGCCGCGAACGAAGCCGCGCGCGGGGAGCTTGCGGGGACGGCGGTCAGGACGTCGAGGGGGTTGGTCTGCCCGCGCGGGAACTCGTGCGTGAGCAGGTCGCCGGCCCGGTGGGCGCTCGTGGAAGCGGGCAGCACGAACTCGTCGACGAAGGTGAAGCGGATGCCGGTGAAAGGGATCCCCAACGCGATCAGCACGGCGGCGCTGGTCACCGCGACCTGCACGGGTCGGCGCATCACCCATCGCGACAGGCGGTACCAGGCGCCCTGTTCGTCGGGCCGGGCATCGCGGGCCGCGGCCCGCTGCAAGCGTTTGGGAGCGAGCGCGTTGACGCGAGGGCCCAGCACAACGAGCACCGCAGGCAGCACCACCACGGCCAGCATCGCGGCCAGTGGGACCACGATCACTCCCCCGTACCCCATGGAGTAAAGGAACCGCTGGGGGAACAGCAGGAGCGCCGCGATCGCGGCCGTAACGGTCACGGCGCTGAAGATGACGGTCCGTCCAGCGCTCTGGAGCGTGCGCGCGAGCGCCAGCTTGCCGAACCCGTGCGCCGCCGCCTCCTCGCGGTAGCGCGAGACGATCAACAGGCAGTAATCGATCGCGAGCCCCAGACCCGCCCCCGTCACCAGGTTGAGTGCGAAGACCGACAGATCAACGGCGCCGCTCAGGAAGCGCAGCACCATGAAGCTGCCGATGATGGCTAGCCCGCCGATCAACGGCGGGAGCGCCGCCGCCACCAACGAGCGAAAGAACACGAAGGAGAGGAGGAACACCAGCGGGAAGACGAACAGCTCGGCGCGGGTCAGGTCGTGGCTCACCTGGGAGTTGACCTGGGCGTTGGCGACCGCTGTGCCGTCCAGCAGGACGTAGTGCTCTGAAGCGAAGCTTCGCTCGATCTTCTGCGCGTCGTCGGCGACCCGCTTGTCGGAGTACGGCTTGAAATAGCCGAGCAGGTAGGTATCGCGGCCGTCTCGCGAGACCATGGCCGGGTCATGCGTCTGCAGGAAGGACACCACCCGTGCGACATCCGGGCCGCGGGCGAGCTTGCGAGCGACGCGCCGAACGGTTGCCGCTCCGGCCGTGGTCCGCACGCCCCGCGTATGCACCACCGCGATCACCCCTGGGTCGATCTGGCGGTTTGTGAGCGAACCGAACCGATGGCGGACCTGGACGCTCTGCGTGGCGGGGTCGTCCACGCCGTAGGGACTCAGCCTGCCTGCGACAGAGAACCCGAAGATCCCGGCCACGATCGCCCCGAGCACCGCAAAGCCCAGGACGGGGCGGGCATGTGCGTGGAGCCAGCGGGCCAGCGCCTCCATCGGTTCAACCTTGATCCTTAGTGTCCGCAGCTCGGGGCTCTGTGAGACTGCGCACAGATGCTACGGTGCCGGAGCATGCCGCCGTCAGTGACCGACCTCGCGCGCACAGGGGTGCGCACCGCTCGAGCGTTCGGAACCAGGATTCCGGGAGCGGGAACCGTGCTCGCCCGCTCACTCGACGACGCGGTCGAGGGGCGTGTCGTAATGATCACCGGGGCTTCCTCGGGAATCGGCAACGCCGCGGCAGCCAAGATCGGAGCCGCGGGTGGGACCGTCCTGCTGGTGGCGCGCACCGAGGAGAAGCTGCGCGATACCGCCAACCAGATCGGGCGCCGAGGAGGCACCGCATACCCCTATCCGTGCAACCTGACCGATCCCGACGACATCGACAGGATGGCCGCCGAGGTCCTGGAGCGCCACGGACAGGTCGACGTGCTCGTCAACAACGCCGGCAAGTCGATCCGGCGCTCGATCAGCCAGTCCTACGACCGCTTCCATGACTTCCAGCGGACCATGAACCTCAACTACTTCGGCCCGGTCAAGCTGCTCCTGGACCTGTTGCCGGTGATGCGGGAGCACGGATCGGGTCACGTCGTGAACATCTCGACAATCGGGATCCAGACCAACGTGCCCCGGTACGCCGCCTACGTGGCCTCCAAGGCAGCACTCGACGCGTTCTCGCGCTCGGTCGCGGCCGAGGTGCTCGACGACGGGGTGCACTTCACGACTGTCTACATGCCGCTCGTGCGCACGCCGATGATCGCCCCGAGCAAGGTGTACGACCGCTTCCCCACGCTCTCCCCCGAGGAGGCCGCCGACCTCATCACCGAGGCCATCCGCAAGCGGCCCAAGCGCATCGCCACGCCCGTTGGCAACCTCAGCCAGCTCAACTATGCGCTCGTCCCGGGCGTCCAGGATCTCGTGGTCAATCGCGCCTACAAGCTGTTCCCGGAGGGCGACACCGGCAAGCGGCAGACGACCGAGCAGAAGGCCTTCATCCAGGCCACCCGCGGGGTCCACTGGTAATAGGTGTTGGCCGCCGCACATGTGCGGCGGCCCCGGCCGGAACATGTTCCGGCCGGAATGGGTCGGCGCATGCGCCGACCCACGGGCGCGCGCATGCGCGCGCCCGAAAGAAACTCTGATCAGGTCTGGGGCGTGGCGTCGCGCAGCAGTCGGCTTACTGGAACCGCGCGCAGGTGCGCCGTTCGCAGCCCGCTCTCGAGCCTGGCGAGCAGGTGCAGGAGCTCCTGCGGATGCTTCGCCCCGACCTCCACCACCTCGCCTGCCCGCAGCTCCCCGAAGTGGTCGCCCGGATCGTCCACCTTGACGGCGCCGCCGACGAGGCGGCCGCCGGCGCCGTGCGCGAGCCACGACTGGCCGAGGTCCGGCGCGCTTGACGCATAGAGGATGTGGTGATTGCCTCCGCCGAGGTCGGTCATCCAGCGATGGAGCTGTGCCGGGACCCCGATCCACCGCACCAGCCCGCCACCCGGTAGCCGCGGGACGCACTGGTCGCCGATCGGCAGATAGGCGAGCTCCCGTTCCGACGGCGGATGCGCGAGTGCGAAGGACACGTGGATGTCACGGTCGGCGAGTATCCGCGCAATGGGCTGAACGTTGCCGTTGGGCGCGTCGATGAGGAGGCCGATCTCCGGCCGGGTGGTCGCCACGGCGGTCACCGGCCCGAGGTTGGCCAGATGCGATATCAGCGAATACCCCGCCCCGGTGCTCAGCGCCCACAGAGCAAGCACGGTGGCCGTGGCGGCGACGGTGGCGGCCCGCGCGGTGCGTACCCGCCAGCGCGGCAGGGTGCGGGCGCGGCGCTCGTCGGTGAGGATCAACGAGGCGGTGGAAGGCCGACGGGCGAAACGTGGGTCGGGCTCGGGGCGGTGCTCGAGCGCGCGCTCGACGGCCGGCCGAATCTCGGAGTAGCGGCGCGCCACCTGTGCGAGGCCGAACCGCTCGAGCGCGGTGTTGGACGCCCGCACGTGACCGTAGCCGAAGCCGTATGAGACCACCGGACAACCGCGGATGATCGCCTCCAGCACGGTCAGGCCGGCGCTGGAATGGATCAACGCGTCGGAGGCCGCGAGCACATCTCCCATTCGGTCGGTGAAGCCCATCACCCGCAGGCGCCGCTCAGACCCGAGTTCCTCGGAGACCTTGGCGCGCAGCCTGTCGTTGCGGCCACACAGGCACAGCACGGTGGCGTCCTCGATTTCGAGCGCCGCCCGGGCGCCTCCAAGCAGGTCGCCCACGCCCCAGCCGCCCCCGGAGACCGCGATCACCTTGCCCTCCGCGGGTAGCGCCAGCGCGCGCCGGGCGTCCGCGCGCGAGCGGGCAGCCAAGAAAGACGGCGTCGTGGGCGGCTTGGCCCACCGGACGCTGCCGGGCCCCGCGATCCGCTCCACCTCCTCGATCGACTCGGGATGGGTGACGAAGTGCAGATCGATTCCCGGGTGCGCCCAGAAGTACAGACCCGCGAGATCGGTTATCGACGAGTAACAGGGCGTGGTGAGGCGACCGCGCCGACGCATCTCGCCCAGCACCGCGGTGACCCCCGGGTAGGTGGAGACGATCTGATCCGGGTTGTGGGCGCGGATCAGGCGCAAAAGGCCTCGGCTCCCGAACGTGTACAGAAGCCTGCGGGCGAGCCACCGCGTGGGCGCAAGCTGCATGAACAGCATGTAGAGGAAGTCAAATAGCCAGGGAAGCCGTTCGAACATGAAGGCTGAGTTCTCTCGCAGCACCCTGGTCAGACCCGGCCCCATCGCGGGCAGCCCGTTGACGATCGAGATCTGGGCGTCGGGATCCTCGTCCGCGAACTCGCGGGCGACCGCGCGCGCGGGCAGGTCGTGGCCCTCGCCGATGTCGGCCGAGATGATCAAGACCTGTCGAGGCTTTGCCTCGGCGTCGGGCTCGCCGGCCGGGATGACGTCGGCGGCCTCGCGGGCCGACGTTGTGGCGGCCTGTTGGCGGCGCCACTCCACATAGCGGCGTACCCCCTCGGCGAACGGCGTCCCGGCCGTCCAGCCAAGCTCATCGCGGGCCCGCTCGCTAGAGACGATCTTGCCGCCGAAATCGCCGGGCCGGGCCGGCACGTGGGCGATCTCCACATCGCCCACCAGCTCTGAGACCGTCTCCGCGATCTGTTTGATCGTCACGGTCTCATCCGAGGCGAGGTTGTAAACCCTGTTCTTGGCCGTGTCGTCCACCGCCAGGGCCACCCCCATCGCGAGGTCTTCTACGTAGACGAAGCGGCGCGACTGGCTGCCGTCACCAGCAATCGTGAGCGCCTCGCCCTTCAGCGCCTTGTTGACAAAAGCGGGGATCACCGCGGCCTCGCGAGCCCGCGGCCCGTATGGGATCCCGAAGCGAAGGATCGTGTAGTCGATCCCGTAGAGCTCCTGGTAGGCCTTGCAGTAGAGCTCGCCGGCGAGCTTGGTGCTGGTGTAAAGATGGCTCGGCGCCGGCAGCAGCGTCTCCTCGTCGACCGCCTCCTCGGCGCAATCGGAGTACACCCAGATCGTGCTTGCGTAGACGATCCGCTGCACACCGGCCCGCCGGGCCGCCTCGAGCACCGCCACCGTGCCGCGGGCGTTGACACGCTCTGCGTCCTCGGGCTCCGCGTGGACGTCGTTGACGTCGGCCACTGCCGCCAGGTGGGCCACGGCGTCGCAGCTGTGAAGGGCCCGCTCGAGCGCCTCCCGGTCGGTGATCGAGCCCAGCCTGGTGTCCACCGAGCCGTTCGGATGCCAAGGCGACGGACGCAGGTCGTAGATCACCGGCTTATGGCCCAGAGCGCGCAGCTTGTCTACCACATGCGAGCCGATGAACCCGGATCCACCGGTGACGAGAACTCTCATTCCGCTTCCCCGGGCCTGTAGTACAGCGGAACGCACGAGTGGTTACGCGCGACCCAGTCTGAGTTGGGCAGCTCGACCTGCTCGCCGAGGATGCGGTGGCACGGCTCGTCGTAGACGCGGCCGGTGGAGCGCTCCAGCCACTCGAAGACGATGTACTTGTAGAGCCCCGAGGTCATCCCGGCGGGAAGCTCGAGCCGGCTCGAATAGCGCGGGTCGAGCTGGGCGCGGGCGACCTGGTTCTTCCAGGCCACGATCTCCTCGAGCCGCTCGGTTTCGACCAGCGCCAGCGCCGCGGTCAGTTCGTTCATGCGGAAGTTGAGGCCCAGAACGCGGTAATCGGGCTTGCCGTAGTTGCGAAACGCGCGCGCATGCTCCAGCACCTCCGGCCGCTTGGAGACCAGCACGCCCCCTTCCCCGCTGGTGATGGTCTTGGTCGCGTACAGCGAGTAGACCCCCGCGTCACCCCAAGAGCCGGCCTTGCGGTCATTCCAGGACGCGCCGTGGGCGTGGGCGCAGTCCTCGATCAGGAAGATCCCGTGCTCTGCGCAATAGGCGGCGATCCGCTCCGAATCAAAGGCGATGTGCCCGCCGATGTGGACCAGGAAGGCGGCTGCCGGCCGGTGGAGCTGCGCCTTGCGCTCGAAGTCCTCGAACGACATGCAGAGGTCCTCGCGATTGCAGTCGACGAAATGCACCTCGGCACCCGCGCGGATGGCGCTCAACGGGGTGGCCATGAAGGTGTTGGAGGGGCACAGCACGGTCTTGGCAGCGACGCCGGCGAAATCAAGCGCCGCAAGCGCGCCGCCCGCCCAGCTCGAGAGCGCGACCGCGTGCAGTCCATTCCAGTTGCTCCAGGCCTGCTCGAAGCGCTCCACCAGCGGTCCCTCGGACCACCTGCCCGAATCGAGCACCTGGTCGATCAGGTCGTGCAGGCGTCCGCGATCCCGTTCGTCAAAGCCGATCGCGAACTGGGTGAAGTCGGGAGGAGTCGACGTGGTGGTGGTCATATATCTCGAGATGAAGCTTGCCGCGGCCGTTGGTCGCTGCGGTCCGGCCCGCGGAATCTGGTGCGCGAACCCTGCATAACGACACCCGATCCCTTGGCTGCCATCCTCTCAGTTCGAGCTAGGCGCTAACAAGCCTTTCAGACTGCTAGGACGGTAGCGATTTCTCTACTTTTGAGCATTATGAGGATCTGCTCCAAAGCCGTGACGGTGCGCCGGTGGCAGCCGGGAGCGCTGTAAAAGTCGGCGTCATGCAGCAGAATCACGTCGCCTGGGACCGCTCCCTCCGCGGCCAGCGCTGCAATCCGCTCGGGCGTCGTGTCGCCACGCCAGTCCCTGCCCCATCGAGACCACAGCAGTTGGCTTAGCCCGGCCCTGCGGACCGTGCTCAGCCCCCACGGGCTGTAGATGCCGTACGGCGGGCGGTGCAGCGTGGGCCGTTGATGCAGTGCCCGCTGCAGCGAATCCAGACCCCGCGCGATGTCGGCATCGAGCTGGCGCGGGGTCATGCGCATGTGGAGTCGGTGGCGGTAGGCGTGTAGTGCCACCGCGTGTCCGCGGGCGGCCACCTCGGCGGCCAGCTCCGGGCGGCGATCCACCTGTTCTCCGACCATGAAGAAGGTGGCCTTCGCGCCCGCGCGCGCGAGGACCTCGAGCACCGCGGGAGTGCCTTCGGGATGCGGGCCGTCGTCGAAGGTCAGCGCCACCCCGGACTGGGCTACCGTCCGGGGAATGTGGAGCCCTGCAGCAGCGCGAGCTGACACGGGCGCGAGCAGATGGCGAAGCATGGGGGGATGATGGCCGATGCCTCCGTGAGGGCGCCTGACCTCGACGGTTGGCTGCCCAAGCCGACCATCCAGGTCAGGCATTCCCGGCGCTCGAGCGCGGACCCCGAGGCGCTGTGGCAGGCTGCCCGCTCGGTGCGCGTGCGCGAGACCGCGCTGCTGGGCAGGCTCGTCCAGTGGCGAATCCCCGGCACCGCCGCGGAGGTGTCGTTCGACGAGCTGTTCCGCAAGCCGCCTTTCTGCGTGCTCGAGGAGGGCGAGCACGCGCTCGTGTCGGGCATCGTGGGGCGGATCTGGACGCTGCGGCGCGATTACCCGAAGCTCGACGACCCTGAGGAGTTCCGCAGCTTCGACACTCCCGGCACGGCCCGAGTGATCTTTGCCATGTGGGCCGCGCCGGAGGGACCGGGCGGGCGTCTCAGCGCAGAAGTCAGGGTTGCCCCTGTCGGGGTGCAGGGGCGCTTCGGCATTGGCGCCATCAGGCCTCTGGTGGCCGGCTTTAACAACCTGATCGCCTCGGACGGGCTGGGAGCGGCGGTGCGCAGGGCGGAGGGTCGGTAGTCCGCTACCGCGCGGGATAACGTCCTGCTCATGAGCACGTCGGCTTTCGACGAGCGGATAACGGTGCGCCGCCGGCGCTTCGCTCAGGAGAACACGGGTTTTGCGGTGCTCGAGGCGGTGGCCGAAGACGGCAAGCCCCTGGTCCTGGTGGGGCCTCTGGTCCACCTCGAGGAACGCGAGCGCGCCCACGTGCTCGGCACCTGGGTCAACGACAGCCGTTACGGACCGCAGGTGAAAGTCTCGGAAGCGGTTCCGCTCGCGCCCGCCGACGCCGATTCGCTTCGTGCGCTGCTGATCCGGGTCCGCCACGTGGGCGACAAGCGGGCACAGCGGTTGATCGACACGCACGGCGCGGCAGATGTGCTCGATGCGATCGATCGCGATCCGGAAACTGCCTTTGCCGCCGCGGGTCTGCGCGGCCGCCGCATGCGCGAAGCGGCGACCTCCTGGGAAGAGCTGCGCTGCACCCGGCTACTGCATATGTTGCTTGCACCGCACGGGCTCGCCTATCTGGCGCCCCGGATCCACGCCGAATACGGCCCCGGCGCCCACCGGGTGGTACAGGAGCGGCCCTACGAGCTGACCAGCGTCTTCGGCGTCGGCTTTCACCTGGCCGACCGCATCGCACGCTCCATCGGCTCCGGCGGCGACGACGGCGAGCGCGCCCAGGCCGGAGCGCTTCACCTGCTCTCGGAAGCCGAGCGCGGCGGCAGCACCTGCATGGCCGCGCAGCGCCTGCTTTTGGAGCTGCGGGAGCTGCTCGGCGACCCCGTCGACGACACCGTGCTCATGGGGCTGCTCGAGCGTCGCAAGATCGAGCGCGATGGTCACTGGATCTACCGTGCCGAGACCGCCCAGTTGGAGGCCGAGCTGGCGCAGCGGATCGCGCAGCTGTGCTCGCTGGAGCCTTCCGAGCGGCTGCGCGCTCCCCGCGAGGACGAGGTTGCCGCGACGGGACTCGAGCCCAACGCCGCGCAGTCCGAGGCCCTCGGCCACGCCTTCTGCACCAAGCTGTCGCTGATCACGGGCGGCCCCGGGACCGGGAAGACCGCGAGCATCCGGGCAATCGCGCGCTGCGCGGTAGCACAAGGGGCGCGCGTGATGCTCGTGGCTCCCACCGGGCGTGCCGCGGTACGCATGAGCGAGGCCTCTGGGCTGCGCGCGCGCACCGTGCACTCCGCCCTGGGGTGGGTGCCTGGGGAGGGACCCGAACACGATGAACAGGATCCTTTGAAGTGCGATCTGCTGATCGTGGATGAGTGCTCCATGGCCAACCTCGAGCTGATGGTCACGCTGCTGCGCGCGGTGGGTCCGGAGACCAGCGTGGTGCTCGTCGGCGACGCCGACCAGCTCGCGCCCGTCGGGGCCGGCAAGCCGTTCGCCGAGCTCGTCGCCTGTGGACTGGTTGCGGTCACCAGGCTGAGTCACATCTTCAGGCAGGCGGCGGGCAGCATGATCGTTCAGGGCGCTCACGCCGTCCGGGCAGGCCGGCCTCCGGGCTTCGCCTGCGCGACAGGAATGCGCCGGGACCTGTTCCTGATCGAGCGTGGGGATCCGGACCGAGCGCGCGAGGAGATCGTTTCGCTGGTGGCCCAACGGCTGCCTGCCCACTACGGCGTCGACCCGCTCTCCGACCTCCAGGTGTTCGTGCCGGTCTATCGTGGGGAGCTGGGAATCGAGCGGCTCAACGAGGCGCTGCGAGACGCCCTGAATCCGACCGGCCGGGCCGTGCGCGGGGGCCGCCTCCGGGTCGGCGACAAGGTGATGCTGACGGGGCGCAACCTCCATGACCTCGGGCTGATGAACGGGACGCTGCTGCGCGTGATCGACGAGGTGGGCGTGCCTTCCGAGGGTGTAAAGGATCCCGGTCCGGGCGAGTCCGCAGAGCCCTCGCTCCTGCTCGGATCAGACGAGTCGATCTTCAAACTGCCGATGCACGAGTCCGATCGGCTGGCGCTCGCGTACGCGTGCTCGGTCCATCGCGGTCAGGGGATCGAACTGCCGATCGCTGTGATCGTCGCCCATCCCGCCGCGGGCGCTTTCTTTTTGCGCCGCGAGATGTTCTACACGGCGATCACCCGCGCCAAGCAGGCGACCGTGATCGTGGGCACCCGCGAAGCGGTGCAGCGCGCCGCCCGGACCACGGACACGAGCGCGCGCCACACCCGGCTCGGGGAGCGGCTTGACCGGGTCACGCGGCGCGGCCCGCAGTCCGTCTGAGATAGAAATTTGGATGTGAGCCAAGCCCGGTCTCGCACGCCCACGAAAGTGGAGCAGCTGGCGCGATTCGTCTGTGCCGCCAGGTATGAGGAGCTGTCCGATGATGCGCGCGAGCAGCTCAAGCTTCGCGTCCTGGACTCGCTGGGATGCGCGCTCGGCGCGCTGGGCGCCGACGTGCCCGAGATGGTGCGAAAGCAGGTGGTCGAGTTGGGCGGCAACCCGCTTGCGACGATGATCGGCTTCCTGGAGCGCACCGCGCCCGACCGGGCGGCGCTCCATAACGGCGCGCTCGTTCGCTACCTCGACTTCAACGACTCCTTCCTATCGCCGCGCGAGACCTGTCACCCCTCGGACAACCTGGCGCCGGTGCTGGCCGCCGCCGAGTACGCCCACGCCGACGGCCGGACGCTGATGTGTGCGCTGGCGGTGGCCTACCAAGTGCAGATCCGTCTCTCCGAGGAGGCGCCGGTGCGGGCAAAGGGGTTCGACCACACCACGCAGGGCGTCTATGCCGTCGCCGCGGGTGTGGCCCGAGCGCTGGGGCTCGATCCGGGCCGTGCGGCCAACGCGATCGCGATCGCGGGGACCTCGTTGAACGCGCTGCGAGTAACCCGCACCGGCTCGCTCTCGCATTGGAAGGGCCTCGCGTACCCGGCGGCCGCATTCGGCGCCACGCATGCTGCGTTTCTGGCCCTGCACGGGATCACAGGTCCGCGCGAGGTCTTCGAGGGCAACAAGGGCTTCAGTGATGCGATCGCGGGACCGTTCGAGCTCGACTGGGCCTCCGAGGATTTGGAGGCCGTGACCCGCACGATCCTGAAGAAGTTCAATGCCGAGATCCACTCTCAGTCCGCGATCGAGGCTCTGCTCGAGCTGCGTTTCTCGCAGGCGTTGGATCCCGGTCAGGTGCAGCGAATCGGGCTGGACACCTTCCAGGTCGCCTACGACATCATCGGCGGTGGGGAGGAGGGTTCCAAGCACGAGGTCGATACCAAGGAGGAGGCCGACCACTC
>Ga0070741_10019499_pt1 | contig 10819 bp, 8 predicted proteins | sample Coa_R1_4_FD_66440 | JGI IMG/M metagenome (GOLD analysis project Ga0070741, IMG submission 66440) | Surface soil microbial communities from Centralia Pennsylvania, which are recovering from an underground coalmine fire - Coalmine... | ecosystem: Environmental > Terrestrial > Soil > Unclassified ...
CGCCCCGGTGGCTGCGCGGCCCGGTGCTGGTGCCGGTCGGGCTTGGGATCCTTGGCTTCTTTGGCACGTTGACCTGGTACCAGGTCGATTACTGGCATAACAGCATCGCCCTGTGGCAGCGGACGCTGGAGATCGAGCCGCACAATTTCCTGGGGCATACCAATCTCGCCTTTGCCTTTCAGCAACAAGGAGCGCTGGACGCGGCCCTGACCCATTTCGAGGCCGCCGTGGAGGTCTTGCCCGAGTATCCGCGCGGCTATCTTCATCTCGCCCGCGCCTACCAGCGCGCCGGCCAGCCCCAGCACGCCCTGGCCTGCTACCAGAAACTGGTGGCCTTGCAGCCGGAGAATCCCGATCATCATCTGGACCAGGCCTGGATCCTGCGCCTGCTCGGCCACGAAGACGCCGCCCAGCGCGCCGAGGTCGAGGCGGAAAAACTGTACGAGTTGCAGCGGCAGAAAAGGAAAACCCAGTAACGTTTAGATCGCCTTATGCAATTTGAACCACAAGGGCACCAAGACACGAAGAAGCGAGAAGAAAGCAAGACTACCCTGAGCAAGGTGCGACGATTCCATCACTCGGCTCTTGTCACGACCGCCTGGCAGCAATGCTTTCCTTTGTGCCTTTGTGCCTTTGTGCCTTTGTGGTTAGCAATTCGGGTTAACCTTCTTGCCGAAGGCACGCCACAAAACGTTTTTTTTCGGGCACCCATGCTGACAACGCGCGGCTGGTGGTTCTTTCTCGTGGTCCTGACCTCGCTGGGCATCGCCGTGGCGGCGCGCATCCCGGGCTTGTCCCTGGTGTGCCTGACGCTGCTGCTGTGGTTCTTGGGTGCCTGGCTGGCGTTCCTCGTGCGCTTGCGCTTGCTTCGCCTTCGGCTCGAGCGCCGGCTCGAAGATCACCGCGGGCCAGTCGACAATCTGTGGGCCAAACAATCTTGCCGCGTGCACGTGAAGCTGCTGAGCGATGGCGGCGTGTCGCTTCCGTGGGTGCGGGTCTTTGATCGTGTGCCGGTGCAGGCGGCGCTGGAAGCCGACAAGAACTACGCCTCGGGTACCGTGGGACCGGGACAGCCCCTGGCATTTTCTTACAGCCTGACCTGCCCCGCTTCCGGCCGGATTCGCTTCGAGGGTCTGGCGCTGCAGGCGGCCGACCTGCAAGGATTCTTCATCCATGCGCTCTTCGTGCATGCTCCGGCGGAGTACCGCGTGTTGCCGGCGCTGGCCGACGCCCGTGGCCATGTGCCCGCCGTCAAGCGTTTCAATCTGATTCCGCTGTTCGGCGTGCACCGCCATCCTCGTCCGGGCTCGGGCAGCGAGCTCTTCAATCTGCGCGATTACCTTCCGGGCGATCCGCCCAAGACGATCGCCTGGAAAGCGTCGGCACGGCGCGATCGGCTCATCACCAAGGAGTTCGAGGGCGAGGTGCCGATCCGCTGCACGCTCTTTCTCGATGCCTCGCAGGCGGTGCGACTCGGTCCGCTGGGCCGCAATGCCCTGGCCCGCCTGGTGGAGATTGTGGCCGCCCTGGCGCAGGCCAACGCCGGCATCCGCGATCTAACCGGCCTGTGCGTCTTTGACGAAGACCGTGTGCTGCGCTGGATCCGTCCGGCACGCGGTTCCGGCCATGTCGTCAAGCTTCTCAACGTGCTTGCCGAAGTTGCCGATCTGCCGCCGCACACCGCCGCCGTCGCGCTCGAGCAACTCTTGCCTGTGGCCTACGGTCTGGCTCTGGAAGTTTATCCCTCATTCCTGGAGCGTGACGTCAATGCCTTTCCCTGGTGGTTACCGTTCTGGTCGCCCCATCCCGCCTACACGATCCCGCGACCACCTGCTCGCACCGGTTCCTGGTGGCGGCGCCTGACGGGCTTCCTTGCCGGCCGCCGGCGTTCGCTGTGGTTATGGCTCAGGCAAACCGTCATCGCGCGTGCTTCACCCCGCGGCAGGCGGCGCTATCTGTGGCGTAAGCGCCTCGCCGCCCTGCTGTCGGTGCGTTATCATCTCGACCCCGGCGGTCTGGCGATGCTCCTCGAAGACGATATCCTCTGCACCGATTATTTACAGCGCTTCCTGGCCGAGCACCGCGTGCCGTATCCGGCGCCCCTCTACGATCCCCAGGGACACTATCTGTTTGCTTCGACCGGCAAGCTAGAAGTTCTGGCCAAGGCGTTGTTGCAAGCCATCGCCCGCGGACATGACAATGAGCTGTTCGTGTTATTGGTGGATTTGCTCGAGGCCGGGCCACACGTGCATGCAGTGCTGCGAGCGGTGAAGGTGGCGCTGGCGCGGCACCATCAGGTGCTGGTGGTGTGCCCCTGGCCGCCCGGGATTCCGCTGCCGTCGGACCGCATTCCCGCGGAAGGGCCGACTGCCGGCGCGAAGAGAGAGCGAGCCACGGATGCCGAGATCCTGCTGCGCGGCACGACGCTGCGACTGCACGAGGCTTTCGTGCACCTGAAGACAGCGTTTGCCCGCCTGGGTGTGCAGGTGCTTTGTGCCCCGGAGGAGCAAGCGGTCGCCCTGATCCTGGAGCGGCTGCATCATCTGCGCCAGCTGGAAAGGGGGTTGCGATGAAACAAGGTCCCCCGGTCGCTGACGCCGCCGGCGTGACACCTGTGGAGGCCGTGGCGCTCGCGCCGGCAACGCGCTTCCTCGGAGTTCTACTCCTGTCAGGCGCCGCGCAGGCATACCAGCTTCTCGCCGGCCTCGGGTTGGCGGTCATCTTGGTGGGAGAGCTTCAACGCGGCGGCGGCCTCTTCAGCATCTTGCTGACGCTGGTGGGCCTGATCATGCTGCTGTTCCCGTTCCGCTGGGGACCGCTCGGGCTCTTGCTCCTTTACGGGGCCGGACAATGGTCTGCACGCATGGCCTGGACACGCTTCGGCCCCGACGTTTTCTCGGGCGCCGCCTTCGAGCATGTGCTTGTCTGCACCGGCTTTCTCTGCTACACCGTGAGCCATTATCGCCTGCAAGGAATCCTGCTCCACCTGCTGCCGCTCGATCCGCGCCAGCGTGCCGGCCCTTCTTACTGGAGCCTGTGGCACCTGCGCCGCGTGACACCGGTGGTGGAGGAGAAACGCGCCGTCGTGCACGTGACGCCGATCGAGATCACCTGGCTCGTCCTGACGATTCCCTTCTGGGCCCTGGCAGCCCAGCTCACCCAGCATGTCCTGTCCCGGCCGTGGGACCCGGTGAACCTCGAACGTTTCGCCGGCATTTTTCTGCTGGCGTGGATGCTGGGCGTGGGCATGTTCGTGACGGCCACGGTCCTGCGCTACTGGTCCCATTGCCAGCGCAGCCCGCAAGAGGCCCGGCTGTTCTTGCAGGACGCTCTGTGGCGCGAAACGCGCGGCGAACAACGCCGCCTGCACCGCTGGCTTGCCTGGGCGCGACTCAGTAGAAGATGAGCCAACCTCTGGGACGCAAGTGCCGTTGCTGCAAGCGCCGCCCTGGTTGCCGCAAACGCTGGTACCGCCTATCTATCACAATGCTGAATCTCCTGTTCCACTTTCATCCTGGGGGGCGATCATGGGTCTGGATACTTTCAAGGTGACCGGAAAGGTGGCCCTGGTTACAGGGGGCAGCAAGGGCCTGGGCAAAGCCATGGCGCGCGGCCTGGCCGAGGCGGGAGCGGACATCTTCATTTCCAGCCGACATGAGGACGAACTCAAAAGCGCCTTGAAGGAAATCCTCGAGGGCACCGGCCGCAAGGGGGGCTACGCTGTCGCCGATATGAGCAAGCGTGCCGACGTCGAGCGCCTGGCCAAGACCGCTCTGGAGCAAATGGGCCGCGTCGACATTCTCATCAACAATGCCGGCACCAATGTGCCCCAGGCCATCGACCAGATCACCGACGCGGACTGGGATCGCGTCATGGAGATCAACTTGCATTCGATCATGGTGCTGACGCGAGCCCTCGTGCCGCAGATGAAAGCGCGGCGCTGGGGCCGCATCATCCACATCTCGTCCATCATGGGGCTGGTTTCGAACAATGGCCGCAACGCTTACTCGGCAACGAAGGCGGCGCTGATCGGCATGGCGCGGGCCAGCGCCCTCGACCTGGGAGCGCATGGCATCACGGTGAACACCATCGCGCCGGGGCCGTTCTTGACGGACCTTCCCGGGCGACTCTTGAGTGCCGAAGAGAAGGAACGCTTTGCCAAGATGACCGCCCTGGGCCGCTGGGGCGACCCCAAGGAACTGGTCGGTCCCATGCTGCTTCTGGCCAGCGATGCGGGCAGCTACATCACCGGTGAAACGATCGTGATCGACGGCGGTTACGTGGCCCGCTAACCCGGATTACGCAAACCATCTAACCACAGAGACACAGAGCAGAATGATAATGTAGCGCACTACGCGCACATTCCACAGGGCGAGGAAGCGGCAAGTCCTTTGACTTTCTCTGTGACCTCTGTGCCACGTGGTGAATTAGTCGGGCCGATGATTCCCGGATTCACGCCTTCCGTCACCACGCCTCGCGGTAGAGCTTGACGATCTCCGCGGCCGTGGGGATACGCGGGTTGTTTTGCGGGCTGCCCGAGGCCATGGCATCGGCGGCCATCTTCTCCACCACGTCTTCGAAGCGTGCCTGATCGACGCCGCGACAGGCCCGCAAGCGCGGCAACTGCAGGTCGGCGTTGAGCTTCTCCAGGCCCGCGGGCAAGGCCTCGGCGGCTTCCTGGTCGGAGGCATCGGCACGGCAGCAGCCGAGCGTGCGCGCGATCACCGCATAACGCTCGACGGCCGCAGGAATGCTAAAGCGCGTCACCGCCGGCAGCAGCACGGCGTTGGACAGGCCGTGGGCGACATGAAAAATGGCACCGATGGGCCGGCTCATACCGTGCACCAGGCACACGCTGCTGTTGGAGAACGCCATGCCTCCCTGGCACGCGGCCAGCATCATGCCGGCGCGGGCTTCCTTGTTGTGTGGCTCGGAGAAGACCGTGCGCAGGTGCCGGGCCACCAGGTGCACGCACGAGAGCGCGATCGGATCGGTCAAGCCATGGGCCCGGCGCGACACGTAGGCTTCGATGCCGTGCGTCATGGTGTCCACGCCGACGGCAGCGGTCAAGCCGGGCGGCATCGACATCGTCAGTTCGTAATCGACCAGGGCCGCCGCAGGCAGAAGATGAGCGCTGAGCATCATCATCTTGATATCGCGCTGGGTATCGGTGATGACGGCGGCGCGGGAGACCTCGCTGCCGGTGCCGGCCGTCGTCGGCATGGCGATCAACGGCAGCCCAGGTTGCGGAATCTTGTGGTAACCGATGTACTGCGCCAGCGGCTCGGCGTTCTTGCTCAGGACGGCGATGGCCTTGGCGGCATCGATGGGTGAGCCGCCGCCCAGCGCGATCAGGGCCTCGCACCGCTGGGAACGCAGCAAAGCCAGGCCGTCGGCCACATTGCGATCGGTCGGGTCCGGCTGCACGCTGTCGAGCACGGCCACGGCAATGCCGGCTTCGTCCAAGAGCGCCGCGATTTCCGCCGCCACGCCCAGCTTCACCACGCCGGCATCGGTTACCAGGAGCACCCGCCGCGCCCCGAGCCGCTGCGCTTGCGCCGCGACCTCACGCCGGGCGCCGCCGCCGACGATAATGGTCGAGGGAACCTGAAAGGTGCCGAGCATGGCTCCTCCTGGAAAAAAATGCAAAGGCTTGCCGCGATCCTTTGACCAGGGAGCAGATCGTCGTCTTGGCCAGGCTGTTCCATGTTTCGCCTGCTGCCTTTTTTCCTAATCCCTGATCGGCAGGGTCTCCTCACCTTCCCAGCAGCCACGGCATAAGCTGGTGGCCCTTGTCGAAGGCCAGGGTTGAGCTGTCGGCGATCATTTCATCGTAGGAGGGTTGGCCGCGGCTGCTGATGCCGGTGCCGGCGACGGCGAAGGGGACCGGGCCGTAGGCGTGGGCGCGCGTGCGCAAAGGGGTGCGGTGATCGGGAGAGACGAGGATCCGCCAGTCGCCGTGGCTGGGCACGGCCTCGAGAAGCGGGCCGACAATGTGGCGGTCGATTTCCTCGAGCGCCTTGACCTTGGCGTCGGCGCGGCCCTCGTGCGAGGCCTCATCCGGCGCTTCGATATGGACACAGACAAGATCGTGATTCTTGAGAGCCTCCACGCCGTAGCGTCCCTTGGCGGCATAGTCGGTGTCGAGATAGCCGGTAGCGCCGGGCACGTCGATGCGTGTCCAGCCGAGAAGGACACCGACGCCGCGAACGAGATCCACCGCGCTGAGAATCGCGCCCTTCTTGCCGTAGAGCTTGGCGAAGGGTTCGAGACACGGCGCCCGGCCCTGGCCCCAGAGCCAGACCTGCGTGGCCGCACGCTTGCCCCTGGCGGCGCGGGCCAGGTTGGCCGGATGGTTGCTCAGGATATCGCGGCTCTGGGCCATGAGGTGTTGCAGCAGGTCGCCGCCGGGCCCCTGAGGGAGATGGTCTGCAATGGGACGGTCGGGAACATCGTGCGGCGGCTGGGTCTTGGTCTGGTTGCTGAAGGGCGCGCCGGGGCCGCGGTAGACGAGGATATTGCGGTAGCTGACACCCGCATGGAATTCGAGCTTGCCCTGCAGGTTGCCGAAGCGCACGGGGCCGCCGAGCTTTTCCTGCAAGGTGTGCATGAGGGCCTTGCCGTCGGCCGAGTCGATGTGGCCGGCGGTGAAGTCGCGCATCTCTTCCTTGTCGATGTGGACGAGGTTGCAGCGGATGGCCCAGTCGTCCGGGCCGAGCGGGATTCCCATGGCGGCCGTTTCCAGCGGCGCCCGGCCTGTGTAGACGACGAGGGGATCGTAACCGAACAGACTGAGCGTGGCGACATCGCTGGCGGGCGTCAGCCCGGGCGGGACGTTGTTGGAGCGGCCGACGACGCCGGTGCGGGCGATGCGATCCATATTGGGCTTGCGCGCCGCCTGCAACGGCGTCTTGCCGCCGAGGGAATCCTGGGGTTCGTCGGCACAGCCGTCGGGAATGACGATGACGTACTTCATGGTGTCGCAGAGAATCCGTAAGGTTTAGCCGCACGCCTCGGGTCAGCGCGTCTCGGGTGAGCGCGACGTGGGCGCTCGCGCCGCGCGGAGTCCCCGCCAACATCAGCACATCGCCGCGGCGCCGACGATCAACTGCGGGCTCTCCACATAGCGCAGCCGCACCAGTTCCGAGACGGTCCTGACCTCCATCTTGGACATGACCTTGGCCCGGTGAATGTCGAGGGTCTTGCGGCTGATGCCGAGGAACTCGGCGATGGCCTTGTTGGACTTGCCCTGGGCCATGAGCTCGAGGACTTCGCGTTCCCGTGGCGTGAGGCGGCCGATGCGCTCGGCGATTTCGCGGCGTTCGGAGAATCTCCTGAGCCAGCGCCTGTGCTTTTCGATTGCCGCCTCGACCTGCTCGATCAAGACATCTTGCTTGAAGGGTTTTTCGAGGAAGTTCATGGCGCCTGCCTTGATGGCCTTGACGGCGGTGGGGATATCGGCGTGGCCGGTCAGGATGATGATCGGCAGGCCGGCGCCCTTGCGGTTGAGTTCCTCCTGGACATCCAGGCCGCTGGCGCCGGGAATGCGCACATCGAGAATCAGGCAGCCGAGTTTCTTTTCATCGAAGGCCTCGAGAAAGTCCTTGGGCTGATTGAAGGTCTGGACGGTATAGCCATGGCCCTTCAGCAGCAGCTGCAGGGCATTGCACAAGGCGGCATCGTCATCGACCACGTACACGTTCGCTTTGATCTTGCTCATGGTTTTGGTTCACCGGAAGGACAAAGGTAAAGGTAGTACCACACGCTTCATTGGGCTTGACCCACAAGCGCCCGCCGTGGGTCTGAATGAACGATCGACTCAGCGCCAGGCCCAGGCCCATGCCCTCGGGCTTGGTCGTCTGAAACGGCTGGAACAGGCGTTGCACCATGTCGGCAGCGAGGCCTGGGCCGGTGTCGCTCACCGCCACCTCGACCTCCCCGCGCAGGCCGCGCGTCCTGAGCGTCAACACACGCTCTTGCGCCGCAGTCTGCCGCATGGCCTCGCAGGCGTTTTTCACCAGGTTGACCAGGACCTGGCTGATCTGCACACGGTCGGCCAGGATGGCGGGAACGTCAGCGTTCAGGTGCAACTGCACCTGAACGTGGTCCGACTTGAGTTCGCACTCGAGCACCTGCAAGGCTTCGAGAATCAAGGCGTTGACATCAACCGCGGAACGCTGAGCCCTTCCCTGGGTCAGGGACACGCGCAGGCGCCGCACAAATTCTCCCGCCCGTTCCGCTTGCTGCGCGATCTGCTCCAGGGCATGAAGCAACTCGCCGGGCTCGGCCTGGCCTGAATGCATCAAGCGCAGGCATGCCTGGGCGTAGGTGGCAATCGTGGTCAGCGGTTGATTGAGCTCATGCACCACCCCGGAAACATTCTCCGCCAGGCTCGTAAGGCGCGACCAGCGGGCCTGCTCGTCGCTGCCCTCGCGGTCCGCCGCCAGCTGCCGCCGAGCCACCCCGACCCATTCTTCTTCATGAGTCTGAGGGTGCCGCACGCTGCGGCCGTAAACATCCAGGCCCACGAAATGTCCCTGCTTGTGCTGAAACTGGCAGGCAACCGCCGCCTCGACCGGAAGCATGCCCGCCCTTTGCCGTAGGCGTTTGCGCTCGTCGCCCGGCACAAACTCAAAGAATGACTTTCCCTCCAGTTCGGCAGCTTCGTAACCCAGCAGCGGCCGGCAGGCTGCCGACAAAAAACGGATCTCGCCACCTCCACCCAGGCGCAGAATCAGGTCGCTTCCATGGGCGAACAACAACTCATTGATGGCCACGCTCCGCTTGAGCCCTTCCTCGGCCTGGCGACACGCCGTCGTCAGAGTCTGATTCATCTTCTTGGCTTTACGGAACTGCTCGCGGCTCTCCTTGAGCATTTCTTCCAGTTCGGCGAGGCGGCGCTGTGCAGACGCTTCGCTGTGCTGCGCCAGCTTTTGCTGTTCCAGCGTTTGCTCGGCGTCGCCACGCGCCGGCAGGTCGCCACGCGCCGGCAGGTCGCTACGCGCCGGCAGGTCGCCACGCGCCGGCGGAGCGTGCGCCTGTGCATCCATTTTCGCCCCGGACTTCTCAGGCATATCTACTTTCCTGAGGTGATCGTGGGCAGCAATTGCCTACTCGGGAATTATCCACATAATATCCGACCGCGCCAATCGGACAAGAAGGCCAGAACCTTAAAAAAACGAAATCTTCTCTGACGCTCATCGAATTCAGGCCACGGTGAAGTTTCACGTATTTTTCGCCCTTACGATAGCGCCTTCCGATGTTGCCATCAGCCGCTGGCCGGCCACATGGTCCTCTTGACTCGACCTGATGCAGTCAGGGTGTACGTCGGAAGGTAGGGGTTCAGGTCATGCAAGCGTATCTTCCATCCGCAGCAATTTGCCGTCAACCATGATTTTCCTGATTTCCAGATTGCGGTCCAAAACCAGCAGGTCGGCCTTCTTGCCCACGGCGATGCTGCCCAGGTCTCGGTCCACGCCGGCAATCCGCGCGGGGGTCAGGCTCGCCATGCGCACCGTCTCGGCCAAGGGGGTGCCGGTGAGGCGATGAAACGTGCGTACGGCATGATCCATGCCGGTCACCCCCGATGCCAAGGACTTGCCGTCCGGCATGATGCCGACGCCGTCCTTGCGCACGATGGGTTCGCCGCCGTCCACAGGCCCGAAGAGGTAAGGGCCATCGGGCATGTCCAGGGCGCGATTGCAGTCCGTGACCAGGGCGAGCCGATGCGGTCCCTTGATCTTGTGAGCCAGGCTCAACAATTCACGCTGCAAATGCTTGCCGTCGGCGATCACCTCGGTGGTGAGATCGTCGAAGAACAAGGTCGCTTCCATGACCCCGCCGCGCATCGGGTAGGTTTGTTCCTGGCGCAAGCGGGCCCGGTCCGACATGGCGCAGAACAGATGATCGACGTGCGTCACGCCCCAGGCGCGGGCACATTCCATTTGTGCGAAGGTTGCATAACTGTGGCCGACATTACAGCCGATGCCGCGCGCGCGGCAGGCCCGGACAAACTCTTCCGCCCCCGGCAGTTCCGGCGCCACCGTGGCGCGCAGCAGGCAGTCGGCATAGTCGAGGTATTGCGCGTATTCGGCCGGCCGCGGCGGCCGCACGGCAGCCTCGGGGTGACAGCCGCGTGCCTCGCGCGCGAAATAGGGTCCGTAAAAGTGCGCTCCCAGGATGCGCGCCCCCCTGGTGCCCGAGCGCTTGAGACGCCGGCAGACCTCGAAAAACGCAAGATGCTGATCGTGCCGCGCCACCGTCGTCGTGGGCAGCAGGCTGGTCGTGCCGTGCCGGGCGTGCGCCAGGCAGATGGTTTGAAAGGCCTCTGCGCTGGCATCCATGAAATCGGCGCCGGCGCCGCCATGCACGTGCAGATCGACAAAACCCGGCGCGAGATAACCGCCTTCAAGATCGACGATCGGAGCGCCCGCGGTGGCACGCCCCTGCGTTACCGCCGCAATGCAGTCGCCGCTCACCTCGACCTGGCCGTCCGCAAGCAGGCGGTCTTCCAGAACGACGGTGCCGTTGCTGAACAGGATGGACATGGTTCTCGACAAGGTCCCTGGCGGGGCGCCGTTGGGGTTGGACTTCATGGGCCTGCGGTGCAGCGTAAGCGCGCGGCCGGGCTCAGCGCCGCCGCCGCCCTTCCACGTCCGGATTGACCCAGGCGGGCAGCTTATCGCCGCGCAGGCCGGCGATGAGGTTGCGGGCGCAAATCTCCGCCATCTGGTTGCGCGTCTCCACCGTGGCACTGGCGATGTGCGGCGCGATGACGGCATTGGGCAACTTCAAGAGCGGGTCGCTCATTTCCGGGGGT
>Ga0070741_10019501_pt1 | contig 10818 bp, 6 predicted proteins | sample Coa_R1_4_FD_66440 | JGI IMG/M metagenome (GOLD analysis project Ga0070741, IMG submission 66440) | Surface soil microbial communities from Centralia Pennsylvania, which are recovering from an underground coalmine fire - Coalmine... | ecosystem: Environmental > Terrestrial > Soil > Unclassified ...
TCCGCCGGGTAACGGTCTTTTGGCAGACCTTCCATGATCGCGCGATTGTTCTCGCTGGGCAGAATTATCACATCGAATTTGTCGCGAAGATTGCCGCCGCGAATGTCATTGTTATGAACGCTGGTATAGTTGAATTTGACATTAATACCATCTTGCAAGGTGAAGTGCTCCAGAACGTACCTCGTCCAGCCTTCGTCCATTGAGGCATTCCAGCTTTGATAGAGCCCAACCCGTTTTGCCGAAGCGCGCTCCTGAACTTTGTCGTCGCGGCTCGGGGCTTTAACTTCGTCACCAATAATTGATGGGTCGAGCGGCTTGTTTACCACTGCATAATTCACACCCATCATCATCGGCAACGTCCAGCCTGCGACATCGTATGGACGTTCGGCTTCACCATTAGCCAGCAGACGGTTGGGATATTCCTGAGCTTCAAAAAGAGTTTTGACATTTGCCCGATATGGCTGATTCATCGGAACAATGTATGTTCCGGAAGCATAGGTTTGACCGTCCAGATTGAACTCTTTCTTTGCCCGGTGAACTTCCACCCCTTGTTCTTCTAATATCCGCACCATGTGCGTAACATTTCTGGAATCGCGCTGATCAGGCGGAACGACGTAGGCATATGGTCCTTCAGTTTTGCCGAGATCTAATTGCTTCTTCCCAAGGTTATAGAAATTGCGCATCCATTCTTTGCGATAACGCGCAGATAGTTTCAACAGCGACCACGCAGTTACCATCTCCATATCGCGAATATCGGAATTTCGCCAAATTCCGCCGGGCCATACGTCCGGGAAATTTGTCGAGCGGTTAACCGCGTTTCCAAGTCCGCGAGTATTCGATTTTGCGAGGTCGTCTCTGGTAACTTCAATTGGAGTAGCGATACGACTGCTGGCTGCTTCTGTTAGGATGCCAACCGCATTGTGATAATACGGTGCTGTGCGAAATCCACCATGCCACCACGTATCATAGGTCGAAAACGTCGAAATCCCTTTGTATCCGGCCTCTGCCAGATCGGCCGACATGTGCTCACCAATCATCGCAACGCTGCGCAGTAACACAGAATCGATATTTGGATTCGGTGGATCAAAGAATGGCGGAACGAACATCCGCGAACCGAACGATCCCTGCTGGTGAATGTCGTAAAAGATTTCGGGATACCATTCTTTGTAGAACAGCTTCGTCGCTAGTTGAGTTTCAGCCAAGTTGAGCATGTACCAATCGCGATTGTCGTCGTGCCCGGCATAATGATGATAAAGCTCCGGAGGGTTTGATCCTTCGTAAGGTGTGCCCAGAGTTTTTTGATACCAATGACTGACAATATCGATGCCATCAGGGTTCATCGATGGGAACATCAGGATAATAGTATTGTTGAGGATATCTTTTGTGTCGTCGGAATTGTCCGAAGCCAATTTATATGCAAGTTCCATCGACATCTGCGAAGCGACAATCTCCGTGGAATGGATAGAGCACGAAATCACAACTACGTTCTTGCCTTCTTCGATCAGGCGGTCAACTTCGGCATCGCTTGAAACCAGTCGCGGGTCGGCCAGTTTGTGCTGTATCTCGCGATATCGATCCAGCTTCTTTTGGTTTTCCGGTGCGGTAATCGTCGCCAGCAGGAACGGATTGCCGTTGGTCGTTTTTCCCAATTCTCGCAAAGTAATGCGCGGCGATGCCTGGCTCAACTTTGTGAAATAGTCAGTAATCTGTTTCCAGTCCGCCAGCTTTTTGTCATCGCCTGGTCGGAATCCAAGAACGTCCTGCGGCGATGGTATTTTTTGCGCCAGAACGCTGACATGCAACAGAGCTAAAACAATTAAAAGCAGCGGAATGCGAAGATGACGCTTCATTTCTTGACCTTTCAAAAGAGGGATGTCTGATGAAATAAACAAATTGTATGATTCCAATCGAGAGAGTTGACGGATAACTGTGAATACAATAGTCTAGCACAGGTCAAGGTCAGTAATTCAATCCAGGCCTGCATCAAACACGATGTACGTTTTCTATCTCTCTCGACGACGGCAGAATCTCGCTGCAGTCGTTGTTTATCAGTCAGGCGGAGACTATTTGGGGTATTTATGCGCTCAGACAAAAAGTCAAACAAGAGTTCCAACGGTAATGAAAATAAAGGTAAAGGAATCCACCGGCGTTCGTTTGTGAAACTGCTTCCTACGATTGGCGCAGCCGGACTTGCGCTGCCATACGTAAACTTGTCAAAAGTAGACGGCGCACCGCAACAACCGAACCAACGACCTCAGCAGCCAATGCGCATCAGCAAGGAATCGATGCACGAGGCTGAGAAGCTGATCGGTATCGAGTTAACCAGCGAGCAGGAAGATATGGCTTTGCCGGGTGTGAACCAGAATCTGAATTCATACGAGACATTGCGAAAGCTGCCGATTCCACTGGACACCGAGCCTGCGACTTCGTTCCATCCTGCATTACCGGGCAAAAAGTTTAAGAAGGCGCATACAGCGACGGCGGCGGCTAAAACTGGGCCAGCGCGAATCGAAGTTCCACATTACAGCCGATTGGAAGATGTCGCGTTTTTCAGCGCAGCGCAACTAGGGGAACTGATCCGTACGCGAAAGGTCTCGTCTATCGATTTGACGAAGATGTATATCGCTCGCCTCAAACATTACGGTCCGAAACTCAACTGCGTTGTGACAATGACAGAGGACCTGGCGATGAAACAGGCGGAACAGGCAGACAAGGATTTGCGCAACGGAAAATATCACAGTCCTCTGCACGGAATTCCGTGGGGCGCAAAAGATCTTTTCGCTACGAAAGGCATTCTGACGACCTGGGGAGCGGAACCATTCAAGAACCAGGTTCCCGATTACGATGCAACCGTTGTCGAACGTCTGCACCAGGGAGGAGCAGTTCTTGTCGCGAAACTATCCCTTGGCGCATTGGCACAGGGAAGTTTCTGGATGGGCAAAGACACCCACAATCCATGGAATACTGAAAGATCGTCAAGCGGATCGTCCGCTGGTCCGGCTTCGGCAACATCTGCTGGATTGGTTGGTTTTTCAATTGGAACAGAGACGCTGGGTTCGATTGTCTCTCCGTCGTCAACCTGTGGCGTTGCTGGACTACGTCCGACGTATGGACGCATCAGTCGATACGGGGCAATGGCATTGAGCTGGACTATGGACAAAATCGGACCGATCTGCCGAAGCGTCGAAGATTGCGCAATCGCGTTGAAAGTCGCATACGGTCCCGACGGCAAGGACTTTTCAGTTGGCGATGTGCCGTTTGACTGGCCGAATCACACTCCGCTTTCGAAACTGCGAATCGGTTATTTAAAGAGTGAATTCGAGCCACAGCAGAATAACAATCCACAGCGACAACTTTCAGAACAACAGCGTCAGGCAATGGAGCAACGGTTGGCAATTTACAAAGCGGCTCTTGACGATCTAAAAAAAGCTGGTGCGGATTTGCAACCGATCTCACTGCCTGATTTTCCTGCTGGCGCGCTGCGGATAATTCTAGAAGCTGAAGCCGCCACGGCGTTCGACGACATCACTCGCGACGGCGAAGTCAATCAGCTATCGGCGCAGGGTCGCGGTGATTGGCCGAACTCATTCAGAACCTCCAGATTCATTCCTGCTGTCGAATATATCAGAGCAATGCGTGGCCGAACTCTGCTGATGCAGCAAATGGACAAATTGATGTCACAGTGGGATGTGTTTGTGTCGCCCGCACCTGGCAGCGCCAGTTTGACAATCACGAATCTAACAGGACATCCGCAAGTCTGCGTGCCGTGCGGTTTTGTAAACAATCTACCGCTGGCTATCATGTTCACCGGCAATGTCTATGATGAAGGCTCGCCACTGGCGGCGGCGCTCGCATACGAAAAAGCCACAAAGTGGCACACGATGCACCCAAAGGTTGATTGGGAGGCTTCTGCCTGAAGAAGAATGACGCGGAGACGCGGCGAAACGGGAACGCGGAGAATTGTTGAGGACCAGCATCTCCGCTCACCGTTTCGCCGCGTCCCCGTGTCAGTTTTATTGTTTTCTATGGCGCGAATCCGGTATTTTCTAATGCTCGGGATATGGGGTGTGGGCCTGGCTTTTGGCGGGACAATCCTGGTTATCCTCATGTTCATCACACGACAATCCTGGTTTACGCCTCCTCCAGTCAGGTTCTGCATTATGCTAGGGTTTCGCGCCGTGGGTGTAAGATTCGAGGTGAAAGGCGCTGAGCATCTCGATCCAAAGAAGTCCTATATGATTGTCGCCAATCATCAAAGCATAATGGATATTCCAGCTCTTTTTAATTACCTGCCGGGAAAGCTGGGATTTCTGGGGAAGAAAGAAGTGAGAAACGTTCCTATCCTGGGCGTCGGCGCTGAGCAGATGGGGATGATCTTCATCGACCGTAAAAATCGCGAACAAGCCCGCAAAGGAACCGAGAAGATCAAGGAGCGATTGCGCCAGGGAATGTCATTTATTGTTTTTCCCGAAGGCACTCGGAGCGACGACGGCCGATTGCTGCCGTTCAAAAAAGGAGCCTTTCACATTGCTTATGATGTCGGCGCTTCAGTAGTTCCAGTGACCATAAAAAACGCATATCAGATAATGCCGAAACGCGGCTGCCGAGTTTTTCCCGGAGTCATTCACGTCTACGTTCACCCACCAGTCGATTCGACCGATTACAAAAGTATCGAGGAACTGAAAGTTCGCGTTGCGGAGATTGTCGCGTCAGAGCTCGAGCCTGAACTCCTGATCAATTACGTTCCGCAACCTGCGTAGGTGATCTCAGGTCTTGATTCGATTCATTACCTCAAAATTCCGACAGGTATCTGCAAAAGTTTGAAAAATCTGCAATAAATTCCTTCCTCTGCGTTCAAGATTAAGGGCATTTATTTTTCACCTCGCAATCAACAATTAATTCGTAACGGAGGAATTCATGAAAAGAGTTTCCAGGGGATTAGTGTGTCTATTGGTTTTCAGCTTTACATTGAGCGGAATTACTGGACTCGCACAGCAACGCAGAAGACAAACGCGCGCAAACTCGACAGCAGGGAAAAGCGAGACTGCTCAAAGTAACCTGCCTTTGAAAAAAGTCATTCTGTACAGCAATGGCGTAGCCTATTTCGAGCGACGAGGCGAAGTCTCAGGGAATTCGAATATCGCGCTTCAATTCACACCCGAAGAAATCGACGATGTATTGAAGTCACTGGTCATCCTGGACAGCAATAGTGGCCACGTTTCGTCAGTGAGCTTTGACACGGCGAAACCGCTGAATGTGGCATTGTCGGAATTCGCGTTTAATCTTGATGGACCCGCAAACGAGGGTACGGGTATGGCTAAAATACTCGGTAGTTTCAAAGGCGCCGATGTCGAGGTGCGCGAAGGGCAATCGACATACACCGGCAAGATCGTCGGGGTCGAGAAACGAGATCAAACAGTAGGTGATCACAAGTCGGAAGGCTATTGGTTGACTATTATCAGTCAGAACGGTGAAGCGCGGAGCTTTCAGCTTGCGCAATTGAGCTCGGTTCGATTGCTCGATCCGGCCCTCCGCGAAGAAGTTGCGCGATATTTGAGTTTGGTGGGCACAGCTCATCGGAAGGACAACAAGACCCTCGTCATCAACGCAAACGGGAATGGATCGCGCGAGCTTTTGGTCAGTTATACGGTCGCCGCTCCTGTGTGGAAGACAACGTATCGCTCGGTAATCGACGACAAGGGACATCCTTATCTACAAGGCTGGGCGATTGTCGACAATGTTCAGGGCGAGGACTGGCAGAATATTGATTTGGCTCTTGTATCTGGAATGCCTGTGTCGTTTGTCCAAAATCTGAAGGAGCCGCTCTATCGGAGCAGACCTGTTATTGGGGTGCTTAAGAATTATGCGACTAATCCGCAACTGCTGCGGTCTTCCGATGGATTTTTTACTATTATCGAGCCGCGAACTGACGCTGTTGACGAAGTCAAATTGAGTAAGGCCGCGTCCGGTGCGGACAGCAATGCCGAAGGGGCCAAGCAGATGAAATTCGTCTATAAATCCTTTAGTGAGCTTTACGCCGATGTGCTTTCTCAAAGTTTAAATCAGCAGGGTTCAACTACTGCCTCCATCGGTGAATTATTTCAATATCATATAGATCATCCAGTCTCGATCATGAAGAACCAATCTGCGCTGATTCCGATTGTAGCTGCGCAAGTCGAGGGTGAACCGGTCTCAATATTTAATGAGGAAGCCAGTGCCAGTAATCCGTTAAGCGGACTCAGGTTGACAAACACAACCGGTCTTACTCTGAATGGAGGTCCGATCACAATTTTTGACGGTAATTCATATGCAGGCGAAGCCCTGATAGACCGGATCAAACCCGGAGAAACTCGATTGATCAGCTATGCCGTTGACCTTGGCGTTACGGTATCTACGAAAGACGGCACTGAAGGGAAAAAAGTCACCAGCGTAAAAGTCGTCAACGGCTCCGTTCAGATGACGGTTAAAAACGTTAATACTAAAACCTATACCGTCAGTAACGGTTCGGATAAAACCAAAGTGCTGGTGATAGAACATCCACGTCAACCCGAATATAAACTGGTCAATACAGTGCAGCCAAACAGCGTTACCGATGACTACTATCGTTTTCGAGTTGAGGTGCAACCACACGCGACAACCGAATTCGTGGTCAAAGAAGAACAGCCGGTTTCACAGGTTCTGGAGGTTTCCAATTTTACGAAAGATAAGGCCGCAATTTTTCTTCAACAGAGTTACATCAGCCAGGAATTGAAGGAAAAGTTTTCGCAAATCGTCGATCAGCGCGCAAAAATAGACGAAGCCAATAGGCAGATTACCGCGAAAGAACAATCCATTTCCACAATCGTCAGCGATCAGACGCGATTGCGCGACAATATGAAATCACTGGGACAGTCGGCTGAAGAGCGGAAACTACTCAGTCGGTACGTCTCAAAACTTGATGAAACGGAGACTACTCTCGAGAAACTGCGCTCCGAGATTGCGGTCTTGCGTGAGAGCAAAGACAAGATGGAAATAGAGTTCAACTCGCTTGTGACCAATCTTTCCGATTGAATCGGAATCGACAGAACGCCGTTATTTCGCCAGCTTGTATTGGCTGTAGACGACCTTCATTGTGACCTTATTGGCGCGGCCCGTGGCCATAACGTCGTCGGAGACGGTCTGCCAGGGGAACCAATATTTATCTGCTACGAAGGTGTAGTACGTTTCGAATCGGGCAGAGCGATTGCCGCCATACTCCGGCTCGCTGTGCCCGGCGATCTTCACGATTTGAAAATCTTTGTCGTCAATCCAAATTTGACCGACAAAAACACGATCGGTGCTCTTTCTTGGATCAGGCGTATGTGCCGGCCTCACGTCGAAGACGTAGGTGTTCAATTCATCGACTTTCTCGGCTTTAACAAAATTCAGTTTGTAGTCCGGCAACTCTTTTTCAGTCAGGAAAAATTGATAAATCGTAGCCAGGTCTCTCAGGTCGGCCGGTGTGATTCGCGGACCTTTCATTCCGTTTTTTTCTTCCAGGAAACTCTCTTTACGCTCGCCATTTACGAAAGAGACCGAGCATGACCGCGTGTATTTGCCTTCAACGAAGCCAAAGGAGGTCACCGGTTGCAGGACCATATCTTCCAGGTATGTATATCGATTCCTTGCTTGCTTTGCTTCCGTTTCGCGCTGGGCGAATCGCTTGATTATCTCATCCGGTGTGGGTTGCTGCGGCAAAACTGAAATGACGCTGACCGAAAAGACGACCAGCGTCATTATGATTGATCTGATTTTAGCCATGGTGGTTAACCTGAACGCAGAGGTTAAAGAATTATTAGCGCCATGGCCGATTCTATACTAAAACGGCAAAATAATGTTAGCGATTATGGTTTATCTGGCTTCTTCGGTTTTTTCGAAGTATCTTCGACCGGATCCTCAAGCTCGATAGCCCCGCTGAACTTGCGATAGTTCGTGTATTTGACCTCGAACCGTAGCTGGATCATGCCACCTTTACCGAAATCCAGAGTGTCGTCGCCGTATACATAAGTCGGGAACCAGTATTTGCCGTCGATATTCTCGCGATAACTGTCAAAATGCGGGAATCGTTGTTTGGATTCAGGGACTGCTTTGCCCGATGTTTTTACGATCTGAAGGTCTCTGTCATCGATCCAGATGCGGCCCATAAACGATCGACCTTCGGCTCCGCCAACCTCCTTTTCACTCATTACCTTGCCTTTTTCTATCTTTGAAAGGTACGGCAACATGAACTTCGGAGTAATGTCAAATACGTAGGTGTCCAGTTCGTCGATCTTCTCTTTGCCGACGTAGTCAATTTTAAAATCGGGAAGCAGCTCGGTCGTCAACGCGAACGGTGTAACCGCGCCAAATCCGGCGAGGTCTTCGTTTGTAACCTGCAGGTTTTCCAGCGTCTGCGGCGGGAATTTCAGGATTTTTTCGGTTCTAATTCCCCTGTCATCGAAAACGATTTCGGAAACTCGGTAATACTGTCCGGTGATTGTATTCCCGATTCCGATGGTATTGATGGTGACTTCCTGATGATATAGGTATTGATTTCGGGCAGCGGCGAATTCAGTCTCTTTAGCTGCTGTTGATTTAAGAATCTGGTCGATCGGTATCGGCGGCGTGACCTTCCTGAGATTCGAATTATCAGGTTGTCGCTGTGCCAGCGCAATCATCGAAAGCGCCAGCAGAAAAACAGTCGTGGCCAGTAGTTTCATCTTGCTCCTCACGAATAAATACAAATTCAGGCAGTCCTTGCTGTCGACTGTAAGAATTCGTTTAGATGTCTCAAACACAATTTTGGATGGAAAAACAATTTGTCGAGCCTGATTAATATTTATAGCGTATCGACGAACCTGCCGAAAGCGGTTTTTGCTCCAAATCATTATTAACGGTGGAGATATCCACGTTCGATCAACCTCGGTCGGCGAAATTTTGTGAGGATAATGTAAAGGTCACAGTTACCAGTATCGTTACCGGTGTCGGCTTTCCATTTATCAGGGCTGGCGACATCGTCATTCGATTTATCACGTTAAGCGCTTCTTTATCCAGCCCGTAACCGAGACCTGACACGACAAAACCGGAGCTCGTCCCTCCATGCTCATTCACTTTAACACCCAGCACCACAATGCCCTGAACTTTGTGCTTTCTGGCGGCATCGGTATAGCTGGGATGAGGTCTGGCAAGCACTCGCGGCGAGATATAGGACCTATTGTCCTGGTAATCGTTTTTAATAATCTCTCTGAGGAAATCGACCTTCGTCTTCAGTTGCTTGATACCTTCCTGACCGGGTCGAGCTAATCGCACTGCTTCCTCAAAATCCTGTAACGCCTTGATGTAAAGGAGATTTACCGGCTCTGAACGATCTTCTCCCCTCGACACAGGCGTGTCAGTCTGATGCCGGTATGCGGAATAAGAGATTTCCAGATCGCCCGCAAGATTATAAGCTTCTGAAAATTTGGCTCCGTCCGCAATCGCCTGTGCAAGCTGTTTCCGCAGCGACATCAGCTTGCCAATGTCATACATTGTCTGAGATTGACCGTTCGGCGCGACTCGAAGGTGGGAATCAATCGCTCTGCCGGCATCGATTGTGATCTGGACGTAAAGATAGCGTGCATCGGGATAGTCAGGCTGGTAGACAAATGCTTTGTCTACAGCGGATAAGGACTGGTCCAGACTGCCCTGCAGGTAATAGATTTTGGCCAGCAGGTAATAGGCTTCGGCCGAATCGGTCCGAACCTTCAAGGCCTGTTTCAGGTCTCTTTCGGCGGACCTTAGGTTTTTGAGATCGATCTCCGCTTTGGCTCGGGATATCAGGTCAGTGGCAGAAAAAGCCTGTTGTGCGATCAACGACACAGGCATCCAGCACAGAATTGATGCAAATAGCAGGATAGAGAGAGTTTTGCGTACCCGGAAGTTCATTAAACAGCTATAAATTAAGTCGGATCAGAGCCATGCCGTCAGGCTCTTGCGCAGGCCTTATATTAACGTCACCAGTTTTGTTATAAAACAGTTATCCCGTTCTCGACAAGCAATTTAATGTTGGCCCCTGAAGATTACGGGGCAAATATAACAATTGTTATATTTCGATTATGAAAGGGAAATCAGTCACCGATAAGATTTTTGAAGGCTAAACCTTGACTTTTCCGGTTTGGACTGGCATCCTTTCCGGTTTTTGTGCATCTTAAGCCTTTGTGCATAAAGTTCATAAAATCGGGTTTATTACATACGTATTAAACATTCAATCTTCGAAGGAGACAGTAGCGAGATGGCGAAAAGAAGTACAGCCAAGGCAGTGCGCCTGACCTGCCCAAAGTGCCTGGCGGCATTCACCGTAGTTGCATTCATTTCCAGGGAACTGGATAAGAACGAGTATTACCAGAAGAGAGCCGCGGAACACGATTGCGCAGCACACGCCAAGATGATGGCACAGGCCCAGGGCGACGGGACAAAGAACCCGCTCAAGGCATCCAAGGCAGCAGCCAAGGGCAAATAGTTCCGAATTCAATCAAAGAGTTTCGAAGCGTGCCTGCGCGTCGGGGTGCGCTTTTTCTTTTTTCGTGGCCGTTCTCTGTACTTGTGATAAAATACGGCCTATAAGTTACGTAACTGGCCTGCGCGATATAATTGCAGCGACAATTCAATGAATAATGATTGTCCTTAAAGGGAAGATGTCCCGCTGACAGTTGAAAGTTAAAAAGGTGGCGGTTCACCTGGCCGATTTTGTAAGATCGGCAAATCCTAATTTCAGTGAAAGGAAGAACCGCCTATGAAGAAAGTTAACACGAGAACCAAAGGGATCAAAGTGCTCAGCAAGGA
>Ga0070741_10019502_pt1 | contig 10818 bp, 8 predicted proteins | sample Coa_R1_4_FD_66440 | JGI IMG/M metagenome (GOLD analysis project Ga0070741, IMG submission 66440) | Surface soil microbial communities from Centralia Pennsylvania, which are recovering from an underground coalmine fire - Coalmine... | ecosystem: Environmental > Terrestrial > Soil > Unclassified ...
GCGCCACCCGCGGGTGGCGCTTGATCTCTCAGGTTTGTCATTGCGGACGCTTCGCGCGGGCGACCCGGAATTTAGGGGCTCTGGATTCCGGGTTCCCCTTTCGCGTGCCGCATCAAGCCACGATTTGCTCGACCTTGCCGTCCTTGAGTTTACCCTGCGAGCGGTATTGGCCGATATTGCGCAACAGCGCGGCGTCGGAGACCGTGTAGAGAATGGCATCCGACTTGCCGGTATTCACATGGCGCCGCCACTGGAAGTTCGGCACCACGACGATGTCGTTGGGCTCCCAGTCGAAGCGCTTGCCGCCGACCTCCGAATAGCCGGTTCCCTCGATCACCACCATGAAGGTGCTGCAGGTCTCGCGTTTGAAGCGCAGTTCCTCGCCGGGACGCAGCAGTTGCGCGCGATAGTCCAGCGTCGGATAGACCGGCTTGCCGGTGATCGGATTGACGAGCTGCATCTGAATCCCTTCGTAGGGATCGCCCGCTTCCTTGCGCAGCCGCTCCAGCGCGCCGCGGATTTCGGCGCCACGGTAATGGAACAGCGGCGTCGGGTTGTTGCCCCAGCCGCGCTGGTGGTCGACGAAGGTCGGCACCATGCCGCCGTTGCCGTAGAGCCGGCCGGAATGCCCGTCAGCGAAAACCGTGGGCTGGCTTTTCTCGTTGCTGCCGGGCTTGCCGGTATATTCCTGGTCGACCCAGGCGCAGTCGAGGAATTCCATCAGCGGCCAGTCCAGCATGTCGATCCAGATCACCGGCGACTTCGCATCATTGGCGTGATCGTGCCAAGTTCCGTTCGGCGTCAGGATGATGTCGCCGCGTACCGCGTCGCAGCGCTCGCCCTCAACGTTCGTATAGCCACCTTTCTCCGAAAGAATGGTGCGGCTGGCGTTCGGGCTATGGATATGCGCGGGCGCGACATCGCCGGGGTTGTAGATGGAGATGGCGCAGCGGATGGTATTGGTCACCTGCAGGCGTCCGCCGAGCCCCGGATTGGTGAGCAGAATACTTTGGCGGTCGGTGAATTCGATCGGCGAGACTTCGGACTGGCTGGCAATGCCGGCGATGCGGTGAAGGAAGGGACTGTAATCCTTCCAACGCCAGCGGTGGGCCGCGGTTTTCAGCTGATTGGCGGCGACGCGGCCGCTTGCCATCGGGGCGATGCCGGTATCGCCGCCTGTATCGGTGAACCACGGCAGTTGCGCCGGCGCATTCATCTGGGTGCGCACCCAGATGTGGTAATTGCCGGCATCCTTGTTGAGTTGCTCGAGCAATTCGCGCGCCTTGCCCGGTCCGCGCGCTTGTCCTTCTTGGGCGGTCGCGACAGCCATTGGTTCCTCCTGTTGCGTTCGAAGGCGAGCCCGTCGGGGGCTTTCGCCTTTTCATATAAATATAATCTGCTCTTAAATCCGTGGCAGCGCCATTCCGGGGGCGCAATCCCCCCTGGCGAAAAGCGATGGCTGCCTTTGATAATTCTCAGGTCCCCGCGAGAAATTGTTGCAACGCGGCCGTGAATTGCTGCGGCTTTTCCATGTTGGACAAATGTCCCGCGCCCGCCAGCTCGACCAGCTTTGAGCCGGGAATCGCCGCGTTAATGGCTTTCATTCCGGGAATGGTGGCGTCCTTGCTGCCGACGATCAGAAGCGTCGGCGCCTTGATGCCGGAAAGACCGGGCCGCAGGTCGAAATTCGCCAGCGCGCCGGCGCAGCCGATAAAGCCGCGCACCGGCGTGTTGCGGATCATCTCGCAGGCGCGGCGGAAAACGGCCGGATTGGCCTCGATGAATTCCGGCGGAAACCAGCGCCGCGCCGTGGCTTCCACCAGCGGCTCCATGCCTTGGCGCTCGGCAATGTCGATGCGCTCCTCCCACTGCTGCGCCGAAGCGGGAGAGGAGGCCGGCCCGCAGTCGCACGCGACCAGCTTGTCGAGCCGTTCGGGATGACGTTGGGCCAGCGCCAGGCCGGTCATGCCGCCCATGGAAATGCCGCAGAAATGCGCGCGCTTGATCGAGAGCGCGTCGAAGAGGCCGATCACATCGGCGACAAGGAGATCGAAATTATAGCGGCCGTCGGTTGCCTCAGTGCCGCCGTGGCCACGCTGGTCGTAACGCAGGATGCGGAAGGATGTCTTCAGCGCCGCCGCCTGGTCGTCCCACATGTGCAGATTGGTTGCCAGCGAATTGCTGAAGACGAGCCAGGGCGCGTTCTCCGGCCCGTCGATCTGGCAATGAAACGTGATGCCGTTGGCGCTGGTATGCATGATCTGTCCTTGGCTGCGGAGACTGGAAATCAGGACCGCGACGCTTTTCCGAGAAAGTCCTTCAGCAACGCCAAAAGCGCGCCAGGTCCGGTCGTCGGCATGAAATGCCCGGCATCGATCAGCTCAAATCGCGCCCCCGGAATCTTGCCGGCAATCTCTTCGCTCGCCGCGGGCGGACGCACCCCGTCCTGACGCCCGGCGACCACCATGGCGGGACAGGTGATATTTGGCAAAAGGCCATTCACATTCGTTCCCGCCAGCAGCCGGTTGGCGTGAGCGAAGCCCACAGGATCCTGGCCGAGATAGCGACCGCGGTATTCCTCGTAGGTCTCGCGGTCGGTCAATTCCGATGGATAGGATTTGTCGAGCGTAAGCGCCAGCACCGCGCGCATGCCCTCGCGCTCCGCCTTCTCCGCGCGCTCGATCAAGGCGCCGGCGCGGCTTGGGTCGACGCCGAGCGCCGGATTGCAGAGCACCAGCGAGCGAACGCGATCGGGCTGACGCTCGCGAAACGCCAGCGCCTGCGTGCCCGCGGCCGCCACCGCAACGAGGTGATAGGGCGGCGCGAGCTTCAGTTCCGAAAGCAGCGCCTCGAGATCGGCGACCGCGGTGTCATTGGTAAACGGCTCGCGCACTTTTTCCGTCAGCCCGGCGCCGCGCTGATCGTAGCGCAGCACGCGGAAATTGGCGCTCAATCCGGGAACCACCTTGTCCCAGCTATCAAGCGAGCCGCCCATCTCATGCAGCAGGACGACAACGGGGCCGCTTTGGCCCTCGAGCTTGTAATGAATGCTGATGCCGTTAGCGGTGGTGAAAGCCAATGTCGCGTCCTCCTTAAAATCGGGCGGGGGACTGTAAGTCATCGCCCCGCGCCGATCCAGCAGCCCTCCGGCTGGACAAAAAGGCAGGGTGGTCAGGACCTTAGAAACCGTCTTCCGGTGCGCGGCATCTCGCCGCAACAGCTTTTGCAAGCCGTTGCCGCATGGCGACGACGCGCTGGACCGACCGGCCGAATTGTTCCTTAATGGCGTCGCCCAAGGCGCCGAGACGCCGGGCCAATGGGAGGATTTTTGTGATCGAGCTCACCGTCAATGGAACCACGCATCCCGTCGATGCCGATCCCTCGACGCCGCTTCTTTACGTGCTGCGCAATGATCTGCAACTCAACGGCGCGAAATTCGGCTGCGGTCTCGGCCAATGCGGGGCCTGCACCGTCATGGTGGACGACAAGGCCGTGTTTTCCTGCAGGACGCCGGTCTCCTCCGCCGCCGGCCGCGCCATCAAGACCGTCGAAGGGCTTGGCACCGCCGACCATCCGGGCCCGTTGCAGCGTGCCTTCATCGAAGAACAGGCCGCCCAATGCGGCTATTGTATCGCCGGCATGATGATGCGCGGCCAAGCTTTGCTGGAAAAGAATCCCGCCGCGTCCGAAGCGGAAATTCGTGAAGCGCTGCAGCCCAATCTCTGCCGTTGCGGGACCCATTCCCGCATTATTCGCGCTATCAAGCGCGGCGGGGCGCTGATCCGTGCCGCCGCTAATACGCCGCAAACCGGGGGAGCGGCCCGATGAACGCCCCGGCGTTTCCCGAGTTGTCGCGCCGTGCGTTGCTCGCCGCCGGCGGCGCTCTGGTCGTCAGTTTCTCGCTTCGTGGCATCGGCAGTGCTTTGGCCCAGTCGGCTGCCCCGGAGCGGGCGCCCGACGGAAAGACGCTCGATTCCTGGATTCAGATCGAAGCCAATGGGACGGTCACGATCTTTACCGGCCGCACCGAATTCGGCCAAGGCGTGAAGACGGCGCTGCTGCAGGTCGCCGCCGAAGAACTTTATCTCGATCCGGCGACGCTGAAGATCGTGAGCTGCGACACGGCATTGACGCCGGATGAGGGCTATACCTCCGGCAGCCGCTCGATGAAAATCAGCGGCAAAGCCATGCGCGCCGCTGCCGCGCAAGCGCGCGAAATCCTGCTCAAGCAGGCAGCGGCGAAATTCAGTACGAGTGCCGAGGGGCTCAAATTGGAACGCGGCAAGATCGTCGCTCCCGACGGCCGCAGCCTCGGCTATGGCGAGTTGGTCGCCGACAACTTCTTGCATGTCGAGGCGGATGAGAAACCGAAACTGAAGGAGCCGAAGAGCTATACGGTCGTCGGACATCCGTTCGCGCGCGTAGACATTCCCGCCAAGGTGACCGGCGGCGCCGCCTATATCCAGGATCTACGGCTTCCTGGGATGGTCCACGCGCGGGTGGTGCGGCCGCCGACCTATGCGGCGGTGCTGCGCTCGGTCGATGCCGCCAAGGTCGAGAAGATGCCAGGCGTGCTCAAGGTCGTCCGCGACGGCAGCTATCTCGCCGTCATCGCCGAGAAAGAATTTCAAGCGATTACGGCCATGCAGGCGCTCGCGGCGGCCGCCAAATGGGATGAACAGGCGGTGCTTCCGGCCAATTACGCCGCGCTCTACGAATTCCTGCAAAATACGCAATCGCAAGAGGTCGTGATCCACGACAACAAGGTCCCCCTTCCACCGGACGTACGCACGGTGGTGGCGACATTCAAGCGCGACTATCAGATGCACGGATCGATCGGTCCGTCCTGTGCCGTCGCCTTATTTGACAATGGCAAGCTCACTGTCTGGGCGCAAAACCAGGGCGCTTATCCGCTGCGCGAAGCGGTGGCGGAGCTGGTCAATCTTCCCGCCGAAAAGGTCCGCTGCATCCACGTCGAGGGCGCCGGCTGTTATGGACACAACGGCGCCGACGACGCTGGAGGCGATGCCGCATTGCTCGCCATGGCTTTGCCGGGCAGGCCGGTGCGCGTGCAATGGATGCGGCAGGACGAGCACGGCTGGGAGCCCTATGGCTCGGCCATGCTGAGCAAGGCGCGCGCCTCCGTAGACGCCAGAGGACAGATCGTCGACTGGGAATATGACGTATGGAGCATGACGCATTCGACGCGACCTGGCGGCGCCAAGTGCCTCTCCGCCTCCTGGTACCGCGAGCAGCCGTTGAAGCTGCCGCCGGCGCGTGCCCCCAAGCCGACAGAGACCGACGGCAACCGCAATGCGACGCCGCCCTATAAAGTGCCGAGCATCCGCATCGTCCATCACCACATCAAGGAAATGGCATTGCGGGTTTCCGCGCTGCGCTCGCTCGGCGCCTATATGAACGTCTTTGCCAATGAGAGCCTGATGGACGAGCTGGCACGGGCGGCGAGCGCCGATCCGGTCGATTTCCGCATCCGCCATCTCGACGACTCGCGGGCCATTGACGTTATTCGCGCTACGGCCGAGCGCTTCGGCTGGTCGCAGTCCCGGCTGCCGCAAGGCCGCGGCCGCGGCTTTGCCTATGCCCGATATCGCAACGGTGAGACTTATGTAGCCGTCGCGGTGGAAGCGGACGTCGATCGCGCCAGCGGCGCCGTCCGTTTGCGCCGGATCGCGGCCACCGCGGATAGCGGGCAGGCAGTCAGTCCCGACGGCATTCGCAATCAGATCGAAGGCGGGATTCATCAGGCGGCGAGCTGGACGCTTTACGAAGCGGTGAGCTTCGATAAGATGCGGATCACCAGCCGCGATTGGGCGGGCTATCCGATCATGCGCTTTGACGCGGTCCCCGACGCCGTCGATGTGCAGATCATCGACCGGCCCGGAAAGCCATTCCTGGGTACCGGAGAGGCCGCGCAGGGGCCGACCGCGGCGGCCATTGCGAATGCCGTCGCCGATGCTATCGGCACTCGGATTTACGAATTGCCGCTCAAGCCGGAACGGATCAAGGCGGCGATACGCGTTTAGCAACAAGGGAGGAGAACGTGATTAACAGACGAATGAGCCGTATTGTTTTTGGGGCGGCGGCGGTTGCCGCGATCGCCCTTATGCAAACGGGCAGCAGCTCGGCGCAAAGCGTCGCCGATTTCTACAAAGGCAAGACGATTTCGATGGTCGTCGGCTATAGCGCCGGCGGCGGCTATGACACCTACGCGCGCATCATCGCGCGCTTCATGGGCAAGCATATTCCCGGCAATCCGACGATCGTGGTGCAGAACATGCCGGGCGCCGGCAGCCTCACGGCAGCCAATCATATCGCCAATTCGGCGCCCAAGGACGGCACCGTATTCGGCACGGTGGCGCGCGGCGCCGCCTTCGATCCGCTATTTGGCAATCCGTCCGCCAAGTTCGACGCTTCGAAGATGAACTGGATCGGCAGCGCCAACGACGAGGTTAGCGTCTGCGTCGCTTGGGCGACCAGCGGCATCAAGAGCATCGCCGACGTGGAGAACAAAGAGTTGGTCGTCGGCGGCACCGGTCCCACTGCGGATACCGATCAATTCCCGCGCGTGGTCAACGGCGTGCTCGGCACCAAGTTCAAGCTGATCACCGGCTATCCGGGCGGCAACGACATCAATCTCGCCATGGAACGCGGCGAGGTTCAGGGCCGCTGCGGCTGGTCGTGGTCCAGCGTCATCTCCACGCGCAAGGCCTGGCTCGACGAGAAGAAGATCAACATCCTGGTGCAGATCGCGCTGAAAAAGCATCCCGACCTGCCTAACGTGCCGTTGCTCGTCGATTTGGCGAAAACGCCCGAGCAGAAGCAGATCCTGACGCTGGTCTGCGCCCGCCAACCGCTGGGCCGGCCCTACGTGGCTCCTCCGGGAGTGCCGGCCGATCGGATCGCCGCGTTGCGTAAGGCTTTCATGGATACCATGGCCGACAAGGAATTCCTGGCCGAGGCCGAGAAGCAGAAGCTGGAAATCACGCCGATCTCCGGCGAAGAGGTCCAGCAGATTATCGTCGACTCCTACAAGACCGATCCGGCGGTGGTGAAGAAGACCGCCGAATTGCTCGGCGAAGGTCCGAAGAAATAGAGATTCGGGCTTATAGCGACTGCGGGACCGGCGGAGCTCCAAACTCCGCCGGTCTTTGTCTAAGCCGCCTTCCAAGCCGCGGCTTTTCGCGTTAGAAACCCGGCGGCATTTCGGTAACACTTCGCGCCGCGGCATTTTCCGCGTGGCGCGGCATTATGAAGGTTTCGGGATGGACGCAAAAACGGAAAAGAAGCTAGAAAACTACGCCGGCTGGCAATCCGACGTCATCGTCGATCTGATCAAGCAATATGGATTTCCCTTCATCACGCTGAATCCGGGCGCGAGCTTCCGCGGCCTGCACGATTCGCTGGTGAATTACGGCAACAACCAACCGCCGATCATGCTCTGCAATCACGAGGAGATCGCGGTGCAGATCGCCCACGGCTACGCCAAGGCGACCGGCAAGCCGGCGGCGGTCATCCTGCATGATCTCGTCGGCCTGCTGCACGCCTGCATGGCCATCTATTACGCCTTCATCGACCGCGTGCCGCTGTTCATCATGGGCGCGACCGGACCGATGGATGAAGGCAAACGCCGCCCGCACATCGACTGGACCCATTCGGCGCTGGTGCAAGGCAATGCAGTGCGTGACTATACCAAGTGGGATTATCAGCCCACTTCGATCGCAGGCGTGCCGGAATCCTTTGCCCGCGCCTATTCGGTGATGACCACCGAGCCGGTCGGCCCGATCTACATGTGCTACGACGCCGCGCTGCAGGAAGCGCCGTTGACCACCAAGATCGATCTGCCGCCGCGCGAAGCCGCAGCCACACCGGCGCGCATGATGCCGGATCCGAAGGCGTTGCATGCCATCGCCGACAAGCTGCTGGCCGCCGAGCATCCGATGCTGATGCCGGAATATCACGGGCGACGCGAAGGCGGCTTCGAAAGCCTGGTCAAGCTCGCGGAAACCGTGGGCGCCGGCGTCTGGAGCATTCCCAGCTCGCTGAACTTCCCGAACCGGCATCCGCTCTGCCTGACTTACGACAAGCCGTCGCTGCGCAAGACCGACCTTGTCCTCGGCCTGGACGTGCGCGATTACGAGAAGCAGCTCATGGAACTGAACAGCACCATGCGCACGCTCGAGCCGCTGGTGCCGGAAAATTGCGATTTCGTCGAGATCGGCTTCGGCGAGCTCAACATCAGCAAATGGGCGATGGATTATTGCCGCCTACAATCGTTTTCGGTGCGCGCGCTCGGCGACACCTCGCTCGGCGTGCCGGAGCTCACGCGCCTCTGTCAGGAACGCATCGCCAAGGATGGCAAGCTGCAGAAGAAGATCGCCGACCGCAAGGCGGCCATCGGCAAGCGCCATGACGAGATTTTCGCCAAATGGGACGCCGACGCGCGCAAGGATTGGGATGCCTCGCCGATCACCTTCGGTCGCCTCGCGCTCGAAGTCTGGGACGTCATCAAGAACGAGGACTGGGTGCTCACGGCCAACGATTTGAAGAAGACCGTTCCGAGGCTTTGGGATTTCGACAAGCCTTACCGGCATCCGGGCACCGAGCTCGGCACCTCGACCCAGATCGGCATCTCAATCGGCGTCGCTCTGGCTCACAAGAACAAGGGTCGTCTCGTCGTCAACATCCAGCCCGACGGCGACCTGATGTTCGACGCCGGCGCGCTATGGGTCGCCGCCAAATATCAGATTCCAATGCTGATCGTGATGCACAATAACCGCGCCTATTACAACGACTGGGAGCATCAGATCCGCATGGCGAAGCTGCGCGGCACCGACGAGGCCAAGGCCCATATCGGCATGGACCTTTTCGGGCCGGAGCCGGACTTCGCGGCACTTGCGCGCTCGATGGGCTGCTACGGCGAAGGGCCGATTGAGAATCCCAAGGACATCCGTCCGGCGCTGGAGCGCGCGATCGCCGAGGTCAAAAAGGGCCGCGTCGCTCTGGTCGACACCGTCACACAACACCGCTGACGAAAAAATGCCGCAGCAGCCTTGCCGCGGCGCCGCTAGTCCAAGGGCCGACGCCGGTCAGATGCCGGCGCCGTCGATCAGCGGCATGCGGTTGTGAATGCCGCATTCGGTTTTTTCGCTGTCCGCCCAGCGGCCCGCGCGAACCGCTTCGGCGGAATGGCTCGGCCGTGTGCAAGGAATGCAACCGACCGAGCTGAAGCCTTTCCCGGCAAGCGGATGCAGGGGCAAATTCCAGTCGCGGAACATCGCGGCGATCTCCGCCGGGGTGCTGCGCGCCAGCGGGTTGAATTTGAGGCGCCGTCCCTCCGCTTCGACCACAGGAATCGACGCGCGCTCGCCGCCCTGGTAGCGCTTGCGACCGTTGATCCAGCCGTCGAAATTTTCCAGCACGCCCGACAACGGCTCGACTTTACGCAAATGGCAGCAGGCATCGGGATCGGTCGACCATAGATCGCGATGCGGATCCTTTTCCGCCACCGCCGCCGCCGCAGGCTTGATGGTGCGCACGTCGCGCAAGCCAAGGCGTTCGACCAAGGTCTCGCGATAGCTCAGCGTTTCGGGGAAGAGCCACTCGGTATCGAGAAACAGCACCGGGATTGACGGATCGACGTCGGCCACGATCTTCAGCAGCGTCGCGGATTCAATGCCGAAAGAGGAAGCTACCGCCAGGCGCGACGGCGCGATGGCGCGGACGGCCGCCGTCACGATGGCGCTCGGATCGGCGTCGGCGAGCGCGCTGTTCAGCTTGGCCGCGGTGACGACAGCGAGATTCGCATTCATGCGGATTTCTGCCCGTTAGGACGTCCATTCTATATAGCAGGCAAAAATGCCGGGAAAAGGGAACAATATTCCAGACTTGCAGGCATGCTGGGATATCCTCACTGCCGAGTCTCGCCCCCGCAGCAGGGATTTGCTGCCCCGAGGGCGGAAGTTCCCGGCGCGCAGAGCCCGGCTCGACCTTGGGCGGGCCGGCGCGGCCTTTGTCGATGCGCTATTCCGCGGCGGCGCGCGCCGGCTTGTCGGCCGAAACCAGATAATCGATGGCGGCCTGCACGCCGCCTTTCTTGTGCGGCACGCCGGCGACGCCGAGCGCCACCTCGGTCACCGAAAGCCCGCCGAGCAACATCGCTTCGTTGATGTCGCCCAAATGGCCGATGCGGAAGTAGCGGCCCACATAAGGACCGAAGCTGGCGCCGTAGGAAATATTGAAATGCTCGAGCGCCAGATTGCGGAAGGTATCGGCGTTCTGCCCTTCGGGCAGCAGCACGGCCGTCACGGTTGGTGAATAATATTTCGCGTCGCGGCAGAGGATTTCCAGGCCCCAGGCGCGCACCGCGCGCCGCGTCGCTTCGGCAAGCCGGTCATGCCGCGCGAAGACGTTGTCGAGACCTTCCTCGTGCAGCATGTCGATGGCGACCGCCAGGCCCTGCAGCATCTGCGTCGCCGGCGTATAGGGGAAGAAGCCCTGCTTGTTCATGGTCAGCATGTCGTCCCAGCTCCAGAACGACTTGGGCAGCTTCGCGGTCTTCGCCGCCGCCAGCGCCTTGTCACTGAGCGCGTTGAACGACATGCCGGGCGGCAGCATGAGGCCTTTCTGCGCGCCGCCCACGGTGACGTCGACACCCCATTCGTCGTGCCGGTAGTCGGTCGAAGCGAGCGACGAGATCGTGTCCACCAGGAACAACGCCGGGTGCTTGGCGCGGTCGATGGCCTTGCGGATTTCGGCGATCGGCGAAAGGCAGCCGGTCGCGGTTTCGTTATGCAGCAC
>Ga0070741_10019503_pt1 | contig 10818 bp, 8 predicted proteins | sample Coa_R1_4_FD_66440 | JGI IMG/M metagenome (GOLD analysis project Ga0070741, IMG submission 66440) | Surface soil microbial communities from Centralia Pennsylvania, which are recovering from an underground coalmine fire - Coalmine... | ecosystem: Environmental > Terrestrial > Soil > Unclassified ...
CTCGTCCCGTAAGGAGACAGCGGACGCACCGGATGGTCCTCGGCCGCGGGGACGATGTCGGGCTCGCCGTAGAGCGCGCCACCGGTGGAGCTGAAGATCACCTTCTTCACGGAGTGGTCGAGCGACGCCTTGAGCACGTTGAGGCCTCCGACCAGGTTGACGCTCGCGTCGTACGCCGGGTCGGCGACGGACCTGGGCACCTCCGACTGGGCGGCGTGATGGTTGACCACGTCCGGCTTGAACGACGCGAACGCCGCGTCGAGGGCGGTGAGGTCCCGAATGTCGACGCGGTGGAGCTGAGCGGCGGGGTTTACGTTCTCTGGACGGCCGGTGACCAGGCTGTCGATGACGGCGACATCGTGCCCCGCCGCCACGTACGCGTCGACGACGTGGGAGCCGATGAAGCCGGCACCGCCGGTGACGAGGATTCGCACGCGGAGTGACTGTAGCGGTTTACTTCAGCCGGTGGACATGCCGGCGCTGCTGACCGTGGACGTCGAAAAGGCGCTGCGCGCGCCGGTGCCGCCGTCGTTCGTCCGCGACGTCTTGCGGCGCGCGCTGCAGGTGCCGGAGCTGTCGTCCCGCCTCGCTCCGGCTGCTCGCGGTGTCGCCGTCCGCGTCACCTCCGACCGCGAGCTGCGACGCCTGAACCTCGCCTATGCGGGCGAGGACCACGCAACCGACGTGCTCTCGTTCGGCGGTGACGGTGAGCACCTCGGAGACCTCGCCATCTCCTGGCCCGCGGTCGTGCGCCAGGCCGCGCAGTTCGGCCATTCGGAACGGACCGAGCTCGCCCTGCTCTGCGTCCACGGCCTGCTCCACCTCCTCGGGTGGGACCACGCGGCGACGGCCGAGCGGCGCGAGATGACCCGCCTCACGAAGGCCGCGCTGCGCAAATCGGGAATCCGCCTGGCTGCGCGCCGCCTGTAGCTCTTAGACTCGACGGACGGTCTGCGGCGCTCGCCGCGGGCCTTGGTGTGTTTGCGCGAAGGAGCGATGAGCGAGGTCCAAGAGCTACAGAAGCGGCTGATCGTCGGCCTGGGCAACCCGGAGGACGAGTACGCCGACACGCGTCACAACCTGGGCTTTGCCTGCGTCCGCGAGCTCGCGCGGCGATTCGGCGTGACTGTCGATCGCAAGCGATGGCAGTCCCTCGTCGCGCACGCGCAGGACCGAAGGCTGTGGATCGTGATGCCCCAGACCTACATGAACCTCTCGGGCTCCGCCGTGGCAAAGGCACTCCGCGACACCGGCATCAAGCCCGAAGACACGTGGGTCGTCTACGACGAGCTCGATCTTCCGATGTGTCGCATGAGGATCCGGCGCGGCGGGTCCAACGCCGGTCACAACGGCGTGCGCTCGCTGATCGAGTCGCTCGGCACGGATGATTTCGTAAGGTTCCGCGTCGGCATCGGCAAGCCTGCACGCAAAGGCTCGACCTCCGGCCGTCACCACGTTCTCGGCAAGTTCAGCAAGGCCGAGGCGGAGCGCCTGCCGGCGGTGGTGAACGGTGTCGCCGACGCGCTCGAGCTCGCGCTCGATTCCGGGCTCGAACGCGCGATGGACCGCTACAACCGGGCGGGCGCGCTCGGCTGCGAGGAGCTGAAGTGACGTCGCTGTGGCGCGCGGCCGTCGACGCGTCGCCGGCGCTGCGGCGCTGGACCGAGTCCGGGCGCGGCGAGCTGCACGTGGCCCGCTTGCCGCGGCCCGCCTGGCCGATCGTCGCGGGATCGCTGGCACGCGCCTGCGCCGAACGCGGCCGTTCCGTGCTCGTCCTGGTGCCCGCACCCGAGCGGTTCGCCGACGAGCTGCGCCTGTGGCTGGCGGGCCAGGTGCCGACCAACGTCTTCGCCGAGGTGATGGTGTCGTTCCTCGACCGGCCGCCCGCCTTCGACGAAGCGGTGAGCCGCCGCCTCGAAACGCTCACGGCCCTGGCGCATGCCGCCGAATTGCCGTGCGTGACAGTGTCGTCGCGCCGTGCGATGACGCGCCAGACGATCGCGCGGCGCGATCTCGTCGACACGACGGTCCACCTCGAACCGGGAAGAGGTCCCGATCCGCTTGCGGTCGCGGCACGCCTGGTCGAGCTCGGCTACTCGCGCGAGCCGCTCGTCGAGGCGCATGGGCAGTTCTCGCTGCGTGGCGGGATCCTCGACGTCTATCCCGCGGCGGCGGACGCGCCCGTGCGCGCGGAATGGCTTGGCGACACCGTCGACACGCTCCGCATCTTCGACCCCGCGAACCAGCGCTCGGTCATGACGCTGCCGGCCGTCACGATCCGCACCGGGCGGGAGCTGCTCATCGGACCCGAGCGCGGCGCGGCCGCGGCGACACGGCTTCGGGGCGACGTGTCGCTGGAAAGCCTGCGTGGCGACGTGCGCGCGGACTGGGAGGACGAGCTGACGCGCCTCGAATCGGGCGCTGCGTTTGCCGGCGTGGAGTTCTTCGCCGCGTACCTCGATCCCTCGCGGGCGACGCTCCTCGACCACCTGCCCGCCGACGCGGTCGTGCTGGACTTCGACCCCGAGCGCCAGCTCTCGGAGGCTCGCACGACGCTCGAGGAGACCGCCATGCTCGCCGCCGCCGAGGCGGGCGGGGGCGAGCTGCCGCGCGGATTCGTGCTGCCGACCGTGGAGCTCGAGCGCCTCGGCGCATTCGGCGAGCGGGCGCGCCTGAGCCTGATCGCGGGCGAGGCGGGCGTCCAGGCGATCGAGCTCGGATGGGTGGAGGCAGAGCCGCTGGTGGGCCAGGCGCGCGCCCTGCCGGCCCTGGCGGCGCGGAGCGAGTCCTCGGTCGTGGTCTTCGCCACGGAGCAGGACGAGCGGCTGCGCGCCTTGCTCGACGAAGCGGGCGTCCAGGTCCCCCTGGCCGAGGTCGACCTCGACCTCGATCTCGACTTGACGGCGGGGCTAGACCACGCGGACGTGGACCTCGCCGCGGGCTGCGCGCAGCCGGAGATCGGCTTTCGCCTCGCCACAGACGCCGAGCTTTTCGGCCGCGTCCGACGCGTCTCGCGAGCTCCCCGCGGAGCCCGCACGAAGAAGGAGGACCTCACACGCGAGTTCACGCTCGACTTCGCGCCGGACGAGCTCGTCGTCCACGTCGACCACGGGATCGCGCGGTTCAAGGGGATGCGCCTCATCGAATCCGAGGGCGCGCAGCGTGAGTACCTGGAACTCGAGTACGCCGAGGGCGATCGCCTTTTCGTGCCGGTCGAGAACCTCGACCGCGTGCAGAAATACCTCGGCGGAGAGGCGGCGCCCGCGCTGCACCGTCTCGGCACGTCCGACTGGTCGCGGGCCCGCGGACGGGCCAAGAAGGTCGTCCAGGACGTCGCCGAGGAGCTGCTCAAGATCTACTCGATGCGCGAGGCTCGTCCAGGCATCGCCTTCGCGCCGGACAACAACTGGCAGGAGGAGCTCGAGTCCTCCTTTCCTTATGAGGAGACGCCCGACCAGCTCGCCGCGCTGGCGGAGATCAAGGCCGACATGGAGTCCGACCGTCCGATGGACCGCCTCCTTTGCGGCGACGTCGGCTTCGGCAAGACCGAGCTTGCGCTGCGCGCCGCTTTCAAGGCGGCGATGAGCGGCAAGCAGGTCGCGCTGCTCGCTCCGACCACCGTTCTCGCCCAGCAGCACTTCCACGTGTTCCGCGAGCGCCTCAAGAACTTCCCGGTTGTGGTCGAGATGCTGTCGCGCTTCGTCGATGACGAGACGCAGGCACGCACGGTCGAGGGCATCAAGGCGGGGCAGGTCGACATAGTCGTCGGCACGCATCGCCTGCTGCAGAAGGACGTCAGGTTCAAGCGCCTCGGCCTGTTGATCGTGGACGAGGAGCACCGCTTCGGGGTGATGCAGAAGGAGCGGCTGAAGAAGCTGCGCACGCAGCTCGACGTGCTGTCACTCTCCGCCACGCCGATCCCGCGCACGCTGCACATGGCGGTCGGCGGCATCCGCGACATGAGCGTGATCCAGACGCCGCCCGAAGAGCGCCAGCCGATCAAGACCTATGTCACCGCCGACGACGATGCGCTCGTCACGGAGGCGATCGGCCGCGAGCTGCAGCGCGGCGGCCAGGTGTACTTCCTGCACAACCGTGTGCGAACGATCCAGAAGGCGGCCGACCGCGTGCGCCGCCTCGTGCCCGACGCGCGTGTCGCTGTCGGCCACGGCCAGATGTCCGAGGACGAGCTCGCCGGGGTGATGGTCGACTTCGAGGCCGGAAGGTTCGACGTGCTCGTCTGCACCACCATCATCGAATCGGGGCTCGACATCCCGAACGTCAACACGATCATCGTCGAGCGGTCCGACCGCTTCGGTCTCGCGCAGCTCTATCAGCTGCGCGGCCGCGTCGGCCGGGGTGGGAGGCGCGCCTACGCCTATTTCCTGTACGACCCTCGCCGCTCGCTCACCGAGCAGGCGGACAAGCGCCTCGACGTCATCTCCGGGCTTCACGAGCTCGGCCAGGGCTTCAAGATCGCGCTGCGCGACCTCGAGATCCGCGGCGCGGGAAACCTCCTGGGCACGGAGCAGCACGGCGCGATCGCCGCGGTCGGCTTCGAGATGTACCTGCAGATGCTGCAGGGCGCGGTGTCCAAGCTGCGCACCGGATCGGACGAGTCGGCGGTCGCCGACGTGCTGTCCACCGCGGAGATGAACCTCGACCTGCCCCTCGACCACTTCATCCCGCGTTCGTACATCCGGGACGAAAAGCTCCGCCTCGGCGCGTACCGGCAGCTTGCCGCCACGGAAGACGAGGAGGAGCTCGACTCCGTGCTGCGCTCGCTGAAAGACCGTTACGGTCCGGGCTCCGCCCAGCTCGAGAACCTTGCGTACTCTCTGCGCGTCAAGCTGCGCGGCCAGCGCATGGGCCTTCGCGGAGTCGTCGCCGACGGCCACGACATCGTGGTTCGCGTCGATCCCGCCAGGATGCTCGACGTCGACGAGCTTTCTCGCCGCATGGCCGGGCGCATCTCGGTCGGCCCGAACCGGATCAAGATGCGGCGCCAGGGCGAGGGCTGGCAGGTCGATCTTCTGCGCCTGCTCGACGAGATGGCGGAGCTCTACGAGTCGGGGCGGACCGCGGTGACGTCGCGATCGTGAAGCCGCCAGAATCAGGTGCCGTGAGCGGGCCGGAGAAAAGACCGTACACGGGCGGAATCCCATCGATCTTCGAGGTGGTCCACCGCCTGCGCGCCCCGGGTGGCTGCCCATGGGACCGCGAGCAGACGCACGACTCGCTGCGGCCGTACCTGCTCGAAGAGACCTACGAGCTGCTCGAGGCGATCGACTCAGGCGACGACGCGAAGATGAAGGAGGAGCTCGGAGACGTGCTCCTGCAGGTCGCGATGCACGCGGAGATCGCCGCGGAGCAGGGCCGGTTCGATGCGGCGGAGGTGTCGGAGATGGCGGCCGCGAAGATGGTCAAGCGCCATCCCCATGTCTTCGGAGACGTCTCGGTCGCGGACGCGGACGACGTGCTGCGCAACTGGGAGCACCAGAAGCTCAGCGAGGCGCGCCAGGCCGGCAGCGATGAATCCGTCGTCGACCGGGTGCCGCAGAGCCTGCCGGCGCTGGCCTGGACGCTCGGCCTGCAGAAGCGCGCGGCCAGGGTGGGTTTCGACTTCGATTCCAAGGCGTCCGCCGCGGAGGCGGTGGCCGAGGAGGCGCGCGAGCTGGCGGAGGCAAAGCCCGGCGAAGAGGTGTTCGAGGAGATGGGCGACCTGCTTTTCGCCATCGTCTCGCTGGCGCGCAAGCTCAAGGTCAACCCGGAGGACGCGTTGCGCGTGGCGGGCCAGAGGTTCCGGCGCCGTTTCGCCGCGGCGGAGGAGTCGCTGCGCGCCGAGGGCAAGAGCTTCGGTGACCTGGACGCGGCGGAGATCGCCCGGAGGTGGGACGAGGCGCGCTAGGAGCGCGGGCCCGTTTGCTATAGTCGCATCCCCGTCCAACGTCCCAGAACACGATCCAGCATGAGACAAACAAGAGGACTCGCAGTCGCGGGCAGCGTCCGCTCCAGCACTCTCGGCGTCCGCCACGCGGTCGTCGGCGTCGCGGTCGCGGTGGGCCTCGTTTGGGTTGGCGCGGCTTTCGCCCAGGAGGCTTACCTGAGCCACAAGCTGAGCCAGCAGGTCTCCGACCTCGCGCGGCAGAACGCGGTGCTCGCGGCGCAGAACGCCGGCTACAAGAAGGACGTGAAGTCGCTCACGACGGGCTCCGCGAACGAAGAGGTCGCCCGGCTCAACGGCTACGCCCGTCCGAACGAGAAGCTCTACCTCGTCACGGCCGCGCCGACGCCGAGCCCGGTGCCGAAGACATCGCCATCCGCGTCCGCTCGCGCGCACTAGGAGCGGGTTGGGCCCGGGATCGGCCGGCCGGTATACTTTTCGCCGCGGAGTGGAGCAGCGGCAGCTCGTCGGGCTCATAACCCGAAGGTCCTTGGTTCGAATCCAAGCTCCGCAACCACTCTGATCCCAACCTCCGGCGGCCGGGCGTGCCCGGTGCGCCGAATTCAGCAGAGAAGGACATGAACAAGCGCAAGCGGGTGGCGCTCGACAAGCGCCGCAAGAAGAAGCGCAAGCTCAAGGCGCGAGCGGAAGCCGCACGGTAGCATCTGCACCCGCGGTGCCGTAGCTCAGGTGGTAGAGCGCGCGACTCATAATCGCGTTGTCGCTGGTTCGAGTCCAGCCGGCACCACCATGCTGCAACCACTGCGCGACGAGGCCATGCTGCGTGCCGTCGCCGCCTCGACCCTCTTACGCCTTGGCGCCCGTGTCCTCGCCGCAGTCTCCGGCGGCCCCGACTCCACCGCACTACTGATCGCGCTGCACGAGACCGGCCACGATGTGGTCGCCGCCCACTACGACCACGCGCTGCGTGAAGGATCGGACGCCGTCGCGGCGCGGGTCGCCGAGCTGTGCACCTCGCTCGGCGTGGAGCTCATCACCGAGCGGCGCACCGCTCCGCTGCCGCGGGGGTCGCTGCAGGCGGCCGCCCGGACGCTGCGCTACGAGTTCCTGGAGCGGGCGCGCGCGGACAGCGGAGCCGTGGCGGTCGCGCTCGCGCATACGGCGGACGACGTGGTCGAGGGCGCCGTCATCCACCTCGAGCGAGGCTGCGGTCTGGCGGGCATGCGCGGAATGCCCGGGGCCCGCGACGTGTTCGTCCGTCCGATGCTCGACGTGTGGCGCGCCGACGTTCGCTCGTTTCTCGAGAGGCGTGGCGTGTCCTCCTATGAAGACCCGGCCAACAGCGAGCTGCGGTTCGAGCGCGTCCGTGTCCGCCGCACGCTGCTCCCTGCGCTCGAGCGGGACCGCCCCGGCATCGTTCGCCGCCTGCATGCCGCGTCCCGCGTGGCCGGCCGCCTCCATGAAACGGCCGTGGCTCTCGCGTCGGAGGCGCATGCCGGTGGTCCGCTGACCGCGGCGGCCCTCGTGGCGATGCCCGAGCCCGTCGCCATCGAGGTGCTGAAGGCGCTTTACGTCGAAGCCGGCGGCGCCGAGCCGGGTCTGAGCCGCTCCCACTTCCGCTCGATGCTCGATCTCGCCAGGCCCGGGGAGGGGGGCAGAGGCGTCGATCTGCCCGGAGGTTTGCGTTTCCGTATCGTGGGCAACCTCGTGCAGATCGTCGATTCGTCCGCCGGACGCAGGCTCGAGCAGGCCGCGATGGTGCGGCTCGAGGTGAGTTCGTGCCCGGGCTGTGCCGACCCCGAGGCCGCCCACCTGCGCGGGCCCGCGGAATTGAGCGTCGGCTTTCGGCGCCCCGGTCTGCGCCTTCGCCCGGTCGGCGGGCGGGGTACTCGCAAGCTGCAGGACGTGCTGGTGGACGCGCACATTCCACGCGAGGACCGGGACACGTGGCCGCTCGTCTTCGACGGTGGCCGGCTGGCCTGGGTCCCCGGAGTCGCGCTGGACGCGGGCAGCGCGGCCGTTCCTGGAGAGCGCTCGCTTCACGTGCGCGTCATTCCTATGCCGGTCCCCTCCCGCCAGAAAGTCGTTAAGCTAAAGGCTCCAAAAGAGCCCTCGAGGAGTGCCTAGTTGAGCCGCTTTCCCCGCTCCAGCCTGTTTTATTTCGCTCTTGTTGTCGTCCTCGGCCTGGTGTTCTGGTTCACGTGGCAGTCGATCCAGGGCGGCCAGAGCGCGACAGACTGGCATTTCTCGCAGCTGATCACCAACGCGTCAAGCGGCCAGGTGAAGTCGCTGGAGATCAACGGCACGGACGCGATCGCGACGGATGCCGACGGCAAGAAGCACAACGTCGTCATCCCGGATGCGAGCAGCAACCCTCAGTGGCTGCAGGCGATCCAGGCCGACAACGCGCCGGGCGGTGGCACCGTGGACGTCTTCTTCGACAAGAACAACAGCGGCGGCTACCTGGTGAGCGTGCTGCTGCCGAACATCATCCTGGTCATCCTGATCGCGGCGTTCATGTGGTGGGTGCTGCGCCAGACGCAGAGCGGCAACAACCAGGCCATCTCGTTCGGGCGTTCTCGTGCCCGCATGATCGCGGGTGACAAGCCGGCGATCACGTTCGCCGACGTGGCCGGAGTGGACGAGGCCAAGCAGGAGCTCACCGAGATCGTGGAGTTCCTGAAGTACCCCGAGAAGTTCGTCGCCCTGGGCGCGCGCATTCCCAAGGGCGTGCTTTTGGTCGGTCCTCCGGGAACCGGCAAGACCCTGCTGAGCAAGGCGGTGGCCGGCGAGGCCGGCGTGCCGTTCTTCTCGATCTCAGGTTCCGAGTTCGTCGAGATGTTCGTCGGCGTCGGCGCCAGCCGCGTCCGTGACCTGTTCGACCAGGCCAAGAAGAACTCGCCGTGCATCGTGTTCGTGGACGAGATCGACGCGGTCGGCCGCCAGCGCGGCGCCGGCCTCGGCGGCGGTCACGACGAGCGCGAGCAAACCCTCAACCAGCTGCTCGTCGAGATGGACGGTTTCGACACGAACACGCACGTGATCATCATCGCGGCCACCAACCGGCCCGACGTGCTCGATCCGGCGCTGCTCCGTCCGGGCCGTTTCGACCGCCACGTCACGCTCGACCGGCCGGACATCAAGGGCCGCCGCTCCATCCTCGACGTGCACGCGCGGAACAAGCCGCTCGACTCGACCGTCGACCTCGACGTGCTGGCGCGGCAGACCCCCGGCTTCTCGGGCGCGGACCTCGCGAACCTCATCAACGAGGCGGCGATCCTGGCCGCTCGCGCGAACAAGAAGGTCATCGGCATGGACGAGCTCGAAGAGGCGATCGCGCGCGTGATCGCCGGCCCCGAGCGCAAGAGCCGGCGCATCTCCGACAAGGAGAAGGAGATCATCGCCTACCACGAGGTCGGCCACGCCCTGGTCATGAAGGCGCTGCCGCACACCGACCCCGTCCACAAGGTCTCGATCATCTCCCGCGGCATGGCCCTCGGCTGGACGCTCAGCCTGCCGGAAGAGGACAAGTACCTCGTGTCGCGCGACGAGCTCAAAGATCAGATCGCCGGCATCATGGGTGGCCGCGTGGCGGAGGAGATCGTGTTCAAGGACATCACCTCCGGTGCGGAGAACGACATCCAGAAGGCGACGCAGCTTGCGCGGCGCATGGTGACGCAGTGGGGCATGTCGGAGAAGCTCGGCACGGTCACGATGGGCCACAAAGAGGAGCTCGTCTTCCTCGGCCGCGACCTCGGCGAGCAGAGGAACTACTCCGAAGAGGTGGCCGCCATCATCGACGAAGAGATCCGCAGCATCGTCGACCACGGCTACCAGACCGCAAGGAGCATCCTGACCCAGCAGCGAGGCAAGATGGATGCGGTGGTCGAGCGGCTGAAGGTCGTCGAGACGATCGACGGCAAAGAGCTCGACGAGATCCTCGCGGCCGAGGAGCCCGAGGCGCCCGCCGCCAGCTCGAGCGCCAGCTAGCACGCCCGAGCGTCTAGTCGTCGCCGGCCGGGGCAACCTCGGCCGCAGCCTCGCCCGCGCGTTCCGGGCCGCGGGCCACCGCGTGTCCCTCGTCGCGGGCCGCAAGGACTTCGAATTGCCGCCCGCCGCCCTTCAAAACGCGCTCGTCTTCCTCGCCGTGCCGGATCACGCCGTGGCCGCGACGGCTGCCCGCCTAGCGCGGCGGCATGGCGCCGGCGGGTGGAGCGCGGTCCACGTCAGCGGCGCGCTGGGCCTGGGCGTGCTGGACCCGCTGCGTCCTCGACCGGTCGGTTCCTTCCATCCGCTGCAATCGTTTCCCGTGCCTCGCGATCCGTCAGCCTTCGCCGGCATCACGGTCGCGGTCGATGCGAGCACCACAGCGCTGGTCCGCCGTCTCGCGCGGCTGGCGCGCGACCTGAGCGCGAAGCCGCGGCGGGTCGACGATTCGCAGCGAGTGCTGTACCACGCCGCCGCCGTGTTCGCCTCGAACTTCGTCGACGTGACGGTGGCCGAGGCGATCCGCGTGCTGAAGCAGATCGGCTGGGGAGAGGCCGATGCCCTGGCGGCCCTGATGCCGCTGGTCGAAGGGGCTGCGTCCAACATCCGCCGCAAAGGCCCGACGGCCGCGCTGACCGGTCCGATCCGGCGCGGCGACGCGAGCACGGTGGAGAGCCATCTCGCGGCCCTCCGGCGCCTCGGGGGCAGGCCTCGAATCGACGATGTTTATCGTATGCTCGGCCTGGTCGCGCTCGAGATCGCCAAAGAAGCGGGGCTGGATCCCGCGGCGGCGGGGCGGACCAAAAGGGCGCTGACCCGGAAAGAGGCAGCGACCCGAAGGAGAGCCCGTTCATGACGACAGTGCTGGACGTCCAGCGGTTCAAGGACGAAGGCCGGCGGTTCGCCGTCATCACCGCCTACGACTT
>Ga0070741_10019504_pt1 | contig 10817 bp, 6 predicted proteins | sample Coa_R1_4_FD_66440 | JGI IMG/M metagenome (GOLD analysis project Ga0070741, IMG submission 66440) | Surface soil microbial communities from Centralia Pennsylvania, which are recovering from an underground coalmine fire - Coalmine... | ecosystem: Environmental > Terrestrial > Soil > Unclassified ...
GCAAACTTGGTTTCATGGGGAGTGCTCAACCCGCCGGCTACGAAGCTGGAATCCGGCACCGCATTCCGGGTCATGAAGCCGGCGCAATTGAGGTCGGCGTAAGTAGGCACCACCATCCGTTCCACTGGGTGCGTAACCGGAGTCACCGTAGCCACTTCCTGAATGGACGACGCGTTTTCGTGGCTGACGTCCAGGGCCTGCTGTCCCACCGCCATGCTCGTCAGCAGCGCCAGGGCCAGCGCCACGCTGATTTTCCTCATATTTTCTCCCCCTCACCGCTCCAGGCCCGGCCAGCCGGCCTAAAAGCTATCCCAGACGCACTCTAGCCTCGGACACACAAGTAGCGGCTCAGTTTCGGACGGTACCAAGGGGGGTAGGAGGGGTCAAGGTTACGCTGGTGTTATGAATGGTACGTAGCCCCTTAGACCTTGAATCGGGCCTTGCCAGTGCAGCAATTCTGTTGCATATCACCTGCTTCCGCCTGTAATATCGCGCCCGAATCCGCTTCCATGATTGCGGCGCAATCCACTTACGTGCCCCGGCTTCTGCCGTTGCGCATGCCCCGGCTTTGTGTAGCTGTTGCCAGCCCCGACGCCGAAGAAATGATCGCCAAGGCCGAATCCTTGGCTCGAGATAACCCATTGCTGGAGTTGAGGTTAGATTACCTCCCCGAGCCTGCCGCCGCCTTCCCCAAAATTAAGCGCCTGCTGGAATCGCAACCCGGAACCATTCTTATCGCTACCTGCCGCCGCGCCGCGAATGGGGGTAAGTTTCGCGGCTCGGTGGAACGTCAGCTGGCGGTTCTGACCAAGGCGGTCGCCAGCGGCTGCCAGATCGTGGATTTGGAACTGCAAAGCGCCGTGGCCGCGCGTCGTGCCGATCTGCAACGTTTGCGCAGCCGTGCCGCCTTTTTGCTTTCCTTCCATGATTTTCGGGGCACCCGCAAGCTGGACGAGACCTTCCAGAAAATGACGGCTATACCCGCGGAATTTTACAAGTTGGTAACTACCGCAACTAGCCTCTATGACAATGTAGTCATGATGAAGTTCCTGGAGCAGAAGAGCCAGCGGCACTCCATTGTAGGTCTGTGCATGGGGGAGCAGGGCATCATTAGCCGGGTGCTGGGGGTGCGGGCGGGCAGCGTTTTCACCTTCGCCGCTGCTGGTCCGGGCGAAGAGACTGCTCCCGGTCAAATTTCCGCCCGCGCCCTGCGCGATACCTACCGCATCGAGCAGGTGGATCCCGCCACCCGGGTATACGGCGTGGCCGGCGACCCGGTGGCACACTCGCTCTCTCCTGCGGCCATCAACACGGCCTTTCGGCGGGAAAACGTGAACGCGGTCTATCTGGCGCTGCACGCCAAGACGCTGGAGGATTTGCTGGCTTGCGTCCGCGAAATCCCGATTCACGGGCTCAGCATCACCATGCCCTACAAGGAAAGCATCGTGAAGCACCTGGATAATTCCGACACCTACACCACACGGGTGGGTGCCTGCAATACCGTGGTGCGCGGCCCCGATGGCAAGCTCTACGGATTCAATACCGACGTGGCTGGCGTGCTGCGGCCCCTGGAGCAGCGCCTGCCCCTGGAAAACGCCAAAGTGCTGGTGCTGGGCGCGGGTGGAGCGGCGCGGGCCGCGGTTTTTGGCCTCAAGGAACACGGCGCCGAAGTGTATATCCTTAATCGCACCCCGGCTCCGGCGCAGAAACTGGCCCGCCAGGCACATGCCCGCCTGGCCCGCCGCCCCGACCTCAAGAAAATGGCCTTCGACGTCATTATCAATGCCACCCCCCTGGGCATGGACAGCTCTAAGGACACGCCCTTGGGCGAAGGCGAAATCAACAGCCGCTATCTGCTGGAAATGGTGTATTCGCCGGCCGAGACCCGCCTGGTCAAAATGGCGCGCGCCAAGGGCGTGCAGATCATCCCCGGAGCCGAGATGTTCGTGCATCAGGCCGCCCGCCAGTTTGAGACCTGGACGGGGAAACCCGCCCCCATCGCGGAAATGCAACGTGTCGTAGAACGAGGTATTCAGGAGGCGGCCGCCGCGCGCGAGGAGAAAGTGAAGAAAAAGGCATAGCTCCCGAGCAATCCGGATTCCGCGCTTTTCCCGCCCACGGGAAATTTGCTTTTTCAGGCCTTCTCCCGCCAGGGGGGCCGGCCGGATTGCGTGCCTGCCGGGACCTTCGGCGCAGGGGAATATGCCGGCTATGATTTTTGGAAGGCGTTTTTAGCCTTGTTTTTTTCATTTTTGGCACAACGCCGGATGCCAGACCTTACTAAATTCCCGCAAAGTGTGGTCTGACCTGAACGGAAGTAGTTGCCATTTGGTAATGAAACGTTCTAAGATGAACCTTGGATGCGATAAGCGTCCAGTCTCGTCGTAGTACCTGGCGCGGTTTTTCCCAGATTCGTTCGCTCAGTTTCCGACACTTCGCCTTGCCAGAGTCTGTTTCTGCTTTGGCGTGCAGCCTGGAGATGCTGATATGGCCTGGTACGCATACTGTCTGACAGAACAGCAATCCCACAATGGCGCCCGTTCGCGGCGCCCTTATATTTTAGAGGGTCTGACTGGAGTGGACGCAGCACCGGTTCTCAGCTACCCCAGCGGGGAATTCGCGGTCGTGGTCAGCGAGTACAATCACGACGGCGAACTGGACAGAAAGGCCATACTGGAGCATGCGCGGGTGGTCAGCGCCTGCTTCCGCACCATGACGGTGCTGCCGTTCCGTTTCGGGACCGTATTCGAAACCGATGACGCACTGCGTCAGGCGGTTCGCTCCAACCGCCGCACCTTTGGCGAGACGGTGCAGCGACTGCGGGGCAAGGCGGAGATGCACCTTAAAGTCGTGATTCACGACGGCTCTTTGCGCGAAGTCATGACCAATATCGAACTGCCGGCCACCGTGGGCGGCGAGTATCTTTCCAAGCTGCGCGTCCAGGCCTCCCGCGAGCGCGAGCGCCAGACCAAGGCCCGCGCCCTTTCCGTCCAGGTTCACCGCCTCTTCAATCCTCTGGATGAAGAAGTTACCTGCAAAAAGGTTGATGCGGACGGCATGCTGATTGATATTGCCCACCTCATCGAGCACAAGTCGGTGGACAAGTATCAGAACCGCTATACCATGGCTGCCAAGCAGCTGAAAAACTGTGAGATTCTGATCAGTGGGCCCTGGCCCCCTTATCATTTCCTGCCCGGAAAATTGCGTACCGTGGCGGGCAACAGCTAGACGCCAGGCGCACTGGATGCATCCAACACGGCAGCAACGCCGCCGCGCTCGACCCTGGCCATGGTTTCAACTGCAGCCAAAATCCTGATCGTAGATGATGAACCTGGCGTCCTGCTCACCAGCCGCGCCATCCTTCAGCAGGAAGGCTACGATGTGGAGGCCGCCGCCAATGGCGCTGAGGCCGTGGAGGCCATCCGCCAGCGCCATTACGACCTGGTTCTAACCGACCTCAAGATGCCCGGCATCGATGGTTTAGGCGTCCTGGCTGAGGTCCGGAAGCGCTCCCCTCTGACCGTCACGGTAATGATGACCGGCTACGGCTCGGTCGGCTCCGCTCTCGATGCCGTGCAATTGGGAGCTTACGAATACCTCCTCAAACCCATTGAAGTGGAAGATCTTAAACAGGCGGTGCGTCGTTCCTTGGAGCGCAAGCGCCTCTCCGAAATTGACACCCTGTACCGAGTCAGCTGGACCGTCACCCAGTCCCAGGATCCGGCCACTATGGCGGCGGAGGTATCGGACGCGGTCCGCGGCGTGCTGGGCCTCCATTATGCCTGCCTGTTGACCTGCGAAGACGGCCATTGGCGGGGCAACGGCTCGCCCGCCCTCGGCCAGGCGCTCGATTCGTTGTCCTTAGGGCGGGCGCTGCGCCGCGGCCTCATCGTCACCGATCAGGACCATGAAGAGGCTGCCGCAGCCTGGGCCCGGGATCACCAGATTCGCTCTTTCGGCTTGGTTCCGGGAATTGTGGGCAGCCAGTTGGTGTGCGTGCTCTGCGCTCACAATGGTCCCAAGCCCTACGATTTCCACGCCTCCGCCGTTCGGTTTCTGCAGGGACTGGCCAGCCAGACCGCTTTGGCGCTGCAGAATGCGGCCCTTATTCGCGAACTCAAGGGCAACAATGAAGAACTGGCCGCCGCTAACCGCAAATTGCAGGAACTGGACAAGCTGAAATCCAATTTCTTGAGCGTGGCCACGCACGAACTGCGCACCCCCCTGAGCGTAATTCTGGGCTATAACGCCATGCTCGAGGAAAGCCTGCAGGATCGCCTCGATGAAAGCGAGCGCCAGACCCTCACGGAGTCCATCGCCGCCTGCAAGCGGCTGATTCGCATGGTCAACTCCATGCTCGACATCAGCCAGATTGAGTCCGGCAAGATGAAAATGGATGTGGCCGCCTCGGACCTGCGGCGCCTGGTGAATGGCGTAGCCGCCCTGTTCCAGCAGGAAGCGCGCGCCCGCCACCTCCGCCTGAGCGTGGAACTGCCCGCCCGCCCGCTGCGGGTGCCCGTGGACGCCGAACGCATCGAGCAGGTCTTGATTAACCTGGTGGGCAATGCCATGAAATTCACCCCCGCCGGAGGGGCCATCACCATTCGCGCCCACTATCATGCTGACCTGCGGCAAGTGGAAATCAGCGTTCAGGACAGCGGCGTGGGCATCGCTCCGGAGGATCAGACGCGTATTTTCGATGAGTTTGCCCAGGCGCGAAACGCGCACGCAGATGTCGCACGTAGTGGTTCTGGGCTGGGTTTAGCCATCGCCAAACGCATTGTTGAAGCTCATAACGGCCAATTGCGCGTCGAAAGTATTCCCGGTCAAGGCAGTACCTTCTCCTTTACCTTGCCGCTGAAGTCCGCTAAGGCGGATGACCCTCTTCTGGACAGAGCCGTTCCTGCCTAAGCCCCAGATTTTTCGGTGTTAGAGCCCAAGTTTAGCTCCCTGAGAGAGCCGAGGGGCGGTGGCGGAGAACTGTTTTCCCGGCTAGGCAACCCGGTTCCAACTTGTGGAATCGAGATACAATGGTGCTCGCCCGGGGTGGGGTGATTGGGTCCTTCTGTACCGAGCTTCGGCGTGGAACGTTCATCTCACCTTACCAGCAGCTCTGATTTCCACCCTCTTTGAGGAGTTCCCCGTGGCCGACCAGAATGTCCGCATGTTGGTCGTGGACGATGACGCGACCATGTCCCGCTACCTGTCCGCCTATTTCGCGCGCCGCAATTTCGAGGTCAACACCGCCGGCAGCGGCGAGGAGGCCATCCGGATGTTTCGCTCCTACGACCCTGGGGTGGTCCTGCTCGACATATCCATGCCCGGCATGGACGGCATTGAGACCCTGGAACGCCTGAAGCAGATTAAGCCCGAAGTAGCCGTGGTCATGCTCTCCGGCCAGAACAGTCCGGAGCAGATTTTCAAGGCTTCCAAGCTGGGCGCCGAGGACTACATCAGCAAGCCTTTTGAGCCCAAAGAGCTGGAGGTCCGGCTCAGCAAGGTGATGGACAAACAGAAACTGCTCACCGAGGTCAGCCAGTTGCGCGAGCAGGTGCGCCGGCAAAGTGATTTCTCCATGACCTTCGGCAACAGCCCCAAAATGGAGGAGGTCAAGATGACCATCGAGCAGGTGGCGGATACCAATGCCACCGTGCTCATCCGCGGCGAAAGCGGCACCGGCAAGGAAGTGGTGGCGCGCATGGTCCATTCCTTTTCCGGGCGGCGCGAGCGCAGTTTCGTCAAGGTCAATTGCGCCGCCATTCCCAACGAGTTGCTGGAAAGCGAACTCTTCGGCTATGAGCCGGGGGCTTTCACCGGAGCCAGCCGGCAGAAGCCGGGCAAATTCGATCAAGCCAACCAGGGCACGCTGTTTCTGGACGAAATCAGTGAAATGCACCCCGCCCTGCAGGCCAAGCTACTGCACGTGCTGCAGGACGGGGAATTCTCCCGCCTGGGCGGCAAGCGCGATATCTCGGTGGATGTGCGCATTCTGGCGGCCACCAACAAGCCCCTGGAGCAGGCGGTGCAGAACGGCGTGTTTCGCGAAGACCTTTTCTACCGCCTCAATGTGGTCACCATCCACATTCCACCCCTGCGCGAGCGCCGGGAGGAGATCCCGCTGTTCCTGGAGTACTTTTTGCGGCGTTATAGCGAGTATTACGGTAAGCAACCGCCGCCATTTGGCGATTACGCCCTGAGCCGCATGATGGATTACGCCTGGCCGGGCAATATCCGCGAACTGGAAAACATGGTGAAGCGTTACGTGATCGTAGGTAACGAGGGGCAAATTATCCGCGAACTTTCCACGCATAAACCCATCGTTTCCTCTTACGTGCAGCCGCTGGCCGCGGCCGCGGCTGCCGGCCCGGGCAGCGAGGTTCCCGATGTAGCCTCGGCGGCACCCGCGGGCAACGGCGAAGCGGAATCCATTTCCTTGCTTGAGATCGGACGGCGGGCGGCCATGAAGGCGGAGCAGGAAGCTATCGAGCGGGTTCTGGCGCAGACCCGGTGGAACCGCCGCCAGGCGGCCAAGATCCTTAAAATCAGCTACAAAGCCTTGCTCAACAAGCTGAAGGCGATGGAACAGCAGAGCCGTCTCGCAAAAGAGCAAAGACCTGCCTAGCATTGGAAGACGCTTGCAACCTATTATCAGTTGGTCAACCTTAGGCGGGGCTGTGCAACCTTCGGCCCCCTAGTCCTAAGTCCCAAAATGGAAAGGACTTCCTCCCGAGCGCAAAAACGGCCGGATGTCATTGGGCTTTGGCTCAGGAAGTGCTACCCCGAATGGCAATAAAAGAGGCCGTTTCAACCAAATGACTTCAACCCTCTTCGTACTATCTCGACATCTCCAATCCGGCTCTGTTTTTCGGGCCGGTAAGCATCGCCTTCCCTGACTTTCCCTCCCTCCCTTGCCTCTTTAGGGTGGCCCCAGAAATGGGGCCGCTTTTTTTTACAGAAGCGGTTGCGACCGAACTCTGGTGTTCGGCTCGTGGCCGGCCGCGGTTTGCCTTTTGGCTCTTCGGCTTGCAGTTGCAGACAAGCCGCTGATGCCGAGCGATTCCGCTCAAGTAGTGAGCAGGCGAGGCGCCGGCTCACTCCGCCAGTTGACGCTTTTCGATTGCGGCGAATATGATAAATGTTTGCCCCAAATGAGCAGAAAGTTTCAGGAAGGCTGCCACCGAGCAAGCGGCAGGGACGTACATGGACAAGCGGAAACTGGAACAGTTTAAAAAGCGGCTGGAAGAACGCCAGCACCAGCTCAAGCGTAACGTGTCGCGCACCGAACAGGACGGCCGCTCCGCCGATGAGGGTACGGCGCAGGACATCGCGGATCGGGCCGCCAGCTCTTATAACAAGGAATTTTTATTCCACCAGAGCAATAACGAGCGCCAGCTTCTGCAGATGGTGGAAGGGGCTCTCAGCCGCATCCACGAAGGGACCTTTGGACAGTGCATCTCCTGCGGCAAGGAGATCAATCCCAAGCGTCTGGAAGCGGTGCCCTGGACCCGCCACTGCATCGAGTGCCAGGAAAAGCTGGAGCAGGGGCGACTGGAAGAGGCCTCGCGCTAAGACGGTTGCCGGTTGTCAGTTGGCTGTCTTTTTCCGCAGCCATCAAACCACTCCTGGCAAGCTCGCCCTCAGCCTCGCAGATGCGATCTCCGCGCCTGACTGGCTGCTGATAACCAGCAACTGACAACTGCTTCATTGCGGTTTCTGCTGCTGTTGTTGCTGTTGCTGCTGCTGCTGTTGTTTCTTTCCCCCAAAAACCTGATTGAGGATGTCGCCCAGGGGATTGGCCTTGGGCTGCTGTTGATTTTGCGTTTGCCCGGGCGGTGGCTGCGCCGGCGGCTGCCCCGAGCTTGCCGGGGTTTGTTTTTGCTGTCCCGCAATCGCACCAAGAATATTGCCTAAGTTTGGTTTCTGGCCGTTCTTTCCGCCCAGCAGAGCGCCAACCGCCTGCCCCAGGGCCGGGTTGGCGGTAGTGGGCAGCACGTGCTGCAGCTTCATCTGCGCCAACTTCTGGACGTCGGGGGCGACAAGGGGGTGCTGGAAGGTTCCCGTTACCAGCACCGGAATCACCAGCTCGCCTTGCTGGTTGGCCAGCGCGGTATTCATAAATCCGCCTACGTTGGTGCCGCCGACCTTGTTGGAGAACCACTTCGACAGCACCGCGGTGAGGTGCAGGTTGAGGGCATTGTTGACCAGATTCACCGCTCCAGTGGCGCCCAGGCTGCCCCCCTCAATCAGCGCCTGCAGGTTGTTGGTCTCTGCCAAGCCATTGCGCACATTGAAGGTGCCGGTCAGTTTCAGGAGGTTGGTGGCGGGCTGCGAACCGCTGGCCGGCGCGCCGCTCAAAAATTTTCCCACGTTGCCCAGTTCGTGCAGCAGATCAATGCCGACGATGCGGCCCTTGGTCAAATCCAGATTGAAAGTGCCATTCAGGGTGCGGGCCATGTCGGCGGAAGAAGCGGCGGCAAAGCCCATGTTGGTATTGGCGGCCAGCAGTCCATAGAGGGTTTGCTTGACCGAGGTGACCGAGGAAACCAGCTTGTTGGCGTCCACGTTCGCCAGCTTGCTTTGCACCTGCACCCCCATGGGGGTTTGGCGCGCATCAAGCACGATGGCTCCCGTCTCCTGTCCGCCATACACCTGCGCCGTGAGCGGAGAGAGGGTAATCAGGCCGCGGTTCAGATTCACATTGGAGCGCACGTTGTTGAGCACCAGTTGGTCGTAAAGGATGGTGCCCACCATGAGCGTGCCGGTGCCGGTCATGCGGGTCAGAATGGAAGGCTGGGGCGTGGCCGCGGCGTAGGCTCGCGGCACCACGCTCCAGGCGGCCCGTTTCGCGGGCGCCGGTTTCGCGGCCGTGATCTGTTGCAGCTGCACCAGGTCAATTTTGGGCGACATGATATCGAACTGGACCTGCGGGGCGGCGAAGTTGCGCAGGGTCAAATTTCCGCTGGCGCTGCTTTGCCCCAGCGAGGCCACCAGCTTGTCCACGGTCATGGAGTTCTGGGTGAACTTCAGGTCGGCGCTGCGCACGTTCAAGGGCTGGGACAGGCTCGGTGTGTTCACGGATGCGTTCACCAGTTGGCCGGTGCCGCTGAACTTCATGGCAGAGGCGTTCTTCAGCGGGCCGGAGGCGTGCACGTTCAGGCTGAGAGTGCCGCTGCCGCTTACGCCTTGGAGGGAGGTGGCGCCGTAGGCCTTGCCGATGCTGAGCAGGTCGCCGACTTGCGCGTTAGCGGTGCGCACGCTGGCGCTGATGTCGGGCGCGGGTCCGGTGTATCCGGTGAGGGTGAATTGTGTGCTCAACTTCGTGCCCGCGGTTGAGGCGGTGAAATCGTTGGAGCTGACCTGAGTGGGGGTCATGGCCAGGTCCACGGCCGGGACGGTGACCGCCTGGGGCAGGCCTTTGCCGCTGATGTTCAGGTTGCGCGCCGAAATGGCGCCATTCAGCGCCGGGTTTTTGGTGGTGCCCTGGGCGTGCACGTCGGCATTCAGCCGGCCATTGATATTCATGCCGGGGGCGAACGCCACTCCCATGGCCGAGGCCAGGCGCGCCACCTCGCCCAGGGAAACGTCGGAAGCCTTGAGCTGCAGGTTGACCTGCGCCGGAGTGGGCTTCAGATTCATGCTGCCGGCAATGGCAAGCGGAGTCGAGCCCAGGCGCAGCGCACCCTTGCTGATGGTCAGCACATCGCTCTCCAGGTTGTCGCTGATGTCGTAGTCGGCAGCGATCGGGTATCCCAGGTTGATCCCGTGTATCACCGGATTCTGCAGCTTGAGTGTGCCGCTGGAGGCGATGTTGCCGGCCTGGTTCCTGATCTTCATGTCGCCGGAGAGGGTGGCGTCGGTGCCCGCCAGGGCCGGCGTGTTGAGGAACTTCTGAGCCGCGGAAAGCGCCACCTGCTGCAGCTTGAGGGTGCCATCGAAGGGCGTTGCCGCCATATTGGATTGGTTGATGGGGCCGCCGGTTCCGTCCAGGCTTACGACCTGGCTTCCCGCGCCGGGGAGATGCACGGTTGCGGAAACGGAAAATGGCTTGCCGGGCGCGAAATTGCTCAGGCTCAAGTCAATGTTGTTGTACACGGCGCGCGGCTGGCGCTTCTGGTAATCGGTAAGCGCCATCTGACCATCGCTGATCCGCAGGTTCTTCAGCTCGAAAGCGCCCGCATTCGGCTGCGAACTGGGCTGGTTGGGAGGAGCGGGTTTCTGGGCCGGCGCAGGCCGCTGCGGAGCTCGAGGCTGGGTAGCGCCCCCGGGCTGGCCGATGGTGGAAAAGTTCCACACTCCCTGAGCATTGCGCACCAGCTCAATGTCGGGTTGCTGCAGGGTGAGGGAGTTCACCTCAATTTTCTTGCTGATGAGCGGGAGCAGCGCGATGGAAACATCGAGCTCCTGGGCCTGCGCAAAAGGACGTCCGGTGGAGAAATGCGGATCGTCGCTGATGGTGAGGTTGTCCACCCGCAGCCGAGGGGTAAGCAGCCGCAGGTGCAGGTTGCCGAACGTTACCTGGCGGCCCAGCTTCTGTTGGAGTTCGCTCTGAATTTGCGGCCGGTACTGGTTGACGTTGATGAACACCGGCGCGATCAGCAGGATACCGATAATAACGGCAATGATGATGCCGATGATGATGGCGGCTTTGCGCATCGCACACCTTCCTTCCACAAGGCCAGCTTCTCCGCCCCGATCCGCAGCTCTGCCTATGGAAAATGGTACTCTTCTGTTCGACGGCCGAAGCCCCCCTGCGGTTGCACCCCGGGAGAGCACGGGTGCGGGACGAGCTTCGTTGACGCTGGGTTTTTGCGGCTGTT
>Ga0070741_10019505_pt1 | contig 10817 bp, 8 predicted proteins | sample Coa_R1_4_FD_66440 | JGI IMG/M metagenome (GOLD analysis project Ga0070741, IMG submission 66440) | Surface soil microbial communities from Centralia Pennsylvania, which are recovering from an underground coalmine fire - Coalmine... | ecosystem: Environmental > Terrestrial > Soil > Unclassified ...
TGGCCGATGAGATGATGGGCAAGCCGGGGCCGCTGGACCTGAGCGAGCAGGAGGAGATGAAGCGTCACCCGGAGCTGGGCCGGCGCGTGCTGGAGAAGATCGTCTACCTGCACGACGCCGCCGAAATCATCTTCTGCCACCATGAGCGCTGGGATGGCCACGGCTACCCCCGCAACCTCAAGGGCGAGGAGATACCGTTGGGCGCCCGTATCTTCGCCGTTGCCGATGCCTACAACGCCATGACCTCCCGCCGGCCTTATCGCAAGCCGATATCGCACAAGCAGGCAGTCGAGGAGATCGCCGGCAACTCCGGCAGCCAGTTCGATCCGATGGTTGTGAAGGCGTTCCAGGATGCCGACCACAAGGGCCTAATCCAGAGCCTGGGCGAGCACGAGGACAGCGAGCTGTTCTTTGCTGCGGTGGCCAGCCGCCGCTACCGGCGCGCTGTTGCCTCTCCCGAAGTCTAAGCACCGCTCTCGCGGCCTTTCAGCGTCGGTCTGACCAGCGCTTCGATGCTATAATTGCTTCAGACACGGCGCTATCCCGTGCCTGTGCAAGACCCGTCTTCTCATGCTCGTTGTTCGCATTTTCCGCTCACGTTGTAGCGTTTCCAGCGGCAAGCGCTTGAAGTGATGCCCGTGTATAATAGTAACGTGTCTGCCCTTTATTGCAGTTTCGTCCGCAACCTTCACTGCCGGAGTAGCCAATGACCACTGAAGCGCCTCTAGGTAACGTCCGCCCGATCAAGATCGAAGAGGAGATGCGCGCGGCGTACCTGGATTACGCCATGAGCGTAATCGTCTCGCGTGCGTTGCCTGACATCCGCGACGGCCTGAAGCCGGTGCAGCGGCGCATCCTCTACGCCATGCACGACCTTGGTCTGCGGCCCACCAGCGCTTATCGCAAGTCCGCCACCATCGTCGGTGAGGTGCTGGGCAAGTACCATCCACACGGCGACGCTCCCGTCTACGAAGCCATGGTGCGCCTGGCGCAGGACTTCAACATGCGCTACCCGCTGGTAGATGGCCAGGGCAACTTCGGCTCCGTGGACGGTGACCCCGCGGCGGCCTATCGCTACACCGAAGCCCGCCTGGCCGCCATCGCCGAAGAGCTGCTGGCCGACATCGATCGCGACACTGTCGACTTCACCCCCAATTTCGACGACTCGTTGCGGGAGCCGGTGGTTCTGCCCGCGCGCCTGCCCAACCTGCTGATCAACGGTTCTTCCGGAATCGCCGTCGGCATGGCGACCAACATCCCGCCCCACAACCTGAGCGAGATCTGTGACGCCATAGCTCATATTATTGAGCACCCGGACGCCAACCTGGAGGATCTCGCCAAGTTCGTCAAAGGTCCTGACTTTCCCACCGGCGGGGTGATCTTCCGCTATCAGAAGGTGCGTAGGCCCGCCATTGATGGTGAGGGCCCGTCTTATGAGCAACAGGACAGCATCAGGCTGGCCCTGGCGGACGGCAAGAGCCGCATCGTCATCCGGGCCCGCGCCCACGTTGAGGAAATGAGCCGCGGCGGACGCTTCCAGATCGTCGTCACGGAGCTGCCTTACCAGACCAACAAGGCGACGCTCGTCGAGAAGATCGCGGAGCTGGTCAAGGACAAGCGCATCGACGGCATCGCCGACCTGCGGGACGAGTCGGACCGGCACGGCATGCGCATCGTTATGGAGCTCAAGCGAGAGGCGCAGCCGCAGCAGGTCTTCAACCAGCTCTACAAGCATACGGCCATGCAGTCAGCCTTCGCGGTCAACATGCTGGCGCTGGTCGATGGCCAGCCCCGCACCGTCAGTCTCAAGAAGGTGCTCGAGAGCTACATCAACCACCGGCGGGAGGTCATTCGCCGCCGCTCGGAGTTCGACCTGGCGAAGGCCCGCGACCGCGCTCACATCCTGGAGGGCCTGCTCAAGGCCATCGACCAGCTGGACGCCGTCATTCAGGCCATCCGGCGCTCCCCGTCCGCGGATGAGGCCAAGCAGCGCCTGATGCGGGCGCCGTTCCGCCTCAGCGACCGGCAAGCGCAGGCTGTACTGGACATGCAGCTGCGTCGCCTGGCCCGCCTGGAGCGCGAGAAGCTGGAGGCGGAGTTCAAGGAAGTCAGCGACACCATTAAATACCTGGAGGACCTGCTGGCCAATCCGCACAAAATTGATCTACTGATCCGCGACGACGCGCTAGACCTGAAGGCTAAGCATGGGGACGACCGCCGCACCCAGATCGTGGAGTCCGAGCCAGAGGAGTTCTCAGAAGAGGACCTGGTGGCCCACCAGGAGGTCGTCGTCACGCTCTCAACCCGCGGCAACGTCAAGCGCCTGCCGCTCGATACCTATCGCGCACAGCGGCGCGGCGGCCGTGGGGTGTTGGGCATGTCGACCCGCGAGGATGACGCCGTTCGCCACCTCGTCGTGGGCGATACACATGATAACCTGCTGGTCTTTACGGACCGGGGCCGCTGCTTCCAGGTGCGGTTCTACGAGCTGCCGGATGCCTCGCGGCAGGCACGCGGCCTGCCGATCATCAACATTGTGACCTTGGAACAGACGGAGCGCGTGACGGCGCTGGTCCATAGCGCCGCCAATACGGCCTACGATTACCTGGTGCTGGCGACCAAGCTGGGCGAGGTCAAGAAAGTGCCGATGAAGGACTTCGCTGTCGTGCGGCGCAACGGGCTCATCGCCATGGACCTGGAGCCCGAAGACGAGCTGGTCTCCGCCCAACTGGCGTCAGAAGACGATACGGTGATCCTGGTGACGGCGAAAGGCCAGTCGCTGCGCTTCCCCATCGCCAGCCTGCGTGCGGCCTCCCGCCAGAGCGGCGGCGTCCGCGGCATCAAGCTGGGCTCCGGCGACCGCGTTGTCGGCATGGAGCTGGCGGTGCCGGGCAAGGGATTACTCGTCGTCAGCGCCCTGGGCCATGGCAAACGCACCTCGATTGGGGAGTACCCGATACAGGGCCGCGGCGGCCAGGGCGTCATCACCTTCAAGACCCACGCCAAGTCTGGCGAGCTGGTCACCGCTCGGCTGGTGGACCCCACGCAGGAGATCATGCTGGTCTCCCAGGACGGCATCGTGCTGCGCACTGCAGTGGAGCACATCTCGCTGATCGGCCGTTCGACGATGGGCGTCAAGCTAATGGACATCGGCCAGGGGGATGCCGTGGCGACGATCACGGTCATTGACATGCAGAAGAGTACGCCGGCCGTCGATATAGGGGGCAACGGCGACGACCCCAAGGCAAAATCGCGGACCCGTACACCTTCGCCGAGGGCGGTCTCCAGCAACGGCAAGGGCCCGCACGCCTCGCGCAACGGCAAGGGCCCGGCCAAGAAGTAGGCCCGTGGGCGATGAAGGTCAAAGTCCGGCTCTTTGCCCGTCTCAGCGACCTCGCCGGCCTGCGTGACACCTCGCTGGAAGTCGATAACGGTACGACAGCCCGCGCCATTTTCGATCAGCTGGCGCACCAGCACCCAGGCCTGGCCGGCTTCGATCGCTCCCTGATGTACGCGGTCAACGCCGAGTACGTGCCAGCCGACTATCGGGTGCACGACGGCGATGAGGTGACCTTCATACCGCCGGTCAGCGGGGGCTGCCGTGTTCTTTGAGGTGACGGACCGCGCCCTGGACCCCCAGGGGCTGATCGATCGCGTGCGCCGCGATGAGAGCGGCGCCGTGCTGCTCTTCCTTGGCGTCGTGCGTGACAATAGCCTGGGCCGCAGAGTCCTCTGGCTGGAGTACGATGCCTATCCGGAGATGGCAGAGAAGGTGATGCGCCAGATCGCCGGGGAAGCGCTGGCCCGCTGGCCCCTCACCGATATCGCGATCCAGCACCGCACCGGCCGTCTGGAGATCGGCGACGCGTCGTTGGCTATCGCGGTATCCTCACCGCACCGTCGTGAAGGCTTCGAGGCCGGCCAGTGGATCGTCGATCGCTTCAAGGCGATCGTGCCGATCTGGAAGAAAGAGGTCTGGGAGGGCGGCGAAGAGTGGATCGAGGGCGAAATGCTGCCCCACGAGGCCTAGCCACCGTCCGTGACCACTGAACAGGGATATCCCCTCCGCTACGGCTTCTGCCCCACCTGCGGCGAGGCCCTCTCCGAGCTGCAGCTCCCCACCGAAGAGCGGCCACGCCTGGTCTGCCCGCGCGGGCACATCCTCTACATCAACCCCAAGATCGTTGTTGGGGCGATCCTGGAAGATGCCGGCAACGTGCTGCTGGTGAAGCGCGGCATCGAGCCGCGCATCGGCTACTGGACGTTCCCCGGCGGCTTCATGGAGGTGGACGAGACTGTGGAGGAGTGCGCGATCCGTGAAACCATCGAGGAGACGGGTCTGCGCGCTAAGATCGACGGGCTTGTCGGCATGTACTCTCGTCCCGTGCCCGATGGCCCCGGCATCCTCTCGATCGTCCTGCGCGGGCGCGTGGTCGGTGGCGAGCCGACACTCACGCGCGAGGTGCAGGAGCAGCGCTGGTTCCCCGCCGGCGCTATCCCCTGGGACGACCTGGCTTACGACACGACGCACGCCGCTCTAAAGGACTGGCTGCAGCAGCGCGCCATGATCACGTCGCGCGAATAGCCTCTGTTAGCGAGGTCGGGCGCGCGGGCGTCGCACCGGCGCCGCCGCGGCGACCGGACGCTCCTTGCCCCAGAAGTCAAACTTGCCCAGAAGCAGTAGCGAGCTGACCTGGCCGTCCACCAGACGTGAGACGAGCCGCGAGTCCAGCTGGTCCCGACGATAGCTCGTTGTAATGACCGTGGGCAGCAGGGCGTTGTAGCGATGGTTGATCAGCTGGAACAGCTTCTCGTCCGCCCAGGGGGTACTGGTCTGCGCGCCGAGGTCGTCGAGGATGAGCAGCGGCACCGTCTTAACCGCCTCGAAAGTTTCATCGTAAGCGGCCGGATTCTGCGGGTCGAAGCTGGAGCGCAGATGATCGAGCAGGTCAGGCACGATGACGAACAGCACTTGCCGTCCGGCCTCCCGGCAGTAGTTGCCGATGGCGGCCGCCAGGCGTGTCTTGCCCATGCCGGAGTTGCCCAGCAGGAGCAGCCAGTCTTTCGGCTCTTTGGCAAAGGCCAGGGCATGGCGGTAGGCGTCCCTCACCATGCGCTCGTCGTCGCGGTCCATTGTGATGTGCGCCGGATCGAACGTCTTGAAGGTCATCGTCTTCAGGAGCGCGAGCCCCAGGCCATCGATCTTCTCAGTTGCCTGAGAGCTTGTCTCCTCCAGCACGAAGACACGCGAAAGCGAGGGGTCAGTGAGGCGCGTCTGTATGCGCTCGTCGAGCTTGTCCAGTCCGGCCGACGTGGTGAACACGGTCGGCATCTGGGCCACGAAGCGCTGGTTGATCAACTGGAAGAGCTTCTCGCGGGCCCACGGGGTCGCTGAGTGGCCGCCGAGGTCGTCGAGGACCAGCACCGGCACGCCGCTCAGCTGCTCGAATAGCGAGTCGAACTGCACCTCGCTGTCCGGCCGGTAGGCGGCCCGCAGGTGGTCCAGCAGGTCCGGCGCGCCAACGAAGAGTGTCAGAGTGCCTTCCTGGATGCAGCGATTGGCGATGGCGGCGGCCAGGTGGGACTTGCCGCAGCCGCTGGGGCCGCTGAACACCAACCAGCCGCTCGGGTTCGCGGCGAATCCCTTAGCCGCGGCGGTGGCGGCCGCGAACCGGGACCGATTCGCGGAATCGCCGCTGCGACCTTCCGGTATCAGGTTGTCAAACGTCAGGCGCAGGTAGAAGCGCAGGTTGCTGAAGCGCTGCAAGCGCTCCAGCCGCTGGGAGCTACTCTCGTCGCGGACACAGCGGCAGGGGAACGCCTTGCCGAAGTCAGGATGACCCAGCGGCAGGGAGCGCCGCACCAGGCCAGCGCCGCCGCAGAGCGGGCAGACCGCCGACTCTTCCGGTTCGCTAGCCGCCGTAGGAGCTTCTTCGCCTGCCCGCGAGGTAGCGCTGTTCAAGTCGGTCTGCTTCAGGATCTCGTCCAGCCGTCTCATAGTCCGGGCCCTCCGCAGCCCAACGCTCCAGTATTGCGGCGATGTAGCGCCAACTACGCTTGTTCAGGCTCACGGCCTCGCGAAAGGCCTCCTCTAGCCAGCGGCCTGGGAAACGCTGCTCGGCCTCGGCCAGCTCCTCCGCAAGCAACGGCGTGATCGGGCCGATGTTGTCCTCGTAGAGGCGGAAAATGTTGGGCGGCGCTTCAGGCGCCGGTGGCGGCTCGGACTCCGGCGCCGCCGCCAGGCGGCCGGTGGCCAGCGCCCGCCGGTTGGCGGCGGTGTTCAGCAGATAGCCGTGGTCTACAGAGAGCAGCAGCCCGCGCTCTGCCGCTGCGCTGAGGCCCTTGTCCAGGGCTTCTGGCGCCGGCAGAGCGCTCAGCCGGCCCAGCGCCCGCATCAGGCCGCCGTCCGCTCGCAATTCGGCCACGCTAAGCGGCCGGCGGCGGTTGGCCGGCAGCGTCTGCAGGAAGCAGAAATAGACCGAGACCAGCATCTCCTCCGCCGATTCGACTTGCGGCAGGATGTCGGTAAAGAAGGCGCTGGGGACGGCGGTGGCCAGGGCGCCGGCCGGGAAGCCGGCGAAGCCCTCGCCGTCTACTCGGGCTCCTCTTCCCATTCCTCTGGCTCCTGCACCAGCAGGTCTTCAAAGCGGGAGATACGCTGTCGGAAGCGCAGGTGCACGGTCGCCGTGGGGCCGTTGCGGTGTTTGGCGACGATGATCTGGGCGTCTTCGCCGGGGTAGGAGCGGGTCGGTTGGTCGCGGTGCATCTCCTCCCACTCCTCTCGCCTGACATAGGCCGACTCTCGATACACGAACATCACGACGTCGGCGTCCTGCTCGATGCTGCCGGACTCGCGCAGGTCGCTCAGTTGCGGCACGTGGGTAGCGCGGGTATCGGCCGCGCGGGAGAGCTGGGCCGCCGCTACGACCGGCACGTCAAGGTCGCGCGCCAACGCCTTCAGCGAACGCGAGATGTAGCTCACTTCCTGCACCCGGTTCTCTACCCGGGTACCGCTCTGCATCAGCTGCAGATAATCGACGACCACCAGGTCGAGGCCGCGGTCCTTCTGCAGCGACTTGGTCTTGGAATGGACGTCGGCCAGGGTGAGGGTGGCCGTGTCGTCGATGTAGATCTGCGTCTCGGCCAGTCGCGCGATCGACTGGTTGAGCAGCCGCTCATCGCGGTCGTTGAGGACGCCCGAGCCGATCTTGCTGGAATCGACATTGGATTCCATGGCCATGAGGCGTTGGCCCAGCTGCTCGGCGGCCATCTCCAGGCTGAACACGGCCACCACCGCGTGCTGGCGCATTGCTGCGTTGCGGGCGAAGTTCAGCAGCAATGAGGTCTTGCCCAGGCCAGTGCGCGCGGCCACGATTATGAGGTCGGAACGCTTGAGGCCGCCCAGGAGCAGTGTATCGAGGTCCATGAAGCCTGTGGTGATGGCTCGCGTCTCCGCGGCATTGGGGCCGGTGAGGGCGGCCGCCATCTCCTGGTAGCGCTCCAGCACCTCACTGATGTGGACAAAGTCCTGGACGTCCTGGCTGTGGCGGACGGCGGCGATCAGCGATTCGGCTTGCGTCAGGACGTTGCCGACGTTGGGGTCTTCCGCCCGATAGGCCATCTGGGCGATCTGCTGCGCCGCCGAGATGAGGTTACGATAAGCGGAGTCGCGGCGGACCAAGCGAGCGTAGTGCTCCGCCACGAGGGGGGTGGGCAGGTCGCCGACCAGTTGGCTCAGATAGGCAACACCGCCCACCTGGTCCAACTGGTCGCGGCGGGCAAGCTCATGCGCGACCGTGATCTGGTTGATCGGGTCGCCGCGCTCCCAGAGCTCCTTACAGGTCTCGAAGACCCAGCGGTTCTTTTCTCGGAAGAAGTCCTCTGGATTGAGGAGGGGGGCGACCTTGTAGATTGCTTCAGAGTCGACAAGGATGGAGGCGACTACAGCCTCTTCAGCCTCGATATCGTGAGGTGGCAGCTTCTCAACTACCATATTCGGCTGTCGTTCGCCTCCTCCGCGCCGGCCATTGGCCGGCAGCTATGCGGCTATGCTTCTTCGGGCTCGTCCTCCGCCGTTTCCTCAGCGTCCTCTTCTGATTCAGCCTCGGATTCGTCAGCCTCAGAGCTGGCCTCTATGCCGGCGGCGCTTTCGGCGGCTTCAGCAGCAGGCTCAGCGGCAGCAGTCGCCTCCGACGGTGTGGCCTCGAGGTCCGCGACGTAGATTTCGTCCTCTTCTTCCTCGTCGGGTTGGACAACGCCGCCAATGGGGATGACGTGCAGCCGGACCGGAACGTGGATGTTGCGGGTCAGCCGGACGGTGACGTCGTAGTTGCCGAGGTCGCGGATCGGCTGGGCCAGCTGCACCTGGCGGTGCTCCAGCTCCAGGCCGGACTCCGCCTGCAGGAGCTCCGCCACGTCGCGCGCGGTCACCGAGCCGAACAGCTTGCCCTGCTGGCCGACGCGCACCTCCAGGGTGAGGTCGCGCCCTTCGACCTTGGGCAGTAGCCGCTCGCGGGCCTCGTCGTCCAGCTTCTCCTGGCGCTTCTGATCCTTCTCCGCCTTGATCCTGGCGATCGCCAGGTAGTGTTCGGTCGGCGGGGCGGCCAGGCCGCGCGGCAGCAGGTAGTTGCGGGCGAAGCCGTTGGCGACGTTCTTGACGTCGCCGATGTGGCCCGACCCTTCGACCTCTTCTAGAAAAACGATCTTCATCTCAGTCCTCTCCCATGATGTGTTCCGGCTGTTCGGCCGGCAATCGGCTTATCCCCACAGTTACTGACATGCTCTCAACACCGCTTAGTTTTGCACTTATTAGAACAAACGTACGCGGCTTGTGTCAAGCCGCTTCAAGTGACTGCCTGCCCGCCGCGCATGGCCTCCGCGATAGCGCCCTCGTAGGCATTGCGCAGCTCCGCCAGCGGTAGATCGAGCGCTTGGCCGAGGCGCAGCCGATCGGCGGTCAGCGTGCCGAGCGCGGTGACGGCTACGCCGGCCCGCTCTGCCAACGCCCGCAGTTCGGCGGCATGTTCTGGGCGCACCGTTACGACGATGCGCGACTGCGCTTCACCGAAGAGTGCAGCGTCCAGCCGTCCGCCTAGCGAAACGCCGCTCGCGTCCAGGCCAACGTCCTCGCACAGGCAGATCTCCGCCAGGGCGACCGCCAGCCCGCCGTCCGAGCAGTCGTGCGCGGCGGAAAGCAGCCCATTCTCGATCGCCTCCAAGACCACACCCTGCACGGTGGCCTCCGCTTCCAGGTCGATGCTCGGTTGACCGGCCACCAGGCCGTGCGCCAGCTTCAGGTGTTCGCTGGCGGCCAGGGTGGCCGGCGGCTGCTCCAGGCCTGCGCCCAGCAGGATCAATTCGTCGCCGGCCGAGGCGGACCCGGGTCGCAAGACGCGGCTGACGTCGTCGAGGATGCCCATCATGCCGATCACCGGCGTCGGGTAGATGGGGTGGCCGCCGGTCTCGTTGTAGAGGCTGACGTTGCCGGAGATCACCGGCGTCCCCAGCCTGCGCGCGGCGTCCGCGATGCCGCGCACAGATTGCTGCAGCTGCCAGTAGACCTCAGCGCTCTCCGGGTTGCCGAAGTTCAGACAGTCCGTGACGGCGACCGGCCTCGCGCCCAGGCACACCAGGTTGCGGGCGGCCTCCGCGACCGCGATCATGGCGCCCTGGTAGGGGTCCAGGTAGCAGTAGCGGCCGTTGCAGTCGGTGCTAAAGGCGATGCCGCGCTGCGTGCCCTTGATGCGCAGCACGGCCGCATCGGCGCCCGCCTCGACGACGGTGTTGGTCAGCACCGACTGGTCGTACTGGCGATAGATCCAGCGCTTGGAGGCGATGTTCGACGATCCCAGCAGCCGCAGCAGGGCCACGTTGGCGTTCGTCACGTCCGGCAGCGCTGCCAGGTCCAGCGCCCGCAGCTCCACTAGCTCCGCCGGCGGCCGGCCTTCGCGCGTGTATTCTGGCGCTTCCGTCAACACCTCCGTCGAGAGGACTGCGACCTCGCGGCCGTCATCCTCAATGCGCACCAGGCCGTCGCCGGTTACGCGGCCGATGAGGGCCCAGGGCACCTCCCAGCGCTCGCAGAGCGCCGCTACGTCGCCCTCGTGGCCGTCGCGGGCGATGATCAACATCCGCTCCTGGGACTCCGAGAGCATGACCTCGTACGGCGTCATGCCCTCCTCGCGCCGCGGCACTTTCGCCACGTCGAGCACGATGCCGGAGTTGCCTCGCGCGGCCGATTCCACCGCCGCCGATGTCAGTCCGGCCGCACCGAGGTCCTGGATGCCGACAATCCAATCGCGATGGTTCTCTGCCAGGTCCAGGCAGGCCTCCATCAGCATCTTCTCCAGGAACGGGTTGCCCACCTGCACCGCCGGCCGCAGCTCGTCGAAGCGTGCGTTGGGGTCGCTGCGAGAGGCCAGGCCGGAGGCGCCGTGTAGGCCATCGCGGCCGGTGTCAGCGCCGATCAGCATCAGCAGGTTGCCGGCGCCGCCCGCCGTGGCGCTGACCAGCCCGTCCGCGCGGGCGAGGCCGACGCACATGGCGTTGACCAGCGGGTTAGCCGCGTACGCTTCGTCGAAGTAGGTCTCGCCGCCGACCGTCGGGATGCCGAGGCAGTTGCCGTAGCCGCTGATGCCGGAGACGACGCCGCCGAACAGATAGCGGCTATGCCCGTCGCTCAACGGCCCAAAACGCAGCGAGTCCAGGATGGCGATCGGCCGGGCGCCCATGGCGAAGATGTCCCGCACGATGCCGCCAACGCCGGTGGCCGCGCCCTCGTAGGGCTCGATCGCCGACGGGTGATTGTGCGACTCGAT
>Ga0070741_10019506_pt1 | contig 10816 bp, 9 predicted proteins | sample Coa_R1_4_FD_66440 | JGI IMG/M metagenome (GOLD analysis project Ga0070741, IMG submission 66440) | Surface soil microbial communities from Centralia Pennsylvania, which are recovering from an underground coalmine fire - Coalmine... | ecosystem: Environmental > Terrestrial > Soil > Unclassified ...
GCTCACCGCCATCGGCGCCCAGCTCGCGCGGCTGCCGCTCGACCCGCGCGTCGCGCGCATGCTGGTCGCCGCGCGCGAGCAAGGCTGCGTCGCCCAGGTCCGAGTGATTGCGGCGGCGCTGTCGGTGCAGGACCCGCGCGAGCGGCCGCTCGACAAGGCCGCGGCAGCGGACGAGCGCCATGCCCGCTTTGCGCATGAGCGCTCGGACTTCCTGGCGCTATTGAAGCTCGCGCAACTTTTCGACCAGAAGATGGAGCGCGCCTGCCGCGAGAATTTCCTCTCGGTGCCGCGCATGCGTGAATGGCGCGACGTCGCCGGGCAGCTCGCGCGCACGCTGCGCGAGCTGGGATGGGAAGAATCGACCATCGATGCGGAGCGGCCGGAGGGCTATCGCGCCATCCACCGCGCCTTGACGGCGGGCCTGCTGGGCAATATTGGCATGCGCGACGAGCCGGAGGCGAGCTACAGCGGCGCGCGCGGCATCAAGTTCTGGATCCATCCGGGTTCGGGGGTGAAGAAGCCGGGGCGCTGGGTGGCGGCGGCTGAGCTGGTCGAAACCACGCGCCTCTTCGCGCGCACGGTCGCGCAGATCGAGCCTCGCTGGCTCGAGGAAATCGGTGGCCATCTCATCAAGCGCACGCACCACGACCCGCAGTGGGACGCGCGCCGCGGCGAGGTCATAGCGCTCGAGCGAGGCACGCTCTACGGGCTGCCGGTCTATACCAACCGTCGGGTCGCCTACGGACCGATCGAGCCGCATGCGGCGCACGAGATCTTCATTCGCGAAGCGCTGGTCCGCGGGGAGCTCGAGACCCGTGCGCCGTTTCTTGCGCACAACCGGCGGCTCGTGGCCGAGATCGAGCGGCTCGAGCACAAATCCCGCCGCCCCGACATCCTGGTTGATGAAGAGCTGATCCACGCGTTCTACGAGGAGCGCGTGCCGCCGCACATTTATAACGCCGCCGCGTTCGAGCAGTGGCGTGTCGGCGCCGAGCGCGCTGACAAGCGCTTGCTGTTCCTCGCGCGCGAGGAGCTGATGCGGCATGAAGCGGCCGGCATCACCACCGAGAATTTTCCGCCCGAGCTGCTGCTGGGGCCGAACCGCTTTGCACTGCAGTACCACTTCGAGCCGGGTTCACCGCGCGACGGGGTGACCATGACGGTGCCGCTTGCGCTGCTCAACCAGGTGCCGGTGCACCGCACGCAGTGGCTGGTTCCCGGACTGCTCAAGGAGAAGGTGCGCGCGCTCGCGAAGGCGCTGCCGCAGCGGCTGCGCCACAAGCTCGGCCCGCTGGAGGAATTTGCCGAAGCGTTCTACACGAGCGTCGAGCCCTCCGACACGCCGCTCGCCAGCGCGCTCGCACGCTATGTTCGCGCCGAGCACAACATCGAACTGCCGGTGGATGCCTTGCGGCCGGACGCCGTGCCGCCCCATCTGCGGATGAACTTCCGCGTGCTCGATGACGATGGCCGCCAGCGCGCCCTGGGGCGCGATCTTGCCGAGATCAAGCGCACGCTCGGCGCCGAAACGCAGGCGCTGCTGCAGGAAGAAGCGCCGGTAGACGAAGGCGAGCGCTACACCGGCTGGACCATGGGCGAGCTGCCCGAGATCATGGAGATCCGCCGCGCTGCGCGCACCTTGGTCGGCTATCCGGCGCTGGTCGATGCGGGGGACGCGGTGACGCTGCAGGTGTTCGATTCGCCGGAGGCGGCGCGCGCAGCGCATGCGCACGGCGTGCGGCGGCTCCTCGCCATCGCCTTTCGCGAGCGCATTCGCGATCTCGAGCGCGCGCTCGCCAAAGAGCGCACGCTCGCGCCGTTCGCGCAGGACGTGGTGCGCGCCGCGCTGGAGCGCACCTTCCTTGCCGAATCGCTCCCGATGACGCAGACGGATTTCGCGCGGCGCGTCGATGAAGGGCGCAGCCGCTTTACGCTCATCACGCAGGAGATCGCGCGCTCGGCGGCGCAGATCCAGGCCGAGCGGGCGGCGCTCGAGAAGCGCCTCGCCGCCCTCGAGCGCGCCTTCCCGCATGCGGTGAACGACATTCGTGCCCAGCTCGCGCGGCTGCTCGCGCCCGGCTGGATCGCGCGCACGCCGTGGGAGCGGCTGCAGCATCTGCCGCGCTATCTGAAAGCCGCCGCCCTGCGCCTGGAGAAGCTGCGCGCCGATCCGAGCCGCGACCAGCGCCTCGCCGCCGAGCTCGGCGCGCTCGAGCAGCCGTACCGTCGCGAGCTCGCCGCGCGTAGCCGCAACGGCGAGCTCAAGCCCGAGCTCGAGCAGTTCGGCTGGCTGCTCGAGGAGCTGCGCGTGTCGCTGTTCGCGCAGGAATTGCGTACGCCCGTGCCGGTATCGGTGAAGCGGCTCGCCAAGCTCTGGCAGAGCGTGCGGTAATGAGCGTCGCGCGCTCGCTCTTCTATGCCATTGCGCATGTGCTGCATCCACGCATGCTGTGGCTGATGCTCTGGCCGATGCTCGTCGCGCTCGCCGTCTGGGGCAGCGTCGCGCTCGTCATGTGGGGCACGCTTGCCGTACGGCTCGCCGAATGGCTGCGCCGGGCGCTCGACTACGCGCTCGCCTGGTCGCATGTCGACTTCGCCACTGCTGCGCTGGTCGCGGCCAATGTGCTGCTCTTCATTGCCTTCGTCCCGCTCGTCTACCTCACGGCACTTTTCATCCTCAGCGTTTTCGGCATGCAGCAGATGGTGAATTACGTTGCGCAACGCTCTTATCCGGAGCTCGAGCGCCGTCGCGGCGGCGGCGTGGCGGGGAGCGGCTGGAATAGCCTCGTGGCGCTCGCCGGCATGCTCGCGCTCTTCGCGCTCAGTGTGCCGTTCTGGCTGTTCCCGCCGCTGTGGCCGATCATTCCGCTCGTCATCCTGGCGTGGGTCAATCAGCGGCTGCTGCGTTACGACGCACTCGCCGAGCATGCGGATGCTGCCGAGATGGCGCGTATCTTTCGCCGGCGGCGCGGCGCGCTCTATCTACTGGGGCTTTTGCTCGCGCTCGTCGCCTATGTCCCGCTGCTCGGGTTTTTCGCGCCGGTGCTCTTCGGCCTGGCGTTCATCCACTACCTCCTGGGCGCGCTCGCGGCGGAGCGCGGCGGCGCATAAGCGGCGCCTATCGGCCGCATGGAAACAAATCATTGGAGCGCAGGAACGTCGCTCGCTACTCTAGGTCCACCTTCTATTGAGTGGAGAAACGATGTTTGCCAATCGCGAGGGACAACGTGTCCCGCAAGTTACATTCCGGGCGCGCAGCGAAAGCGACTGGAAGCCGATTACCACGGATGACGTCTTCAAGGGCAAGACGGTGGTGGTGTTTTCGCTGCCCGGCGCGTTCACGCCGACCTGCTCGTCTACGCACGTCCCCCGCTACAACGAGCTCGCGCCAGCGTTCTTCGCCAGCGGCGTCGACCGCATCGTCTGCATCTCGGTGAATGATGCCTTCGTGATGAACGAATGGGCGCGCACCCAGGAGTGCGGCAACCTGCTGCTGCTGCCGGACGGCAACGGCGAGTTCACGGAGAAGATGGGCATGCTGGTGGATAAGAGCGAGCTCGGCTTTGGCCGGCGCTCGTGGCGCTATTCGATGCTGGTGAAAGACGGCGTGATCGACAAGATGTTCATCGAGCCGGAAAAGCCCGGCGATCCCTTTGAGGTGTCCGACGCCGACACGATGCTCGATTACATCAACCCGAAAGCGAAGAAGCCCGACCAGGTGGCGATCCTCACGCGCGAGGGCTGCGGCTTCTGCGCGCGCGCGAAGAAGCTGCTCGCGGAGCTAGGCTATCAATACAGCGAGGTGCCGCTGAATCACAGCGAGCGCTCGCGCATCGTCGGCGCGATCACCGGCCGTGGCACTGTCCCGCAAGTGTTCATCAACGGCAAGCACATCGGCGGGCTCGAGGAACTCGAGCGGTGGGCCAAAAAGGCCGCCTGAAGCCGCGCTAACGACGGCAGCCTAGAATGCGGCTCGGTGTTCGGGGCGTACATCATCGGCGATGAGCTGCTGGTCGGAAAGCGCGAGGACAAGCATCTTCGCTTTCTGATCGGCGCACTTGCCAAGCGCGGGCTGCGCCTCGCGTGGGCGCACTATCTCGGCGATGAGCCGCAGCGGCTGACGCAGGCGCTGCGCCAAAGCTTCGGCACGGGCGATGTCGTGTTCAGCTTCGGCGGCATTGGCGCGACGCCGGACGACCATACCCGCCAGTGCGCGGCTGCCGCGCTCGGACGTGGGCTCGAGCTGCATCCCGAGGCCGAGCGCGAGATCCGCGCTCGTTTTCCGGGCGCTGAGGTGACGCCGCAACGCCTGCAGATGGGCGAATTTCCGCGCGGCGCCGCAATCATTCCCAACCCGGTGAACCGCATCCCCGGGTTCTCGGTGGACGATCACCATTTCGTGCCCGGTTTTCCGCAGATGGCCTGGCCGATGGTCGAGTGGGTGCTCGATACGCACTATCGCAATCGCTTTGACTCGCAGAAGTGGAGCGAGTCATCGATCCTCGTGTTCCAGGCGGGCGAGAGCCAGCTGATTCCCGCCATGCAGGCAGTTGAGCGCGCGTTCAACGGCGTGAAGGTGTTCAGCCTGCCGTCGATGGGCGCGGACGGCTCGCGCATTCACGTGGAGCTCGGTGTGCGCGGCGATCCGGCGCAAGTCAGTCCGGCAATGGAGGCGCTGCGCCGCGAGGTGGCGAGCGCCGGGTTTCCCTACAAATGAAAAGGCCCCGGAGTCACCTCCGGGGCCTTTTGATGGACTTCCTTTTCTTGCGGGCTCGCGCGCTTACGCGGCCTTTTTCGCCTTCGCCAGGCCTTTCACCGTCTCGGTCGCGGCGGCGACGTTCGCTTCCGCGATCTCGGTGGCTTGCTTGGCGACCTTGTTCATGTTGTCGTAGGCCGAGTTGGCTGCCGCCAGCATCGACTTGACGGCCGCGACGGCGACGTCAGAGCCGGCGGGCGCGTTCTTCGAGACCTTGTCGAGCAAGCTCACGAAGTTCTCGTTCCACTCGGCAACGCGGCGCTCCGCCACGCGGCTCAGTTCGGCGTTCGCTTCGGTCGTCACTTCGTACACGCTCTTCGAGTAGGCGATGGCCTTCTCGACCGCGGGCTGCGCAAACGAGTTCTGCAGCGTCACGAATTCCTGCACATCCTTCGCGCCGAGCAGCGCGCGGGTGTTGGCGATCGAGTCTTCGAAGGCGCTCTTGACCGCGCCTGCGTTGATGTTCGCCAGCTTCTCGAACGCGGCGAACTGGGCATTCGCTACGGCGAGGAGCGCTTCTACGTTGGCCTTCTGGGCCGCTTGAATCTGTTCCGGTGTCACGTACATTAATGGCTCCTGGTCGGTTAGTGAGTGGCTGAGTGGCTCTTGCTTTTGTGCATTGCAGCAACGCTAATTTACGGCCCGGTGGGTCGAAAGTCAAGACATTTGTGCGTAGCAACAATCGTGATAGGACTATCCCCCCTCTGCCTACCCCCGCCTGTGAGGGAGCACTAACTTTGGAGTTGGCGGCGATACTCCGGTCGTGACTGTCTCATACCGGCCAAGCGACCCGCGTTTTCTGGCGGAGCCCTTTCCGGTCTATCAGCGTCTTCGCGACCTGGACCCGGCGCACTGGAATGCCGAGCTGAAAGGCTGGGTCCTGACGCGCTACGAGGACGTAAAGCGCGTCTGCCTCGATGGCCAGATGTCCTCGGATCGCCTGCGGCCGTTCTTTGCCACGCTGCCGTCGGCGCAAGCGGCCCGAATGCAGGAGCTGGTGCGCATCCTGACGCTCTGGATGGTGTTCCGCGACCCGCCGGAGCACACGCGGCTGCGCCGCCTGGCGGGTCGCGTATTCAACGCGCGCACGATTGCCGCGCTGCGGCCGAACGTTGAAGCGATCAGCGCGTGGCTGCTCGAGCGCATCGCCGGGCGCACCGAATTCGACTTCATCGCCGAGTTCGCCGGCCCGCTGCCGGCACTTGTCATCATGGACATGCTGGGCGTGCCGCGCGAGGAGCTGGCACGCCTCAAGCACTTGTCCGACGAGATGGCGCTTTTCATCGGCAGCGCGCGGGAGACGCCGGGCAAGTATGAGCGCGCGGAAGCGGCCACGCGCGAGATGGCAGAGCTCTTTCGCGCGCTGATCGTGGAGCGCCGCCGTGCGCCGCGGGCCGATCTCCTGAGCGAGCTCGTGCGCGTGGAGGAAAACGGCGACCGGCTGACCGAGGACGAGTTGGTCGCAACGTGCGTGCTGCTGCTTTTTGCCGGGCACGAGACGACCACCCACCATATCGCCAATGGCCTTGCGGCACTGCTACGCTTCCCCGCAGAGCTGGAGAAGCTGCGGCGCAACCCGGGGCTCGCGCCGGCGGCCGTCGAGGAGCTGCTGCGCTACGATGGTCCGATCGGCGCGCAAGTGCGCATCGTGCAGGAGCCGCAGCACTTCCACGGACGCACGTTCGGCGCGGGCGATCGCGTGTTCCTGATGATGAATGCGGCAAACCGCGATCCGCGCGCCTACGATGAGCCGGATCGCGTCGCGCTCGAGCGCCACGGACCGCCGCACCTCACGTTTGGCTACGGCGCCCACATTTGCCTTGGTTTTCCGCTCGCGCGCCTCGAAGGCCAGATCGCGCTGCCCGCGGTGTTGGCGCGCTGGCGCGTGATCGAAGCGGCGAGCGAGCACCTGGAATGGCTCGATTCGATGGTCCTGCGCGGCATGAAAGCCTTCCCGGTGCGCGTGAGGTCTTGAGCGCGCAGGGCGACCATCTGCCGGCGCGGCTGTGGTGGCTGCTCGCCGCGCTGACGCTTGCCTGGGGCTTCAACTGGACGGCAATGAAGCTCGCGCTCGCCGAGGTGCCGCCGTGGACCTTCCGCTCGCTTTGCCTGGGCCTCGGTTCCGCCGTGCTGTTCCTGGTATTGCGGCTAAGCGGACAGCGCATCCCCTGGCCGCGCGGCCAGTGGGCGCGCCTGTGGCTGCTCGCGCTCCTGAACATCACCGCCTGGAACATGCTCGTCGCCTTCGGCCTGACGATGATCGCTTCCGGGCGCGCCTCGATCCTCGGCTATACGATGCCGGTGCTCGCCGTGCCGCTCTCGGTCTGGCTGCTGGGCGAGCGCCTGACGCCGCAGAAGGCGCTCGGTCTTGCGCTTGGCATGGCGGGGCTCGCACTGCTGCTTGGCGATGCCTACAAAGCGATCGGCGCCGCACCGCTCGGGACGCTCCTCGTGCTCGGCGCGGCGGCGAGTTGGGCGCTTGGCGCGGTGTTGCAGAAAAAGTACCCGGTACCGATGGCGCCGGGACCCTACACCGCTTGGCTACTCTTGCTGGGCGGATTACCGATCTTCGCCGGCGCACTCTTGCTTGAGCATCCCGCTACGCTCGCCAAGATCGGCGGCAGGGCGATCTTCGGCACCGCCTACAACGTGCTCATCGCTTTCGCCTTCGCCAATTGGGCATGGATCAAGCTCGCCACCTCCGTCTCGGTGACGGTGTTTTCCCTAAGCATCCTGATCATTCCCGTCGTCGCAGTGCTGAGCGGCGTGGTATTTCTTGGCGAGCGCCCCGGCACCGCGGAAATTGCGGCGCTTGCGCTGGTACTCGCCGCGCTTGCTACGGTGGTAGTGCCATCGCGCGGCGGCGCGAAATGAGCTGCGGATTCCAGCCGCGCAACGCTTCGGCGAGCGTCGCCGCCTGCGGCTGGCCGAGGAAGGCGAGCGCCCGGCGCAGCGCGCCGGGATCCGCTTCGATCGGCATGGCGCCCGTCTGCTTGGACAGTTTCGCGCCGGCCGCGTCGAGCGCCACCGGCACGTGCAGGTAGCGCGGTGTCGGCAGATCGAGCAGCCGCTGCAGATAGATCTGGCGCGGCGTTGAATCGAGCAGGTCGGCGCCGCGCACCACGTCGGTGACGCCTTGCGCCGCATCGTCCAGCACGACCGCCAGTTGATAGGCGAACAGGCCATCGGCGCGGTAGAGCACGAAGTCGCCGATGTCGCGCTCGAGCACCTGCTCGCCGCGGCCCTGAACGCGGTCGACGAAAGCGATCGGCTCCTTCGTCGTGCGAACCCGCAGCGCACGCTTGCGCGCCGCGCCGCCACGGCACGTCCCGGGGTAGATGTGCGCACCGTCGACCGCGAGACCGAGCGACGAATCGGCGATCTCGCGCCGGCTGCAGCCGCACCAGTAAGTGTGCGGCGCGAGTTTCTGCAGCGCCGCGCGGTAATGCTCGAGCCGCTGGCTCTGGTAGAGCACCACGCCATCCCACTGCAGGCCGAGCCGCTCGAGCGCGCGCAGGATGGCGTCGGCTGCGCCCGGTAGGCAGCGCGGCCGATCGAGATCTTCGATGCGCACGAGCCAGCGACCGCCGGCGGCGCGGGCGTCGAGCCAGCTCGCTGCGGCTGCAATCAGCGAACCGAGGTGCAGCGGGCCGGTCGGCGAGGGCGCGAACCGTCCGGTGTACATGGTGGTCTAGAGTACACTGCCCGCTTTTTTGGAAGGATCGCAATGGCGACGGTCGATCTCACTCAGGAGAACTTCGAGCAGACGGTCAATGAAAACGCGATGGTGATCGTCGATTTCTGGGCGCCGTGGTGCGGTCCATGCAAGGGTTTCGCGCCGGTTTACGAAAAGGCCGCCGAAGCCCATCCCGACATCGTCTTCGCCAAGGTGAACACCGATGAGCAGCAGGAGCTCGCCGGCGCCTTTGGCATCCGCTCGATCCCGACGCTGATGGTGTTTCGCGAAAAGGTGATCCTGTTTCAGCAGCCGGGCGCCTTGCCCGCGACGGCGCTCGAGCAGGTGATCACGCAGGCGCAGGCACTGGACATGGCGAAGGTGCACGCCGAGGTCTCTGGCCAGGCGAAGTAACATTAGTGTCGGCATGGCCGGCACGCGTCACGAGAAAGACAGCTTCGGGCCGATCGAGGTCGCCGACGAACGCTTGTGGGGCGCGCAGACCGAGCGCAGCCGTCGCTTCTTCCGCATCTCGGGCGAGCGCATGCCCCTCGCGGTCGTCTATGCGCTCACACTGGTCAAGAAAGCGGCCGCCCGAACCAACAGTGCGCTTGGCCTGCTCGAGCCGCGCAAGGCGGATGCCATCGTGCGTGCCGCCGATGAGGTCCTAGCGGGCCGGCACGACGCCGAGTTTCCGCTGGTCGTCTGGCAGACCGGCTCAGGCACGCAGAGCAACATGAACGTCAACGAGGTGCTCGCCAACCGCGCCTCGGAACTGCTCGGCGGGGAGCGCGGGCAGAAGCGCCTGGTGCATGCCAACGACGACGTCAACATGGGGCAGTCGTCGAACGACGTGTTCCCGACAGCGATGCACATCGCCGCGGCGCGCGCCATCCAAGACGAGCTGCTGCCGGCAACGCAGCTGCTGCGCGCCACGCTCGCGCGCAAGCGCGATGCCTTCGCGCAGCTGATCAAGATCGGCCGCACGCATCTGCAGGACGCGACGCCGCTTTCGCTCGGGCAGGAATTTTCAGGCTATGTCGATCAGCTGGCACAGGCCGAGGAGGCGCTGCGTGCAGCGCTGCCGGGGCTTTGCCGCCTGGCGATCGGCGGCACCGCGGTGGGTACCGGGCTCAATACGCACCCGCAATTTGCCGCTCGCGTGTGCGAGCTGCTGGCCGCGGAGACCCGCCTTGCATTCATCGAGGCGCCGAACAAGTTCGCGGCGCTCGGCGGCCACGAGGCGCTGATTTTTGCGCACGGCGCGATGAAGACGCTCGCCGCCGCGTTGTTCAAAATCGCGAATGATGTGCGGCTGCTCGCCTCCGGGCCCCGCTCGGGCCTCGCGGAGCTGCGTATTCCTGAAAACGAGCCCGGCAGCTCGATCATGCCGGGCAAGGTCAACCCGACACAGGCTGAAGCGCTCACCATGCTGTGCCTGCAGGTGATGGCGAATGACGTTGCGGTCAACCTCGGCGGCGCTTCCGGCCACCTCGAGCTCAACGTCTACAAGCCGCTCATCATCCATGCCTTCCTGCAAAGTGCGCGGCTCCTCGCCGACGGCGCGCGCTCGTTCGAAGAGCATTGCGCGCGCGGCATCGAGCCCGACGCCCAGCGCATCGGCGAGCTCCTCAGCCGATCGCTGATGCTCGTCACCTCGCTCGCTCCGCACATTGGCTACGACCGCGCTGCCGAAATCGCCAAGAAGGCGCACCGTGAAGGCACCACGCTGCGCGAGGCGGCGCTCGCCTTGGGCTACGTCAGCGCCAGCGACTTCGATCGCTGGGTGCGGCCCGAGCTGATGATCGGCCCGTCGGGCGGCTAGTTGCTGATCGTCCTCATCTCCGGACGGGGCAGCAACATGCAGGCGCTCGTCGAAGCCGGGCTGCCGGTCAACGCAGTGATCAGTAACCGCGGCGATGCCGGCGGTCTGGACTATGCGCGCGCCAAAGGCATCGCCACCGCCGTGGTCGAGCATCGCGCCTTTGCCGAGCGAGCGAGCTTTGAAGCGGCGCTCGAGCGCGAGATCGCGCGCTTCAAGCCGCGGCTGGTCGCGCTCGCCGGCTTCATGCGCGTACTGAGCGGCGCGTTCGTCGAGCGCTACCGCCATCGCATGCTGAATATCCACCCGTCGTTGCTGCCCGCGTTCGCGGGGCTCGATACGCACGCGCGCGTGCTCGCCGCCGGCGCGAAGGTGCACGGCTGCACGGTGCATTTCGTGACGCCGGAGCTCGACAGCGGGCCGATCGTGATCCAGGCCGTGGTGCCGGTGCGACCGCACGACACGGTGGAGGAGCTCGCGGCGCGCGTCCTGCGCCAGGAGCATGTGATCTACCCGCGCGCAGTGCGCTGGTGCCTTGAGGACCGGCTTGTCATCCAGGACG
>Ga0070741_10019507_pt1 | contig 10816 bp, 7 predicted proteins | sample Coa_R1_4_FD_66440 | JGI IMG/M metagenome (GOLD analysis project Ga0070741, IMG submission 66440) | Surface soil microbial communities from Centralia Pennsylvania, which are recovering from an underground coalmine fire - Coalmine... | ecosystem: Environmental > Terrestrial > Soil > Unclassified ...
ATGGGCATCTCCAAGGGCCGCGGCATGGCGTGGGGGAAGCGCTTCCTCGGCCGCGGCGGCCGCGTCGTCGTGATGGTCGGCGACGGCGAGCTGCAGGAGGGGCAGAACTGGGAGGCGCTGCAGGCGGGCGCGCACCAGGCGGTCGGGAACCTGATCGTGATCGTCGACCGCAACGAGCTGCAGTCGGACAAGCCGACGGAGGAGATCCTCGGGCTCGGCAATCTCGAGGACAAGCTGCACCGTTTCGGGTGGTACGCCGATTCGTGCAACGGCCACAGCCACGACGAGCTGCGCGAGGTGTTCGAGGACTTCCGGGCCGAGCCGGAGCGGCCGAAGATCCTCGTCGCGCACACGATCAAGGGCAAGGGCGTGTCGTTCATGGAGCATCCGAGGGCTCTCGAAGAAGGCGGTGGGACGTACCGCTGGCACGCGGGCGCGCCGGACGACGAGTCATTCGAGCGGGCGTTCGGCGAGCTGACGGGCCGGATCTCGCAGCGGCTCGCAGCGCACGGCCTCGGTGCGCTCGAGCTCGAGGACGTGCCGCCGCCCGAGCCCGAGCCGGCTGCGTCGCTCGAGGGCGAGCCGGCGAGCGGCGCGGGCGCTCCCCGGGCTCGTCTCAAGGAATCGGCGGAGTACGTCGCGGAGGTCTGGGGCGAGGCGCTGCTCGAGCTGGCGGCATCGCATCCCGAACTCGTCGTGCTCGACGCCGACCTCGCGTCCGACTGTCGCGTGCGCGGGTTCGAGCTGCGCTATCCGGAGAGGTTCGTCGAGGTCGGGATCGCCGAGCAGGACATGGTCTCGATGGCGGCCGGGCTGGCGCGGCAGGGGCTGCTGCCGGTGGTGAACTCGTTCGCGTCGTTCCTCGCATCGCGGGCGAACGAACAGATCTACAACGCGGCCAGCGAGGGTGCCCGGATCGTCTACGGCTGCCATTACGCGGGGCTGATCCCCGCCGGGCCCGGCAAGTCGCACCAGAGCGTGCGCGACGCATCGCTGCTCGGCGCGCTGCCCAACGTCGTCGTGGTGCACCCGGCGAACGCGGCCGAGACGCGCGCCCTCGTGGGCTGGGCGGTGGAGCGGGCGACTGACAGCGTTGCGGTCCGGCTCGCGATCGGGCCGTCGCCGAGGCGGATCGAACTTCCTGTCGAGGCTCCCGTCGTCGGCCGCGGCACGCTCTTGCGGGAGGGGTCGCATGCGCTCGTCTTTGCGTATGGGCCGGTGATGCTGCACGAGGCGCTGAAGGCCGCGGATGCGTTGCGAGCCCGCGGAGTCGCGCTTGCGGTCGTGAACATGCCGTGGCTCAATCGAGTGGATTCCGGCTGGCTCGCGGAGACCGTGGCGGGGCTCGAGCACGTGTTCGTCGTCGAGGACCACGCGCCTGTCGGCGCGCTCGGCGACTCGCTCCGCCGGGCACTGCAGCGGCCCGTGACGGTCTACGGGGTCGAGGGCTGGCCCGCGTGCGGCACGCCGGCGGAGGCGCTCCGCTTCCACGGCCTGGACGGGGCCTCGCTGGCCGATCGCATCGCCGCCGCCGTCGCCGGCCGCTGACCCTGGCTCCCACCCAGTCCCAGCCGTTGGGTCTGTCCCAGTGACTGTGACTCGGCCTGTGACTGTGACTGTCCCACTGACAGCCCCAGTGACTGTCCCGGTGACTGTGACTGTGCCTGTCCCCGGCACTGAGCCAGGCTCTGAGCTTCGGCCTGCCGTTGCGGCTGATTTTCCGTACGGTTGAGCCGAAATGCGCGTCGCCGTCCTGACAACGTCGTATCCCCGGGACCCGGCTGACCCGGCCGGGGCGTTCATGCGTGACGCGGTCGAGGATCTTCGCGGCGCCGGCGTCGAGATCGAGGTCGTCTCGCCCGCGACCTTCCGCCACTTCGGCATCGCGTACGGCGCCGGGATCGTCGGGAACCTGCGCCGCGCTCCGGCCAGGGGCCTGCTGCTCCCGGCCTTCATGGCCGCGTACACGCGCGCCGCGAAGCGGGCAGCCGCCCGCGCCGACCTCGTCCACGCTCACTGGGTGCCGTCGGGCTACCCCGCGCGTGCGACCGGCAAGCCGTACGTCCTGACGATGCACGGCACCGACGCCGAGCTCGCCCGCTGCGGGCCGGCGCTCTTCCGGCCGGCCGTGCGCGCGGCGCGGATCGTCACCTGCGTCTCCGAGTCGCTCACGCCGACGGCCCGCGAGCTCGGCGCCCGCGACGTCCGCGTCGTCCCGGTCGGCGTGAACGTCCCCGAGACGACCGTCGAGCCTGACGACCCTCCACACGTGCTCTTCGTCGGGCGGCTGTCGGAGGAAAAGGGAGTGCTCGAGCTGCTCGAGGCGACTCGCGGCCTGCCGCTCGTCGTAGTCGGCGACGGGCCGCTGCGCGCCAAGGTGCCCGGCGCCCTCGGCTTCGTTCCGCCCGCGGAGCTCGCCGCCCACTTCGACCGCGCCGCCGTGGTCGTCTGCCCGTCCCGGCGCGAGGGGTACGGCGTCGTCGCACGGCAGGCGATGGCGCACGCGCGGCCGGTCGTCGCGACCGCCGTCGGCGGGCTCGCCGAGGCGATAGTCGACGGCGAGAGCGGCATTCTCGTCCCGCCGGGCGACACTTCCGCGCTGCGCGCAGCGATCGATGGTCTCCTCGCCGACGCCGATCGTCGTCGCCGCCTGGGCGCCGCCGCCCGCGAACGAGTACGCGAGCGCTACTCGCGCGAGGTGGCCGCGAAGGCGATGGTTGACGCCTACAGAACTGCCCTGTCCTCTCGCTAGTCTCCCGAAATGGTCGAGCATGTTCTGCCGCTTCCGCGGAGATGGGCCGCGGTTCGGAGTGGTGCCGAGGGCCGTCTCGACGCGGCCGTGGTCGGCGGGCTCTCGCTTCTGTTCGGGCTGATCCAGCTCGACGATCGACCCCAGTCGTACGACGAGCGCGTCACGGCGGCGACGGCAACCCGCTCGGTCGGCGGAATCTGGCACGCGTCACGCGCGACGGAGGCGCCGCACCTCCTCTACTACCTGCTGATGAAGCCGTGGATCGCCGCGTTCGGCGGCGGCCTGTGGTCGCTGCGCCTTCCGTCGGTCGTTGTCGGAGCGGCCGCGGTCGCCGTGCTGACCGTGCTCGGTACGAAGCTGTTCGGCCGGGTCGCCGGCCTCGTCGCCGGATTCGTGCTCGCCAGCTCTGCATACGTCGTCCAGTTCATGCAGGAGGCGCGCGGCTACGCGTTTGCGCTGCTGCTGGCGGTTCTCGCCGTCTACTGCTTCGTGCGGATGCTCGAGGAGCCGACCATGCGCTGGGCGCTGCTCGCCTCTGCAGCGCTGGTCGCGGCCTGCTGGATGAACCTGTTCTCGATCTCCGTCCTCGTCGCCGAGGCGGCGGCGTACCTCGCGGTGCGTCCGCGACCGCCTCGCGGGCCGTACGCCGTCGCAGCCGGAGTGGCGCTCGCCGGGATCGCACCGATCGTCGCTCTCGTCGCCTCGGCCGACAACGGCCAGCTCGGGTGGATTCCGCCGCTGACCGCCTCGCGCTTCATCAGCCAGAGCCGGGACTGGGCGGACCACAACCCGGTCGCGCTCCTCGTCGCGCTGATCGGCGTCGTCGCGCTCCTGCGCGGGTTTCGGGCCTGGGCACGCTGGAAGGGCGGCCTGGTCGTCGTCTGGACGGTGACGCCGTACATCCTCCTGCTCGCGCTGACCGCGATCCAGCCGTCGTTCGACTCGCACTACCTGCTGACGGGGGCTGCGGGCCTCGCGCTTCTCGTCGGCGCCGGCGTGGCCGCTCTCCCGGGCAGAGTCGCGCTGGCGGCCGGGGCGCTGGTGCTCGCGGCCGCCGCGGTTCAGCTCGCGCACTACTACGTGGTGCCCGGGCAGTCGCTCGGCTCGCTGCTCTGAGTCAGCGTCGCGCGAGGCCGAACGCCGACACCTGACCCTGGTAGGTGCCGACGACGACCTCTGATCCCGCCAGGATCGGGCTCGAATATCCGGGCCCGTTCAGCGGTGCGCCCCAGAGGACTTTCCCGCTGCGGACGTCGAGCGCGTAGAAGCGCTTCGTGTCGCCTCCGGTGACGAAGAGCACGTCTCCGACGACCAGGCCGGGGGCCTTGACGCCGGTTCCCAGCTTCGTCGCCCACGTCGGCGCGGACGGGAAGGCGCAGCCCGCGCGGATCCGGAAGGCGGCAACGCCCTGGATCTTTGGCCCGTCCGGAGCCGTCCACAGCGCGTCGGAGACGTAGAGCGTGTGCTCGGCCGGCGAGTAGCTCGGCTCGCCGACGAACGGGCTCGTCCCCGCGCCCGCGGCGCCGATCTTGACGCTCCAGACTGGGTCTGCGGCCAGTGCGCTGCGGCGCCAGACATACATCACGCCGTTCTTGGCGTACGCGGCGGCGAGCGGTGCGCAGCCGGGCGGCTCGAACAGCGTGGGCGTCGAGCCGAAGTCGCCGTCGTCGTACTTGTCGATCGCGGAGGGATGGTTGCCGGCGATCACGGCGAGCGTGCGGGGATCCAGCTCGAGCACCCGCTCGCCCTCGGGCGTCGCGTCCTTCCCGTTGTTGGCCGCGTTCCCGGTTGCGGTCCAGAGGACTCCGTCGATCGGGTCGATCGACGTGCCCCCGTAACCCCAGATCCCGCCCATGTTCTGGACGCCCGGCACGACGTCGAGCGTTGCGACGACCTGCGGGTGAGCCACGTCGACGGCGACCAGGCGGCCGTCGCCGCGGAAGCCGTCGGCGCCGGCCAGGTCGCAGTAGGTCGCGAAGGGAACGTAGAGCAGCCCGACCTTCGGGTTGATCGTGAGGCCGCCCCAGACGTACTCGGCGTCCGGGTGCGTGCTCAGGCGCAGCGGCCAGCCGGCCAGCTCCTTGCCTGTGCGCATGTCGAGCGCGTGCAGGAGCCCCGTCGCGCCGATGACGAACAGCCGGTGGCGGCTGCGGTCGAGCACCCCTGTCGACGAGATGCCGTACGTGATCCCGCAGGGAGTCTTGACCGCGCCCAGCTTCCGCTGCCACAGCGTGCGCCCCGTGGCCGCGTCGAGGGCGTAGACCGAGCCCGACTCGGTGGCGACGTAGAGCACGTTGCGCTTCCTGGCCCCGATCTGGAAGCTCGCGGCGTACAGCGGCGACGCGACGACCCCGCCGTCGACCGAGACGCGCCAGGCCGCTCGGAGTCGCTTCGCGGTCGACGGCGTCAGTCCGGCGAATGCCGCGGCGGGGCGGTAGTTCGTCTGCTGGTTGTCCGAGCCGTAGCGAGTCCAGTCCTGGCTCGGCGAGCCGGCGGCGAGCCCTTCCGCCGCAGCGAACGCGAGCGCAAGGAGCACGACGGCGGCGCCGGGCGCTCGGCGGCATTGTCCGGCCCGGCGGGGCCGACGGAGACGGGGCTGATCCGGCGTTCCCACGGGCGACTTGGCTCGAGTCTAGTTTTCACGGCCATGGGATCGGCAGCAGACCGGTGGCGGCGACAGCCCACGGGCCGCTTCCTCGCGCTCGCGGCCCTCGCTTCGATCGCGCTGTTCGCAGCCTCCTTCGCCGCGATCCGCGCTCACGGCGAGAACCCGACCGTGCCGGACGTGGCGCGCTACTACGACTACGGAAACTCCGTCGCCGCCGGCCGCGCGCCGTACCGCGACTTCCGGCTCGAGTACCCGCCTGCGGCGCTCGCCGTCTTCGTCCTGCCTTCGTTCGGCGTCTCCGGCGCGAGCTGGACGCCGCACGAGAACGCTTCCGCCCGACGCTACTCGAACCTCTTCGCGGCCGTGATGATCCTCCTCGGCGCGGCCGCCATCGCGTTGACGGCGCTCTCGCTCCGCCCGCTGCAATCGAGCGTGGTACAGGTCGCCGGGGCGCTCGGACTGCTGGGTCTCGTTCCCCTGCTCCTCGGCGGCGTGGTCTACACGCGCTACGACCTCTGGCCTGCAGCGCTGGTCGCCGCCGCGGTCGGAGCCGTGCTGTTCGGGCGCTTCAGGCTCGGCTCGGCCGCGCTCGGGATCGCTGTCGGCGCGAAGCTCTATCCGCTCGTCCTCGTGCCCCTGTTCCTCGTGCAGGCCTGGAAGCAGCGCGGGCGGAGGGAGGCGCTCGCCTGCCTCGGGGTGACGGCCGGAGTCGTCGCGGCGATCTTCGTGCCCTTCCTCGCGCTCGCACCCGGGCGAACGTTCTCGGCCGTGCGGGAGCAGGTCGGGCGCGGCCTGCAGGTCGAGAGCCTGGGAAGCGCCCTCCTGGCCGCGCTGCATCTCGTCGCCGATGTGCACCTCAGCGTCCGGCAGGCGGGGGACGGCCTCACGACCGACGAGCTGCACGGCAGCGGCACGACTGCGGCGCTCGTCGTGGGCTCGGTCGTTCTCGCGGCCTTCCTCGTCGTCGTCTGGATCCAGGCGGCCCGGCGCGCTGCGGACAACCGGCTCTTCGTCCTTGCCTGCGCGTCGTCGTTGACCGCCCTGCTTGCGTTCGGCCACGTACTCTCGCCGCAACTCCTGCTCTGGCTGCTTCCCGTCGTCCCGCTCGTCGGCGGCCGACGCGGCCTCGCGGCGCTCGCGCTGCTCGGCGTCGCGCTGGTCGCGACACATGTCTGGTTCTCGCGCTACTAGGTCGATTTCGTCGAGCGGCTGTCGACCGGATCGACGCTGCTGCTGCTGGCGCGCGACGCGGTCCTCGTCGCCCTGCTCGTGACGCTCGTCTGGCCGCGTCAGCGCGTCGAACGGACAGGCGTGGACGAACGCCACCTGTCGCGCAGCACCGCGGCGTAGCGCAGGAGCTTGCCTCGCGGCGCCCGCTTGTCGACGCACGACTTCCGAGGCGTGTCGCAGACGAGCCTCCGCCCGGCGTAGACGAGCAACCGCCGCGCCCGCGCGTCCGGGAACCGCCGCACCGAGATCCGCACGCCGGCGCGCAGCCGAACGGCGCGCACCGAGACGGGCGGAGCCGGCCGCGTCAGATCGTCGAGCGCGTTCCGCATGAAGAGCTGCAACGGCGAGCTTCCCGACGTCCCGCTCGGGTCGAGGCCCCAGCTGAACCGCAGCGTCCCTGCGCTGAAGACGCGCGCGCCCGACGTCGCCGTGTAGCGCACGCCGTCGTAGTCCGGTGTGCCCGAGACGTGGAAGAGGTCGGTGAGCGGCGGCGTCGCGCAGCCGGGCTCGATGCGGTCCCACTCGTAGCCGACGAGCTGCGGCCAAGACGACGACGCGGTGATGCCGGTCCGCGCGAACCACGGATCCGACAGCGCAGCCGGGTTTGCGGCCAGGTCGCGGATCCCGATGCTCTGGTTCCCCGGCTCGACGATCCCCTCGACGCCGAGCAACCGGCACTCCGGCCGCCCGATCTCGCGGAACATCACCGTCTTCAGGGCGGGATCGGTCTCGGGGTCGGGCCCGGCGTTGCGGTACTCGACGAGCGTCCGCCGGTTGTCGTCGTAGCGGATCTGCCAGAAGCCGATGTTCGCGCCGACGAAGGCCAGGTTGGTGCCGAGGTCGCGCGCCCGCTCGAACGCGTCACGCATGCCCTTCGTCCAGTACTCGTCGTGCCCGTTCACGATCACGAGCCGGTGGCGGAGGAGCGACTGCGGCGCCGCGTCGGTGTCGACGTCGGTCTGGTACGAGACGTCGTAGCCGCCTCGCTCGAGGTAGCGGACGAGCGGGAACTCGGAGATCTGCGGCAGGTTGGCGTTGTCCGTCGCGGGCCCGTCCGCGGTCTTCATCGTCCGCTCGTCGTACGGCCGGTCGAACGAGACGTGGTTGTCGCCGATGCCGTTGAAGTTGAAGTACAGGCTGCGCCCGCCCCAGTCGTTGTAGGCCTGCCAGGTGTTGACGGACGCCTGGACGAGGATGTCCGACGCCTGCGTCGGCGGCTCGCGGACGACGAACGGCACCCAGCTGCCCTTGCCGGCGTCGGGGCCGGTCGTGAGCGCGAGCTCCGCGAGGAAGTAGCCGCTCGTCCAGTCGGCGCCGACCGTGATGCGGTCCGTGACCGGCCAACCGGCATTCAGGTAGCCGGTGGACGGGTCGAAGGCCGGCACGGGCTGCTGCGTTCCTTGCTCGTCGGTCGAGCAGCTCGGCGCGCACGCGACCTGGCGCGCGCCGGCGCCCGCATACCACCCGATCCGGTAGACCTCGATCCTGTAGCGCTCGGCCGTCGAGACGTGGAGGTCGAGGCTCTCGCCCGCGACGACGCTGATCTCGGAGGCGTAGCCGTCGATCTCGCCCGGCGCTGCGCGCGGGAGCCTCCAGTTCGGTGAGCCCTGCAGCGCGTTCTCGCGCTGGATCGGGTTGGCCGCGGCGGTCGTCGCCGCGCTCGTGCTCGCCGCGAGACCGAGGAGGACGAGGAGCCCCGCGGCGAGGCTCAGCCGCGCCGTGCTCATCACGCGGCCATTCTAGGGACGCGCCAGTAAGGTCAGCCGGTGGAGGACATTCGGCGAATCGACGAGCTCCTGCAGGCTCGAGCGCGGGATTATCCGCGCCGCGTCGAGCCGGCGTGGAGCGATCTGCTGGCCGCGATCGATGGGTTCGCCGCCCGGCTGCGCGCCGAGGTCGAGCCGATCCCGGCGCGGCTTCCGGCCTGCTACGAGCACCCGATCTTCGTCGTCGGCCATCGCAAGACTGGCACGACGCTCGTGCAGGAGCTGCTCGACGGGCACCCGCAGCTGGCCGTGCTCCCCGGCGAGTCCAACCATTTCAACACGTTCCTGCCGCGGGAGCCCGCCCACGCGCAGGCCTGGTGGCTGTTGCGGCTGATCTCGCCCTCGGGGATACCTCCGTTCTGGGCGCTGGGCTCCGACCCCGAGGCCTACGCGGAGTTCACGGCGCGGCTGCTCGGTCTCGTCGAGGCGAATCCGGGCCGTGACGTGCTCGGGATAGCGGCCGTCGCGCTCGCGCCCGGTGAGCGCTTGGCCTGGGTCGAGAAGACGCCGGGCCACGAGCATCGCGTCGAGCAGATCCTCCGGGCGTATCCGCAGGCGCGCTTCGTCCACGTCGTGCGCGACCCCCGGAGCGTGGCGGCGGCGATCGTCCGGCTCGACCGCGCGACGGGGCAGTCGACCGACATCGTCGACGTCGGGCTGACGATCCGCCGGTCGTTCGAGGCTGCTCGGGAAGGGGAGCGCTATCTGGTCGTGCGCTACGAGGACCTCGTCGGCGATCCGGAAGGCGTGATGCGGCGCGTCGCCTCGTTCGCCGGCATCGAGTGGTCGGACTCGCTGCTGACGCCGACGGTCGGTGGTGTCCCCGCGACGTCGAACTCGGCGTGGTCGGCCAGGAAGGTGACCGGCGAGATCGAGGGCCGGCGGCTCGACCTCTGGCGCGAGGAGCTCGGCGACCACGAGGCGGGTCTCATTGCGGCTGCTACGCGCGCTGCCGCCCGCCGGCATGGGTACGAGCTGCCGCGCCCGGGGCTGCGCGAGCTCGCCGAGGTCAGCGTCCGTCGGGCCCGGGCGAGCAGAGGAAGACTTTCTCCGCGGGCTCGAGCGCGTAGAGCTTGACGGCGCGGTCGCCGAGGAGCGTCGCCGCGTCGTCGGCCCGGACCGAGAAGCCGGCTTCCTCCAAGCGCGCGATGTAGTCCGCTTCCGCGTACAGGCGCACGTGCGACGGGTCGCCGAATCGCGCCGAGCGCTCCTCTGCCGAGACGGGCTCGACTTCCTCGTCGGTGCGCTCCGCGCGCGTCGCGATCGGCACCTGGAGGACGGCGAACCCGCCCGGGGCGAGGACGCGACGGAGCTCGCGCACGGCCTTGCGGTCGTCCGGGACGTGCTCGAGGACGTGTGAGCAGATGACCGCGTCGAACGACGCGTCGGGCCGGTCGATGTCCGTGATGTCGATCCGTTGGGTGCCGGGCATGCTCAGGTCGGCGGGCACGTACTCGGCGGCCACGGGCTCGATCGCCCGGCGAAGCCGCCATTCCGGCGCGACGTGGAGCACACGCATCGGGCGCCGGAAAAGGTCGGTGTGCTCGCGCAGGAACAGGTAGAGCAGCCGCTCGCGGTCGTTCGAGCGGCACCAGGGGCACTCGACCTCGCGCAGCCCGCCGCCGACCACGCCGAGCTCCGCGTACACCGGCAGGTCCCGCCCGCGAGCCTCGAGCCGCCGGAAGCGCAGGTGGCAGAACGGGCAGGCGTAGCGGAGTCCGAGCTTCGGCAGGACGTCGAGGACACGGCGGATCCGCGCCCGCATCAGACTCGGCAGAGTCGCCAGCCGTGGCTATCCACGACGACAAAGCAGGAGTACTTCCCGGGCGCGATGTGACGAACCTCACTGCCCGGCGCTGCCACGATCCAGTCGGCTGTGGGGCCGATCACGAAGTCGACGTGCCGGTCGAGTCTTTCTCCGAAGTACGGATAGCTCACATCCTTGCGGCGGATATCGAGCACGATCGATTGGCCCTTTCTCGCGTGTTTCTCCAGATAGGCCACGACCTCGGTCTCTCCCGGATGCAGCCACCTCGCGAGCACCTGCGCGCGCGACCTGTCCCAGACCGAAGTCGGTGCCGAGCCGCCGAGGACATTCACGCCCGACGGCTTCTCGTCGTAGTGCACGAGCGCGAGCGCCATCGCTGTCACCGCGATCGCCGTCGCAGCCCACGCCAGCGGTCGAATCGGCTGCACGAGTCCCCAGACGACCGCGCCGAGCGCGACGCCGAACATCGCGTAACGCCCGTCCCACAGGCTGTAGAAGGTCGTCACGGCCTGGAGCACGAGCCAGAGGACCGGCGCGAGCGCGAGGAACAGCGCCACGCGCGGCACCGCCCGCCGCCGCAGCCCCGCGCCGACGAACCAGAAGCCCGCCAGGACGAGCAGGATGCCGGCCGGGCCGTACCACGACTGGAACGGGCTCGCCATCGTCAGGTGCTTGTCGCCGCCGAGGAAGGC
>Ga0070741_10019508_pt1 | contig 10815 bp, 7 predicted proteins | sample Coa_R1_4_FD_66440 | JGI IMG/M metagenome (GOLD analysis project Ga0070741, IMG submission 66440) | Surface soil microbial communities from Centralia Pennsylvania, which are recovering from an underground coalmine fire - Coalmine... | ecosystem: Environmental > Terrestrial > Soil > Unclassified ...
AGATGGCGTACTGCTCGTGAATCGGCTTATCGAGCCCGTACTTCGCCTCCAGCGCGCGGATGTCCTCGGCCGAAATCTCCGGGTTCTGCGCCAGCTCCAGGCTGAACGGGCTGTTCGGAATGACGTGATTGAGCGCAAAGGCCAGCACGCTGATCACGAACAGCAGCGGGATCGCCTGGAGCACGCGACGCGCGATGTAGCGCCCCATGGCATCACCTCAGCTTCAATTCCAGCACGTGGAAGCCATCGATGCGCTGCAGCAGTCGAAGGTGTCGGAAGGTGTAGCGCCCCATGGCACCACCTCAGCTTCAATTCCGGGGGCAGGGCCGGCGACGAAGCGCCGGGCTCCCTTGTCCCCGCTCGGGCTCGTCGAGCAACGTGCTCGCCGGCGGCACAGCCGTGGCCAGCATCGCGATGCTCCCTTGCCCCAAGCTCATCGAGCGACCGCCGACCTACTTGCCGCCTTTGACGTACCACTCCCACGGCCGGTAGCCGTAGCCCGACTTGGTCATCTTGTTGACGGTGATGCGGGTATTCACCCCGCTGAGCACCTCATTCTCCCACAGGAAGATGTACGGCTGATCCTGGCTGATGATCCGATCGATCTCGAAGTAGAGCTTGGCGCGATCTTCCTGCTTGCAGCCGGGGACGGTGGCTGCCTTGGGATAGAGCTCGTCCACGCGCGGGTTGGAGTAGCCGGTGGAGTTCTGGCCGCCGTTGGTCATCCAGATGTTGCGGAAGCCGTTGGGCTCGATGCCCGCGCTCCAGCCCAGGACGTAGAGCTCCATATCGAACGTCTTGTTCACGCGGTTCAGATAGGCGTTCCATTCTTCGGAGATGACCTCGAGCTCGATCCCCACTGCCTTGGCATACTGCTGGGCGATCGTTGCCACCTGCTCGCGCTCCTTGTTGCCTGCGTTGTAGAAGATGCGCATCTTGAGCGGCTTACCGTCCTTCATACGCGTGCCGTTCGGGTCGTTCGGCGGCGCCTTCCAGCCGGCCTCCTCCAGCAGCTGCTTCGCGCGGTTCGGATCATAGTCAAACTTCGGCACGTCGTCGGTGTAGGCCCACGAAGCGCTGGCGTACGTCGTGTTCATCGGCTTGGCGTGGCCGAGGCGGATGCGCTCGATGATCTTCTTGCGGTCGAGCGCGTGGGCGATGGCCTGGCGCACGCGCACGTCCTTGAGGATCTCGTTGCGCAGATTGCAGCCGATGTAGACCCAGCTCGCCGAGGGCGGGTAGTAGTTGAAGAGCTGCAGGTGCTTGAGCGTCTTGGCCTCCTCCCAATCCTCGGCGCGGATGCCGCCGGCATCCACCTCGCCGGCCTTGAGCATCGCCCAGACCACGTTCTGGTCGGCCACGATGCGGATCACGTACTTATCGATATTCGGGCGGCCGAGGTAGAACTTGTCGTTGGCGACGAAGGTGGCGTGGTCGTCCTTCACCCATTCTTGCAGCAGCCATGGGCCAGAGCCGACCATCGGCTTGTTGTTCAGCTCGTTGTCGTTGATATCCAGGTTCTCGAAGATGTGCTTGGGAATGGGGCCCGGAATGACGGTGTAGTCGATGGCCGGGCAGAAGGGCTCGGAAAGCTTGAAGACGATCGTCCGGTCGTCGGGCGCGGTGACACTCTCGAAGACCTTGTAGTTGCTGCGATAGGGGAAGTCCACCTTCGGATCCATCATCTTCTCGAAGGTGAAGGTGTAGTCCTGGGCCGTGATCGGGCGGCCATCGCTCCACTGCAGATTTGGCTTGAGCTTGAAGGTAATCGCCAGTCCATCGGGCGAGAGCGAGTACGATTCGGCGGTGCCGTACTTGGTCTCCCACTCGAGCGTATCGGGGTTCCGCCGCAGCAGCGGTGCGTTGTAGTGATTGCCGATGAAGCTGCCGGAGGCGGTATCTTGCGAGAGCAGCGGCTGTACCGTCTTGGCATCGCCGAAGGTCGCCTCGGTGTAGGTACCGCCCCGCACCGGCTGGCCCGAGGGAGCGCCGGTCTGGTCACCGGCGGGAGCGCCGCCGGCCGGCCGCCCCGCTGGCGGCTGCCCGCAGGCGGCCAGCGCGGGGAGCAGCGCCGTGGCCAGCAGCGCTGGCGCCGGCCGGGTGAGAGTCTGTTGCAAGAGTGCCCGTCGTGGAATGCGCATCGCGTTTATCCTTTCCAGCAAGGTAGGTCTGCTCCGGTGCAGATGCTTGGGATCAGTGCCGTGGTGCCTAATCTAAGTCACCGCTGGTAGGCTCGTGCTCTTGACCCTTCGAAGCGTGGCGGTGCGGCTCGGCACGAGCCTACCGGCGGCTACTTAGGCTATGCTCCACTGACCCTTCGAAGCGTGGCGGTGCGGCTCGGCACGAGCCTACCGGCGGCTACTTAGGCTATGCTCCACTGACCCTTCGAAGCGTGGCGGTGCGGCTCGGCAACGAGCCTACCGGCGGCTACTTAGGCTATGCTCCACACACGTGGTGCCTAATCTAGGCTATGCTCCACACAATAGCTAAGCCGGACGGGTAAGTCAACCAGAAAGCCGGAGCGGGCTAGCGGAGCGCTGGGGACAGAAGGCATGGCCGGGCGTAGCCAGGGGGACGCCTACGTCCAGTGGTACGAGGAGAATGCCGGCACCGCGGAGCAGCCGCGCCTGGTACGCGCGGCGTGGCTCGTGCGCGACGCCGGCGGCTGGCTCGGCGAGCGGCGCGAGCTGCTGGCCTACCTGGGCCGGCACCCACGGGTGACGGAGAGCCTGCGCGAGGAGCTGGCCGTGCTCTATCCGCACGTCCACTTCGACTGGGCCGCCATCCAGCGCACGCTGGAGGCGGGCCAGCAGGGCCGCGATGTGGCCGCACTCACCGACGACGAGCTGGTGCTCCATCTGCGCGACCTGGCGCGCGAGCGCGGCCTCTCGCTGATGGACCTGGCCCTGCGGCTCGGCTACTACGACCGCCAGGTGATGCCGGAGCTGATGACGCTGCTCGACGATACCGGGCGGATCGCGCGCTTCGAGCGCACGGCGGGCAGCATCTTTGAGTACATGGCACGGCGCCATCCCGACTACGCCTACCTCATCTACAAAGCGCGGCTCTTCTTCGAGGGCAACGAGCACGCGCTCCAGGCCGCCATCGCCGGTGAGCCACAGGGGTTCGACGACGCCGCCTGGCGCGCGCGCCGGCGCTACTGGCACGAGCAGCTCGAGCGCTACCGGCAGTCGCGCCGGCCGCCATCGGGCTCTACGTAGGCGGCGACGATTCTGGGCCCGGAGGGCCGCTACGATTCAGGCTATGGCCGAAGAGCAGACCATCGACGCGCGCACCATCTACGCCGCGGCTGGCGGCGCGCCGGCGTTCGAGCGGATCGTCGAGCGCTTCTACGCCGGCGTGGCGAATGATCCCATCCTGCGGCCGCTCTATCCCGACGACCTTGGGCCGAGCAAGCGGCACCTGGCCCTCTTCCTGATGCAATACTTTGGCGGGCCCTCCACCTACTCGGCGGAGCGTGGGCATCCGCGGCTGCGCCTGCGCCATCTGCCCTTCCCCATCGGCCGGCGCGAGCGCGACGCGTGGGTGCGCCACATGACGGCCGCGGTGAACGCCGAGCCGCTGCCGGAGCCGGTGCGCGCCGTGCTGCTCGACTACTTCGACCGCGCAGCGACCTTTCTCATCAACCGGCCACCGGAGGAATAAGAGACAGCCATCCTAGCTGCCGTGCGCCGGCGCGCCGGCCACGCCCAGGAGCGCGGCCAGCGCGGTGGCCAGCTTGGCTGGATCGTGCCGGAAGACGACGAGGCGCTGCGTCGCCGTGCCGGCGTCGCCGGTGCCGGCCGGCACGGGGAGGCGCTCGACCATGCGCGTAGCCAGGTCGGCCGCCACCACCACGGCGCCTTCCACCATCGAGACCTTGCGCAGGCGCCGGCCGGAGGCAACGAGCGCACCCGGCTCGCCATCGGCCTCCGGCACCACCGGCTCGGCCAGCGCCGCGGAGTAGCGCTCCTGGATCAGCCGGTCGTTCGTCGCGCTATTGACCAGCACGTAATCCAGCCGGAAGCCACCGTAGGCCTGCAGCGCGCGCACGAAATCGGCCACGCCAAAGCCATCGGTCTGGCCCGGCTCGGTCATCAGGTTGGCGATCAGGATCTTGCGCGCCCGGCTGGCCTGAATCGCCTTGCGCAGCTCGGTGAGCAGCAAGTTGGGCAGCACGCTCAGGTAGAAGCTGCCGGGGCCAAAGAGCAGCACATCCGCCTCGCGCACGGCATAGAGGGTTTCGGCCTGCACCGGCACATCGAGAAAGCGGAGGAACTCGCCGCTCGAGCGCAGCACGTCCTCCGGCGACTCGCCCGGCCGCACCAGGAAGATGCGCTTGATGGGCACGCCGCTGCGCCGGGCGCGAATGGCCGCCGCGCCTTCGAGAATGGTGCCGTGCTCCAGCTCGGCGCAGACGATGAGCGGCTCCTGCACCGGCGCCAGCAGGCGATCGACCGCTTGGCCCGGCCGGTGCTGCAGCTGCGCTGCCAGCGCCGGCGGCAGCGCGCCTTCGGCCACGCTCTCCAGGCCAAGCAGCTTCTCTGCAAAGAGGCTGCGGTGCTGCTGCAGCGCGACGAACCCGCGGTGGCCGGCCAGGGCCACCACCTGTGGGCGGCGCGGTGGCAGCCGGTAGTTATAGACCAGATCCACCAGGCGCCCGCTGGTGTAGGGCGGCTGCACCGCCGCCACCAGCGAGCGGTTCAGCTGCACGATGGCATAGCCGACGACGCCGGCGCCGATGGCCAGAAAGAGCGCACCGCGCCACGGGCGATCGATCGGCTGCAGCGTGACGTAGCGTACCCATTCGGGGAACGGCTGCGTGCGGTAGGCCTGGACGAGGAAGAAGGCGATCCCCAGCGCGACGAACGTGAGCCCCAGCACCAGCAGCACCAGCCAGCGCTTGACGTGCATGCCGGGCCGCGACCACTTGGCCAGGTCGTTGACCCAGCCGCTGAGGCCGCTTCGCAGCGCGGGCCCTCCCACAACGCCAAACCGCCGCATGGTCCCCAACCGGTGCGCCAGAGCCACCCTGCCCCAATGCTAGCATGCCGGCGCGGTGCGCACCCCGGCGCCGGCCGGAAGAGGCCGGCTCAGCCGTTCGGCGGGGGGATGGGCAAGGGCAAGCAGCCGCCGGCTATGCGGTGGCGGGGCGAACGGCGGGCGCGCGCGCGGCGGCCGGCGCGGCGGCGGGAACGGTGGCCGGGGCCGGCGCGCGCGCGGCCAGGATGCCCACCAGCGCGCGGGCGACCAGGGCCGGGTCGTGGCGCACCGCATCCTGCTTATTCCAGAGCTGGCGCATCTCGGCCTCGGTTTCGATCAGATCGCCGGCCACCACCTGGACGCCCAGCGCCTCGATCTTGCGCAGCTCCTCGGCGCTCAGGGCCAGCACGTACAGGCCCGCGCGGCGGTGTCGCTCCACCACCGGCTCCGGCGGCACGCCGGTGTTGATCAGCGCGACATCGAGCTGCCCCGCACCCAGGTAGCTCGCCACCTCGGCCACGTGATCGTAGACGGTAAAGCCATCGGTCTGGCCCGGCTGCGTGGTGGTATTGCAGACGTAGACGACCACCGCGCCGCGCCGGCGCGCCTCCGCGATCGCCTCGGCAATCCCCGGGACGATCAGGCAGGCGAGCACGGTGGTAAACAGGCTGCCGGGGCCGATGGTGATCAGGTCGGCGGCGCGCACGGCCTCCAGCACTGGCGGATAGGCTTCCACCCCCTCATCGCGCAGGAAGACCCGCCGGATCGCCGGCTTATTGAGCCCGCGCACGCTGACCTCCTCGTAGCGCACGCTCCCGTCGACCAGCTCGGCGCACAGATGCGTATTGGCCAGCGTGACCGGCAGCACCTGCGCCACCGGCCGGAGCAGCCGGTTCATCTCGTGGATGGCGCGCTCGAAGCTGCCGGTCATCTGGGCCAGTGCGCCCAGGAAGAGATTGCCGAACGCCACGCCGTTGAACTCGTGCAGCTGCTGGCTGACCAGCCGGTGCTGGAAGAGGTCGCGCAGGAGGGGGTCGGCCTGGGAGAGCGTGACCAGCGCGTTGCGCAGATCGCCTGGGGCGGGGAGATTGAGCACGCTGCGCACCACGCCGGTGGAGCGTCCCGAGTCGGTGACGGCGATCACCCCGGTGAGGTGGCTGGTATAGGCGCTCAGGCCCTGCAGCACCTGCGAGGCGCCGACGCCGCCGCCGAACGAGACGGCGCGGAAATTCCTTGGCTGCTCCATGGGCGCTCCTGATGTTCCTGGCGCTGCTGGCGCTTCTGGCGTCGTGCGCCGCTGCTGGCGCTTCTGGCGTCGTGCGCCGCTGCTGGCGCTTCTGGCGTCGTGCGCCGCTGCGGCCGATCGCCGTGCCGACCCCCGTCCGACGCGGGGAGCAGCCGGCCCTGCAGCGCGCCGCAGCGCCGTACGCCACTGTGCGTGCGCAGTGATGCTAGCACAACAGCGCACGCAACAGGAAAAACACCGGAGCCCCTTGGAAGAGGCTCCGGTGCGATGGTGCAGGAGCGGCAGGCGTGCGCGCGACCGCGCTACGGGGTGGGCGGGCCAGAGGGACCGACGCCCAGGGCATCGATCCAGCCGTAGTTATCGGTCACCGGGTTGTAGACGAAGATCCGCGTCCCCACCTGCGGTGCCACCACGGTAAAGGTGGTGAACTGTGGCGCCGCGATGCCGAAGTCAACCGCCTGGGCGGTGGGCCCCGACCAGATATGGGCGTTGGGATCGAAGTTCTGCACCCAGGCCGGCTGGATGAAGACCGGCAGGAAGAGCGTACCACCCAGATCGCCGATGGTCAGCGTGTAGCGCAGCGAGTTGGTCGCCGGATCGAAGTCAGCCGGCGCGCGGAGGTAGCCCAGGAACTGGCCGCCCTCGCGCAGCTCGCGCAGCCAGGCAAAGGCCACCCCCGGCGGCGGGTTCTGGATCACCGGCAGCTTGACCTCGATCGGCCGATTGAGCACCTCCGGCGGCAGCGTTACCGGGGCACCGGTGACCGGATCCCGGGCGGTGAAGACGAGGTCGATGGGCCTGGAGAGCGGCACCGTGTTCCCACCACCCAGGGCGCCGGCCGCGGCCTCATTCGGCAGGCTGGGCGCCGGGTTGAGCACCACCGCTGCCACCACGTTCGCGGGCAGCCCGGTCGTGACGCCGGCCGGAATGTTCAGCTGGATGGGGATGCCGCCCGGCAGCACCAGCGTGAGCACCGCGCCCTGCGTGGGGATGGCGATCGGCGTCGGCTGCGTCACCGCCACCACCGTGCCGGTAGCGGCCGCGGGCAGCGGGATCGATGGCGTGCTGGTAGCGGCCGGCGCGGGCGTGCCGGGCGTGCTGGTGGGCACTGCCGGGGTGCTGGTCACCGGCACCGGCGTGCTGGTGGCGGCCGGCGCAGGCGTATCCGTTGGCCCAGCTGCACCACCGCCAGCCGGCGCGGGCGTGCTGGTGGGCGCCGCCGGGGTGCTAGTCACCGGCACCGGCGTGCTCGTCGCCCCTGGGCCGGAGGTGCTGGTGGCGGCCGGCGCGGGCGTGCTGGTGGCTGTGGGCACCGGGGTCGTGGGGCCCCACGGGAAGCCGTACGCACCGTACGTACCGTCCGAGTAGCCATAGTAGCCAATCTGGTAGTAGCCGGGGCCGGTGAAATCGCGAATGAATGCCCAGTTACCCAGGCCGCCCCCAGTGACGATCAACGCCGTTATTCCGAACGAGATCGCCCCTAGTCCAATCAGCCGGGCACCTTCACTCCCTTTCAGGCGATCGGTGGCCGCCATGAGCCAGCGCCACCCCCGTGTCCGGCTGCCTTCCGATACTGTCGCTTCCCCACGCGGAAGGCTCTCTCCCGCTACAGGCGCGCTCGCCGCAGCTAACACCTCGACCCGTGCCAGCGCCTGCCGCAGCACGGCGGCTGAAGGCAGCGCCATCTCCGCTTGGCCAATCGCCGCCGCGGCGATAATGTGCCAGGCGGCGAGCTCAGCGCGGCAGCGGTCGCAGACCTCGAGATGTGCGCGGACGCGCTCGGCTTCAGCCGCCTCGAGTGTGCCGTTGACCAGGGCCGGCAAGAGCTCCAATACGTGCTCCATGCCGCTTGGTTCCTCCTCCATCGTAATCTCCAGCTAGATAAGTAGCAGCGCGAGTAGGAAAGGTTCACCGGCGCTGCCAACCTGCCGCATCCCTGCAAGGGGCTAGCGAGGCTCAGCCTGGTGCTGGATGGCGCGGCTCAGCGCCCGCTTGGCGTTGCTCAGGCGGCTCTTCACCGTGCCCACAGGGATGCCCAGCACGCCGGCCAGCTCCTGATAGGAGAGGCCGTGCACAAACGTGAGAACAATGACCTCGCGGTGCAGCGGTGCCAGCTGTGCCAGGGCTCGCGTGAGAGCCTCGCGGTCGGCGGCGGCGAGCGCGGCCGCCTCAGGCTCCGGGGCAGTGGACTCCACGTCTTCGAGCTCCGTGGGATCGGCTACCGGAAGCGCCATGCGGCGCAGCGTGTTATGCGCCTGGCGCCGGGCAATGCCAATCAGCCAGGTGCGCACGCTGGAGCGTCCCTGGAACTCCCCCGCGGCCTTCCAGACGGCGACGAGGGTATCCTGCAGGAGCTCCTCGGCGAGCTCGCGATCAGGGGTGAGCTGCAGCAGGTAGCGAAAGAGCGGCCGCTGGTAGCGCTGGTAGAGCGCCTCGAGCGCGTCGCGGTCGCCGGCGGCGATCCGGCGCAGCAGAACAGCGTCGTCCTGGATAGCCGCCGTCTCGGCAGCGAGGCGCAGACGTGGGGCCGCTAGTTCCATAGGCTCTGTGCTAGGAGAAGGGAATGTCCAAGCGGTGGCAGGCACGCCAGAGGCTGGAGCGTGACAAGGTAGGATAGCCACTAAGGCCAGAGGCAGCAGGGGCGCTAGCCCAAAGGTCATGTTTGGATAGCTAGGCCCCGGCCGGCACCACCCGGCAACAGGTAGTGTTCGGCTTGAGGTGGTCTTTTAACAGGGCGAGCGATGAAGGTGTCCGCTGGGTGTAACCCATCGTTGACACCACGGCCACAAAATCCAGGCTAGCAGTAGGAGCGTTGACACGAGCGAGAGGACAATGCCGGCGTCGTACCAGCGCTGAGGCGTGTACTCGAGGGTAATATCGAAGTCGCCAGTCTGGTCGATGAGAAACCCATTGGAAACGCCATTGACCAGCAGCGGCCGGTATGATCGGTCTCGGAGGCGGGCAATCCAGCCACGGTCGAAGTGCTCGTGAAGAATGAGCACGAATGGCTGTGTCGCACCAGTGACGGAGGCAATGTAGCGCGTGGCGGAGACTCTCCAGTAGCGGACTTGTGGTGGCTGGGCAGACTGCGCGATAGTCGACGATGGCGCCGCGCTACGAGCGGAAGCGGGCACGAGCGCAATTGCGTTGATGGCGTTGAACCCCGGGCCGGCTCCAATGGTAAGCCGGTAGCTTCGGCCAGCCTCGGCGGCGAACAGCCCGAGGTCGTGCCATGTAAACGTGCTCTCAACACCTATCGTCTCTAACGTCTTATTCAATGGCATATCCAGCGGCACCTGGCGGACAAGCCAGGCCTGCCATGCCAGCGGTGACGCACGAGGCGCTGCCTCCAGGCGCAGACGAAGCCAGCTGCCGGCGGGACTCACAAAGGCGCGTGCCCAGAGGTCGTACTGCCCGGGTAGGAGATGGGGAGGCAGTGTGATAGCGGTTTCCGTGCTTCGGCCTGCCGGCATGAGGCTGTACAGCAGCCCGAGCCCGTAGTCCAGCTGCCAGTTATCGAGGCCAAGGCGCTCGAGCGTCGCACGCCAGCGGCTATAGGTAACTTCCGGTGCTGCCCCGCGGGCCCAGCCGAGCTGAGGATCGGCGTTGAGGGTAGCGGAGAGCAGGCCAACGAGACGGGCACCGGGGGCGTCGAGCCAGGCATCATCGGCTTGCGCTGCCCCTGGCCCGCCGAGGAGCGAGCGCGCATGGGGCAGAGATGTGGCTACATCGGCGGCCACGAGCGCCTCACCCGAGCTGGGGCCCTGAGCCGGTAAGCCCTCGATCAGACGCAGGCGCGAAGCCACCTCTACTGCGGGAATCGGTGACACGAGTGTGCTTGGCTCATCCAGGGGCACGGCATAGACGCGCACTAGCTCGCCACGATAGAGGCTGGGATAGGCGAGGGCATCGAGCTGCGCGGCAATAGCGGTGCCCTCAGGGTAGTCGGCCTCCACGGCAACCCGCGAGATGCCGGCACTACGCAGTAGCCAGCGCGGATCGAGCCCTTCCTTCAGCAATCTGCCCACTTGAGTAGAGAGCATGCCCCCGAGCGGCGTGAGGTTGGATACCGAACGGGAGGAGATGGAGATCGCCAGGATAGGCTCGACGGTGCGTCCATCGCTCCAGTACCGGGGACCTCGACCTGCCATCACCAACACGCGTGCTCCAGGCTCGTGCTCGAGGATGGCAGCAGCCTGGTAGTAATCAGCAGGGACCGGACGGGGAAGAATAGCCCTCCGCGGCGACCACAGCACGCCGTAGATGGCAGGCAGGCAGTAGATTGTCAGGAGGATCAGCAAGTTCAAGATGATTAGCAAGTACGATACCCAGCGAAGAGCAGAGGAGCGGGGGAACCAGCGTTGGAGGATAGCCGGTAGGAAAGATACCGTGATGCCGAGACCAAGCGTATACGAGAGCACGACGAGCCCCGTTACCTTATCCGGCTCACGGACTAGCCAGCCAAGGGGCGCTGCTGAGACGAGCCTGGCGAAGAGCGGAGCAGTGAGCGGAAAAGTGGCAGCGTAGGCGATCGCGGTTGCGGACGCGGCCAGGATGCTGAGAAAGGCCAGCAGACGGCGCGCCGG
>Ga0070741_10019509_pt1 | contig 10815 bp, 11 predicted proteins | sample Coa_R1_4_FD_66440 | JGI IMG/M metagenome (GOLD analysis project Ga0070741, IMG submission 66440) | Surface soil microbial communities from Centralia Pennsylvania, which are recovering from an underground coalmine fire - Coalmine... | ecosystem: Environmental > Terrestrial > Soil > Unclassified ...
GAGCCTTCACGGCGCGCTCGTCCACCCTCGCGAGCCGCAACGGGCGGACGCCTGATGGCTCGCCTGCTCTTCCTCGGTGCGAGCGTCTCGCAGCTGCCGGCGATCCGGTACGCCAAGGAGAACGGCCACTGGGTGGCCGCGTGCGACGGGGACGACGGGGCGATCGGCTTCTCACTCTGCGACGCGGCCGAGGCGATCGACTTCAGCGACGTCGTGCGCGTCGAGGAGGCTGCTCGGCGTCTGGCAGTCCAGGGGATTCTCGCCGTCTGCACGGACCGGGCCGTCATACCCGCCGCGACGGTCGCCGCGAACACCGGCCTTGCCGGAATCGGTGTCGACGTCGCGACGGCGATGACCCACAAGCCGACGATGCGTCGGCGGCTCCGCGAAGCCGCAGTCGCCCAGCCCGCCTTCGTCGTCGTCCGCGACGCCGCCGAGCTGCAGGCGGCCCGGACGGAGCTGCGCTTCCCGGCGGTGCTGAAGCCCGCTGACTCCGGGGGGCAGCGCGGGCTCTTCGTCGCGAACACGTTCGAGGAGGCGCGCGAGCAGCTGCCGCTGTCCATCGCGGCGTCCCGACGCGGCGAGGTGATCGTCGAGGAGTTCGTCTCAGGCTCGGAGCTGAATGCGCTGATCGCGGTACGCGGTGGGGTGCCGAAGCTCCTCACGCTCTCGGACCGCCTGCGGCCCGACGGCCCGGGCTTCGGGGTCGGCTGGATCCATTCCTTTCCGTCGGCCCTGCCGCCCGACGTGCTCGCCCGGGCGGCCGAGACAGCCTGCGCAGCCGTCGAAGCTCTCGGGCTGCGCGACGGCATCGCGTTCCCGCAGCTCATCGCCGGGCCGAAGCGAGTCGTCGTGGTCGAGGTCGCGGCGCGGATCGCCGCCGGCCAGATGGCAGACCTCGTTCGGCTCGGCACCGGAATCGAGCTGTACGAGATCGCCATCCGGCAAGCGCTCGGGAACGCCGTGCCCGACGAGCTCGTCACGCCGGTGTTCGAGCGCCCGATCGCAATCCGCTTCCTCACCGCGTCGCCCGGGGTCCTCCCGGTCGGCACGGTCACCTGGATCGACGGCCTCAACCGGGTCCGCAGCTCGGAAGGCGTCCTCGATTGCGGCCTCTACTTCACACGGGGTGCGGAGATCCGACCTGTGCAGGTCGACGCGGATCGCATGGGCTACGTGATCGCGACCGCCGAGACGCCCGCCCAGGCCCTCCGGCAGGCGAACCGCGCGGCGAAGAAGCTGACGATCGAGGTCGACGCCCCTCATTCGCAACGTGCAGTGTCGCGACATCGCGCGATGGGCTGGCTCGGCGTCGCGGCGACTCTCGCCCTTCTGTGCGGGACGATCGCGGCATTCACGCTGGCCGAGCGCGCGAAGCTCGCCCATCCGCTCGTCCTGGGAACACGCGTGGACGGCACGTTCTCGCCGACCTGTGCCTGCTCCCGAAGCCGTGCACGCATCGTCTTCCGGCTGGCTCGGCGGGCCCTGGTGAGCGTCGGGATCGTCGACGCCGGGACTCATCTGGTCGACACGCTGCTCCCCCTCCGCCGACGGGCGGCGGGCTGGGTGCACCTCCTCTGGAACGGCCGGACGGCGACGGGAGACGCTCTGCCGGACGGCACCTACCGGCCCCAGGTCCGGTTTCCGGCACTCAGGCGAACACTCGTCCTCCCGAGCCCGATCAACCTCGACACCGATCCGCCTCGCATCGAGAGCGTCGCCACCAGGATCACCGGCGGGGCGGTGACGGTGCGCTACCGGCTCGGCGAACGCGCACAGGCGGAGCTCCTCGTCGACGGGCGCCGCGTCGTGCTGACGCGGCGGTCGACGCCGACCGGGACGCTCTCCTGGAGCGATCGCCTCGCCGACCAGCATCCCCTCGGCCCCGGAGCTCACACGGTGACGCTCGCCGTCGTCGACCTCGCCGGAAACCGGTCGCGGCCGAGAGCGCTCGGGACGCTCGTCCTCCGACGAGGCTAGCCGCCGCCCTCGGCCGACGCGAGGTGCTGCGCGAGCAGCGTCAACCACGCTCGAGCCTGCGCCGTCCACAGGGACTGCCGGTGACCGCCCGGGTACTCCCGGAACGTGAACGGCACGTCGGCTCGCGAGAGCTCGCGCGCGAGCTCGACGTTCTCCGGCCGAAAGCGGTCGGCGGCACCGACATAGAAGCCGAGGTAGGTCGGGTTCACCTTGAACGCCCGGTTCAGGCTCGCCACGAAGGTGTGAGCCGAGAGCCACGGGCGCTCGCTGATCGAGTAGCTGCCGGTCGGATCGGTCGGGTGGAAGTAACCGCTCCACGACTCGATGGCGGAGTAGAGGCCCAGGTGGTGGAGCCCTAGCAGGGCCGCGCCGTAGCCGCCGGCCGAGACGCCGACGATGCCGCGGCCCGTGCGGTTCGGGATCGTGCGGAAGGTCGCATCGATCACCTTCGGGAGCTGCACCGCGATTGCCTGCTCCCAGTCCTGGCCGGGGCCCGCGTCGAGGTACTCGGGATCGGTCTGTGCGGCCGTCGCTCCTTGCGGTGCGACGAGGATCACCTGCAGTCCTGCAGCAGCGATCGCGCGGGCGACATACCCGGCGGAGTGATACGCGTTCGGCCCCGCGGGCAGGCCGTGCAGGTAGTAGACGACGGGATACCGGAGGTGCGACGTGGCATAGCCCGACGGCAGGTACACGTCGTAGCCGATCGTTCCCGCGGCAGACGCGAACGAGCCGTTCACCGGCACCGTCGTGGCACCTCCGGCCGCGGTCTCGAGCAGCGTGAGGACCAGAGTGGCGGCGAGCGCAGGCGCGCGACGCAGCACCCGCCGGTTTCGCGCGAGCCTCAGCTCGGTCTCCTAGCGTTCGATCTGACTGCCGCCGACGATCGCGTCCCGGCCGTCCGCGTAGCGCACCCAGGCCTTGTGCGTGCCGTCGTAGTCGGGCCCGAAGAGGATCAGCGTCGCCTCCTGCCCGCGCACGCGGCACGGCTCGCCGCCCTCCGGGTCGACGCCGCGCCAGATGCGGATGAACGGGTTCGACTCCCACTCCTCGCCGATCGTGGACGGCAGCGTGTGCCCCGGGTGGATGCGTGTCTCGGGCGGGAGCTTCATCAGCGTGTTCATGATCGAGTCGACCTGGTTCCGGTAGCCGTCCGGGCCGCCGTTGCCGGTGCCGCCGACGGTGCCCCTGAACAGGCAGTCGCCGGTGAAGCAGTCGGTGGCGTTCACAAGCAGCGCCCAGTGCTCGACCGCATGGCCGGGCGTCGGGATCGGCGTGATCTCCAGGCGGTCGCCGGAACGGATCGGCGAGCCGTCGTAGGTCCGCAGCACCGGCACGCCGAAGCGCTTGCCGAGCTCGTCGATCCGCACGACGTGGTCGGCATCGAGGTGCGTGGTCAGGACGTGCGTGATCTCGATGCCGCTCTCCTCGACCAGCCGCAGCAGCGGGTCCTCCTCGCCGTTGGAGTCGATCAGCACGCCCGTCCGCCCTTCGGCGACGAGGTAGGCGTTCGACGTCCAGGCCGGATGCTCGACGCGCTCGACGATCACGAGAACTCGATCACGCTCCGGATGCCGTCCTGCGCCTCCATCAGCTCGAAGCCCCGGTTGACCTCGTCGAGCATGATGCGGTGGGAGATGAACGACTCCACGTCGATCTCGCCGTCGAGCCACCGCTTCACGAGCGCCGGCACGCCGTCGCGGCCCTTGACGCCGCCGAAGGACGATCCCGCGATCCGCCGGCCGGTGATCAGGAAGCGCGGCACGACGTCGAGCGTCTCCCCCTTGCCGGCGACGCCGGCGACCGTGCACAGGCCCCAGCCCATCCGCGCCGACTCGACCGCTTGCCGCATCACCCGCACGCTGCCCGTCGCCTCGAACGTGTAGTCGGCGCCGAAGCCCCCCGTCGACTCGACGATCCGCTCGACGACGTCCTCGCCGCCGACGAGCGTCTCCGTGGCGCCGTGCCGCTTCGCAAGCCGGAGCCGGCCCTCCGAGAGGTCGACGCACACGATCCGTTCCGCACCCTGCAGCCGGCAGCCGATCACCGCGCCGAGGCCGACCATGCCGGCGCCGAAGACCACGCACGTCGAGCCAGCCTCGACCTTCGCGGTGTTCATCGCGGCGCCGATGCCCGTCGACAGCCCGCACGCGAACAACGCCGCTCCGTCGAGCGGCGCCTCCGGATCGACCTTTGCGAGCGCGATCTCCGGCATGACCGTGTACTCGGCGAACGTCGAGGTGCCCATGAAGTGGCGCACCGGCTCGCCGCCGATCGAGAGCCTCGTCGTCCCGTCCGGCAGGTAGCCCTTGTTCTGCTGCTCGCGGATCGCGAGACACAGGTTCGTGCGGTCGCTGCGGCAGTGCACGCACTCGCGGCACTGGGGCGAGAAGAGCGTGACGACGTGGTCGCCGGGCGCGACCGACGTCACGCCGTCGCCGACCCACTCGACGATGCCCGCGCCTTCGTGCCCCAGCACCGTCGGCGCGTAGCCAGAGGGGTCGGCTCCCGACGCCGTGTAGAGATCCGTGTGGCAGACACCGCAGGCGACCAGCCTGACCAGCACCTCGCCTGCGCGCGGCTCGGCCAGCTCGACGTCGTCCCGCACCACGAGCGGGCGGCCGAACTCCTCCAGGACGGCGGCGCGGATCCGCATGGGCGGATCCTACGGCGAGCCCGTCTCCTCGCCGCCGCCCGAGCGGCGGCGCCAGAACGTCGCCAGGCCGACGGCGCCCGCGAGCAGCAGGGCGACCGCGCTCGTGTTCGGCCTCTTCGTCTCGGGGTCGACCGAGGGCACGACGTCCTTCGCCTTGCGCTTCAGCACCCGTTTGCCGACGGTGAGCGCGAGCCACCCGACGACCGCGTTCCTGCGGTTGATCACCGACATGCGGCGACTCTACCCCTCGCCCGGCCATCCGCAAACGACCGGGCGGGGCGCCTCCGGCGACCGGCCGCTACGCCTTCGCGGCGGCGCGCTTCTTGTTCGGCAGGTGGATCGCGCGCCCGAGCGCGACGAGGCCGGCTTCCTTGATCGCCTCCGACAGCGTCGGGTGCGGCGCGATGCCGTCGGCGATCGTCTCGACCGTCGACTCCGCGTCGATCGCGACGACGCCCGCCTCGACCATGTCGGTCACGTGCGGCCCCACCATCACGAGGCCGAGCAGCTCCCCGTAGCGCGCCTCGTGGATCGACTTCACCCAGCCGACCGTCTCCGCCTGCATCACCGCGCGAGCGTTCGCGACCCACGGGAACACGCCGACCGACACGTCGTCGCCGAACTGCTCGCGCGCCTGCGCCTCCGTCAGGCCGACGGCGGCGATCTCCGGATCCGTGTAGATCGGGCGCGGCACCGCGCCGGAAACGACGCCGTCGTGGCCGAGCGCGTTCTCGGCCGCCACCTCGCCCTCCCGGAACGCCGTGTGCGCGAGCTGCCAGTAGCCGGCGCAGTCGCCGACCGCGAAGATGTGCGGGACGCTCGTACGGCGGTGGTCGTCGGCGGCGATGCCGGTGCGCCGGTCGAACTCGACGCCCGCCGCCTCCAGGCCGATGCCCTCGACGAGCGGGGCGCGGCCGACCGCGACGAGCATCAGGTCGCACTCGACGCGCTCGTCCTCGCCGAACGACACCGTGAGCTGGTTCCCGTGCTGCTCGACGCCGGTGCACTGCTTGCCGAGCTGCAGCGTGATGCCGCGTTTCCCGAACTGCTTCGCGAGCTCCTTCGCCGCATCCGCGTCCTCCGCCGGGATCAGCGAGTCGAGCATCTCGATGATCGTCACCTCGGAGCCGAACCGGTTGAAGATCGACGCGAACTCGGAGCCGATGATGCCGCCGCCGAGGATGACGAGCCGGCGCGGCACCTCCGTCTGGGCGAGGAGACCGGTCGAGTCGACGCACAGGTCGCTCTCGAGCCCGGGGATCGGCGGCCGCAGCGGGAACGACCCCGTCGCAACGATCGCCGACTTGAACGAGACGTCGTCTCCGCCCTCGACCGCGATCGTGGTCGCGTCCCTGAAGCGGCCGTAGCCCTTGACCCACTCGACGCCGTTCGCCTTGAAGAGGCCGGCGACGCCCTGCGTCATCTGCTTGACGACCGCCGCCTTCCACTCGTTCGCGGCGGCGAAGTCGAGCTGCGGACCGTCGACGCGGACGCCGACCTTCGCGAAGCTGTCGTGCGCCTGGTGCAGGAAGTGCGCGGTCTGCACCCACGCCTTCGTCGGGATGCACCCGACGCGCAGGCAGGTCCCGCCCAGCTCGGGCTCCTTCTCGATGCAGGCGACCTTCGCGCCCAGCTGGGCCGCGCGGATCGCCGCCGTGTACCCGCCGGGGCCTCCGCCGAGCACTGCGATGTCGACATCCATGCAGGCGATCGTAGCGAGGCGTTGAAGGACGGCGGGTCGGCACACGATGACGCGCCTCCTCACGCTCGCCGCCGCTGTGACGCTCCTCCTCGCCGCGCCCGCTGCGCCGGCGACCGCGCCGCAATGGCGGCCGATCCCCCTCACCGGCTCCGCCCCCCGCGTCCTCGGCTTCGCGGCCGGCCGCGTCTGGATCGCGAGCGGCTCGACGGTGCTGAGCGCGACCGTCTCAGGCGGAAGGCTCGGCGGCTTCGTCGCGACGACGATCGCCGGCGCGAGCCCGTGGCTGTTCGGCGACGCGCTCGTCTCCGGCTCGACCATGACGCCGCTCCTCGCGAACGGGCAGCTGGGCGCCGCGGCGCCGCTTCCCGCACCCGCGCAGGCGGCCGTCACGGCCGGCGGCCGGACGATCTGGGTCGCAGCGGGCGCCGCACCGGCGAGCCTCACCGTCTGCTGCACCCAGGCCGGCGACCCCGTCGCCCTGACACCCCTGCTCGCGGGTCGGCCGGCCAGGCCCGGCTCGCCGGCGCTCGGGCTCGACACGGAGAACCGGCTCTGGGTCGCCTGGACGGATGCGGGGCAGACCGGCCATCTCGTCCAGCTCGACCCGGCGACCCTGAACGGCGTCACCGCGAACACCGTCTCGCCGGTCCGCGGACCGGCGTACCTCGGCTGCGCCGCGACCTGCCGGCTCTTCTACGAGAGCAGCGTCGGCGTCTTCGCCTGGCGAGGGATCGGAGGGGCGGCGCTGATCCTCGCAACGCCGGGCTCGCTGCTCGCCGCCGGCGTGCGCGACGGGCACCTGGAGCTCGCGACGCGCGAGCGTCAGCGGCTCGTCTTCCGCCGCGGCGCGCCGACCGGGACCGGGCTGCGCGTCGTCGCGTCGATTGGCGGCGTCACGGCGCGCGCGGCCGCGGCGGGCACGCCGCGCGGGCTGGTCGCCGTGCAGGCGGACGGTCACCGCGTGGACGCCGCGGTGCTCGGCTAGGGAACGATCACGAGCTTGCCGAACTTGCCGCCCGCCGCGAACCGGTCGTAGGCCTCCTGCGCCCGCTCGAGCGGGAACGTCGCCTCGACCGGCACCGTCAACGCGCGTCCGCGCACGAACTCGCCGAGACGGCGGATCACCTCCGCCTTCTCGTCGGCCGTGCGCGCGCGAAGCGTCGAGCCGTGAATCCGGCCGCGCCTGCGCATCAGCAGGCCGAAGTTGACCGTTGCCGAGGCGCCGGCGCCGGTGCCGATCACCGCGATCCGGCCCTTCGACGCGAGCCGCTCGAGATTCGCGGCGAGGTTCTCGCCGCCGACGAGCTCGAGGATCACGTCGTACTCGCCCTCCACCTCGGTCGAGGCGCCGAGCGCCCGCAGCTCGTCGTGGTGGTGGCGCGCGTTCGCGGTCACGCGGGCGCCCGCGGCGAGCCCGAGCTGCACCGCGGCGACGCCGACACCGCCCGCGGCGCCGTTCACCAGCAGCCGCTCGCCGGCGCCCAGCTCGGCCTGGGTGAAGAGCGCGTCGTGCGCGGTCGCGAACACCTCGACGAAGCCGCCCGCGGCGGGCCAGTCCCAGCCGTCCGGCACCGGCAGCAGATGGCGCTCGTCGACCGTCACGAGCTCGGCGTGCCCGCCGCCCGGCAGCAGCGCCATCACCCGGCGGCCGTCCGCCGTCTCGCCGGCGCACTCGAGCCCCGGCACGTCCGTCACGCCCGGCGGCGGCGGGTAGCGGCCCGCAGCCTGCTGGAGGTCGGCCCCGTTCACGCCGGCGGCCCGGACGCGCACGAGCACCTCGCCGTCGCCGGGGACCGGGTCGGGGCGCTCCTCGACGACGAGCTTCCCCTCGCGGACGGCGGCGACGCGCATTTCGTCATGCTAGGGGCGATGAGGCTCGAAGGGATCCACCACGTGACGTGCATCACCGGCGACGCGGCCGGGAACGTGGAGTTCTACGCCGGCGAGCTCGGGCTGCGCCTCGTCAAGAAGACCGTCAACCAGGACGACCCGACCGTCTACCACCTCTTCTACGCCGACGAGCTGGGCTCGTCGGGCGCCGACATCACCTTCTTCGAGTACCCGGGAGTCGGCCGCGGCCGCGCAGGCGACGGGATGGTGCACACCGTGTGCTTCCGCGTCGGCTCCGGCGAGTCGCTCGACTGGTGGCAGGAGCGCGTCGGCGGGACGATCGAGGACGGCACGCTCGTCTGCGAGGACCCGGAGGGACTACGCCTGCAGCTGATCGTCGACGACTCCGGCGAGCCGCCGCTCACCGCCGAAGCGCCGGACATCCCCGCCGAGCACCGGCTCCGCGGGTTCGCCGGCGTGCGCGCGTACGCCTCGCAGCCGGACCGCAGCGCGCGGCTGCTCGCAGGGCTCGGCTTCGAGCCGGGCTGGGTCGCCCGCGGCGCGCACCGGAGCGGCTTCTACGTCTACGACGAGCCGCCGGCCGCGCGCGGGCTGCAGGCCGCGGGCACCGTCCACCACGTCGCGTTCGCGGCGAAGCCGGAGGAGCACGAGGCGTGGCGCGCACGGGTGGCCGAGGCGGGCGGCCAGCCGACGCCGGTGATCGACCGCTTCTACTTCCGGTCGATCTACTTCCGCGAGCCGTCCGGCGTCCTGTTCGAGATCGCGACGATCGGCCCCGGCTTCACCTCGGACGAGCCGCTCGAGACGCTCGGGCAGTCGCTCTCGCTGCCGCCGAGCTACGAGCAGTACCGCTCGCAGGTCGAGCAGATCCTCGCGCCGCTGCCGGACCCGCGCGCCGAGCGCGCCGCTCGGTGATCGCGCTCGAGCGGCCCGCGGCCGGCGACCCGGCCGGCGCCCTCGTGCTGTTCCACGGGCGCGGCGCCGACGAGCACGACCTCTTCCCCCTGCTCGACGCGCTCGACCCGGAGCGGCGCTACGACGGCTACACGCCGCGCGGGCCGCTGTCGCTGCCGCCGGGCGGCGCGCACTGGTACGTCGTCCCCCGCGTCGGCTACCCGGAACCCGGCACGTTCCGGGCCTCCTACGACGAGGCGTCGGAGTGGCTCGACGCCTTGCCGCACGAGCGGCTCGTGCTCGGCGGCTTCTCGCAGGGCTGCGTGATGGCGCTCTCGCTGGGGCTCGGGCCCGGACGGCGGCCCGCGGCGATCTGCGGCTTCTCGGGGTTCGTCCCGGTCGTGGACGGTTGGGAGATCGACCTCTCGCGTCCGCTGCCGTCGGTGTCGCTCGGGCACGGGACGCTCGACCCGGTGATTCCGGTCGAGTTCGGCCGCGCGGCGCGCGACCGGCTCACGGCGCTCGGGGCCGACCTGCTCTACCGCGAGTATGCGCTCCCCCACGTCATCTCGCCGAAGTTCCTCGACGAGGTGCGCGGCTGGCTGCGCGCGCATCCCCGAATCGGGTAACGGCTCCTACCCCTCCGCGAATCCTCGTACGCCGATTCGCAGGTCGCCGCCGATGCTGGGCGCATGCGGTGGGTACGTTCGGCCCTGGCTCCCGGTATCGCGGTTGCTGCGGCCGCGGCGTTCGGAATCTGCCTGAAGCTCCGCATCGGGGGCCCGGCCGCGACGTCGTACCTCGACGACGCCGCGACCGCGGCCGCGGCCCTTGCCGCCTTCGTCCTCTGCGTGCGCGCCGCACTCCGCACGCGCGGAACGACGCGGAGGTTCTGGGCGCTCTTCGCCGCAGCGCTCGGGTGGTGGACGGCCGGCGAGACCGCATGGGCGGTGTACGACCTCGGCTTCGGCCGCGTGCCGAAAGCCTCTTTCGCCGATGCCTTCTACCTCACGGCGGTGCCGTTCTGCGTCGCCGCGCTGCTCGTGCATCCCGCGCTGCGCGGACGGGCGCTCGGCTGCCTGCGCTCGCTGGCGGACGGCTGCATCGTGGCGCTTTCGGTCTTCCTCGTCGCCTGGCTGCTCGTGCTCGAGCCGATGCGCCACACGACCGACCTGACGAGCCTCGGCGGGCTCGTCTCGACCGCGTATCCCGTGACCGACACGGTGATCGTCGTGCTGATCGTGCTCGTCGTGCGCGGCACGACGACCCACGAGCGGCACGACATCTGGCTGCTGCTCGCGGGGCTCGTGCTGATGACCGCCTCCGACGCCGTCTACTGCTACCTGAACAGCGTCAAGCACTTCGCGACCGGCGGGGTGATCGACACCGGGTGGTTCGCCGCCTACCTCGCGATCGGGCTGGGCGCGCTGCGCGCACACGCCTACGAGCCGGCCGCCGCACGTGCCCGGTCGGAGCTCTCGCCGCTCGCGCTCGTCACGCCGCTCGCCACCGTGGTCGCGGGGCTCGGTCTCGTCGCGACGCGGCTCCGGCCCGGCCATCCCCTCGGCGGCGTCACCGAGGTGACGACGCTCGTGCTCGTCGGGCTCGTCCTCCTCCGCCAGTCGCTGCTCGTCCTCGACGCGGCCCGGGAGCGCGAAGGCCGGCTCGGAACGAGGCTCGTCGGAGCTCTCGGAGGGACCCGCCGGTGACCGACCGCTCGCTCGCGCTGGCG
>Ga0070741_10019511_pt1 | contig 10814 bp, 21 predicted proteins | sample Coa_R1_4_FD_66440 | JGI IMG/M metagenome (GOLD analysis project Ga0070741, IMG submission 66440) | Surface soil microbial communities from Centralia Pennsylvania, which are recovering from an underground coalmine fire - Coalmine... | ecosystem: Environmental > Terrestrial > Soil > Unclassified ...
CTGGCGCGGTGGTCTGGCGAACGGGCACGGCTGGGCCGTCACAGTTGGCCGCCCTCAAGTGGCCGGTGGTGCCGCCGGTTGACCCCTGCCAGAAGCTTCGCGCCGACCTCGCCGCAATCCTAGCCCGGAAGCCTTGGAAGGCGCCCACGAAAAAGCAACTCGCGGCCCTCATCGCATGACCGACGAAACGCAGTACCTATTCTGCGCCACTTGTCACAACGGCAATTGGATCGTCACCCGCGACCCGCGCAGCGGCGTGATCGTGGTGTCGTGCCGGGAGTGTGAAACCGAGCTGTTGCGGTCGACGCCGGAGGAGTAGCCAAATTTGATTTTGACGCCCTAAAATCAAATTCGTCTCCGCTGAATTGGAGAAACGCAAAGAGTCCCGGCCGTTCTGGCCGGGGCGCTTTCTTTGTGTCCGAGTAGGCGCCCCGCCAGGCAACAAGCGGGGCGGCCGGGCAAGCATCCCGCCTTCTTAGGTCTGCGGGTCGACCTCTCGGCGCTCCCAGAGCGCCTGGTGGGAGTGGAGGAGTCGAACCTCCTAGCAACGCTGGCCCAGTTAGCAACGGGAATCGAACCCGTCCAGCCGCCCCGTACCGCCTCTCCCCTGATCCGCGCCCGCCCCGCCAACGCCGTTCCGGGGTTCAAAAGGCGGGGCGGGCGCGAGACTAACTAGATTCTACATCGCCCGCCAGCACGGCCTGCATTGCCGCCAGGCATTCGGGACAGATTGGGCGATGGGTTCCACTCTCAGTCTAACAGGCGATGCCGCGTTGTAGCCCGGCCTCCAGGGCGCGGACGCGCTCAACCAATGCTAATACCTCGGCGGCGGTCCAGCCGTTTGCCATAATCTCATTGGCCATCATCCCTCCCCCGCCGGCAACCCCAGCACTTCCAACGCCATGGAGAGCGCCTGCTCGGTGTTGGCCCGATCAGCCCTCGATATCGCCTCGTGTGCCTCCAGGCAGTCCTGCGCCGCAATGACCAGCATCAGCAGCGCGGTCCTGTCAATCAGGACGTTCATGGTTCCGCCGGCGCGGCCGTGGGGGCGTCCACCTCTGCCGCGATCTCGGCAGCATGCTCGGCCTGGACGTGGATGCCGAGGGCGTCGAAGCGCCGATTACAGAACGGGCAGATACCGGCCTTCACCCGGTTCAGAATCCGTGTCTTCGCGCCTTTTTGCGCGGCCACGGAGCGCGAGAGCGCCTCGGTCCGCTCCCGGTAGTACCGCTCATTCCCCCGCGCTGAGGCGAGCTCCCGGCGCAACTTTTCTTCCTCCGTCTCGCCGACATACTTCTGCTGGTGACCGTTCGGGCAGCAGAACCAGCCGTGATCCCGTTTCCGTGCCTGAGAGAACTCGGCCGGTACGGCGAACACGATCGAGCAGCCCTGCTGGCAACAGGTTTCTGCCTCGAAGTCGATCGCGATGTCAAATGTGGTGGTGGGTTTCGGCATGGTCATCTCCTCCCGGCCCGGCAGTCCGCGCACGGCTCCCGGCCCAGGTCGACGCAGCGCACCGCGGCGCCTTCCAGGACCTCGGTAATGGCGCGGCCCTGGGCGCCTTCCTCGGTATGGCCGCGCTCCAGGCCGTCGCGGTAGAGGTCGATCGCCTCGGCCAGGAGGTCGGCCAGCGGGGTTCGGCACGATCGGGGTTCGTTCATTGCTCTCTCCAGGTCCAGTGTAGCGAGCGGAGATTCCAACTTGTGCCCTCCCCGGCACCGTTCGCCGCAGTGCCAGCACCAATCGGCCGGCGTTCTCGCCTCGCGGTCCATCGCGGCCACCTCGGCCGCGAAGATGTTGCGGACCGCAACGGGCGAGAGTTCCTCACTCACCCGAAGATCTCGTGGTATTTCGCAGCCAGTTCTCGACTGGCGATCGCGGGCGGCCAGACCTCGGCGGCCCGCGCCACTTGGAGAGCGGCCTGGCCCCCGTCCGCCAGGGGCCGCTCACGCTGCTGGAGCTCGGCCAGGAGGGCGCGATGGTGGCGGCAGGTGCCGCGATGCTGGAAGCCGCGGCAGTCACAGCCAGCACGGTTCACGAGGTGCCACTTCCCGGGCTCGCTCTGGCTCGGGATCGCGACACTGATTTGGCGGCCGGTGGCGCGGTCGATGGTGCGAATCCACTGCTCGGTCTGGTTGGTGGTGGTATTGTTGATGGTCATCGTTCGGGCTCCATCCGTTCGGTGATTGGCCTGGCTGGTCTTGTCCCCAGCCAGGCCGCTTGCGTTGGCCGTTAGTGCGGGTCCCGCTGGTCGAACAAGTTCTGCTCGATCTTGGCCGCCTCGGGGCTTTCCATCGCCCGGCCGAGCGCCATGTCCAGGGCATGGACCAGATCCAACTCGCCGCAATCAAGCGCCGCGAGCATCTCATGAGACAGTTGCGCAACGGTGGCCCGCTGTCGTTGCTTGGCTTCGATCCAGTTGATGGTTGTGTCGATCACTTCACCTGCTCCCCTTCGGCGGCCCCTGCCGCGTCGCTCTTGATGTCTATTTATAGCATGCTACCGTTACTCTTGTCTAGGGATTCCTGCGTAATCTGCTAGCATGCTTGCGTAACCTGTAACGCGAGCCGCTCCGTATCCGGATCTGGTACGCTAGCTGTATGAGTTCCAATCCTCCGCCGATCGATGCTGAGCAACGCCGGGCCTGGGCAAGCTGGGTGGCCGGCCACCGGCGCCAGGTCGAGGGCACCTGCAAGAAATGCGGCACGCCGTTCATTGCCACCTCGCGCCGGCGCTACTGCTCGCTGGCCTGCCGGGTCAGCTCGTACCGAGCTGCCCGGAAGCTGCCGGAATCCAGCTAGGAGATTACGCGAGCTTTGCTTGCAGGCTACGCAGAATCTCCCTAGACAGTGGTAACGGTAGCATGCTATAAATAGACATGGACAGCGACGGGCACCAGGGCCCGCGCGGATGGAGCAGGGACGATGGCAACGACGTACAGCGCGGTGAACGGCAACGCGATCACGATCACAACTGACGAGATCGAGCTGGCGAAGCGCGGCGGCGTGGTTGTCGCCACGGACGGCAAGGTCCACGAGCTGGTCGTGACGATCACGACCGCCGCGAGCGGCTGGGTGAACGTCAACGTGGCCGAGTCGGCGAGCTGGTCCAGGCCGCTCGACTTCGGCTTCCTGCCCGCGGGCGAGAAGTCCCGCTGGTCCTACAACAAGCGTCCCAACCAGATCATCGTCGAAGCGATGAAAAAGGTTCGGACGGCCCAGGCCCGGGCCCCGAAGCTGGATCGCCGTGAGCGCGAGCTCCGCCAGGCCGTCCAGCTTGGCGGCGATCGTGTCGGCGACCAGGGTTTCTGGCTCGCTGGCCAGTTTGTGGAGGTGGATTAGCATGGACCTCGCGACCACGGTCTGCCAGAAACTCGACCTGTCGACCGACGAACTCAACAGTCTCTACGTGACCAACCCGGTGAATGGCTTCACCGGGTCCGAGGTCGCCGGGCGGCTGGCAAATCGCTTCGGCCTCGCGATCGAGGAGCCGCTCGGCGTGCAACTCGCCGCGCTGGGCATCCTGACCGACGAGGAAGCCGCGTACCTGGACGCCGACGACTAGATCCCCCGCGCCGCGCGGACGCGGCCGGGCAGGAGGGGTGAGGATGAGTCGAGAATTTCAGGCGGCCGTGTCGGGCTACCACGACGCCAATGCTGACCGGTGGCGGAACCTTCCGAACAGCCAGCGCTACGTGGAGGTCCGCGTAGATGGCTCCGTCTTCTACGTCTATCTCCACGAGATTGATGCCGCTGGCGAGGACCTGCATATCCAAACGCAGATTGCCAGCGTCCCCGAGCGCTGGCTCGACTGCTGGCCAACGAACGACGGCACCATTCGTCGCTACCTGCATCAGCAGCTTGACCTTGGCGGCACGCGAATCACCACGTTGGAGGCCTGACTAATGCCCGCCGACCTCCGTCGCGCCGCCGAGCACCTGGCCGCCAGCCCGAACGGCCGGGAGTTCCTGGCCAGGATCGTCTGGCCGGTCGCGGTCCGGGAGTGTCCGGCCGATCCGTGGGGGTGGGTAGCGGATCGGGCCGACTGCGACAGGAGGATTACCATCAACGCTGAATTAGCCCGGAACGCGGCTATTGCTGATGCCGCCCGCCTCTTGCTCTGTCGCGCCCCACGCGGCGCCGACGATCCGCGCCACTCGCACAACTACGGACTCTGGACCGCCGACATCGCCGCCATCGAGGCCGCGACCGGGGCGCGGAACCTGGCGCGGCTGCTGCGGGCGGGCGGGGCGGCTCAGTCGTGATGCTCACCCACCTGACCTCGACCACCGGCCACGTCGCCAGGACCCCGCGCGCCGACGTGGCCGACGAGGTGATCGCCCTCCTCGCCCCGATCGTCGCGGCCGGTGGCGGCCAGGTCCCGCATACGCCGGAATGGCACCTGGATCTCTGGCCCGAGGCCGGCTGGGCCGCGTTTCAACTCGCCAGGGGTCCGGCCTCTTCGGAGGCCGGCAAGCGGCCGTACTTCATGGCGGTCGCCTGCTGGCAGGAGGATGTCACGCCCGAGGCCTGGGCGCAGGCGCACAAACTCGCTCAACTGGCGCCGCCGGATCAACTCCCGGCCGACCCGCCGCCGCTGCCCTGGCTCAGCGTGACCCTGCTGCCGGCCGTGCTGCTGCTGCCCCGGGAGCGGATCGGCATGCTCGGGGATCTCGAACGCTGTGTGGCCTGGACGCTGGTGGAGCAGACCGCGACATGATCACCCCGTCCGACCTCCTGGCCACGGGCCTGGTCCTCCCCGCCGTGGCCGAGCCGGCGCACGACTTGCCCGCCGGCGCCACCTGCGCCATCACTGGCGCGCCCATCTCGCGCGGCTACCTCGTCGCCGACATGGTGACAGTCGCCACGACCGAGTTCCTGGACGGCTTCCGCGGCGGCGTCCACGGCCACGTCTCGGAGTCAGCGGCGCGGTGCTTTCGCTCGGCCAATCCGCGCGCCGGGAATCCCTGCGCCCGGTCACACCTGGCCTTCGAGGACGGCACTTACTACGCGCCGCTCATCGCCCTGGAGGCGGCGACGGCGCAAAGTCGGCCCTGCTGGTCGGACCTGGTCCGCGCGGTCTGGCCGGCCCGGCAGGGCCAGCAGGTGCTCTGCCTGCTGACCACCGACACGAAAAAGCGGCTCTGGCACAAGGCGAGGGTAGGAGCCCTCGGGCCGCGCACCCCGGTCTACCTGTACGACAATCCGACCAACGAGCAGCAGACCGCGCCGCTGGACTGGGCCAAGCTCCTGGACTGTCTGGACCTGGTGGAGCGGGCCTACGATCTCGGCTTTGCCAAGCCGGCCATCCGGGAGAGTCTGCTGAGCAGTAGACTGGCAGTTGAGTTGGGACTCAAGTCCACCGTCCGCCTGGACCGCGAACTCTCGGTCTGGCGCCCAACCTACGAGTTTCGCTTCGCCGTGCTGATCGCCCAACGGCGCCAGGTGGCGCCACCGAAGGAAAGGACCCCTCGTGCTCGACCTCCTCGCCCCGCCGCCGTCCCCGCCCAGGGCTCCCTCTTTTGAGCCGATCGCGGTCGCGCCCCACGCGGCGCGCTACGACCTGCTGCTGACCACACTCTCGCCGGTCAGCCACCACGACCCGGCGATCCAGGACGACAGCAACCGGACGCTGTTCAACCGGCAGCGCCAGATTCTGCCCGGCGGCGCGGCGTCCTCCCTCCCCGATCAGGCCGCCATCGATCGCCTCTGCCAGGCCGAGCCGCTGCCGGCCGACGTGGCGGACCTGTTCGAGGAACTCTCGTTCGCCGAGTACGTCGCGGCCGCCCTGGTGCGCCGTTTCCTTGATCTCTACAACAGTGGCGAGGGGTCCGGCCTCTTCTCTGGCCTGGAGCGCTACGCCCGGCTGGAGACGCGGGTCCGGGGCGGCGCGGTGATCGCGCCGAACCTGCGGACCTGGTGGGACCGGCTGACCGACAGCCTCCAGGTGCCGATCGGCGGCGGGGACGCGGACCGGGGTGTGCTGGCCCTGCTGGCGGTCCCCGGCGGCCTCGGCCAGCTGGTGCTCCGCGTCCTGGAGCGCGACTACCGCTCGGTCTGCATGCTGGCCCGGGCCTGGCACCAGGCAAAAAAGATCCAGTCAGACCTCTACGCCGAGCGAGCCGGGGTCGAGGCGGGCGCGGCTGGCCTGGTCGTGCTGGCGTTCTCGGCCTCGGCCCTGGTCCCGGCTCGGCCGAGGCGCGCGTGCTCGACGTCCCCAGCGTGACCGGGAATTCCCTGCGCCACCAGCTCGTCCGCGAACCCGGCTGGTGGCACCTCGCGGCGGCCCTCGGCCTGGAGCCGGGCACGCTGGGGGCCGGCCCGCTGGCGCCGGGGGTCGAGGCCATCTTCGCCAACGGGGGGAACATCCGGGCCGGGGCGAAACAGCCATCCAACACGTTCGGCCTGGCCTGGCGGATCCGGGAGCACTACCCGCTGCTGGACCTGATCGGCGGGGTGACCGATTCCTTCGACCTCGGCGAGAGCCGGCTCCGGGTGGCCGGGTACCTGGTCTGCCGGGAGAACGCGGCGGCGCTGGAAGGAACGCTGGCGGAGTCTCTCCCCAACGCCGGCCTCTCGGCCTTCGACCTGCTCGACGACGTGACCCTGACCCGACAGGCCGGCCGGACCGGCGTCGGGCAGATGATCTACTCGTTCGAGACGCTCGCGACCGGCTGCCAGGTCCTGGCTCGCCTGACCTTGGCGCCCTTCACGCCGGCGCTCACGCGCGGCGCCCTGGTCGCGGCCGTCGAGACCTACCTGGCCGACGACGCCACCGCCGGCGGCCAGGCCGCCCGAGGCTTCGGGCACCTGCGCGGCGACTGGCTGAGCCGGCCGGACGGGGACGGCGACTGCCGAGCGGAGTACGAGGCCGACCTGGCCGAGCGGCGAGAGCAGCTTCGGGCCTGGCTGGTGGACGGGACGCTCGGCTGTGGCAGTCAGATTCTCTCATGACGCCACTGGACCGGGCCGCCTACCTGGCGCATGCGCGGACCGGGGCGTTCAGCCGCCGAGTTGAGCGCTCGCGGCAGGTCGTCCGCGACTGGCTGGCCACCACGTCCCGCCGGTACGTGGCGTTCAGCGGCGGGAAGGATTCGACCGCGATGCTCGGATTGGTCCGCGAGGTGGATCCCACCTCGCTCGCAGTCTTCGGCAACGACGAGTTTGTGCTGCCGGAAACGCTGGCGCTGCTGGACGCGACGCCGAATCTGCACCGGATCGCGGCCCGGATCGAGCACGCGCCGTGGTTCACGGCCTGGGATCAAGGCGCCGAGGGATTGCCGGCCGGTACCGAGTGGGTTGAACCGGACGGCCAGGGGCCGGGGCCGTGGGCGCGGCTGCACGGCTACGACGGCGCGGCGGTTGGGATCCGTGCCGGGGAGAACAACTACCGGCGGTTGCACATCCGCGCGCGCGGCGAGCTCTTCTACGCGCGGCGCCGGCAGGTCTGGCAGTGCTATCCGCTGGCCTGGTGGACGACCCAGGATGTCTGGGCCTACATCCTATCGCGGAAGCTCGACTATAACCGCGCCTACGACCGGCTTGCCGAGATCGGTGTGGAGCCCGACCGGCAACGAATCGGCCCGTTTGCTCAGGCCAAGGCGCTCGCCTTCGGCCAATTGGCCCTGCTCAAAGCCGGCTGGCCGGCTGACTTCGAGCGGTTCGCGCTGGCGCATCCCGAGGCCCGGAGGGAATTGTGAGCATCGCCGGCAGTCTCTTCGTCACGCCGCACGCGGTCCGACAGTACCAGGGCCGGGTCGAACCGCTGGCTTACAATATGGCCCTCGCGACCATCATCAAGGCGCTGGCAGAACCTGAGCGGATCTCCGGGCAGGGCAGCGTCCGGACCTACCACACGCCGGGCTGGCGGGCGCTCGTGAAACTGCCGAAGCGCCAGGGCACGCTCTGCCCGGTGGTACTGACCGTGCTGCGCGGGAGCGAGGAGGCACCATGATCCGCGTCGATTGTCCCGCCCTGGCCGGTCACCAGGAGCGCTACCACGACCTGGCCGGCGTCCCCCTCCGCGTGATCGCTGAGTTGGTGCCCGGCACCCGCGTAGTGAACTACGATCCGATCAACCTGGACAATCTCCTGGCACGGGCGGTCGTCGACGAGGCGACCGGCGGACGGGGCCTGGAGACGCTCGACGACGGCTGGTACTGGCTGCCGGTTCCGCTCCGCCAGCTCTGGGAGTCCGCCGACGGCCTGCCCCTCTACGCCGCGACCGTGTTCCGCCCGGACGGCGGCCAGACCGAGGACCGCGACTACTGGCACAAGCGGGCCCAACCCGGCGGCTGGACCCGGGGGGCGCTGAACCCGCGCAACGGTCGCTGGATGGAGCGGCGGGTGCCAATGCCGACGCTGGTGGCCGAGCGCCTGGTGGCCGAGGCGATCGGGGACCCGGACGAGGTAGCGCGGCTCCTGGCGCCGCTCTCGCACATCAGCAAGCGGCGCGGCTCCGGCTTTGGCGCGGTGGCGCGCTGGCGGGTCGAGCCGGCGGACTTCGATCTAGTGCGGAACGGACTGCTCACCCGCCCACTCCCGGTCGAGGCCTGGGAATTACTCGGCAGTCTGCCGACCGCGGCGCCGGCCCCGATCGGCTGGACCATGCCGCAATGGCGGCCGGCGCTCTTCCGGCCCGGTTGGTGGAGTGAGACGCCGGCGGCCTGATGCACGACGACACCGCTCACAAACTCGCCCAAACCTCCATCCTGACCCTCGCTCAGGCTCGGCTCCTGGTCGCCTGGTGCGAGGCGCTGGGGGTCGACCCGTTCACGGTCCGCGATCAGGCGGCGCAGATCGGCGTCAGTCCGATGGAGTGGGCCGGGCGGCTGAGCTATGGTCAGCGGATGCGGTGACCGCCGCACCGGGACCACGCCTCATGGACTATCCCGGGTGCGGCGGGGAGGCGAGCGGCAGGTCCGGACCCTGGACTTTCACCCGGAACACCGGCGCAAAGCCGGTTGCTTTGATCGTTAAGCTAGCCCGCTCCCGCTGCTCTGGCGCGCCTGGGAGGATGGTAGCACCTCCGCCCGCGCCGCCAGGTACTCCGGATCGTCCAGCATGTGCGCCTCCAGATCCTCGACCCGGCCGCGATCGTAGATCTCCAGGCTGTCGTCCGGATTCAACCACCAACTGAACCACTCATCGCGCTCATTCACCGCGCAACCGGACTCACCCTGATCGCCCTCCGTCGTGCAGAGGAAGAGGGCGATCCGCTCGCTGTGCGTGTCGGCCTTCAGGCGGTCGGTGATGGTGGACATGGGGAGAGAGTAGCACGGCCCGAGGGAAGTGCGGAGGGAAGTAGCACCCGCCAGAAACGGCCTGAAACCGTCACTGCCCGCCCGGCCGCGTTCGTCAGAAGGCAGGAAAAGGGCTTTCTCGCCATCGAGAAAGCCCCTGGTGCCGAAAGGGGGATTCGCGCCCTTTTCTCGTGGATTCGGCCTATTCTGGCCTTTCGAGGGAAGTGGCGAGGGAAGTAGGCGGTCAGGAAGCCTCCTCCGGCCCCTCCAGCAGCGTCCCCAGCCGGGCCACGGCGGCCCGCTGCGCCCCGGTCAGCCGGCCGGCGTAGACCGCGTCCGTCGTGGCCAAGTCGGCATGGCCGAGCAGCCGGGAGACGGTCGCCAGGTCGGCACTTTCGGAGTCCAGCAGCAGCCCGGCCAGGGAGTGCCGGAGATCATGCAGTCGGCGCGGTTCAACGCCGATGGAGACCAGCGCGGCCTTGAAGAGGTCCAGGACGTGGTCCGGTCGGAGCGGGGTGCCGCGCACGGATGGGAAGACGAGGTCGTAGTCCTGCCAGCGCTTCGTAGCGGCCTGGAGGACTACTACGGCATCCCGCTGGCGCCGGAGCGCATCCACCGCGAACGGCGGCAGCGGAAGAGCCCGGACCGAGCGCCGGGACTTCGTACTCTCGATCTCCCGGACCCAGCGCCGGCCGCCGTCCTCGGTTGGCTCACTGTAGCGGCTCAGTGCATGCCTGACGAGCGCGACGGCCCCGTCCGGGTCCACGTCGGCCCAGGACAGGCCGAGCGCCTCTCCGATCCGCAGACCCGTCCCCAGGAGAAAGGCCCAGAGCGGCCCGTGCCGGTGCTCGCGGAGCATCGTCAGGACCTTGGTGGCGTCCCGCAGGGTGAGTGGTGCCGGCTCGAACTCTTCTGGCTTCGGCGGCTGGACGTGGTCGGCTGGGTTCCGTTCAATGAGCTGTTCCCGGACTGCCAGGGCTAAGGCGGCGTGGAGGATCAGGTGGACGCCGTTGACCGTCGTCCGTCTCAGTCCCGCCTTCTGCCGATCGGCGTAAAGCCGGCGAAGGTCGCTGCCGGAGAGGTCGACGAGCTTCACATTGCCCAGGCCGGGGCGGACATGGAGGCGCAAGCTGGCTTCGTATTTATCGTATGTTCTCGGCTTCCGGTTCGGCTTGACGATGTCCGCCAACCAGGAGTCCAGATACGCCCCGAGCGTCTGATCCGTCCGGACCGCCGGCGGCCGGTCGCGGGCCGCCAACATCTCGCGGAGGAGGGCACGTGCTGCGCTGGCCGTCTCGGCACTCCGACGCTGGCGCTTGCCGCCGGGGAGGGGGATGTCGGCGACCCAGCGTTTGCCGGAGGCGTAGACACTGCCCTCTCCGTTAGCGCGGGCGCGGGGTTTGGGCACGAGAGAAGCGCTAGAGCGGCGCAGCCGGCGCGGTCGGCACCGGCAGGTGGATGTTGATCTCCAGATCACGAGCAGCGCTGATCGCTTCACAGGCACGGTAAACCACGTCACCACAGCGGGGACTGTCTGCCGTGCCCGCGTCAATCACCAGAAGCGTGCATGGAC
>Ga0070741_10019512_pt1 | contig 10813 bp, 5 predicted proteins | sample Coa_R1_4_FD_66440 | JGI IMG/M metagenome (GOLD analysis project Ga0070741, IMG submission 66440) | Surface soil microbial communities from Centralia Pennsylvania, which are recovering from an underground coalmine fire - Coalmine... | ecosystem: Environmental > Terrestrial > Soil > Unclassified ...
GAACCCCCTGGGAGCCAGATCCGTTACGCCCCAACACCTTTACGGTCGGCAGCGTCCAACAGAAGTCACATCGCCCACGCAAGACCCATGGAAATCAGCCAACGGTGGATCGAGGTTAAGGCAGAAGTTACTTCGCCACCCTGATCGCTCGCTCGGTTCCGTTCGCGTACGGCGATCAGCCAGACGGTGGGGGTGGTGGACCGAGCGGTCGCTCCTCGGAGCGGATCCGGTGTTGCCTTCCCGCAGCCGCGCCCCGAAGTCTGGGCGGGCAAGGGTCGCTGCGGGCCTCCACGGTGTTCCGTGTCCTCGCTCGATCAGAGTCGTCCCTTGCCCTTCCCGTCCTCCCGGTGCGTGATCCCGGGCCGTCAAACCGAACCTCCCTCCCGGAGGAGAACCGCCAAGATGGTCAACCCGCTGTCCGTCGTAGGCCGCCTGACCGCTGACCCGGAAACCCGAGCCGGCCAGAAGCACGAATCCGCCCGCTTCCGCCTCGCCGTCGACCGGGGCGGCGCCGACGGCGCCGACTTCATCCCCGTCGTCGTCTTCGACCGCCTCGCCCACGTCGTCGCCGAACCCACCAAGGGCCCGCCTCGTCTCCGTCGCTGGTCGGCTCCGCTCCTCGGAGTGGACGACTCCCGACGGCGAGAAACGCTCCCGACTCGAGGTCATCGGCGACAGCGTCGACTTCCGCGACCGCAAAAAGACCGAGTTCCCCGAGGCGGCCGCTCGTGACCGCTCGCGGCTTGGGGCCGGTCGGCACACGGGCTGGCCACTGCGGAGAGGGGAAACGCCATGGCCACCACCTCGCCTTCGGTCCGGCCGCCCTCGACTACGCCGCCCGCGGCTGGGCCGTCTTCCCCCTCCATGGCATCCTCAGCGGCCGCTGCTCCTGCTCGCGGGCGTGCCCCCACCCGGCCAAACACCCAGTCACCCGTCACGGCCTCCGCGACGCCAGAGACGAGTTGCTGGCCGCCGCCGCCGCTGCCGGGCTCGCCGAACGTGAAGCCCGGGCCACGAAGCCCGGTCAGCTGATGCCGGTAGCTGTGCCCTAACACTCCTGGTTTTTTCGGATCTCGTAGCCGGGCAGCTTCATTTTCTTTTCATCCTTGATGCCATGGTGGAGATAGAGCGGAGCTCAAGGGAAACGCATTTTCTGGTATGCGCTGGCCAACACGCCCGCCGTCCGTCCACCGGCTGCGAGCCCGCTTACTGGCGGTTCTGCCTTTCTCGACAAGGGGACGCGGTCGTCCGAGGAACTCGGGCCGGCGAACGTTGGCCCTCGCCGATGCCGGGAGAAGTCGCTGTGGGGCAGTGAATACGCTCGTTGGAGTAGGCCAACTATTCATCAAATGCTCAAGTCGCTGGTCCGCGGCAACGTGGCGAGCGAGAAGGGCTCAAGACCGCGGGATAGGGGGCCGACACTCCCGGTCGACCCGCTTTCAGACGAAGGGCCGTTCTCGCTATGCGCTTCCCCGTCGATTCCGCCGTCGTTTCGCGCCGCCGTGGCCTGCGCCGCGTGGCGCTGGGTGTCACGTTGGCGGTAGTCGCCGCCTTGCCGGTGGTGGCGGCTTCCCCTGTCCCAGCGGAGGCGACCGCGCCGTCGGCATCACCGACGGCGACGAAGGATCTCCCGGCGTTGTCGTCGCCGCCGCCGACGCGACCCGCGCCCGAGGTCCCGACGGGGGATTTCTCGAACCCGCCTGGGCCGAAGGGCCCGACGCCGGCCCCGGCCGGGATGGACCGGCAGGGGGTCAAGCCGGGGGCGAGCCTGGTCGGGCGGGACGCCCAGAGCGAGATCTGGGACAACCACGACGGCACCTCTACGGCGATTGTCCATCCGCAGCCGGCGTCGTGGCGCGACCCCTCAGGCCAATGGAAGCCGGTGGACAGCCACCTCGTCGCCAACGGTGCCCGCTTCAAGAACGCCTCCGGGCCGGTGGCCCTCGACCTGGCCGGCGCCACCGGGGCGGGTGACCTTGTCGCCGCCGCCAGAGATGGCTGGTCGTTGGGCTTCTCCGTCTCGGGGACGGCGGCGGGACGCAGCGGGGAGGTCGACGGCTCCACTATCCGGTACCGTCAGGTCGTGCCCGGGATGGACCTTCAGGAGCAGGTCGAGGGGCAGAACCTCAAAGAGACCCTCGTCCTGACCGCGCTTCCCCCGGCGGGCAGCTCGGGACGGTTCCGGTTCCCGCTGACGCTGCACGGCCTGACCCCCAGAGCGAAGGCCGACGGCTCGATCGGGTTCTTCGACGCCTCGGGGAGCGAAGTCGCCACCATCCCCGTAGGGGTGGCCTTCGACTCGAGCGGCGACCCGACCCGGGGCACCGGGTCGTCGACGCCCGTGCATGTCGCCCTGGTGAAGGTGGGGGCCGGCTGGGCGGTCGATGTGTCGGTCGATGCGCACTGGCTGACCAGCCGGGCTCGGGTGGCCCCGGTCTTTATTGACCCGAACCTGGTCTTTAACGCCGGGCGGGACGGCGCCTCGACGCATTCCGACGCCTTCGTGGACCAGGCCAACCCGACGACGAACTACAACGGCTCGGCCCAGCTCGACGCCGGCGCCTACGTCGACAAGATCGGCTACGCCAGCTACCCCACCGGCCAATACAACGGGTTCTTGCAGTACGACGTGTCCGCCCTCGCCGGTCACAGCGTCGTCTCGGCCACCTGGAACGGCGACTTCCTCTCCGCCGCCGCCTACCCGAGCACCTTCGCGCTGACCCAGGCCGCCAGCTCGTGGAGCGACTCAACGGTGACCTGGAACACCCAGCCCGGCGTGACCGGCAGCCCGGTGACCGGCTCCGTCACCGCCGCCAACCAGTGGGTGAGTGCCGATGTGACCAGCTGGGTGCAGTCGTGGGTGGCCACCCCGTCGTCGAACGACGGGATGCGCATCGACAGCAACGGCACCAACGCCTACCTCCGCCTGGCCGCCATGGAACAGGCCGGCCAGGACTCCTACATCGCCGTCACGTTCGCCAACACCGCACCGGGGGTGCCGACGCTGGCCGATCTCAGCCCAGCCAGCGGGTCGGCGACCATGTCGCTCACCCCCACCCTGTCGTCGGCGGCGAAGACCGACCCCGAGGGCGACGCGGTGAAGTACTGGTTCCGGCTCGCCACCGGCAACGACGGCGAATCCGGTCAGCAGGTCAACTCGGGGTGGCTGTCGAGCCCATCGTTCCAGGTCCCCGTCGGGGTCCTCCAAGACGGGACGACCTATTCGTGGAAGGTCTTCACCTGGGACGGGTGGGGATCGTCGGTTCCGGCCAGCGGATCGCCCGCCGCCACCCTGAAGGTGAACCTGCGCCTCGGCGAGCAGGCCACGAGCCCGATGGACTCCGTCGGGCCGGTCAAGGTCAACCTGGCCAACGGCAACGTCGTCGTCCACGCCGACTCCCCGACCTTCCAGAGCCTCGGCGGCCCGATCGGCCTCAGCTACGTCTATAACTCGCAGGCGCCGTCGCCCTATGGCCTGTCCGGGGCCTACTACCCCTGCAGCGGGGCCAGCCCGACCTTCCCGCCCACCAACGGCACCCAGCCCGTCCTCAACCGCCAGGACACCTCCCTGACCTTCAACTGGGGCAGCAGTTCACCGGCGCCGACCCTGACCAGCCTGGGGACGAGCAACTACTGCGTCCGGTGGAGCGGCTTCATCACCGTCCCTTACAGCGCCACGAACTGGTACTTCGGCGCTTCCCACGCCGACGGGGCCCGCATCTACCTGAACAACGACTTCACGACCCCGTACATGAGCGCCTGGGCCGACGGGTCGAGCACCGACTACGGCGCCGCCTTGAGCCTGACCGGCAACCAGCCGGTGCCGATCACCGTCGACTTCTACGACCACACCGCCTCGTCGAACTTCTCCCTGCTGGTGGCCGGGCCGAACAACTTCCCCGTCCCGTCCAGCTGGCTGTCGCCGCCGTCGGCGCTGGCGGCCCTGCCGACGGGCTGGTCGTTGTCGACCGGCTCACACCAGAACCTGCTCTACAACTCGGCTCGCGTGTCGAGCAACTCGTTCGTCCTTCTCGATGCCAGCGGCGTCACCCACGAGTACCGCAACACCGGCGGCGCCACCTGGCAGCCGACCACCGGCCAGCACGCGGTGGTGACGCAGAACGCTGACGGGTCCTTCACCGTCTTCGGCGAGGACGGCATAACGTACGTCTTCACCAGCTCGGGCAAGCTGACGTCGGCCAGCACCAGCGACGACGACATCAACCGGTCGGCCCCGGTCTATGGCTTCGACGGGACCACCGCCAACCTGACCTCGATCACCGACCCGGTCAGCAACCGGGCCATCACGCTGAAGTACGCCGTCGACCCGTACCAGATCCCGGCGCCGCCCAATCCCTGCGCCACGCCGCCGTCGGGGTTCGATGACGTGCCTCCGCCCGGGGAGCTCTGCCAGGTCACCTATCCCGACGGCTCTCAGACCAACCTCTTTTACGTGTCCGGTCAGCTGGCCCGGATCGTCGACCCCGGCGGGGCCACCACCGACTTCGCCTACGACGGCAGCGGCCGGCTCACCAAGGTGCGCGACCCGCTCGGCTATGACAAGGTCCAGACGAACCCGGGCTCGCTCGATAACGACACCACCCGCACGGTCATCGCCTACGACGCCACCAGCGGCAAAGCCACCTCGGTCACTGAGCCGGTGCCCAACGCCGGTGACACCCCGGCGCTGCCCACCCCGGCGCATAGCTACACCTACCCGTCGGCCGGCGACAGCCGGGTCAACGTCGCCGGGCTCAGCCCGACGAGCGGCTACGTCCGCAAGGTCACCTACGACCCGACCACCGGCCAGGTCCAGACCGACACCGACGCCACCAACCACACCACCACGACGACCTGGGACGCCGCCGACCAGCCGACCACCACCATCGACCCAGCCGGACTCGAAACAACGGTCGTCTACGACGCCGACGAGCACCCCACCGACACCTACGGGCCGGCGCCGTCGTCCTGCTTCACCGGCCAGGCGCCTAACGGCAGCTGCACCACCCCGGCCGTTCCCCACGCCACCACCGCCTACGACGAAGGCATCCAGGGGCTGGCCGCCACCTACTGGGGCAACATCAACCAGGCCGGCGCCCCGACGCTCCACGCCACCGGCGTCGGTGACTCCACCGGCGCGCTCAACGTCGACTGGGTCTCCGGGTCTCCGACCGGGCTGGGCGTCACCGACAACTGGTCGGGCCGCTTCACCGGGGAGATCGCCTTCCCCCAGACCGGGACCTACACCTTCCAGTTCGACAGCGACGACGGCGTGCGCCTCTCCGTCGACGACACCCAGTTGATCAACGACTGGTACGACCACCGCGGCTTCTCGGACACCGCCACGTTCACCAACACCGTGGCCGGCTCGCGGCACCGTATCGCCATCGACTACTACGACCACACCCAAGGCGCCAAGATCAAGCTGTACTGGACACCGCCCGGCGGAAGCCAGGTCCTCGTCCCCGGCGCCGATCTCTTCCCCGTCTACGGGCTTGCCACCTCCAGCGTCGACGCCGACAGCAAGAAGACGGCCACTGAGTACAGCAACACCAGCATGGGGCCCGAATACCGGCTGGCTACGGCCACGGTTCAAGACCCCGCCGGGCTGAACCTGCGGACCACCATGACCTACGAGACGCCTGGGGCCAGCGGCTCGTACCTCCGCCTGCTCACTAAGACTCTGCCCAAGAGCTCCTCGAACAAGACGACCTTCTCGTACTACACCCCCAGCCAGGCCGCCCCCACCAACAACTGCGGGATTGCCAGCACTGTGATCCAGGCCGGCCTTCCTCAGCAGATGGCCGACGCCGACAACGTCACGAGGCAGAACCTTTACGACGGGCTCGGCCGGCTCGTCGGCACCAAGTCCAGCGGCGACGCCAACTGGGCCTGCACCACCTACGACGCCCGGGGCCGGATCACCTCGGTGGCCGACCGGAACCTCGTGGCCATAACGATGGACTACAGCACCGTCGGCCAGGTCACCACCAGCTACACCGACTCCTCCGGAACCGCCCGCACCACGGTGGCCAAGGTCGACCTCCTGGGTCGGCCGGTCTCATACACGGACGAGCTCGGCACCACCACCCGCACCGTCTACGACCAGGCCGGCCGCCCGACCGCCACCTACCGGACGTTCACCGGCGGCAGCGAAGCCCAGCTGACCTCCACGGTCTACGACGACGCCTCTCGTCCCACCAGCGAGACCGAGTACGCCTCCGGCACCGGCCGGACCACCACCTTCGGGTACGACAGCGCTGGTCGGCCTCGGACCACGACCCGACCCAACGGCGTGGTGACCACCACCTCTTATGACCCGAATCTCGGGGCCGTGAGCGGCCTGTCCAACAAGCAGGGCGGCACCACCGAAATCTCGCCCTGGACCTATACCCTCAGCCCGGCCGAGCGGGTTGCCTCCGAGGCCACCACCGGGCGGACCCGGGCCTTCACCTACGACGGCGCCGGACGGCTCACCGTCACCAACGAGAACAGCGGGGCGACGATCCGCAACTACGCCTTCGACGCTGACACCAACCGCTGCGCCAACGCCACCAGCTGCGGGACCCCCACCTACACCTACGATGCCGCCGACCGCGTCACCGCCTCGGCCTACGGGTACGACGCCCACGGCAACGTGATCTCCACCACCGGGACGAGCGGGAACCCCTCCGAGACGTTCAATTACGACGCCAACGACCACGCCACCGTGACCAACGACGGCACGACGACCACCGTCGAGGCCCTCGCTCCCGGTGGGCGGGTCCTGCGCCGGGCCGTCATCACCAACTCGACCGGCGTCGTCACCCAAGACACCAGCTACGGCTACGACGGGACCGGCGACAGCCCCGCCTACACCGAACCCACCCCGTCAACCCTCGGGTGGCCCGTCGTCTTCAACGACATGTGGACCGGCGCCAACAGCGCCGGCTGGGACAGCGCCAAGTGGGCCACCACCACCAATGACTCGACCAAGACGGTCGACATCCAGTCCAACCAGGGTCGGCTCTATGTCAACGGCGCCTCGGCACGGGCCACCGCCCAGATGACCCCGGTCGCCGACAGCGAAGCGACGTTCACCTACCGGTTCAACGAGAACACCGCCGGCAGCTTCCTGCGTATCTACCTGCGGGCCTCCGGTGCCACCGGCGCCAACCAGATGCCCAACGCCTACCGCCTCGAGATCGGCTCCAACTCCACCAGCATCACCCTGCAGAAGTTCGTCAACAGCGTCGTCACCCAGATCGGCTCCTTCAACTACACCTCCGGAACCGCCGCCCAACGAGTCCGGTTCCGGGTCCAGGGCAGCACCATCGAAGCCAAGGTCTGGCCGGTCGGCACCTCTGAACCCGCCAGCTGGTCCGTCGTCGCCACGAACACTGCCATCACCGGCGCCGGCGCGATCCAGATCGCCCACAGCCACACCAGCGGCGCCCACACCGTCTACCTCGACGACCTGGCCGTCACCACCCCGCCCCCCACCGCCAGCCCGGTCGTCACGACCTACATCGGCTGCTCCTGCTCCGGCCTGCTCGTCACCGACACCGGCGGTACCGCCACCTACCCCGTCGTCGATGGACACGGCGACGTCGTCGGAACAACCGACTCCGGCGGGACCTACACCGCCGGCCCCGTGACTGACGAGTTCGGTCGCGGCACCGCCCCGACCAGCGGCCTCGGCTGGCTGGGATCCAAGGAGCGGTTCGTCGAACAGCCATCCACTGGCATTATCCGCATGGGAGTTCGGCTCTACGACCCCAACCTTGGACGATTCCTCTCCGTGGACCCCGTGCTCGGTGGATCAGCCAACGAATACGACTACGTCGGTGGCGATCCCATTAATAAGTTCGACCTTTCCGGCCTTTGGTGGTGGAATACCATCGCGAACTTTAATCCTTGGTCAGCGGCCGCTCACGTCGCATATGTCGCTGTGCGGATCCTCGTGTGTGCAGCTAGCATCAGTGGTTGGTATGCAATCTGGAGATGGGTGCGCGATCCTTGGGGCGCCTATGAGCTAATGCCGTTCTGGACGCCTATCGTCATTACGTCGTGTACCTGGCGGTGGGTATTCTAGTGAGATTCCTGGCCAATTTCCTTCTATATAGTGCTGGTACTCTGGCTCTCTGGGCCGCCTTTTCTGCCCATTCCAACGGCGCTACGATCAAGGATCGAATCCGATCGCGCCCCGGTTCCTTCCTCAGTGAGCTCAGATATGGTCTGACTCTGCTGGTGCTTGCCACAGCCTTGGTGCTGCATTTAGCGTTGGTTTATTCGTCCGTATCTATGGTGTGTGTTCTTGTAATTTATCGCGATATTCGAAGCCGATCACAGAAATAGACCTGATATTCCCGATGTGGCCACAGCCGCCAACTAACCGGCCGGTGGCGGGCGCGTAAGGGGATCCCCCACCGCACACCCCACTCCCCCGCCATCACCGGCCGATGACCAGCAGGAACGGCGTCTCGTAAGCCCCGCCCGCACATCCGCCCAGTCAAGGGGCCTCGACCGTACGATCCGCCCCGACCTACGGCTCCCCACCATGAACCGCCCCGGCTCCCACCGAGCTCCATTCTGTGCGGAGAGGACGGAGCCCATGGCACGACCGAGGTTGTACCCGGACGAACTGCGGCAGCGGGCGGTCCGGTTGGTCTTCGAATGGCGTGAGACCCATGGGCTGACCGACGGCGGCTACACGGCGATCTGTACCCAGTTAGGGCTGCATCGGAAGACGCTGCGCCGCTGGGTGATCGAGACGGAGGCGGGCAGCCGGCCGGGCGTGGCCCGAGCCGACCGGGACCGTGTCGCCGAGTTGGAGCGGGAGAACCGGGAGCTGCGGCGGGCCAACGAGACACTCAAGACGGCCGCGGCTTTCTTCGGGGCGGAGGCTCGACCGCCAACGGAAAAAGTAATCGCCTACATCGACCGCCACAGGGACCGCTTCGGAGTCGAGCCGATCTGGAAGGTGCTGCGGGTCGCCCCGTCGACGGATTGAGCCCAGTCAATACCTCTCGATCGTCTACACCGAACGCCTCGCCGAAGCGCGGCCCTGACCTCGGTCGGCTCCAGGCGCGACTCCTACGACAACGCCCTGGCCGAGACCGTCATCGGGCTCTACAAGGCCGAGCTCATCACCATGCAGGGACCCTGCGAACCATCGAAGACGTCGAGCTGGCCACCCTCAGCTGGGTCCACTGGTGGAACACCCAACGGCTCCACTCCGCAATCGGCAACGTCCCTCCAGCCGAGTTCGAAGACGCCCACTCCTCAACAACAGCTCGTCGAGACCCGCTAATGGAAGGCAGAGTCTCTACAGAAGCCGGGGCGGTTCATGAGGAGAAACCACGAGGCGAGGTGCGCCGAACCGCACCTCGAGGTAGCTGCGTCGGCCGCTACGGGGTGAGTGGCGAATACCGGTCCGCCCGCCGATGTTCACCCGTGAAGTCGGTCTCGTAGTAGAGCTGCTCAAGAAGATCGAGGAACACGACCGCATCGTCCTCGGCGAAGGCGATCTTGTCGTCGCTGACGATGGCAGTTGGATCGAGGCCGTGCTTGATCATCGCCTCGGAAAGTGCCTCGGGCGTCACCGGCGGAAGCGCTCCGGGTCGGAGTAATCGCTGCAGACGCCGAGCGAGCGATGGCCGTCCGCTCGCAGCGGCGCCGAGAGCTTGTGTCGCTGCAGGTGTCATGCCTGTCACGGAACTCGCGATCATTTTGGCGTTGCCGCGAGCCGCCGCGGTAATGGTGTTCAGATCAGCGAACATCCGGTTGAATGCTTCCAGCCGAAGGACGGCCACCTCGTCTGGTGCAACGACCAGGTCGAAACCGGCCTCAAATATGAAGACGGGGTCTTCAAGGCTCTGAAGCCCCTCCTCCCCGAAGCGGGCCATGAAGCCCCCCGTCTTCGCGACGCGGTGGGGATCCGTCTGCCGTACGAACCCGATCCGCTGGCGACCAGCGGCCTCGGTGCAAACCACGGCGTAAAAGAGATACTTGCCCTCTCGGAGCTCTTCCCGCGAGACCGGAGGAAGACCCGCCGTCGCGATGAGCCGCTCGAGGTCCGAGAGCGCAGCTGCTTCGTCATCGTCGACCTGCTCCGAGGATGGTGCGCCGGTCCGCGGTAACTCCGTAGCGGGAACGGCCAAATATTCTTCACCCTGTTCGATGTAGGGCGACCCACCGTAGGGACGCCGCACGAGCCCCGCTAGCCGCTCGAGCGTGGCGACACACAGTTTCCGGATTTCGTCGGCTACTTCCCGTGAGAGTTCGACTGCAGCCGCGTCAAGCCGAGATCGGCGAGGCCGCCAACCAACAACAAGTTCGGCGCCACGCTGAAGAGAAACGGCGGCCCAGTCGCGGGGATCGTCACCCATTTTCGCGCGGCTCCTTCCGGATCAGTAGCCCCGCGGAGCGGACGGCATACGTTTCTACCGCTTGTTTCGGAAGGCGACGGCACACTAGATACTGGTCCTTTCCGTTCACGGTGATCACAGCGACCCGCATGCCGAGGAGATATAGGGTTGGATTGATTTGCGCCAATTCGGATCGCAGGAAGATTGCCACGATGACGGCCGCCAGGATTCCGTATCCAACCAGATCACGAGCCGATGGGGACGACACGGTGACGAACGGCAGTAAGTATGTGGCGAGATAGCCGGCCACGTCTCCCGACGCGTCCTTCACCGCTGCTACGGGATAAGGGGCTCTACGCGGCCAAGCGGGGAGCGCGTCCTCTGATTCTTGCGGTGGGTTGAGTCTGCCATTTGACGTTGCCGCACACGAGCAACAGACGGAGTCGGTAGTTGTCGAAGTTCCG
>Ga0070741_10019513_pt1 | contig 10813 bp, 13 predicted proteins | sample Coa_R1_4_FD_66440 | JGI IMG/M metagenome (GOLD analysis project Ga0070741, IMG submission 66440) | Surface soil microbial communities from Centralia Pennsylvania, which are recovering from an underground coalmine fire - Coalmine... | ecosystem: Environmental > Terrestrial > Soil > Unclassified ...
GGACGGGACGTCCGTCGATTGCGGACGGGACGTCCGCGCTCCAACGCTCCGCTATTCTCGCCCGGTCACTGAAAGCGATCGCCGGACGGGACGTCCGTCGATTGCGGACGGGACGTCCGCACTCCAACGCTCCGCTATTCTCGCCCGGTCACTGAACCCGATCGCCGGACGGGACGTCCGTCGATTGCGGACGGGACGTCCGCGCTCCGTAGACGATCCGCTGGACGCCGGCTGCGTGGAGCAGCTCTGCGATCCGCAACTGGCCGTTCTCCTTCGCGAGTTGCAGGATCCCGCGACGCACTGCTTCGCTCCGGACGCCTCCCTCGGCGTAGAGCCGCGCGCGTCCTTCCAGTCCGGGATCGGCGCGGCGCAGCAGGCCGGTCTTGCGCGAGATCACCTTCGTCTCTCCATTGTCGATGCGCGTGACGAGCACCATCGGCGGAGGCAGATACACGATCACGCTTCCATCGGCTGTGCGCTGAATGTCGCCTTCCTTCAACGTCGAGAGGTCGATTCCCGCGATCACATCGCCCGCTGCGTAAAGCGTCAGCTCATCGGCGCCGAACATGTCGGGCACGAGCTTGTACTGCTGCGTGATCGTGCTGACATGGACGACGTGCATCGACGCCGTCTCGAGCCGGTTGAGATTGCGGATACGCGTCGTGACGGCACCGAGGTCGACTTCGGTCTCGACCGGTTTCGTGATGCTGGCAGCGCTGCGCCACACGCGTGACAGCAGAACTCCCGCGGCGATCAGGGAGATCGCGAGGAGAAACAAGGCGAATCGTCGCAGGGCGGACTGAATGGTCATTCAGTAAATACTGCTTGCACTCAACTGTTGGAGTGCTATTCTTGGGCCCTCCTCGGTAAGGCTGAAAGAAGGGTTCAAGAGACTGCAAGGTCTCCCCGCGATCCGCCTGATTCAAACCTGCAAATCTTCCCCGGTCAGCACTCGATACGCCTCGAGGTATTTCTCTCTCGTCTTCATGACGACCTCTTGCGGAAGCTCGGGCGCGGGCGGGTTCTTGTCCCAGTCCGTCGTCTCCAGCCAGTCGCGCACGAACTGCTTGTCGTACGAGGGTGGATTCTGCCCGACGCTGTAGGAGTCTGCCGGCCAGAAGCGTGAGGAGTCGGGCGTGAGTGCCTCGTCGATCCAGACGACGCGATCGCCGATGAGTCCGAACTCGAACTTCGTGTCGGCGATGATGATGCCGCGCGACAGCGCGAAGTCGGCGGCGCGCGAGTAGAGCGAGAGCGTCAGATCGCGCAGCTTCGTCGCGAGATCCTTCCCGACGATCTCCGCCATCCGCTCGAACGAGATGTTGATGTCGTGGCCGGTCTCTTCCTTCGTGGCCGGAGTGAAGATCGGCGTGCGCAGCTTGCTCGCGGTCGTGAGTCCCGGCTCGAGCTCGATGCCGCACACGGTGCCGCTCTGCTTGTATTCCTTGAGGCCGGAGCCGACGAGATATCCGCGCGCGACGCATTCGACCGGAACGACGTTGCACTTCTTCACGAGAACGCTTCGTCCCCGCAATTCGGGATGCGCGCGCACTTCGGAAGGAAAGCGATCGAAGTCGGTCTCGAGCAGATGGTTCTCGACGTCATGGAACTTGTTGAACCAGAAGGTCGAGATCTGCGTCAGGACTTTTCCCTTGTCGGGAATGCCCGGCGACAACACGACATCGAACGCGGAGATTCGGTCCGTGGCGACGAAGAGAAACGAGTCGCTCAGTTCGTAGACGTCGCGGACTTTTCCACGGCGGGCGAGTGGGAGAGGCAGAGAGGTCTCACTGATTGCGCTGCTCATGAGGCGCGGATTGTACACGTAGGACAGGCGCCCTCGCCTGTCCCGGATCTGCCTCGAGGAGACAGGCGAGGGCGCCTGTTCTACACATTACGGCACGACGAGGCCGTGCCGGTTCGCGCTCTCCCGAATCCCGCGCGCGAAGTCCACGTCGATCTTCCTTCCCGGCGAGAGAAGCGCATCCTTCGCGATCGCTCCCTTGGAGAAGAGGACCTTCGCGCTCGCAAGCAGCGCAGGCGACTGATACGTCGGATCGCCGGAGAGCTGATCGATCGTCGAGACGTACGGGAAGACGACGGCCTTGTGGGAAGGATCGGCGACGGTGAACTCGATCGCGCCGCGGTCCACCTCGACCGGCAGACGATCCTGCATGTGTCCGAGCGGAGGGAGGATGAAGGGGATGTCCCTGCGAACGACCTTGCCGTCGTAGTCATAGACAGTGATGTTCAGCGTGACCTGCGAGCGGCCGAGGTTCACGGCGCCGACGTTGGTGCGCCAGCCCTGGCTCGCGATGTTGCGAATGCCATGTGCGACTGCGCTGATGCCGTCGAACTGGTAGTCCATCAAGCCTGTCCAGATGCCGGGAATCGTCTGGCCGTACGTACCGCCGGCGACGTTGTTGAACGTCTCGGAGTGCACGAGGATCGCGCGCGAGATGACGTCGTTCGGGACATTCGGATTGTCCTCGGGAAATGTTGCGACGAGCAGCGCGCCGGTGCCGGTCATGTGGAAGACATCGCCGACGACGTTGTCCCAGAGCGCGACTGCATTGCGCGGAACGTCGACCAGCACCTCATCGCCTTTCCCGCCGCCACTCGGCACGAACGTGACGCTGACGCGCAGGGGGTAGTCCGTCTGCGGATTGAAGATGCTGAGGCGAGTCTGCCAGCGGGTGCCGAACGCTCCCGGCGCGTTTGCAGCCGCGGGGACGACATAGGTGTCGTTCACCTGCGCGGCCAGCGGCAGCGCGAGGGCGCTGAAGAGGAGGACGGCGAAGAGGCTCTTGCGGTTGATCACGGTCGATTCCTTTCGATGACTTCGAAGCGCCCATAGTGCGACGCTTGTGCCGGGGTCGGCTGTGAGAGGAACCGCGATTTCTGATCTCAAATCTGTCCGCGTTCGTGGACGGGTTTGTAGCGGACTGCGGACGCCTCGCCCCCGCATGATCGCGCCGAATCGGCACTGATACACTTCGCCGATGCAGATCTCCGATCGCGTCCGCAACGTCGTTCAGTCCGACATCCGCCGCATGTCCCGCGAGTGCGAGCGCGTCGGCGGCATCAACCTCGGGCAGGGCATCTGTGATCTGCCGTCGATTCCCGAGCTGATCGAGGGAGCGTGCGAGGCGATCGCGTCGTCGAAGTCGACCTACTCGAAGTTCGAAGGAATCGATCTTCTGCGGGAGAAGATCGCGAAGAAATGCGAGACGTTCAACGGATTCGCCGTCGATCCGGCCACGCAGATCGTCGTCACGATCGGCTCGACGGGCGGATTCGCGACCGCGACGATGGCCACGCTGAATCCCGGCGACGAAGTCATCCTCTTCGAGCCCTACTACGGCTATCACCTCAACACGCTGCGTATTCAGGGCGTCGAGCCGAAGTTCGTTCCGCTGGGTGCTCCCGACTGGGCAATCGATTTCGATGCGCTGCGCGCGGCGTTCACGCCCAAGACGCGCGGCATCGTCGTCTGTACGCCGTCGAATCCCTGCGGCAAGGTCTTCACGCGCGAAGAGCTCGAGAAGGTCGGCACGCTCGCTCGCGAGCACGATGCGTGGGTCTACACCGACGAGATCTACGAGTACATCGTCTATGACGGGCGGAAGCACACATCGATTGCGGCGATCGAGTCGTGCCGCGATGTGGCCATCACGATCTCCGGATTCTCGAAGACGTTTTCGGTGACGGGCTGGCGCATCGGCTACGTTGCCGCGCCGCCGCGAATCGCCGGTCCGATCGGACTCGTGAACGATCTCTTCTACGTCTGCGCGCCGACGCCGCTTCAGTGGGGCATTGCACGCGCGCTCGATATCGGCGGCGACTACTACGCGACGCTGGCGGCCGATTATCAGAAAAAGCGCGACATGCTCGCCGCCGCGTTGCGCGAAGCGGGATTCACGCCGTATGTGCCGCAAGGGGCGTACTACATGCTCGCCGAGGTGCCGGAGGGAGCGGGGGACGACAAGCAGGCCGCGCAGGCGCTGCTGGAGGAATCCCGCGTCGCATCCGTGCCGGGCTCGGCGTTCTATGCCTCGGATCGCGGGAAGAAGCTGCTGCGCTTCTGCTTCGCGAAGGACTTCGACGCGCTCGAAGAAGCGTGCCGGCGCATTCGTGCCTTCCGCCGTGTCGGAGCGGTGCGCGCGTGAGCCGCGGAGGCCTGCGCCGCAAGAAGGCCGAGCCGGCGCGCCCGTCGATCTTCTTCCTCACCGCGCTGACGATTGGAGTGCTGCTGCTCCTCTGGGGTGCGTGGGGACTGGTGCATCGTCCGGTTAGGACCGGCACCGCGGGCCCGCGCCGCCGCGAGCCCGCGCAACTTACTTGTTCATCTCCGCCAGCACATCCTCTGCATGCTTCTCGGTGTCGATCTTCTTCCAGATCTTCCTGATCCTGCCGTCGGCGCCGATCCAGAACGTCGTGCGCGCTACGCCCCATGAGCGGCGGCCGTAGAGGTTCTTCTCTTTCCAGACGCCGTACATCTTCGCGACGTCGGCCGTCTCATCCGAGAGCAGCGGAAAGTTGAGGTTGTACTTCGACTTGAACTTGTCGTGCGACTCGAGCGAATCGGTGGAGACGCCGAGGACGACGGCGTGGGCCTTGGAGAGATCCGACTCGTGATCGCGGAACGAGCACGCTTCCTTCGTACAGCCCGGTGTGTCGTCCTTCGGGTAGAAGTAGAGGATGACGTCCTTACCCTTGAACTCCTTGAGCGTGATGTCCTTGCCGCGTGTGGAGGGAAGTCTGAAGTCGGGAGCCTTGTCGCCGGCTTTCGGTTCGTAATAGTCCTGCATGCGCGGAATCTATCAATTCGCCAGGCCGCTGCCAAACAACACTTTTTCGGCGATGAGCACCGCATTCAGCGCGGAGCTGCGCCGGAGGTTGTCGCACACGGCCCACACCCAGAATCCGCCGCGGATCGACGGATCGGGCCGCACTTCTGCGATCAGGACCTCGTCCTTTCCCGCCGCGTCGATCGTGCCGAAGGACTCGTCGCCCTCCGGTAATGCGATCGCAGCCGATGAGCGGAGCGACTCCACGATGCGATCCGTGGCCACTTCGCTCTTCGTCTTCACGAACAGCGAGAAGGTGTGGCCATGGAAGATCGTCCCCTGCGTCACGAGCATGGCGAGCTCGGTGCGCGGATCGATGAGCTCCTTCACCTGCTTGACGATGAACTCTTCATTCCGCTCGAGCGCGGGATAGAGGTTGAAGGCGAGTTGCCGGTCGAATACTTCTTTCGGCACGCTGCGAACACTGAGGACGCTGATCGTCTGCTGGGCGAGCTCTTCGACGCCGGCCTGCTCGAATTCCGAGGCGGGCTGCACGACGGTCGCGGTGCAGAACTCGACCGGCGTCATGCTCTCGATCTGATGGAGGATCAGCGCGAGCGGAATCGCGACGGGGTGCGGCGACACGATCAGGCGATCGCTCTCGCCGATGTTCTCGAGATTGATCCCGGCGACCGCGAGCTTCGCCTCCTCGATCGAGGTCGGCTGCGAAAGGTCGATCGCGATGAAGCTGTCCTCTCTCTGCTTCGCGATCCACGGAGCATTGGCGGCCGGCGATCCGCAGAAGAAGATGAGATCGAGATCCTCGAGCTCGGCGTCGGAGACCGGCGTGACGACGCGCGGCTCGTCCGCGACATCGGTGAGAGCGCCTGCCTCCTCCTCCGTCGAGGAGAGCAGCGCGATGCGATCGAAAGGAAACGCGCGGTCGTGAAGGATCGTCTTGATCTCGTTTCCGACGAGCGTCAGCGGATTGATGATTCCGAGGCGGTAGCCTCGCTCAGACTTCGGTTGGGGCATGGACGCGGTTTTATCACGGACGGCGGGGAGGATTTGAGCGGATTCGCCTTCCGCGCTTACGAATGCTCCACGATCGGCGGCGGCCCCTCGACCTTCGGCGAAGGGAACGCGATCGACCAGAGCCGCGTGAACGGGCCCGACAGCAGGTAGAGAACCGCGCCGATGAAGAAGAACTCGCGCGGCCACTTCGTGGCGACGCCGAGGATCAGGGCGAGCATGAGGAAGTAGATGAGGGACCGCTCCTTCTGAAGGTTGAGGCCCTTCTGCGAGCGGTATCGGATCGGCGACACCATCGAGAACGCGACGGCGATCGTCGTGATCAGCATGACCGTCGCGAAGCGCTCATCGGTCACCGGCGCCGGCGCGTAGTTCACGATCGATGCGATCGTGAGAGCGCCGCCCGGGCTCGGCAGACCGACGAAGTAGCGATGATCGCTCTTCCCGGTCATCACGTTGAAGCGCGCCAGGCGCAGCGAGACGGAGACCAGAAACATGAACGCGATGCCGACGCCGAGATTGTTGAGAGGCCGCAGCCCCCAGGCGTAGACGAGAACCGCCGGCGCGCAGCCGAACGTCACGACATCCGCGAGCGAGTCGTACTCCTTGCCGAACTCGCTCGTGGCGTGAAGCTGGCGCGCGACCAGGCCGTCGAACGTGTCGAATACCGCGGCGATGAAGAGATTCCACGACGCGTGCTGGAAGAAGATGGTCGCCAGCTCGTAGTGCGCGTTGGTGATCTCCTGAATCGCGGAGAACGAGTTGACGATCGAGCGGAAGCCGAAGAAGAGATTGAGAATCGTGAACGACGTCGGGATGACGTAAATCCCGCGGCGAAGACCCTTCTTCAGATCCGGCCGTTTCATTCAGGCAGCTCCGCGATGACGGTCAGCGCGACCTTCACCTTGTCTTTCATCCCGACCTTGATGACCGCATTCGGCGGGAAGAACATGTCGACGCGCGAGCCGAACTTGATCATGCCGACGCGCTCGCCGCGTGCGACTTCGTCGCCTTCCTTCTTGTCGAAGACGATGCGGCGCGCGAGCAGGCCGGCGATCTGTTTGAACGCAACGGTTGCGCCACGCGAGTCCTGCATGACGATCAGGTTCTGCTCGTTCTCGGACGACGACTTCTCGACCATCGCGGCGAGCTTCTTCCCGGGGTTGTACTTGTAGTGAATGATCCGGCCCGTGATCGGCGCGCGGTTCACATGCACGTCGAAGACGGACATGAAGACGGACACCTGCTTCGTGAGGCCGGGCCAGACCGCGCCGTCGGGGATGTCTTTGATCTGCACGACGGTCCCGTCGGCCGGCGAGATCACATCGATATGGCGGTCCGAGCCGCGGCGATGCGGATCGCGAAAGAAGTTGACGAGGAACAGAACGAGGAGCCCGAGGATGATGGCGGCGATGTACCACTGAATGAGCAACGCTCCGGCGAAGAGGATGACGACCGGAATGAGAAAGATCCAACCTTCGGGCGCGAATCGCAGTTTGGGCATTGCTTAAGTTTATCCCGAGCGCCGCGAGGGATCAGCGGAGCAGTTCGCCGAAATCTTGACCGACAAAAAAAGGGAGCCTGCCGGCTCCCTTGCGATGGCCTGGCCGCGGAGAAACTACGCGACGTGCGACGCTTCGTACGAGCGAATCCGCTCTGCCATCTGATCCTTGAGGAGGAGTTTCCGCTTCTTCAACGTCTTCTCTTCGATTTCCTCATCGACTGAGACTTCCTTCTTGGTACACAGTTCGTTGAGGCGATTCTCACAACGGTGATGCTCTTCGATCCACTCACGGAACTCAGGATCTTCCGTTGTGAGAAGCCGTTGAATGTCAGCGATATTCGACATCGATTTCCTCCTTCGAAGTGACGCTCACGAGAAAATTCTACCACCGCGGAGCGAGAGGGGTATTGTGCTGGTAAACTGCTGAGCCGTTTGGAAATGGCTCGACGAATTCTCCTCGCAGTGCTGTTTGTCACAACGCTTTTGACCCCCTGGAGGCGGGAGCTTCTGGTGGGCGACGAGACGAAGTACGGACAGGTGATTCGCGAAATGCGGACGACCGGAGCGTTTTTCCTTCCGACGCTCAACGGCACGCCGTTCACGCACAAACCGCCGCTGCATTTCTGGGCGATCGATCTGCTCACATTTCCGCTCGGTCGCTACTCGATGTGGCCGTATGTGATTCCGTCGCTCCTCTCATTCGCGTTCCTCCTCTGGCTGCTGCATCGCAACTTCGGCTGGATGTCCGCATTCGTGTGCGGAACCTCGCTGATGGTGTGGGGCTCGGCGCAGACGGCGCGGATGGATGTCGGATTCACCGCGTTTCTCACGCTCGGCGCGTGGCTGCTGTTCCGATTCTTCCGCGATGGTGACGCGCGCCTTCTCGTCCGCGCAGGAATCGCGATCGCGATTGCGACGCTGATCAAGGGCCCGATGGCGCCGGTCATCATCCTCGTCCTCTTCGCGCTCGAGTGCTGGCGGCGCCGCGGCGTGCCGCGCGCGAACTACCTTCCCGCGCTCGCGGCGATGATCGTGATTCCGCTCCTGTGGGTCGTGCCGGCGTTCGTCATCGGCGGCAGCGCGTATGCGCACGACGTGATCGTGAAGCAGACGGTCGGCCGCGCGTTCTCCACGTGGGTGCACAAGGCGCCTCCCTGGTATTACCTGCTGCATGCGCCGGCCGACCTCTTCCCATGGTTCTTCCTCGCGGCCGCCGGAATCTGGCAGGCGTGGAAGCGGGGCGGCGAGCTCGATGGCTACTGCATCAACTGGATTCTCGCCGTGCTGCTGCCGTACTCGCTGATGTCGAGCAAGCTCGACGTCTACATGATGGCGATGATTCCGCCCGCCGCGATTCTGATCGCGCTTGCCGACGGTCGCGCGGTGTCTGTTGCGAGCCGTGTGACGCTCGCAATCCTCCTCTGCGCCGCCTTGGCCGCGCCGCTGATACCGGCGCCATATCGCAGTCCCGGCGTCTACGTCGTCGTCGCGGTCATCGCGGCTGCTGCGATCGCCGGACTCTACTTCGGTACGAGAGAGGCAGTCGGTCTCGCGGCGCTGGCGATCAATGTCGCGGCCGTCGCGGTGCTCACCCCGATGGCGAACGATCTCGCGACGACGCGCCCGCTGATTGCTTCGCTCACGCGGCAGCATGTGGCGGCGAGCGGCATCGCTCTCTATTCGTGCCCGCAGCTCTGGAGCCGCGACATGCCGCGCGAGCTGGAGGGAGTGCATTACGTCGCGCCGGGCGATCTCGCGCAGTTGCAGCCGGTGATCATCGCGACGGCGCGGAAGAATGCGCCGGAGATCGCGAGCGCCCTGCGCGGCTACCACGTCGTCGATACTGTGCAGATGATCGGAAAGCCATTCGATGTCTACCGGCGCTGAGGTCTTGCGGCGGCGCCGTCACGCGGCCTCGGCGGCATTCGTCGCGCTGCTGCTGCTCTCACTCTTCTGGCCTTCGCCGATCGTGTCGGTGAATCGCCTCTGCTGCAACGCGCAGTTAGGCATCGACGAGCTCTCCTTCCTGGGCCGTGAAGCCCCGAGGTGGGACGTCGTCTTCTGGTGCCTTGCCGGCCTGCTGGCCATCGCGATCGTGCAATCCGGATCCTGCCAGATGCCGGCTCCCACGTTCCCCTCGCCCCGCGAAGCGGGGAGAGGGGCCAGGGGTGAGGGGCTGGCAGTAAAGCTCGCGATCGCCACGACGCTCGCCATCATCGCCACCTTCGCCATCGCCCGCTTCGCGGACGCGCGAGTCACCGCCTGGGCGGAAGGCCTGCAATCCGAAACCACCGAGAACTTCGTCCGCATCTTCAATCGCCTCGGCGGGGGGATGAATCCGGTCTTGATCGTGATCTTCTTCGCGCTCGCCGGCTACTCCTACCAGCATCGACGCTGGATCGCCTACGCGATCTCGATGGCGGTTGCAGGACTCGGCGCCGGCCTCGTCGCGCAGATCGTGAAGTTCGCGACGCTTCGCGCGCGGCCGGAGCTCTGGCTCGGACCTTTCCATCACGCGAAGTCGTCGGCGAGCTCGTTTCCGAGCGGTCACACCGTCGGATCGTTCGCGCTGGCCGGGGTGCTCTTCTTCGGTTCGCGCAACTGGCCGCTGCGCATCATCGCCATCGTGCTGGCATCCGCCGTCGGACTGTCGCGGATCTTCGCGTTCCGGCACTGGGCTTCGGATGTGTTCGCTTCCGCGGCTGCGGGATTGCTGGTTTCATGGGTTATTTCGAATTTCGTGATCCGGCTCACAAGCGGGGACGAGGCGCACTCCTAGAATCCGCCTCCGTTATGAACACCAAACGTGTGTCCCTGATCAACTACGACCTTCTCCGGGAGCTGTGCGATCACTGCCGCCGCGAGCGTTTTCACTTCGTGCCGATGGGCGCAGCTCCGGAGCCGGGCCGCTGCAGCAACTGCGGCAATGACGGCAAGCTGGCCGACATGAGCGAGAGCGCGATCTGGCGCCTCGTGATGCAACCCAACGGCGAGATGAAGGTCGTCCCGCTGACCGCTTAGCGCCTGTCTGTCCGAGGTATCATCGATGCATGACGCAGCCCGTCATGCACCGCGCGACGTACGAAGATCTCCTCTCGATTCCCGATCACCTGATCGCGGAGTTGATCGACGGAGAGATTTATACCGCTCCGCGGCCGGGAAGCCCCCACGCCCATACGACGTCAGTGCTCGGGATGGTTCTCGGCGGTCCTTTCCAGCTTGGCCAGAACGGCCCGGGCGGCTGGAGGATTCTCGACGAACCGGAGCTTCATCTAGGGCGCGATGCATTCGTTCCGGATGTCGCCGGCTGGCGGAAAGAAACGACGCCGGTCTGTCCCAACACCTCGGGCACCGACATTCGCCCCGACTAGTGCTCTGTCCTCGAATTCGGCGCAATACCGCTGGTGGTGCTTGCGAGGCAAGATCAAGGAGCGAGGAGGAGGCGATGCGGGACATCGTTGACGACGAGCGACGCCGAGATTGCCTC
>Ga0070741_10019514_pt1 | contig 10813 bp, 7 predicted proteins | sample Coa_R1_4_FD_66440 | JGI IMG/M metagenome (GOLD analysis project Ga0070741, IMG submission 66440) | Surface soil microbial communities from Centralia Pennsylvania, which are recovering from an underground coalmine fire - Coalmine... | ecosystem: Environmental > Terrestrial > Soil > Unclassified ...
TGCGCGGGTTGTTCGGATCACCGTGCCGCGCGAACGCCACCCATGCGGAGGTCAACGCCTCACTGAGCTCTTTCGCAGCTCCGACCGCGCCACCGAGGAGCGCCTCGCGGCAGTTGCCGAGAGAGGCGGCCACGTCGGAGGCATGGGCGGCGCCATAGAGCCCCCCGAGAGCGGGAGTCGCCCAATCCCAGCGGTAACAATAGACCGCCGCGCGCTGCTGGGCTGCCTTGCGTTCCGCTTGATGATGAGCGAAGCGGCGAAATCCGTTGTCGGTGACGATCTGCGCCTGCAGCAGAAAAGGTGTCTTCCCCGGCCAGCGCGCACGGTAGAGCTCATGGATCTGACTGGCCATCTCGCCGTGCCGCGCTTCCAGCCAGCGTGCGAGCCCTGCCTCATCGAGCGAGAAGTTGTCAAAGAAGAGACTCGCGTCGTCGAGAGTGGTCGAGATGATGAGCGGAATGTCAGCGCTCTCTGCCGGCGCCTCCGGATCACACGGATGCCGCTGCAGACAAATTCCGTCCAGCACGGGTGTAAAGCGGTGCGCTCCGACGCGTGCCTGGGCTGCCAGGATGTGTTGCCAGGAGAGATCCTGGATTCGAGTCGCGGTCCCGGTCGTGAGGCCGAGATCCTGGAGCAACGCGTGCGCACTCGCTGCGGCGGCCTCCCGCGTTTGCACCTGCAGCAATGAGCCGCTTTGGACCGCGGCGCGATGAACGAGTCCCTGGACGGACGGCATCGCAAGCAGCACACTCATCTTCCAGCCGCCACCCGACTGGCCGAAGGCCATGACACAGCGCGGGTCGCCGCCGAAGTGCTCGATGTTGTCGCGAACCCATTCGAGGGCAGCCACGAGGTCCAGCATTCCGGCCATGCCGGCGGCCGCGAACTCCTCCTCTGGCCCACCGGCATCGGCCAGGCTCAGGAACCCGAGCGCTCCCAGTCGATGCGTGACCGACACCACCACCACATCACCGCTGTGGGCGAGCTGAGCGCCGTCATAGAGGGATGCATTGCCCGAGCTGATGGCGAATCCACCCCCATGAATACAGAACATGACGGGGCGGCGAATCCCGTCTTCGAGGCCCGGCGTCCAGATGTTCAGACGCAGGCAATCCTCCCCCATGCCCCCCTGAGCCACCGCAAGATCGAGCTGGATCAGCCTTCCATAGGGATGAGTGAGCGGGGTCAGAGTTTGCGGACAAACCGGGCCGTACCCGAAGCACTCGCGTAAGCCGGTCCAAGGCGCCGGCGGCCGGGGCGGCCGGAACCGGTTCGCCCCGCCTGTCGGCGCTCCGTACGGGACTCCCAGGAACCGGTGCACGCCGCAGTCGCTGAAGCCCTGCACGCGGCCATAGCGAGTCTCTGCGATGCAGAATGCCGAGCCGCCGCAATCCTCGACCGCTGCGTTGCGTTGCGCCACGGTCACTCCCCGAATGAGGCCTTCAGCATGGCGCCGATGGTACGAGGCCGCGACAGCGTGACCGGAACGGGTGCGGCCGGATCGTACTCGTTGGCCAGCGTCGTCGCCGACACCTGACCTGCGGTATCGAACAGGTTCTTGGCGTAGAAATCGAGCTCCAGATGAGACTGCAACCGCAGGTCCAGGTCGAGGTTCACGGTATTGAATCCGGGCATCCGGTAAAGCGGCGTGATCAGACTTCCTGCGTATCCGGTCGTATGATCTCCGACATAACTGTCACTGACGAGCAGGGATCCCGCACGCCCCCCCGGCAGCTCGAAGCCGTAGTTTGCGGTAACGGCGATGTTGTATTTAGGCGAGATCGGCAGACGCGCGCCGAGATATGTGATACCGATCCCAGGGGCGGTGGTCGTGAGCCTCGCATCCGTATAGGCCGCCGAGCCGCTCAGCGTCAGGCGCGAAGTTGCCTTTGCGGCGATGGCCAGTTCCGCGCCCTTGACGCGCGCATTTCCACCGTTCTCCAGCTGGTTGATGCCTCCATTGTTGACGGTGAGCTGGATTTTGGACCATTCGATGTCGTACACGTCGAAGTCGAGATGGAGGCGATCGTCGAGCAGGCTGCTCTTGCTCCCGAGCTCATAGTTCCAGAGCGTATCGGCCGCAAACGTGGGAGCGCCTTGACCGAGAGCGAGCACGAAATTCGGACCGCCGGGCCGGTAACCGCTGGCTGCCTTGGCGTAGAGCATCCAGTGATCCGTAACGTGCAGGCGCGGGTTTATCAGGTACGTCACGACATGCTGAGTGGAGCGCGCGTCCTCGTGCGTAGTCAGCGCCGGGTCGGTCGGCACGACGAAGAGTCCATACGCGAACTGCTGATAGCGCTGGCGGTTGTTGCTGTAACGCACACCCAGTGTGGTGTCGAAAGCGGAGCTGAAGCGGTAGGTGACATCGCCAAAGCCGGCAAGCTCGGTGTAGATGCTCGGCAAGGCGCCGTAAAAGGGCGCGAAACCCGCAAGCGTGCCGGCGGCAGTGGCCTGGTCATTCAGCTGGACGAGCTCGTGCGTATCCTCATGGCCGTAGAAGCCGCCGACCAGCCACTGAAAAGGGCCGGTACCGGTCGAGGCCAGCCGCAGCTCCTGCGTCACTTTGGTAGTAACCGTATGGACGAAGAGACCATAGGGTTGCGTCCCGAACACACCCGCCAGCAATGGGTTGTAGACTCCGCTGACGTCGTTCAAGTATCGGCCGGAATCGAGTTGATAGCCCGATACCGAGGTGAGGGTCGCGCCCTCGAGGTGCCAGTTCACTACCGCGGAATAGAGGCGCAGCGACGCCACGGATGGCTGCGCCACCGCGAAGTTCTGCTCGTAGGTGCCATAGGTGGGCTCGCCGGTGGCCGGATCGTGGAACGCCACCGGATATCCCATGGCGGAGATGTCCTGCGAGAACGCGCCGAGCCGCAGGTCGATATTCGGCGCGAGCTGCGCGAGAAGGGACACGCGCCCCGCCAGCGTGCGCGCCTTGCCCTGGCCGTCCCTGTGATTGAATGGATCACGGGCATAGCCCGAATCGAACTGCTGCAGGCCGTCGATCCGCAGGGCCGCCCGCTCGCCGAGGAGCGGAATATTGATCATGGCCCGCACGCCCTCGTTGCCGGAGCCATGGGCAGTGCTCGAGCCCTCGAGCTCGCCGCTCGCCGCTAAGCGCTGGCGATCGGGCGGCTCGGTGATGTACTTGATCGTCCCGCCGAGCGCGTTCGAGCCGTATACCGTGCCCTGCGGCCCGTTCAGGACCTCAACGCGCTGCAGATCGAAGGTGTTGACATTGAACGTCTGGAAGGCGAGACCGAAGGAAGAGCTGGCGCCGATCGGGACCTCATCGAGGTACATACCGATCGCGCCGCTCAACTGCGAGCCGCCGGTGGTGACTCCGCGGATCGCAACGAGATCGCTCGTCGGCCCGGCCGATTGGAAGCTGAGGCCAGGGACATAGTTGGCGAAGTTCTCGAAGCCCATCGAGTGCGTTGCACTCAAACTGGACCCGGCGATTGCCGTCACCGAGCCTGCGACATTCTGCAGGTCCTCGCTGCGCTTCGTGGCGGTGACCACAACCGTTTCGAGCTGAGTACCTTCATCCAGGGCACCCTGTCCCGGTGCAGACGGTAGCGTCTGTGCGCCGGCCGCGCCGGCGGCAATCACCATAGCGGCGATGAGCCCGGCGGATGGCCCCGCTACGACCCCCGGCCGCGAACGAGCGGCTCGCGAATAAACGCCATGCTTCAAGCCAGCGCCCATCGAGTACCCCCTTCTCTTTTCGATGCGCCGCCCAAACGGCGCGCGGCTATAATGAGGTGTTCGTCCGCCGGGCGTCGACGACCGGGCGAATCAAGAGCAGAGGACAAAATCGCTCATGCTGAATATCGAGCTGCAAGCCGCGCACCCCTCGGTCGCGGTCCCGTCAGTCGAGCTTCGCTCCCTGAGTCCGGTTGCCTCCGCGGCCGGCATCAACCTCAGCGACATTCTCCGGGCGCTGGATCTGGCGCCCGAGCTGCTCGAGGACCGCCCCCGAGGCGCCGGCATCGGACTTGCAGACTATTTCCGGATACTGGAGCGCATCTCCCTTGCCCTGCACGACGAGAGTTGGGGATTGACCGCCCGACCCCTGATGCTCGGTGCGACGGATCTCGTGCTGTCGAACCTGTCGGGTTGCAGGAGCCTGCCGGATGTCATGCGTGCCGTCGCGCGCACGTACAACATCCTGCACGGCGGAGAGTACAACAGGGTGGACGTGCGCTCCGATCGACTGACCTATATCATCGACGACAGACGTTTCCCCTATGTGTCAGATGCAGATCCGGCCCGTATCCTCTTCAGGATGAACTGCGTGCTGGTGTTTCTGCACGCGCTGCTGACGCTCGTCGCCGGCGATGGCCTCGCCGGCTCACTGCGGCAAGTGCAGACGAAGAGCGACCATGGGGACGGGCGCGGGTTCGCGGCGTTCTGGGGAGTGCCGATCCGCTGGAACTCGCCTTTCTACGCGCTCGACTACGAAGCCGGTGCCGCGGCTCTTTCGGTGAACGGCCACCGTCCGACGCCCTCCTCACGCGCCGTCTATCGCCGAATGATCGAGCTCGCCGAAGGCAAGGTACGGGTTTGCGCTGATGCCCGCAGCGCTCTGAACGTGGTTTGCGCGGCCTTCAGCGAGCATGTGTTCAGGGAATCTGCGGTAGCGAGGCGCGCCAGTGTCAGCATCGCGACGCTCAGGCGCCGCCTGCAGGCCGAGGGGCTGCCGAGCTTCCGCGAGCTGCGCAACCGTGCCCTGGATCAGGCCGCACGCGCCCTGCTCGAGCGCCGGGTGTGCCCGAGCGAAGTCGCCGAGCAACTCGGCTTCAGCGATCTACGCAGCTTCAGCCGGGCGTTCAGCCGCTGGAACGGAATGACGCCGGCCGCCTATGCGAAAGAGCGAATCGCCAGCGCTTCGTAAGCAGGCGTCGACTCCGGCCTACCGGGAGTATCGCTGGACGTCTGCCGACGGCCTCGAGCTCTACAGCAGAATCTACGGTATCGCGACCTCTGAGGCGGCCACGGTGTTATGCCTGCCGGGGCTGACGCGCAACAGCCGGGATTTCGAGGCGCTCGCCCCACACCTCGCGGCGCGATATGGGGTTGTGTGCCCGGATCTGAGAGGCCGCGGCTTTTCGGCGCGCGACCCGCATTGGCGGAACTATCAACCGACCACATACCTCGCCGACCTGCGACAACTCATGGCGACGTTGGGACTCGAGCGTGTCGTCATCGTCGGCACCTCACTGGGCGGGATTCTCGGAATGATGCTCGGGGCGGTCGAGCCCGAGCGCGTTGCCGGCATCGTGCTCAACGATATCGGACCCGAGATCGAATCGGCAGGGCTCGAACGTATCAGAGGCTATACGGGAATGCTGCCGCCAGTAGGTGATTGGGAGGACGCCGTTGCCCAGCTCCGTAGCGTCTACGGCAAGGCATGGCCCGGACTTTCCGACGATGGATGGGCCATCCTCGCGCGCCGCAGCTACCGAGCCGATTCCTCGGGAGTGCCGGTACTCGACTACGATCCTCGGGTCGGTGACGCGTTACGAGCGGCTCCTCCCGCCCCGAATGGCTTGTGGCCGACCTTTTGCCGACTCGATTCGGTCCCGATGTTGGTGATTCACGGCGCGCTCTCGGACATTCTCCGCGCCAGCACAGTGGAGCAAATGCGGCGCCGGAGGCCGGACCTCGAGTGCGCCACGGTGAGCGACCGAGGACATGTGCCCCTACTTGACGAGCCACCGGCACTGTTGGCGATCGACCGATTCCTCGCGCGGCTGCAGGCGCAAACGTAACCCTGCGTTTCCAGATGCACGCATCCGGTCGCCACCTCGAGAGGCCGGCGACAGACGCCTGCACGGGTCCCACTCGATGGCCGAGTCATCGATCGACCCCTACCTTCATCACTGCAGCTTGCGCAATATGTCGTTCAATACCATCGGCAGCACTGGCTTCGTGAGGCAGCCGATGAAACCCGCGGCGCGGGTGCGATCGAGGTCGCCCAACGCGGCTCGTTCCGCTATCGCCAGCAGGGGGAGTTGGCGAACGTAACGTCGAGGGTGCGAGCGCAACTTCCGCGCAAGCTGGTAGCCGGTCATGTCCGGCAGCTCGAGATCGAGCAGCACAACCGCCGGAGAGAAATCCACCGCGGCGACCAGCGCTCTGCGAGCCGAGTAGGCAGTCACTGTCGTGAAGTAACCGAGGTCATGCAGGGTGCGCTTCAGCGAGTCTGCGGAGCGCATGTCCTCATTCACGATCAGGATTCTTAGGTTCGCGGGCGCGAGAGCCACCGGCGGAACATAATCGTAAACCTGCAAGGGACGGTAGCTCATCGGAACCAGAGAGTGGGTTTGCACAAGCTTCTCCCGTTCAGTTTTCGAGCGACATCGCCGATGCGATCGAACCGACTTGCGGAACTTACGTCACTGGTAATGGAGAGTACGTGGGCGGACGCATCACCGCGCACGAGGATGCCGGTATCAGGGTTCTCCCGGCGCAGGGCACCGGGAGGACGTAACTCTCAGTAGCGCGAATTGCCGCTGCCCGAGCGCGCCTTGTCCTGCGCTTCGTTTATCCTGAGTGCGCGACCTTCGAAGTCCGTGCCGTTCAGTGCCTGCATCGCACGGGAGGCATCCGCATTCGACATCTCCACGAACCCGAAACCGCGCGGGCGGCCGGTATCGCGATCGTTGATCAGGGAAAGCTTCTCCACGTTGCCGTGCGGAGCGAAAAGGTTACGTACGGCGTCTTCGGTGGCCGTGAAGGGAAGATTTCCGACATATAGCTTCGTCATAAAGGATCTCACATGAAAATAACTGGCGACGCCAGCGTGCAACGCTGCAGCGGTTCGGGAGGCTTTTGAGATGGCGCTCTGGCCTGTTGAAGTGCGCCGAACGGCGCGCGGCCAAGGAGACAAGGCGAAAGTATCACGAGCGGATGGGAGAGTAGCAGGTTCCCCCATCAAATGCACGTGGAATCGGCGCTCGGCTGTGTCAGTGCAAACGCACAGGCACCAGCCGAGCCGACTCGCTGCAAGTGCCGATCTGAACGAACTCCCAGGTAACCCGGCGGTCCGTCGCCGCCAAGCTCGTTTGCGCGCCGTTGCCCGGGAGATCACTAAAGGATGCGCAGTTAGGCGCCTGCAGACATCTCCCCGTCATCCAAATCGAGCGTCAACCCCCGGGGCTCGCACTTCCCGTACCACATCACAAACAGGCCCAGGTCCCAAGCTCGACGTAGTGTGTAAGACTTGCCGCGGAGCTCCATGACTGGGGTGCCTGTGCCCCTTCGCCCGAAGACGGCGCACAGCGGGCCGACACTCCGGTTCCCGTCAGGTCAAAATGCTCTGACCGAGACAAGACTCGAGCCGAACCTTCGCCGCGAGTCAGCCCCAGTCGTGATCCAGTGAGAAGATCGGAGGGTCCGCGTTGTGACATCCGCCCCGGCAGCCCCGCCTTCGGCTCCCTCGAGTGGTGCTGCATTCCCAATCGTCGGCATGGGCGCTTCCGCGGGTGGTATCGAGGCGTTCCATCGTTTCTTTGAGCACCTGCCAGCCGACTGCGGGATGGCTTTTGTGTTGATCTTACATCTTCCACCTGACCGAAAGAGCATGCTGCCCGAGATCTTGCGGCGGTGGACCTCGATGTAGGTCTTCGAAGGTGAAGACGGCGCACTGATCGAGGCGAATTGCATCTACGTTCCGCCACCTCACGTTCTGGTCACATTGTCAGATGGGCGGCTGCGGGTGCACGTCTCGCCACCGGGACAGCAAAGATTGTTTCGACCCATCGATGCTTTTTTCGATTCCCTGGGAGCGGCGCTGCGCGAGCGATCGGTGGGGATCGTGCTGTCGGGTACCGGCGCCGACGGTGCCTTGGGACTGAAGGCGATCAAGGCCAGCGGCGGGTTGACGCTGGCTCAAGGGGGCGACGGGACCGCACCGCAATACAGCGAGATGCCCGATGCGGCCATCGCCACAGGCGTCGTCGATATCGTTGCGCCCGTGGAGGAGATCCCGGCCCACTTGCTTCGCATAAACGGCCACACCCGCACTCCTCCAGATCTGTCCACCGCGGAGCGTACCGACGTTCTGAGACTTGAAATCTGCGACGTCCTGCGCGCACGAATCGGACACGACTTCAGCGGGTATCGCAGCCAGACGTTTCTAAGACGGGTCGAGCGCCGAATGCAGGTCGTCGGCGCCAAGACGCTGCAAGACTACATCACCATACTGAAACAGACTCCCATGGAGGCCGGCAGCCTGTTTCGCGATCTGCTGATCCGAGTAACCAGCTTTTTTCGAGATCAGGAAACTTTCGAGACTCTGAAGGCCAAGGTGATCCCGCGCCTGTTCGAGAGTAAGCGGGCCGACGGTGTGGTGCGCGTGTGGGTTCCAGGATGTGCCACCGGTGAAGAGGCGTATTCTCTGGCGATCTTGCTCCGCGAGCACATGGACAGCCTCACGGCCCTCCCAAGGGTGCAGCTATTCGCCACGGACATCGACGACGGGGCCATAGCAGCGGCTCGCCTGGGCCGCTACCCCACCACGCTCATCGAAGGACTGTCACCGCAGCACCTACGGCGGTTCTTCGTCCCTTCCGACGGTAGCTACGTCGTCGCCAAGGAGATTCGGGATCTGTGCACTTTTTCCGTTCACGACTTGGTCCGGGATCCTCCGTTCTCGATGATGGGTCTGGTCTCGTGTCGCAATTTGCTCATTTACATGAACAGTGAGCTTCAGGCACAGATTGTTCCGATATTTCATTATGCGTTGGTGCCGGGCGGTATCTTGGTGCTGGGAGGTGCTGAGTCCGTCGTGCAGCACGCGGATCTATTCGACACGGTGGACAAGGGCGCGCGCATCTTTCAAAGACGTGTTGGTCCAAGTAGTCCCGATCTGCGATTGGATTGGCCCAGAGCTCAGTTGGTACGCACAGTCGGGCAGGCCGGGTCGGCCGATCCCAAATCGAACGCAAGATCCGTGCACGTCCGGAGAGGGCACTCGTCCGTTGTGCCCATGATGGGCACGGAGTCTCCGGCGTCACGGTTTGGATCCATTCTAGGCCCGCTCGAGCCCAGTGCGGCGGTCGTCACGCAGTTACAGACGGCACTCTCGAGCACCTGTGAAGAGTTACAGGCACTTTCAGAGGAGTATCAAACTGCGCTCGAGGAGCTGCGCAGCGCGAATGAAGAGCTGCACTCCGTCAATGAGGAGCTGCAGTCCACCAACGAGGAGATCGAAACCTCGAAAGAAGAGCTGCAGTCACTGAACGAGGAGCTGCATACGGTCAATCTCCGGCTGACCGAGAAAGTCGAGGAACTCGATCGCAGCAACAGCGACTTGCGGAACCTTTTCGAAAGCACCCAAATCGCCACGGTATTTCTCGATCGCCACCTCATCATTCGCAGCTTCACACCCGCCATTGGAGCTCTCTATAACTTGATTCCGAGTGATATTGGGCGACCCTTGACTGACATCGTGAGCCGACTGCAGTACCGTGGAATCCGGGCGGACGTCGAGGTTGTGTTATCGACGCTCGAGCCGCTCGAGCGGCGCATCGCCCGAGAAGACCAGGACGCGGATTACATCATGCGGATTTTGCCTTACCGGAATCCGGACAGCACCGTTACCGGCGTACTCGTTACGTTCATTGATGTGACCAGCCTCGTGAGGGCCGAGGCGGCACTCGTCGAAGCCGATGCCCGCAAGGATGTCTTTCTGGCCACTCTCTCCCACGAGTTGCGTAACCCGTTGGCGCCCATCCGCACCGCCGCACAGCTCCTACAATCGCCGCAGCTCCGATCCGAGGAGCTGCAGCGCGCCCAGGCCATCATCGTGCGCCAGGTGACTCACATGAGCGCTTTGCTCGATGATCTGCTCGACGTGTCCCGGATCACCCGCGGAGCTTTCTTGCTGAAGAAGGAGTATGTCGGTCTTCAGGTTCTTATTGACGACGCGGTCGAGGCCGCGCAACCCCTCATTGACTCGAGGCAACATACGCTGCGTATCGAACCGCCGAGCACGCCGGTCGTATTGGAGGTTGATCCGGTTCGCCTCACCCAAGTGTTGAGCAATCTGCTGACCAACGCTGCAAAGTACACCCCGAACGGAGGACTAATCACGATCGAACATCGCTTCGAGGCACATAGGCTAGTGGTGTCCGTACGTGATAATGGCGTGGGACTCTCGCCGGAGATGTTGACCAGGGTGTTCAGCATGTTCACCCAGGTCGAGCCGAAGAGCAACCGTTCAGAAGGCGGGCTTGGAATCGGCTTGGCGCTGGCGAAGGGTCTGGTGGAACTGCATGGCGGGCATATCGAGGCGCGGAGTGACGGCCTGGGTCGAGGAAGCGAATTTGTAATTTTCCTGCCTAGATCCCTGGTTTCGGATCGACGCACTCCGGCACAACATCATCCGGTAGCGGAGGTCGAGAACGCGAGGAGGCGCATCCTCATTGCGGACGACAATCGCGATGCCGCGGAAACGATGCGGATGTTGCTTGAGCATGCCGGGCATCAGGTGCAAGTGGTGCATTCCGGCCAAGAGGCATTGCGGATGATCAAGAACATGGACGCGCAAGTGGCGATTTTGGACATCGGGATGCCGGATATGAGCGGCTATGAGCTCGCGGAACGCATTCGCGCTGAGGCCTGGGGAAAAGCCGTCCGGCTTATCGCGGTGACGGGGTGGGGGCAGGATGAGGATAAGCTGTAGTAGTCACGACCCGATCTGACAGTTACCCGGTTCTCCGGTTCTGTCTGTCAGATCAAATTACGCGATCATCTTCTCCCGACAGATCTGTTTGCCGTCTTCGAACGTCGCCATCGG
>Ga0070741_10019515_pt1 | contig 10813 bp, 9 predicted proteins | sample Coa_R1_4_FD_66440 | JGI IMG/M metagenome (GOLD analysis project Ga0070741, IMG submission 66440) | Surface soil microbial communities from Centralia Pennsylvania, which are recovering from an underground coalmine fire - Coalmine... | ecosystem: Environmental > Terrestrial > Soil > Unclassified ...
CTGCTTGCGCTCTGGGAGCAACAGCGTAGTCGGTTTATCACCATAGGAGCTGTATGAGTGGAGACGCTCACGTACAGTTCTGGGAGGGCCTCGGGGTGAGATTCCCCGGGGCTACTTAACCTGCTCTAAATCTATGACCCACGCCTTTGAGCAACACAGTGCCTGTGTGACCGCCTGCGAGCACACTCCGTCTCCCATCCCGCAATCACCGCTACGCACCGCACTTGCCGGACTGATCGGCAACGTCCTCGAGTGGTTCGACTTTGCGGTGTACGGCTACTTTGCCACTCAGATTGGAAGTCAATTCTTCCCGCAAGTCAGTGCTGCTGCCCAACAATTGCTGGCTTTTGCGGTGTTCGCCATTGGGTTCCTCGCGCGACCCGTGGGCAGTCTGGTGCTGGGGATGGTCGGGGACCGGATTGGTCGCCGGGCACTGCTCACGGTCTCAATAGCTCTGATGGGCGGTTCGACGCTTCTTATCGGCTTGCTCCCTACTTATCAACAGATCGGCTTGGCCGCACCGCTGTTGCTGGTCACCATGCGCTTGATACAGGGTTTTTCCGTCGGCGGCGAATTCACCGGATCCATGGTGTACACCACGGAGTCAGCGTCGGCGATGACGCGAGGCCTCATTAGCAGTTCCACGGCCGCGGGTGTAACTATCGGGTTTATTCTCGGCTCCGGATCGGCATGGCTTGCCAATGCCCTGCTCAGCAGAGGTGAGGTTGTTGCCTGGGGTTGGCGGATTCCCTTCGTGGCCAGCGTGATCTTCTGTATCGTGGGCTGGTTGCTCCGCCGTGGCCTGCGGGAGACGGCTGAAGGGTTGAGATCAGTCGCGAACCATCCACCTCTAATCCCCTCCCTCATCGCCGACTGGCCGCCGATGCTGCAAACGTTCGGCATCCTAGCTACGACGAACGCTGCCTATTACCTGACATTTACTTACATCGTGGAACGGCGGAAGAATTCATCGGCAGGAGGATCAGAGTTCCTCCTGGCAAACACGTTGAGTTTGATATTGGTGCTGATCGCAAAGCCGCTTGGCGGATGGTTATCTGATCACACCGGCCGGCGGAGGCTGATGATGGTCCTTACTGCCGCCATTATGTGCCTCATCTATCCGGCTTTCCGGCTCATGTTGTACGGGACGCCATTGCAGTTCGTGTTCGGCCAACTTCTCCTCGCGCTGCCCATCGGGATGGCGCTCGGACTCCAGGGTGCGATGGTTGTCGAAATTTTCCCTCTCCGCACCAGAGTCACATCAATGAGTTTGGCCTACAGCATCACCTTGGCGCTAGCCGGAGGAACCGCGCCGTTCGTGGCGGCTTTGTTTATCGAGACACTGGGACAGCCACTCGCACCGGCGTATTACGTCATCTTGCACGGAATAGTCGGCCTCGCCTTGATGTGGCCCATGCGGGAAACTAACACTCGTAGTCTCAACGAGTGACTCGTCGAAGGAAACCCGGGTAGGTACCAGCCTGGACAGTCTGCTCAGTGCCTACTTCGGAACGCCGTGATGGCGCTGACGAGTGGGTTGGAAGAGATCCAGTTTTCCGCTGAGGCATCTGAGCGTTCAAACGCCAAGGCGCTACCCTCATGTGTAAGCAGAAGCTTCGCGTCGCCGTCAATGATCGAACGTAAGCGTACGGCGAGCACCGTCTAGCGAAGGACAGGGGAGATGGGTGATGCTTCTGGAATGGACGGATCAGCGCAGAGCAGCAGCAAGCCGGAAGCGGTAAAAGCACAGCGCCGCAAGTGGACGATGGCGGAACGGCAGAGGATTGTGCAGGCTTCTTTGAAAGCCGGCACGACGGTCGAGAGCGTGGCGCGTGTGTATGGTGTGAAGCCAAGTCAGATCCATAAGTGGCGCAAACAGCACCGTCAGAGAATGCAACAAAGCAAGCGTTCGGCTTTGCTCCCGGTGCAGGTGACGGAGGTTGTCGCGACTGGTGCACCAGAAGCGAAACAGGAGTGCAGCGTGACCATGGAAGCGCGGGGTGTACGGGTGACGGTGAGCGGCTGCGTCGATGCAGCAGTTATCTGCAGGTTATTGGAGTATTTGGCGGGATGATTGCGCCGCCAGCCGGAGCGCGGATCTGGATTGCGGCGGGAATCACGGATCTACGGCGCGGGTTCACGGGTTTGAGCGCAGCTGTGCAAACAGTGCTCGAGCAGGATCCTTACGGCGGACATGTGTTTGTCTTTCGCGGGCGGCGTGGCGATCTCATTAAGTTGCTGTGGTGGGATGGCGATGGGCTATGTCTATTCGCAAAGCGTTTGGAGCGCGGACGATTCGTTTGGCCGCAGGCTGAGACCGGAACCGTATCACTTACTCGAGCGCAGTTATCAATGTTACTCGAAGGGATTGACTGGCGGCGGCCGGCGCGTACGTGGAAGCCAGAGATGGCTGTTTGAGAATCGAGAACAAAAACAGCCACAATGTTCGAATTGCTCTCGACTAAGTAATAAAAGCATGGCATAGTTTTTGAAGATGCCTGCCGTACCGCTGCCTGATCTGGACGCGCTCGACGCAGCGGCATTGAAGGCACTGATCGTTTCGCAGCATGAGCGGCTTTCCTCGCATGCAGCCGAGATTGAGCGTTTGCGATTGCTGATTGCCCGTTTGCAACGACTACAGTTTGGACGCAAGTCGGAAAAGATCCAGCGCGAGATTGAGCAACTCGAACTGCAGCTCGAGGATCTGGAGGAGGGCGCGGCTGAGAAAAAACAACGAGCAGGCAGCACGCTACCGGCGCCAGCAGCCGCGATCTTTGCGAGCGTGACCGAAAAACCGGCACGCCGGCCTTTGCCGGATCACCTGCCGCGACAAACTGAGATCCATCAGCCTGAACAGGAAAGTTGCCCGGGATGTGGCAGTGAGCTGCGGAAGTTAGGCGAGGATGTCTCGGAAATGCTCGAATATGTGCCGGCACGATTCAAAGTGATCCGGTATGTACGCCCCAAGCTGAGTTGCACCAAGTGCGATGTGATCGTGCAGGCAGAAGCTCCGAGCCGTCCGATGGCACGCGGCCTCGCCGGTCCGGGACTGCTGGCACATGTTCTGGTATCGAAATATGCGGATCACCAGCCGCTGTATCGTCAGGCGGAGATCTATGCCCGGGAAGGTGTGGAGCTGGAGCGGTCGACACTAGCGGATTGGGTAGGAGCGACGAGCGAGTTGCTGGCGCCCTTGCAGGATGCCTTGCGGCAGTACGTCATGAATCCGGGCAAACTGCATGCCGACGATACGCCGGTACCGGTGTTGGCGCCGGGCACGGGCAAAACGAAACTCGGCCGTTTGTGGGCTTATGTTCGGGATGATCGCCCGGCCGGCGATCTGGCTGCTCCAGCGGTCTGGTTTGCGTACTCGCCGGATCGAAAAGGCGAACATCCGCACCGACATCTGAAAACGTTTTGCGGCACGTTACAAGCCGACGGCTATGCGGGCTTCAACCGTTTATATGATGACGGCCGCATTCGAGAAGCGGCGTGCTGGGCGCATGTTCGCCGCAAATTCTTTGATTTGCACCAGGCGCATGCTTCTCCTATTGCGACCGAAGCGCTGGAGCGCATCGGGCAGCTGTATCGGATTGAGAGCGAAATCCGTGGTCGGCCGCCGGATGAACGGCAGCAGGTACGCGACGAGCGTGCACGTCCTTTATTAATAGCGCTGCACGAATGGTTTAAAACAACGCTCACGCGGGTCTCGCGCAAATCCGAGGTTGCGGCGGCGATCGGCTACGCGCTCGCGCGCTGGCCTGCGCTGGTGCGCTATTGCGAGGATGGCCGCATTGAAATCGATAACAATCCAGCCGAACGCGCGCTGCGTGCCGTCGCCCTCGGCCGCAAAAATTATCTGTTTGCGGGATCCGATGCTGGCGGCGAGAGGGCGGCAGCGATCTACAGCCTGCTCGGCTCGGCGAAGCTGAATGGCATCGATCCGGAAGCTTATCTGACTTCGGTGCTGCGGCGTATTGCCGATCATCCGATCAACCGCATTGCGGAGTTGCTGCCCTGGAATCTTTTTCCGACGGGCTGCGTTGCCGTGAATGCGGCATGAATATCCAATGACTTGGTTACCGCTCGAATCGAAGATGTTTTTCTCGGTCGCATACGATGCCGACACCCGCATTCTGTACCTGCGATTCCGTAGCGGCGATGTCTATCAATACTTCCAGTTTTCCGAAGATAACTACCAGCAATTCCTACGCGCCGAATCCAAAGGCCGGCACTTCCTCCGCAATATTCGGAACTGCTTTCCCTACGAGCGCCTGGCCAAGCTCCAAGTCGCTTGATCAAGTCAACACGGCCCTAACCGTACGCTTACACTGCAGATGAAGAGGGAGGCGCTCCAAAAACTGAACCGGAAGGCGAACGAGGGGCCTTCGGGTTTTGTCACGGAGAAGGTGAACTGATGGGGTTTTGTCACGGTTTTGCCACGGTCGGGGCGGTTTCGGCCAGATTTGGGCGGCCGGGACATTGTCGGAAGTCGTGGAAGTGGTTTAAAATCAAAGAAGCTTCAACTGTCGGGGCGTAGCGCAGCCTGGTAGCGCACCTGCCTTGGGCGCAGGGAGTCGCAGGTTCAAATCCTGTCGCCCCGACCAATAAGTATTATACAGATGCCGTTGGTCTGGGGCGAATAAGCCCTGGTCTTGGAATGATCGATGTTCTCCACTGCCAGATAGAGCTGGTATTCGTGATGCTCTCTGTTGCCGCAGAACTCAGTTCCCCGGTCAGTCAGGATGCGTAGCAGGGGAACCCCTTCTTCTTCCAAGAAAGGAAGAACCCGGTCGTTCAGCATGTCGGCGGCAACCAGCGCGTTCTTGCGGTCATAGAGCTTTCCAAACGCCACCTTCGAATAGGTGTCGATAAACGTCTGCTGATAAATCCGGCCCACGCCCTTGATTGTGCCTACGTAATAGGTATCCTGCGTCCCCAGATAACCGGGATGCGCGGTGTCGATCTCGCCGTGCGCTTCCTTTTCCTGTTTGGACTTCTCCAGGGCGCGGACCTGCTGCTCGGTCAGCACCAGGCCCGCATTTTGCGCCTGCCGTGCTTCCAGCGCTTCAGCCTTCGTGCGAAGGTCTGCAGATCGTTGCGCAGCCAGATACTGCGTACCCCCGTGGGCGAGACGAACTGCCCGCGTTTGGTCAGTTCGTTGGCCACCCGAACCTGTCCCAAGGCCGGGTTTTCTATGGCCATCTCGATCACCGCCTGCTCGATCGCCGGCTCCACCCGATTCTTCGGGATTGGCTTTCTCCGGCTGATTTCTTTGAGGGCGAGTTCGCCCCCTTTCTCGTATAACTCCTTGCATCGGTAAAAGCTGTCCCGGGAGTAGCCCAACACCTTGCAGGCCTCCGAGACGCTGCCCAGCGTCTCGGCCAGCTTTAGCAGGCCTACCTTGTTCTTGATAATCTCTTGATCGTTGCTCATCTGACATTTTCCTTTCTCTCTGTTCTAAACAGTTTTACTACAAAATGTCAGATCAAGTTGAGACTAGTACACATGAATCGCCGCCAGCTTCTCAGCGTAGGTTTCGACGCTTCCGGTCAGAGTAACGATACCATCCTTGACCGCGACGCCGATGCCGGTTGGATTGAGTCCAGGCGTGTAGAACAGCTCGTGCTGAATGTCGTCTCGTATTTAGGTATTCCTGTTTATAACCCCTCCACAAGGGTCCAGTGGAATATTGCCAATTCCCTGTTTCGTCCTGCAATTCGTGCGCCGCTTTCAATGACGTGGATGTGGACCGTACTGGCTGCTTGTCAGCCTCCAATTGCCGTAAGGTCGACTTTCGGCGAGGAGTTCTTCGAGCCGGGCGTCCTGCCCGTAGATATCCTCGAAGAAACGGACCTCACCGCTGGGCAATACTACCGCCGTGGCGTAAACAATCAAGACGGGGATCGGGTGCTTAAGATTCACTTCGATCGTTTTGCTGCCGTGCATTGCGTCGGCGATTCGGTCAGGCGTCCATTGTTGCTCGTCGCGGAGAACCCAGCTTGCCAGCAGTTCCGGGTGTTCGACGCGAATGCAGCCGTGGCTGAAGTCACGCCGGGATCTGGCAAACAGATCGATCGCCGGGGTCCCGTGCAGGTGCACGCTGTGCTCATTCGGAAATAGAAATTTCACCAGACCCAGGGCATTCTGCGCGCCGGGGACTTGACGGATGGAAAGCCTGCCAGAATAGAGCTGAGCCAACACCAGATCATCCACCGCGCCACTCGTGACGACGCGGTTCTGTGCGTTGACGACTTGGTAGCCGTTCTTGGCAAGATAGAATCGACTACGGGCCAGCTTCGGTAACAGCTCGGCAAGCGCGATGCTCCGGGGGACATTCCAATATGGTCGAAAGACCACGTACTTCAGTTCGCCGGCAAATACCGGCGTCTGATGGCGAAAGGCACGTCCGACCACCACGTTCAATCCAAGTTCGGGCTTGTACGATTCGTTGAAGGCGCGCAGCCGGAACTCGGGGATGTTTACGACGATCGGTGGCTGCGAAAATCGGTGCGGCACCCAGCGCCAACGCTCCAAAGTCAATTGCAACTGACGGACTCGGCGGCTCAGGGGAGTATTGAGCTCTCGTTGTGTGGCTTTGCCGACCCGCCCATCCGGTTTGAGTCCATGTCGAGCCTGAAAGCGCTTGACCGCTTCCACTAGTGCACTATCGTATTCGCCGGCGTCGCTGCATGAGATGTGCTCTGGCAGATCTCCGAGCCGCCGCAGCAGGCGGACCAGCTGCGGTGCGCCCGAATACAAAGAGCCCGGCTCAATCACGTTGCCAGTGGCAGGTAGCGGCTCCCCATCATCATCATGGGCTATCGCGAGATATGACTGTAAAACCTTTTGCGTCCTGCGGTAACCTTCAAACGGCGGCTCAATCTCGGCGGCCGCAGCCTGCACATCACCCGCACTCGAAGCCAGACGTCGTACCAGACGGGCAAGATCATATTTCCCCTGTTCTACATCGCGGGTGGCGTCAAACCATCCTGGATTCACTCTGCCCATGCGCAAATCCGAGAGATAGCGCATGAGCGAAACAGTCAAGGCCAGATCAAAGCGGGTAGTGTCCTCCAGGGAAGGTGAGCCGCGAAGGCGTTCCAGACGAGCCGGCCAGCGCTGTGCGTCACAGTCGTCTGGATCGAGGCCCTTGATTTCGGCAGCCCGAAGCATTTCGATGATTGCCTCCGCCCTATTCGTTATCACGCCGTTTTGGGTCCAAGCCATCGTGTAGCCTTCGGGCTCATAGAACCGCTGGACCTGCGCCTGAGAGTCCGCAAAATTGGACCATCGAAGATCGGACAGACTGCCTGCGGCTGTCAGGTGGCAGGGCAAGGAAGGGCTGCGGCTCGCAGGCGGATGCTCCGTGGGATCTTGGCCGAGCCGGAACGTGAACACCAGCGCGACGAGCAAAAGTGCAATTGCCAGCAATCAGGACCGGAGCCCGCCGCCTTGAGCCATCACGGACATTCAATCTTCTACATGCAATCTTCCGACCCGCTATTTCCGATCTGGAACACTTCATTTCGGTCTGGGTCGGGTGGGGGATATTACGCAGGAGACGCTATTTGGCGCAGGATTGCTTCTTCCGTTCAGAGCGGAAAATTTCCGGGCGACCGGCTGTACTCTGGAGAAGAAATGCATGACGATTCTGGCATCGAGGCATCGGTCCAATCGGAACGTGGGCTGACTGCCTCCGAAGCTCGCGCGCGCCTGGAGGAATTCGGTCCAAATGATCCGGTTCCGCATCGCCGCGGCTCGAGACTTCACGATTTTGCACTGCTGTTCTTGAATCCCCTTAGCGTCATTCTCCTCGTTGCAGCCGCTCTATCGGCAACCGTGGGGCAGAAGGTGGACGCCTCCATCATCATCATTATTGTTTTGCTTGGAGTTCTACTGAATTTTGTGCAGACGTGGCGGTCCGGCCAGGCCGTCGCACGGCTACAGCAAGGCGTGGCGGCTACGGCCACGGTGCTACGCGACGGAGAATGGCAGACGATTCCGCGGTGCCAGGTGGTCCCTGGCGACCTGGTGCGCCTCTCCGCCGGTGACTTGGTTCCCGCGGACGCTCGTCTGGTGAAATCGCGTGACCTGTATGTCCAGCAGGCTGCGCTCACCGGCGAATCCTTACCGGCGCCAAAGGAGGCATGCGGAGCCCAGGGGGATGAGCTCATGAATCCTGCTGCACCGGGTTTGGTTTTCTTGGGGACACCGGTCGTAAGCGGCTCCGCGGTCGCAGAGGTGTTGGCCACCGGGCCTCGGACCGCCTTCGGCGGAATCGCGACGCATCTCACGGCGCGTCCCCAGGAAACCGAATTTGATCGGGGGCTTCGGCACTTCAGCCTGCTGATTCTCCGCGCTGTCATTTTTTTCGTGCTCTTTGTGCTGACCGTAAACCTGGCTCTCCGGCATAACCCATTCGAGTCGCTGCTGTTTGCGGTGGCTCTTGCCGTGGGGCTTACACCCGAGTTTCTGCCCATGATCACCTCCGTCATTCTGGCGCGCGGGGCGGTGCAAATGGCACGCCGGAAGGTAATTGTGAAGCACCTCTCGGCGATTCAAGACTTTGGCAGTATCGATATTCTGTGCAAGGACAAGACAGGTACGTTGACAACCGGCAAGATGACACTGGCGGAATCCATCGATGTGTTCGGTAATGCATCCGAGAGGGTAGCTCTGCTGGCGCGGCTGAACAGCGTCTATCAGAGCGGCATTCAGAGCCCGCTCGACGAAGCGATCCAGCAGGGTGGTTCGCTGGACGTCCGGAACTATCAAAAATGCGACGAAATTCCGTTTGACTTTGAACGGCGCCGTCTCTCGGTTGTGCTCGAGAATGGCGGAAAACGACTTTTGATTACGAAGGGGGCGCCGGAGGCTGTTTTGGAGCTGGCCGTTGCCCGCGATGAGGGCGGAATTTCCGTGCCACTTGGCGATGAAGCTCGCGCCGCTGGCCGCAACGTGTACGAGGAAAGAAGCGAGCGTGGGCTGCGGGTGATTGCTGTTGCCTGGCGTCACGTTGATTTGCGGGAAACCTATTCGCCAGCCGACGAGTGCGAGCTTACACTCGCAGGCTTTGTGACATTCGAGGATCCCCCACTGCCTGATGCGGCCTCCGCAATTGCGGGTCTGAAGCGTGACGGCGTGCGCATAAAGATCATTACAGGCGATAACGAGTTGGTGACCCGGCACATCTGTCTCCAGCTTGGCATCGACAGTGCTTCGACGGTCCTGGGCGAGGTAATTGAGAAGACAACGGATACGGCGCTGGGCTATGTGGCCGAGAACGCCGTAGTGTTCGCTCGTATGTCGCCAGCTCAGAAAAACCGGATTATTCTGGCGCTCCGGCGTCGCGGTCACGTGGTCGGCTATATGGGCGATGGCATCAACGATGCTCCCTCGCTACATACGGCGAATGTTGGAATTTCGGTCTCGGGCGCCACCGATGTTGCTCGCGATGCTGCCGATATCATCTTAGTTGAGCGCAGCCTGCGTGTGCTGCATCGCGGCATTCTGGAAGGGCGCAGGGCGTTCGCTAACGTTACGAAGTACCTGCTAATGGGTACCAGCTCCAACTTCGGCAATATGCTAAGCATGGCCGCCGCATCCGTGATGCTGCCGTTTCTGCCGATGTTACCTACACAAATTCTCTTGAATAACTTCCTATATGATCTGGCTCAGCTTGCGATACCGACTGACTCCGTCGATCCCGAATACCTGCGATCCCCGCATCGCTGGGATATCCGCATGATCCGAAATTTCATGATATCAATCGGACCGATCAGTTCCCTGTATGATTTCCTGACGTTTGCGGTGCTGCTGCATGTTTTTCGCGCATCTCCAGCTTTGTTTCACACCGGCTGGTTTGTGGAATCCTTGGCGACACAGACTTTGGTTTTGTTTGTCATTCGGACGATGCGTAACCCGCTGCGTAGCCGCCCGAGCCGGCTGCTCACGTTGAGTACAATTGCCGTCGTAGCGGCTGGTGTTCTGCTGCCGTTCAGTCCCGTTGCAGCGGCACTCGGATTTATGCCGCTGCCTTTCAGTTATTTCGTATTTCTTATCTCTGCCACTGCTACGTACCTGCTGCTGGTTGAGATGATCAAACGGCGGTTGATGCCCGTTCCACAGCTCCAAGCCAAAAAATAACATCTTGACCACAGCGACATTTGCCTGTATTCAATAATAGCGAGCAGGATGCACCCTCGTGAAAGTACCAAGCCGTGCAACTCGAGGCCGGTTCTCTCGGTTTAGAGATCGATGAAGAGACTCACATTCGGCCCGCGGCATCAAGAGTGCTGTTCGCTGTTAGGCAGTTTTGTGGAGGTACTTATGCCGACTGAATTGGTTTGGTTTGGTGGTGTTCTGGTGACCTTCGCTGGCCTTATCGTATTCCTTATGATTCGCCGAAATAGACCACCGGAACCACCACATCTGCGGTGAGTCGCGCGTCACGCGCCGGACACAAGGAAACAAAGTTTTCCTCGTCTCAGGTTGCAATCACATTTTTTCTTCCAGCGATGTCTGGTAATAGCGCCGAGCTTGCATTCAGACTTTTACCCGTTCGGGTTACGAAATATGGCGCTGAGTCGGCACCACGAAAATCCGGAGCCACGATGCAGCCTGATTTCTATTCGCGCCTTCATCTGTTGTCACTAATCTGCGCGGATTGGGCTAGCAGTCGCCGGTCAGTTTGATCTGCTCCCCGAAACATGTTCCACGTAGAATGTTAGTTGCACAAGAGGGAAAGGAGCAAACAAGATGCGTGGCAGCAGGCGCAGTGAAGAGCAGATCATAGCGGTTTTAAAGCAGG
>Ga0070741_10019516_pt1 | contig 10813 bp, 10 predicted proteins | sample Coa_R1_4_FD_66440 | JGI IMG/M metagenome (GOLD analysis project Ga0070741, IMG submission 66440) | Surface soil microbial communities from Centralia Pennsylvania, which are recovering from an underground coalmine fire - Coalmine... | ecosystem: Environmental > Terrestrial > Soil > Unclassified ...
ACCGGCACCAGGCCCCACTGCTCCATGTCCAGCTGCTCGAAGTAGGCGTCCTGGAAATTCGGCACGCCAATGAGCTTGCCGTCGTTGCCGTAGGTCCAACCGTGGTAGGCGCAAGTGAAGCTGGCAGCATTTCCCTGGTCCGCCCGGCAGACCTTCATGCCGCGATGGCGGCAGGAGTTGATGAAGGCGTTGACCTTGCCGGCACTGTCGCGGATGACGATGACGGGGTCTTCGCCCATCGTCGTCGTATAGAAGTCGCCGGGGTTAGGGATCATGCTGTCATGGGCCAGGAAGAGCCATGAGCGCGCGAAGATGTTCTCCAATTCCTGCTGGTAGACTTGCTGGTCAATGAAGAGTCGCCGGCTGAGCAGACCGTTCTCCAGATCCATGAGGCCGTCAAGGCCGTTGCCCACCGCGAGCTTGGGGCGACTGTAGGTGGCCATGGTTCTCCTCCTTTGCGGCCTCCGCCGGCCGCGTGGCTCGAAGTTAGTACGGGTAGCAGAAAATGTCAATCCGCCGATACTTCAATAGCGTCGCTATCGCTCCTGCTAAGCAGTCGCAGCGCTATGGCGCCGATAATTCCGGCGGCCAGGCAGGCAGCGAAGATGCCCATCCTGGCCTCGGCCTGAAGCGACTCCTCATCGAACGCAAGACCGGCCACGAACAATGACACCGTAAAGCCGATGCCGGCCAGGAGGGCCGCGCCAGCCACGTGTCGCCAATGCATACGGCCCGGCAGAGCGCCGAGGCCCAGCCGCACGGATATCCAGGTGAAGGAGACGATGCCGAAGAACTTGCCCACCAGCAGCCCGACGAAGATGCCCAAAGCAATGCGACTGGCCAGCGAGTCCTGCAGGGCGCTTCCCGAGAAGTCCAGGCCAGAGTTGGCCAGCGCGAACAGCGGCACGATGACGAAGCTGGTGGGCGCGTGCAGCAGCCGCTGTAGCCGCTCCGTGGGCGGCTCCGTGGAGACCACAAGTTCTTCCATCTCCCCCAGGGCGTAGTCCGCCCGCCCCTCATCTTCCCGCGCCAGCGCCTGTCGAAAGTCGTCATTGAGGGAATCGGCGTGGCGCAAGAAGTCCTCTTTGGGCAAGCGGGCCGTAGCCGGTGTCAGCAGGCCCAGGATGACGCCCGCAATAGTTGGGTGGATACCGGACTCCAGGAAGGCGGCCCAGACGGCGAAGCCGACCACGAGGTACGGAGCCAGCGACACCACGCCCATCTGTCGCATCAGGATTATCAGCGCCAGCAGGGCCGCCGCCACGCCGATTGCCTCAAACGAGAGGTCGCCAGCATAGAAGATGGCGATAATCACCAGTGCGCCGATATCATCGAAGATGGCGAGCGCCAGCAGGAAAACACGCACCTCCGGTGGGATTCGCGGCGCCGCAAAGGCCAGCACCCCCAGCGCGAAAGCGGTATCGGTTGCCATCGGGATACCCCAGCCGTCCTGACCCGCGTGGCCGGCATTGAAGGCCAGGAAGATCAGCGCCGGCAGGGCCATGCCGCCCAGGGCGGCGGTAGCCGGTAGAATGGCCTGACGGCGGTCGGAGAGTTCGCCATGGACCAGCTCGCGCTTGATCTCCATGCCGGCGACCAGGAAGAAGAACACCATCAGGGCGTCGTTCACCCAGTGGCGCAGGTCCTCGGTCAGGTCGACGACATGCAGGTCCATCGTGAGAGTGATAGCCCAGAGGTCGTGGTAGGAGTCGGACCAGGGGCTGTTCACCCAGACAATGCCCGCCAGGGCGGCCAGCAGCAGGACAAGGCCGCTGACGGTCTCGGTCTGGATGAAACGCTGGGCGGGCAGGGTGAAGCGGCGCGACACCATTGAGGTGGCGGCGCGACGACGCAGGATGCCCCGGGTGCGTTCCTGGCGGCTCATCTCACTCGAAAGGGTAAACGCCTTCGCGGGCCGGCGGTGTCAGCCTGACGCAAGGCAAAAAGAAGGAGGCCCTCCGCAGGGGAAGGCCTCCAGTTGTTGCGCTGAATTCCGGCGCTTAGGCCTTGTTCATGTCCAGCGGCAGCGGGCCCTCTACCACCATGTACTGTAGAGGTACGGTGCCGGTGTTGCGCGTGCCGTGTACCTCACCCGGGAAGGAGTGAGCTACATCGCCGGCCTTAATCGGTACCGTGTTCTCCTCGTCCACTACGAAGAGACCTTCTCCCTGCAGGAAGACCAGCACCGTCTCCGCGTTGTTGTGCCAGTGGTTGTACTTCTTGAACCCAGGCTCCACGTTGACCACGTTGATCAGGTGCTTGCCCTGCGGGTTACCCATCTCAACGATGAACTTGGCGGTGTAGCCCGGCAGGTCAGCTGCCTCTTCGCCGTTGACGACGATCGGCGCGAACCCGGGGGTCGTGCGGAACTCCTCCAGGTTGAGGACACGCTTGCGGTCGCTGACGATCGGCTTGGTGTTCTCCAGGTCACGCTGCATCTGCAGTGGCAGCGGGCCCTCCACCACCAGGTAGCGCAGCGGGCCGCTGCCGGTGTTGCGGGTGCCGTGGATCTCGCCGGGGAAGGAGTGGGTGACGTCGCCGGCCTTGATCGGGACCGAGCGCTCCTCGTCAATCAAGAACTCGCCCTGACCCTCGAGGATGAACATCACGTTCTCGGAGTTGTCATGGTAGTGCTTGTACTTACCCATGCCAGCCTCGAGCTGGATTATGTTGATCAAGTGCTTGCTGCGCGGGTCGTCCACGATCTTCTTGATCGTGTAGCCGGGAAGGTCCTCAGCCTCGTGACCATCGACGATAACGGGGCCGAAGCCACCGGCCGCGATGAACTCCTTCAGGTTCGTGATTCTATTTCGCTGAGTTACTGCCATGTAGAATGCCTCCGTACTGGCCCCTTTGGGGCATAGAATTTGCTAAAGAATAACACCTCTGTCAACGCTTGTCTATCGGCTTGTCGCGAGAAAAAGAAATATTCGGTTTGACATTGTTTCGTGCCCTTTGTAAGCTTCCTCTATTCAGAAAAAGGTCATGGGAGGAGTTTTCTATGCTGACCAAGGACGATATCACCGGCCTCATGCTGATGGTCCTGACCCCCGCCAAAGAGGGCGCTGACCGCTGGGAGGCGCAGGACACGGTGGACCTGGAAGAGACCGAGCGCATGACCGAAGAGTACATTCGCGCGGGCGTGGGCGGCATCGCCGCCTGCGGGACCACCGGCGAATGCGCCGGCCTGATGTGGGACGAGAAGCTGAAGTTCATTGACACGCTCGTCCAGACAACTCGCGGCCGGGTGCCGGTCTTCGCCGGCGCCACCAGCCTGGGCACCCGCGAGACCATTCGCCAGATGAAGGCCCTCAAGGACGTGGGAGCGGACGGCGCCTTCATCGGCCTGCCGCTCTGGCAGACCCCCACGCTGCAGAACTCGATCCAGTGGTTCGCCGACCTCAGCGAGGCCGTGCCGGACATGCCGATCATGGTCTACGCCAACCAGAACTTCTTCAAGTCCGTTTTCCCAACCCCCTTCTGGGCCGGCGTGGCGCAGAAGGCCCCGACCGTCGTTACCTGCAAGATCTCCTACAACATCGCCAACCTGCTGGAAGACCTGCGGGTGGCCGGGCACCAGATCCGCTTCATCCCCGGCGAGAACATGATCTACACCGGCTACAAGCTGGCCGGCGACAAGATCAAGGCCGGCTGGTCCTCCAACTCCGCCGGCATGGGCCCCGAGCCGATGGTCGCCCTCTGCGACGCCATCCTGGCTAACGACGAGGCCAAGGTGGACGCCATCTTCGAAGACATCCGGGCTACAGGGCCGTCCTTCCCGCCGGCAGAGTTCAACCTCTTCGCCCTCTACAATGTGCAGGCCAACCGCTACGCGGCCAACGTATCGGGCTACCTCAAGCCCTGCCCCACGCGTCCTCCCTACCGCCTGGACGACCTGCCGCAGAACTGGCGGGAGTACTCCGAGAAGCGCGCCGGCCTCTGGAAGGCGCTGCGCACCAAGTACGCCAAGACCCCGGCCTAACTGAAAGCGACGACAAAGAAAGATGCCGGCCTCTTCCAAGCCGGCATCTTTCCTTTGTCGCTCCAGGGCCTGGCTCAGGCTTCGCCCTGGGCCAGGAGGATGCGCTCCGGCGTTATCGGCAGGTCGCGCACGCGCAGACCGGTCGCGCTCTTGACGGCGTTGCCGACCGCTGGCATTACAGCGCCCAGGCTGATCTCGCCGATGCCCTTGGCGCCGTACGGCCCCTGCTCCTTCAGAGATTCCACGAGCACAACCTTTAGCTCGGGGGCGTCACGGGTCGTCGGCATGCGGTAGTCGAGCAGGTTGGCGTTGGCGATGCGCCCATCGCGCTGGATCATCTCTTCGTAGAGGGCGTTGCCCAACCCCTGGGCTATCGCGCCTTCGATCTGACCTTCGGCGATCATCGGGTTCAGCGCGAACCCCACGTCCTGTACCATAACGATGCGTTGCGGCGTCACTTCGCCGGTGACCTCGTCGATGCTGACTTCCGCCACCAGGGCGGCCATCGCCGGGATCGTCATGGTAGTGCTGAAGGAGCCCTGGACGGAGTTGCGGTCCCACTGGATCATCGGCGGGAAGGCGTGGCCGCGCGCATCGATCGGCTTCTGCTGCATGCGAACCGCCTCGCGGCCCAGCTCCGCTATCGAGATGCTGGTCTCCGGGCTGTCCTTCAGGAAGATGCGCCCGTCGCTCATATCGAGCGCGTCCGGCACGGACTCCAGCTTGTGGGCGGCGCGCTCCAACAGCTGCTGCTTGACGTCCTTCGTCGCGTTGGCGACTGCCGCCGAGACCATCCTGCCGACACGGCTACCGGCGGTCAGGATATCGAACGGGGTGGTGTCCGTGTCCGCCATGATGACGGTTACGTCCTCCATCGGCAGGCCCAGGTCCTCCGCCACGATCTGGGCGAGCGAGGTCTTGGAGCCGGTACCGAGATCGACGGCGCCGGAGCGGACGGTAACCGTCCCGTCCTCCGTCACCTCGACATCGGCGCTGCTGGGGAAGACGCCGGTCTGGTGCATGATGTAAGACATGCCGACTCCGTAGCCGGGGCGGACCCGCTGCTTCGCTTCCTCCCAGTAGGGCTTGATGGCGTCCAGTACATCCGGGCCGGCCACCATGTCCAGCGCCTGGCCATTAGGCCAGACGTAGCCCTCGTCCACCGTCTGCGCCTTTCGATACTCCAAGGGATCAAGCCCCAGGATCTCGGCGATCTCGTCCATGTGGGACTCGTGGGCGAAGGCGGTCTGCGGCGCGCCGGTGCCCCGCATGGAGGCGGCGGGCAGCGTATTGGTGTAGACAGCGCGGCTGACCACATCCACGTTGGGGATCTTGTAGGGGCCGATGGCGTAGTTGCAGGCCTTGCCCGTGACGACGGGGGCCGTGTGGCAGTAGGCGCCGGAATCGAAGGTGGCATCGACCTTACGGGCGATGACGGTGCCGTCTTTCATGACGCCGCTCTTCATATGGATGACCGCGGAGTGGCGGGAGGTGTTGGCGATCATGTCCTCGCCCCGGCTCTCGACCAGGCGTACGGCACGGCCGGACTTGCGAGCCAGGGCGGCGCAATAGACCTCGATATCGGCTTCTTCCTTGCCGCCGAAGCCGCCGCCGACGTAAGTGGTGATTACATGCACCTTGTTCACCGGCAGGTGCAGCGAATGCGCGACATCGTCGCGGACACCGAAGGGGCGCTGAGTGGACGACCAGACGGTGACGCGGCCGGCATTGTCCATCTCCGCGATAGTGGCGTGCGGCTCCAGGTAACCCTGGTGAATGCGCTGCGTGGTGTAGGTCTTCTCGTGGATGATGTCCGCCTTGGCGAAAGCCTCTTCGACATCGCCACGCTTCATGCGCACCTCGGAGCAGACGTTGCCGTAGCGGATGGGGTTGTAAGCGATCTCGTACTTGTCGAGGTCCGGGTGGAGGATCGGCGCGTCCGCCTTCATGGCCTCTTCCGGGGTCAGGACGGCCGGCAGCTCTTCGAGCTCGAGTTCGATCAGTCCCAACGCCTCTTCCGCGATCTCCTCCGTCTCGGCGGCCACGACAGCGATTGCCTCACCGATATGTCGCACCCTGTCGACGGCGATGACGGGCTTGTCCTTCATCACCGTGCCATCGAGATGGCCGGCAGGGAAGTCAGCGGCGGTGATTATCGCCTGCACACCGGGCAACTGCTTGGCCCGGCTGACGTCCAGGCGCTTGATCAGCGCGTGCGGCACCTTGCTGCGAAAGACCTTGGCCTGCAGCATATTGGGCCGCTTGACGTCGGCGGCGTAAAGGGCAGTGCCGGAGACTTTGGCGTCTCCGTCCACCAGGGGGATCTGCTTGCCGAGCCTTGGCGTTGTTACCATCTTTGGCGTCCTTCCGGATACACTCTGCTGCTGGGGATGGTAAGGAAAGCGCCGGAACAGGTCAAGTTGCCGGCTTGTTGTCCTGACCCTGACCCTTGTGTACAATGCGCCTAACGTGCCATGAAAACCTTTCAGTACTACGCCCCGAAAAGTTTGCAAGAGGCCCTGGATACCTTTAAGCAGGCCGGTAGCGGCGGACGTATCCTGGCCGGCGGCACCGACCTGGTAGTCCAGATGAAGGAAAGCGCCACCCGCTTTCCTTATCCCGGCTACCTGGTGAGCCTGCGCCAGATCCCGGAGCTCAAGGGCATCTCCCGTACGGCGGACGGCGGCCTGCGCATCGGCGCGGGCATGACGATGTCGGCCGTCTCGGAGTCGCGTGAGGTCCGGCAGCGCTACCCGATCGTCGTCGACGGCAGCTCCATCGTAGGCTCGCTGCAGACGCAGAACCTGGCGACCATCGGCGGCAACATCTGCAACGCCGCCCCTTCCGCAGACGTTGTGCCGGCGCTGCTCTGCTGCGAAGCCAAGCTACGGCTGGTCAGCCCGGCTGGCGAGCGCACGATTCCCGTCGAGGAGTTCTTTACCGGCCCCGGCCAGACCGTCCTGCAGCCCGGTGAGGTGCTGGTGGACATACTGCTGCCACCGCTGCCGGCCAAGACCGGCGGCGTCTACAAGCGGCAGACGCCCCGCAAGCAGATGGACATCGCGGTGGCCGGCGTCGCGACGCTGGTAACGCTCGATGGCAGCGGCCAGCGTATCGAGCGGGCGCGGATCGCCCTGGCAGCCGTCGCACCGACGCCGATCCGTGCGCCGGCGGCTGAGGAATACCTGACCGGCCGCGACACCTCGGACGAGACGATCGCGGAGGCGGCTCGCCTGTCCATGGAAGCCGCCCGCCCGATCTCGGACGTGCGCGGTTCGGCGGACTTCCGCAAGCGGCTCATCCAGAACATGACGGCCAGAATGCTTAGAGAAGCTATCGAGAAGGCGAAGGGCGCCTGAGGAACCAGCATGACGAAGCAACTGATCGCTCCCATCATCAACGGACTCAAGCGCGAGATCGCCGTCGAGCCGCAGTGGACACTACTGCAGACCGTCCGCGACGAGTTGGGTCTGACTGGCAGCAAAGAGGGCTGCGGCACCGGCGACTGCGGCGCCTGCTCCGTAATCGTCAACGGCCAGCTGGTCACCTCCTGCCTTATCCTGGCCGCTGAAGCTGACGGCGCCGAGGTCACGACTGTCGAAGGCCTGGCCCACGATGGCCAGTTGGACGCCGTCCAAAAGGCCTTCGTTGATGCGGGCGGCACCCAATGTGGCTTCTGCACGCCGGGGATGGTGATGGCTGCACGAGCGTTGCTTGATCGCAACCCCAACCCAACGCTGGAAGACGTGCGCCTGGGCCTGGCCGGCAACCTCTGCCGTTGCACGGGCTACACCAAGATCTACGACGCCGTTCTTAGCGCCGCCCAAGCACGCGGCTAGACCCCCCCCGATCACGCAGGTTCTTCGGCGCCGCGCCTCTGCTATGCTTGTCCCGGAGGAGAGACATGGGGCGAGAGCAACTTGAGGCGCTGATCCGGGTGCTGCAACAGCAACTTGCCGAAGGCAGGGATAACCTGGCGATCGGCACCTGGGACATCCGCTACGATGCGCAACGCGGCGCCTTCCAGTTCGACAAGTGTGAGGACGGCGTCTACTGCGAGGAACGGCCGGCGGTCATCGCGCTGGACGGGACGGTCCTGGACGCCGGCGGCCCGCTGCTCGGTTGACGCCTTCTAGATCAGGAAGGAGAGCTGGCTCATCTCCTCGTCGTTGTTGACCAGCATGACCTTCTTGAACACGATGCGGAAGGAACCAGCCTCCGGCCGCAGCCGGTGCTCCGTCCGGCCCACCCAGATGTTCTCCAGACCCGTGTTGACCCGCAATTCCGTGATATGAAAGTTGGCGCAGGCGATAATCTCATCGCCTTGCCCCTCCTCTACCTCGATGTTGGCGATCAGCCTGCGCATTCGCGATGGCGGCTCCTGCGTCCAGGCCATGCCCGTCTTCAGCCGCTCGATGCGCAGGTTCAGCCGGTCGCGGTTGTCGTAGATGATCGATAGCTCTCGCCTGGGATCGACGTCGTCCTTGTTACAGGGCACCCAGTAGGTGGCGTCTGGGTCGTCTGCCCAGAGCGCCAGCCACTCGTCCAGCCGGTTCTCGTCGGCTAGCCGCGCCTCCTTATAGAGGAAGCGCTCGACAGCGCGTTCGTCTACCATCTGCGGGAGCTAGGCCAGGGTCATGATGCGCTTGTAATGGGTCCACTGCCCGCGCATCGTGATCTCGCTCATGTCCGGCTGCGCCAGAACGCCCTCCTCATCGACTTCCGGGCGCTGGCCGAAGCCACGGTTCATCAGTATCCACTCGTCGCCGCGAGTGCGCAGGCCGCGGTAGTTGCGCTCCCAGATCTCAATGTCGTCCGCCAGCTGGAAGCCCGCCGGGCCGTAGCCGCCCTCGTCGCGACGCAGCCGCATCGTGTTGATCTCCTCCGGCGCTCCCTTGAGCAGGCACGGAGCGTAGTAGAGGTTGGTCTCGTCGACGCTGACCGGCACGCACCAGCGGATCTCCTGCAGCATGAAGAAGAGGTTGGGGAAGATCACCGTGTGCGAAGGGCCCTCGCGCTCGATGCGGTCCGCCTTCTCCTTGCCGTGGAAGCGCTCCATGGCCTCTTTGAATTCGCGTTGACCCTCCGGCGATATCTCTTCCGACCACTCGCCGGTGTAGCTCATGCCTGTGATGCGGCGCTGGCCACGGAAATCCAGCTCCGTGTGGCCATTGCCCAGATCGCGGCTCATCACCAGGCCCTGCACGGAGCGGTTGCTCTGCTTCAGCTCTTCGCTGGACTGGGCCCGCACGTTGCGCCGGTAGATGTAGATGTTGGAGCCGTGGGTTGTCGGCACGTGGTAGGAGTCGACGGAGTTCTCCATCCACATCTTCCAGTTGGCGCGCAGCTTGATCTTGAAGACGCCGGCCGACATGTCTAGCTCGCCGGTGGGGGAGACATCGCAGAAGCGGTCGATGTTCGCCTTAGCGAAGCCGAGGTGCTCGTCGAGACCGGGGCCGACAGGGCTGAGGTTGGCGAAGAGGAAGCCGCGATAGGAGTCCACGCGTGGCAGCGGCGTCAGGCCCAGCTCCTCGTGGTCCAGGATCTCGTGGTACCCCTCCTCGAAGGGCACGCCCTTGAGGCTGCCGTCCACGTCGTAGGTCCAGCCGTGGTAGGCGCAGGTGAAGGCCTTCGCGTTGCCGCGCTTCAGCTGGCAAACGGTGTTCCCGCGATGCCGGCAGCGGTTGTAGAAGACATTGATGCGATTCTGCTGGTCGCGGACGATGATGATCGGCTGCTGGCCTACCATGCCGGTACGGAAGTCGCCGGGATTGGGGACCTCACTCTCATGGCCGATGAAGATCCACTGACTGTACCAGATGCGGTCTAACTCTTCCTGGAAGACCTCCGAGCTGTGGTAAAGGCTGGTGTGGACCTTATCTTCCTTGATCAGCCCCTCATAGTCGGTCTGAGACGGCATTGTCGCGACCATGACGCTTCTCCCTCCGGCCAAGCGGCCTCACGATGCGCTTTTGGCAGCATGATAGCACCTTGGAGGCGGCTTGCAATCCTGATTGGGGCGCTCAGTCCGTCTGCGGGTCTGAGAACAAACCCGCCCGAAACGTTAGGGCGTGGTTGAGGCGGGATGCGCGGCAAGCTCGCGGGCGCGCTGGAAGATGCCGTCCAGCATCGCCTCCGTGAGCTTGCCGGTAAAGGTGTTCTGCTGGCTGGGATGGAAGGAGCAGAGCAGCGTCCGCCCGTCCGGCAAGGCGACCTCCAGCCCGTGCGTGAAGCGCGGACGCGGCCGTACCCTCAGGATGCCCGCGAGGACTTCGTAGGCGAAGGCGCCCAGCGGCACCAGCACGCGGACCCGTGGCAGCAGCGCCAGCTCACGCACCAGGAAGGGGGCGCAGTTGTCGCGCTCTGCCGGCTCCGGGCGGTTGGCCGGCGGCGCACAGCGGACGGCGGCTGTGATGTAGGCGCCGGTCAGCTGCAGGCCGTCGTCGCGGTCGCGGCTCTCCGGCTGATTGGCGTAGCCGGCACGGTAGAGCGCTCGAAAGAGCCAGTCGCCGGAGCGGTCGCCGGTGAAGATGCGGCCCGTACGGTTGCCTCCGTGAGCTGCCGGCGCCAGGCCGACGATGAGAAGTTCGGCCTGCGGATCGCCGAAGCCCGGCAGCGGCCGGCCCCAGTACTCCCGGCCCCGGTAGGCGGCCTTCTTCTCCAGCGCGACCTGCTCCCGCCAGGCGACGAGCCGCGGGCAGCGGCGGCAAACGATGACCTCACCTCGCAACTGCTCCAGGAGGTCAGGCATGAGCTCAGTCTAGCAAGAAATTTTCGACCGGACTATTGACAAGCCGAACAAGCGTTCTATATAGTAACGCTATGCAGAGG
>Ga0070741_10019517_pt1 | contig 10812 bp, 10 predicted proteins | sample Coa_R1_4_FD_66440 | JGI IMG/M metagenome (GOLD analysis project Ga0070741, IMG submission 66440) | Surface soil microbial communities from Centralia Pennsylvania, which are recovering from an underground coalmine fire - Coalmine... | ecosystem: Environmental > Terrestrial > Soil > Unclassified ...
TGGCAGAAGCCGTGGTAGGTGACGGCGGGCTCGCTCCCGCCGCGGCGGCCGGCCAGGGCCCCGGCCTCGGGTCGAGCCTCCCGGTCGAGGAAGCCGACCAGGTCGACCGTGCGCGCGGCGAGCGCCGCCGCGCGCTCTCGCCACTCCGGGTCGTCCCGGAAGAGGCGGGGGTAGTCGTGCCGCAGCGCGATGGCGCAGCTCGCGGCCGCGGTGACGACGCGATCGGCAGCCGCGTCCTCGAGCGCGGCGATCGTCCGGCGGGCCATCCGGCGGGCGGTGAGCCGGTCGCCGGCGTCGAGCGCCGGGAGCCCGCAGCAGTGCTGCCCGGCCGGCACGACGACCCCCGCCCCGCAGGCGCGCAGGACGCGGACGGCGGCCGTCGCCTGCTCCGGGGCGAAGCGATCGCTCAGGCACTGGAGCAGGTAGGCGACGCGGAGCCCGCGGGCGGGACTCCCGGCCAGCGGGCCGCGGGGATCGCCCGGGAACTCCCGCCCGAGCAGGCGCGCCCGGGCCGGCACCGGCGCCGGGGCCGGCAGCGCCCGCCACCGCCAGGCCCGGGGGAGGGGGAGCCGGAGCGAGCCGCCGTGGCGGAAGGGGGCGAGCGCCACGCGGGCGACGGCCATGGCGGCCCCGAAAAGGCGCGGGCTCGCCCAGAGGTGGAGCCCCAGCCGGGTCCGGAGCCGCGTCCCGAGCCGCTCGGCGACCTGCCGCCGGACGTCCAGGATGAGGTCGGGGAGCGGGATCTCCGCCGGGCAGGCGGCCGCGCAGGCGTGGCACGACACGCACAGCGACTGGGGGCCCGCGGCGGCCGGGAGCCCGTGGTGGAACGGCGTCGTCACGAGGCCGATCGGGCCCGTGTAGACGTGCCCGAACACGTGGCCCCCGACGACCTGGTAGGGCGGGCACACGTTGGCGCACGCGGCGCACCGGATGCATCGGAGCGCGGCCTCGAACTCCGGGTCCGCGGCCATCGCGGACCGGCCGTTGTCGACGATGACGACGTGCAGCTCGCGGCCGGGGTCGTCGGGGCCGGTGATGAACGTCGTGTAGACGGTGATGTCCTGCGCCGTGCCCGACCGGGCGAGCAGCCGCGTCTGCGCCGCGGCGTCCTCCCACGTCGCGACCAGCTTGTCCCAGCTCGCCAGCACGACGTGGACGGGCGGGAGCGACGAGGTGAACCGTCCGTTCCCCTCGTTGGTCACCAGCATCACCGTGCCGGTCTCGGCGATCAGCGCGTTGGCTCCGGTGACCCCGACGCCCGCCTCCTCGAACACGCGCCGCAGCGCCAGGCGGGCGACCCTGGCCATCTCGGACACGTCCTCGCGCGACACCGGGCGGCCGACGTGCGCCTCGAGGAGCGCGCTCACCTCCTGCCGGCTCTTGTGGATGGCCGGCATGACCATGTGGGACGGCATCTCCTGCGCGAGCTGGACGATCCACTCCCCGAGGTCCGTCTCGACCACCGTGAGCCCGGCCGCCTCCAGGGCCGCGTTCAGGAACAGTTCCTCCGAGACCATGGACTTGCCCTTCGCGACCAGGGTGGCGCCGCGGCGGCGGCAGACGTCGAGCACGTACCGGTTGGCGGCCTCCGCGGTGTCGGCCTCGAAGATCACCGCCCCTGCCGCGGTGGCCGCAGCCGTGAACCGGGCGGCGAGCTCCGGCCGCTCGCGCGCCGCCCGGCGCTTGGCCTCGGTCAGTCGCCGCCGCTGGCCGGCGAACGACGCCTCCGGGACGCCGAGCGCCGCCTGGGCGGCGAGGTGGTGCAGGGCGGCGCCCCGGTCGTCGCGCCAGGCGCGCTGGAACGCGAGCAGGTTCCGGCGCAGGCGGTCGTCGGTCAGGGCGCGGCGGTAGCGGGCGGCGAAGGGCGCGATGGCCCGCATGGTCAGCGCTCCAGGAGCAGCACGTGGAGGACGCCGGGCCCGTGCACGCCGACCGCGAGCCGCCGCTCGATGTCGGCGCTCCGGCTCGGACCGGTGACCAGGGACGCGTAGGCCGGGGGCCGGGCGCTGAGCTCGCGCACGCGGGCGAGGGCCTCGTCGAGCGTCGGGACGACGCTCCCGGCGTCGAGCAGCACCACGTGCACGTCGACGCACAGCTCGAGGCGCCGGTCGGCCGCCGTGGAGTGGACCAGGACCGACCCCGTCTCCGCCACGCCCAGCCGGCCGAGCGAGATGCCGCCGTCGGGGGCGCGGGTCGGCCGGATCGTGCCGGGCTCGACGACGGCGAGGCCGGCGGCGCGGGCCGCCAGGACGTACTCGTCTCGACCGGGGACGGCGCCCGCGACCGCCAGGCTTCGGCAGCCGTGCTCACGGAGGATGGCGATCGCGGCCCCGGGAGCCGCAGCCGCCGCCGTCCGGTTCCGGCCGGCGCCGACCCGGGTCAGCTGCGTCTCGAACGCCGCCAGCACGCTCACGCCCTCGTCCCTCACCGCGGTCCCCGGAGGATCGTCGGCGGGGGCGATCCCCCGACGCCCGGCCCGCCCGGCCGGCTCGATCGGGCGCGGCTGCGGTGGAGTGGTCCCATCCGGATCACGGTCTCCTGGACCGCCCGCCCCTGCGCTGGGGCGGGGCGGGCCCGCCTCGCCGACCGGGGCAGGAGGGGCGTGAGGCGAGAGGGGCGCCGGGCCCGGGCTCGGGGCGCGGAGCGCGGCCTGGGCCCGGGGGCACGGCGGCCCGGCGCGCCCCGCGGTCAGGTGGTCGGAGCGCCCTGGGCGGCCGGCCGCCGCCCGCCGCGGCGCCGCCGGCGGCGGCGGCGCGGGCTGCGGCTCCCGGGCGGCGCCCCGTCGGCCGAATCCCCCGCATCGCGGCCGCTGCCGTTGCCGATCTCGGCTCCCACCGGCGTCTCGCCCTCGGGCGTCCGCTCGTCCGGCTTGCCTTCGAGCTCGCTCACCGGGGCGTCGGGCGCCTCCTCGGCGAGCGTGATCGCGCCCGCGGGGCTCACGACGATCTCCCGGATGCGGCGCAGGCGCGTGATGAGGCGCGGGGAGCCGGGCGGCCGCTGGAAGCCGCGTGCCTTGAGGACGTTCGCCACCGCGTCGATGGTCACGGTCCCGCCGGGCGAGGCCTCGACGAGATCCCGGACCACCGACACCAGCTCGTCGTGCGGCGCGGTGTGGGCAGCAGCCGGACCCGGCCGCGCGGGCGCCGCGGGCCGGGGCTCCGGGGCCGGCCGCGCCGGCGCGGGTCGGGTGGGCTCGCGGCTCCGGGGTTCCTGGCCGGCGGGCGCCGCCGGCGTCGCGACGGCGCCGCGACCCCGTCGACGGCGGCGCCGCCGCGAGCGTGCCGCGGGCTCGGGCCCCCGCCGGGTCTCGGGCACCAGCTCGGCCACGTCCTCCTTGACCAGCCGGCGGTAGGAGAGGCGGCGGAACTCGATGCCGAGGCTCGCCGCCACGTCCCCCACGGCGTCGAACGCACGGTCGTCGGAGACGATCTCGATGACGTCCCCGGGGCGCGCCCCCGCCAGCCAGATGCCGGCGGCGACCGCGATGCGGAGATCGCTCCAGTCGCGCACGCCGGTGGAGGGGGCGCTGTGCACCAGCTGCGCACCGCGCTGCGCCAGGAGCCGCGCCGATTCGTGGCCGACGACCCTCCAGTTCGCCACCGCGATCAGGTCCGTGTGGGCGTCGCGCCGGTCGACGGCGAGATGGTCGATGACCTGGGCGAGGTGCTGCGCGCGGCTGGTGTTCTCGACGTCGAGGAAGATGCCCCGGCGGGCGGTCGGCCGCGGCCGCTCGGGGGCCAGCGGGAGCACGCGGGTGGCGAACTCCGCCTCGGGCGAGGCCAGCGGGACCGGAAGGTCGGGCGGCTCGGCCGGCTCGGCCGTCGGCGGCGGGGGGAGCGGCGCCGCCCCCGCCGGCTCCGGGCGCCGCGCGGGTCGGCTCCGCTGCGGCGGCCGCCCCGGTCGTCCGCGCGCCGGCTTGCGGCTCGTGTTGCCCCGTCCCTTGGTCGCCACGGTCGACCTAGTGTAACGCAGGAACCCGCGCGGCCCCACACTCCCCGCTGAGTATCTCCCCGCTGGGTATACTTCGAGACGTGAGGCCCGGCCAGCCCCCCCTGACCGTCTCCGGCGATGGACGGCCGGCGGGTCGCGCTCCGTCCGCCGGGCGAGGCCGGCGCTCGCGCGAATGATCCCGCCGCTCGGTCACCCGCTCCAGATCGTCCACCCGGTGCTCCCGCCGCCGGCGCGGCTGTGGGGAGCGGGGCGACCCAGCTACCCGGACGAGCCGCCGGCGGCCGACGCCGTCGACGTCGGCGTCCAGGCGTGGCGCGCCGCCGGCGTGCGGCTGGTCGTGAGCCTCATCGAGGACTGGGAGGTGCCGCGGCGCGCGCCCGGGCTCTTCGACACGCTGGCGCGGCACGGGCTCGAGAGCTGGCGGTTCCCGATCGTCGACTTCGGCGTGCCCGCCGATCCGGTCGCGTTCCGAGCGCTGCTGGTGCGGCTCCGGGCTCGCCTCGGCGCGGGAGAGGGCATCCTCGTCCACTGCAACGCGGGCCTCGGCCGGACGGCGGTCGTGCTCGCCTCCATGCTCAAGCTCCACGGTGTGGCGGCCGATCCCGTCTCGGAGCTCCGGCGGATCTACCGTCCCACCGCCATGCAGGAGCCGACCCAGGAGGCCTTCGTGCGCGGGTTGCTCGTCGGCGCGAACGGCGACGCCCCCGCCCGGTGACGCCGGGCGCCCGGGGCGACCCCCGGCGGCGTGGGCGTCGGGCTCACCGCGGCCCGGTCCACCCGATGCCGCCGACCCGGGACGGGGTCCGCGCGACCCTGGGCGCCTCGGCTGGCGCCGCCGATCCCGGGCGGCGTCCGCGCGACCCGGGGCGCCCCGGCGCCCGCCCCGGACAGGCGGAGGGGGGAGCGTCGGGAGCCGGCCGTCTCCCGAGGGCGCGCGGGCGGCGGGGACGGCCGGCGCGATGAGCGCGATCCGGGAGGCCTGGCTCGGCTACAAGCATCTGAGCTTCGAGCTGCTGGCCCTCGCCGAAGGGGACCATGTGCTCGACGTGGGCTGCGGGACAGGGGAGGACGCGCGCGCCATCGCGGGGCTCGTGCGCGGCGTGGCGGTGACCGGCCTCGACGTCGACGAGGCGCGGGTGGGGGAGGCGCGGGCGCAGACGCTCGGCCTCCCGCGGCCCGTCGACTTCCAGGTGGGGGACGTCTACGCCCTCGAGTTCGAGGACGCCAGCTTCGACGCCTGCCGCGCCGATCGCGTGTTCCACCACCTGACGGACCCGCGGAAGGCGCTGGGCGAGATGGCGCGCGTCACCCGGCCCGGGGGCCGCCTGGTCGTCTCGGACGTCGACTACGACACGCTGGTCGTGGAGGGCGGCGACCCCGGCGTCACGCGGCGCATCCTCGAGCACCACGCGGACCGGATGGAGAGCGGCCGGGTGGGGCGGCAACTGCCCGGCCTGTTCGCGGATGCCGGGCTCGACCCCGTGACGGTGCACCCCTACGCCGCCGTCGTCCGCGAGGACGACGAGGAGGTTTTGAGGCTCCGGGACAAGGCGGCCCGCGCCGTCGAGGCGGGCCGGATCGGGGCCGCCGAGGCGGCGGCCTGGGAGGCCGCGCTGGAGCGCGCGCAGCGGACCGGCCGGTTCCTGTGCGCGGTGACGGTCTTCACGGTGCGGGGCTACCGGCGGTGACCGGCGCCCCGGGCGCCCCGGCCGGCCCCGCCGCGCCTCCGGAGCGGCCGTACGCGACGCTGGCGCCCTACTTCGCGCGGCTGTTCGAACCGCGCGGGATCCGGCGCTGGTTCGCGGCCGCCCACGCGCTGGTGGCGGCCGCCGGGGTGCGCGGGGGCCGCCATCTCGACGTGGGGGCGGGGACCTGCCGGTACAGCCGGTACTGGGCGCGCGCCGGCTTCCGGACCGTGTGCCTCGACCTGCTCCACCCGATGCTGCGGCGCGCGCGGCTGGCGGGGGTGGAGCGACGCCTGTTCCGCGTCTGCGGGACCATCGACTGCCTGCGGCCGGCGGGTGCGTTCGACCTCGCGACCGCCGTCGACGACGTGGTCGCCTACGTCGGCGCGCAGCCGGGCGGGCTCGACGAGTTCCTCGGCGCCTTGCGCCCGCGCCTGCGGCGGGGCGGGCTCTTCCTGTTCGACTTCATCACCCCCGAAGGGCGCCGCCGCTACACGTTCCGCAACGCGCGGCGCGTGCCCGAGGGCCGGATCGTCGCCGACAGCCGCGGGCGATTCGACGAGGTCCGCCGGACGCTGGTGGTGGCGCTGACGCTCACGACCCCGGGCCACGTCGCCCACGAGGAGCACGTGCTCCGCCTCTACACGGTCGACGAGATGCAGGCCCACCTCGAGCGGCGGGGGTTCGACGTCGTGGCCGTGACCGATCTCTACGAGAGTCCCGGCGTGCCGTACCAGGCCGGCCAGCCGTCGTACGACGTGGTCGCACGCCGGAGATGACCGGGGCCCTCGCTCGCCTCGGCGGCGTCGCGGCCGACCTGGGCTGGGGTCGCGCGCTCCGCGTCGCGGCGGTCTGGGCGCTCCGCCGCCGGTACCTCCTGCTCCACGTGGATCTCCCGACGCTGCGGGCGCGGGTGCCGGCACCGCCACCCATGCCGCCGACGATGCGGGTGGGCTTCCTCACCGACGCTGCTCGGCCCGCCCTGCAGGCGCTCGATCCCGCGATGACGCCCCCGGAGGTCTCCCGCCGCCTGGCCGAGGGGCAGGAGTGCCTGCTGGGGTGGTGGCGCGACGAGCTCGTTCACTACCGCTGGACCGTCGTGGGGGCCGCGTACCTCCCGTATCTCGGGCGCCGGCTGGCGCCTCCTCCCGGCGAGGTGCTGGTGGTCGAGAACTACACGGCCCCCCGCGCCCGCGGGCGCGGCATCGCGTCGCGCGTGATGATGGCCGACGTCGCGCGCCACAACGCAGCGGGCCGCGCCGGCGCCGTGTGGCTGTCGGCGTGGTGGAACACGGCCTCGCTCGCGCTCAGCGACCAGCTCGGCTCGTGGGTGGTCGGCTCCGTGGGGTACTGGGGCGCCGGGCCGCTCCGCCGTTACTTCGCGACCGGCGTCGCGCGGTTCGACGCTGACGGGACCGCGGTCGTCGCGCTGCCGTGAACCCGCGGGCTGTGCCGGCGGGGGACGATGCCGCGTCGGAGGCGCCGCCGGGGTTCGGTCCGGCGGGGACGGGTCGGGCGTTCGGCGCCCGACCCGGTCCCCGCCGCCGCCCTGGCTAGTCCTCCCGGATCTTCTCGCCGATCTTTTCGACGGCCTCGCCCGCCTTGCGACGGGCCTTGCCGACCGTCTCCTGGGCCTCGCCCTGGGCGCGCTGGGCCTCGCCCTCGGCCTCGAGGTCCGGGTTCCCGGTCGCCTCGCCGGCCTTGTCCTTGACGTAGCCCTTCGCCTTCTCCCACTTGCCCTTCATCTCGTCCGACATCGCTTGCTCCTTTCCGATCCCGTGCGGCGCGGGGGCGCGGCGCTCGGGGCGCCGGTGGTTCGACACCCCCGGCCCACGGGACGTCGAGCAAGCGGCGTGCCCCGGAGGGGGCCGACCCGTCCCGGGCCCCCGGGGCGGCCCGGCGGGGCGGCGCCGGGGGGGCGCCGGACGGCCGGTGGCCGGATCTGGACGCCTGCCGCGCGTGCGCCACGACAGCGCTGCGTGCGCGGGACACGCCGTCGTGCCCGGACGCGGACGGTGACCGGGCCCGAACGCTCGACCGGAACGGGGCCCAGTCGGGGCGCGAGGCGGACGCGTCCGCGTGGGAAGGCGCTCGGGTGTCGGCGTCAGCGCACGCTCGGACGGCGGGCCGCGACCAGGCGCGCCGTGCCAGCCGGGGGCGCTGTCCGGCACGTGGCCCGCAGCGCCCGGTAGCGCGCGGGGGTCAAGCCGTACGCCGACCGGAACACGCGCGTGAAGTGCGCCTGATCGGCGAAGCCCGCCTCGAGCGCGACGTCGACCAGCCGGCGGCCCCCGTCCATCCGCTCGCGCGCCAGCTCGAGCCGGCGCATGAGCAGGTACCGGTGCGGGCTGGTCCCGAAGGCGATGCGGAACTGGCGGGCCAGATCGTACCGGCTCAGGCCGGAGACCGACTCCAGCTCCCGCGAGTGCACGACGCGGGCGCGCTCGGCGTCGAGGTACTGCCGCGCGCGCTCGACTGCGCGGAGATCGATCCGCCGGCCGGCGCCGGCCGGCGCGGGTGCCCGGGCGCCGGCCATCAGCCCGCGGGCCAGGTCCAGGACGAGGTCGTCCACGGCCACCGGGTCGAGGGGCCCCTGGAAGGCCGCGGCGACCGCCCGGGCCAGGATCGGGTTCGTCGACACGGGCTCCCGCAGGAACGGCAGGGGATACGGTCGTCCGCAGAGGGTCCGGAGCGCCTCGCCGAGGCGAGCCGGCTCGACGTAGACGATCCGGTACCCGAATCCGTCCGCGGTGCCGGCCCGCCCGTCGTGGACCTCATCCGGGTGGAGCACGACGACCTCCCCCGGCGTGCTCGCGTGGCGGGCGCCACGGTAGTCGAACACCTGCACGCCCGAGTCGGTGACCCCGATCGCGTAGGTGTCGTGCCGGTGCTTCCGGTACGCCGGGCCCGCGAACCACGCGCGCAGGAGCTCGACTCCGCCCGCCGGCCGGGCGCCGGCCAGCCAGGCCGCCCGGGGGTCCTGGCACGGGCGTTCAAGACCCTCGCCGGCCGATCTGGTGTCGTTCACCTGCATCGCTCGCATTCTGGCACGAGGCGCCGCGAAGGCGCCCGCGGCACCGGGGGTCGCGCATGACGATCGACCGGATCCTGGCCTTCCTGCTCTTCGCCGTGGTGGCCGCCGTGACCCCCGGCCCGAGCAACCTCATGCTGACGACGGCCGGCGCGCGGGTGGGGGTGGTGCGGGGGCTGCCCTGTCTCCTCGGCGTCACGACCGGCATGGGGATCATGATGTTCATCGTGCCGCTCGGGCTCGGGAGCCTCGTCCTGGCGCACCCGGCCGCCCTGGCCGTGCTCCACTGGGGCGGGGCGGCGGTCCTCGGGTGGCTCGCCTGGAGGATCGCGACGTCCGGGGGCCGGGGCGAGGCCGCGGCCGACGTCGACCCGGTCGGGTTCCTCGGCGCGGCGGTGTTCCAGTGGGTCAACCCCAAGTCGTGGCTGGTCGCGGCGAGCGCGGCCGGCACCTTCCTGGGCGCGGAGGCCGGGCGCCCGGTCGCGCAGGCGGCGAGCCTCGGCGGCCTGTTCGTGCTGGCCGCGCTGCCCGCCTGCTTCCTCTGGTTGGCGTTCGGCGCCGGGCTCCAGCGCGTCCTCCAGGGACGCCGGCGCCGGCGGCTCTTCGACGTGGCGATGGGCGTGCTCCTGGCGCTCTCGATCGCCCTGATCGTGCGGTAGGCGTTCACGGAAAGCCGCCCGCGCCGCGTCCGCCCCGGACGAGCGGCGCGCCGGGTGCCACGCCGCGGGACCGGCGGGTCCTAGAAGAAGAGCCAGGTGACCGCGCCGAACACCGGGAGCAGGATCGGCAGGCTGTAGCGAAGGTACCCGACGAAGGTCGGCATGCGGACCTTCGCCTCCTCCGCGATCGCCTTCACCATGAAGTTCGGCGCGTTCCCGATGTAGGTGTTCGCGCCCATGAAGACGGCTCCGGCGCTGATGGCGGCGAGGATGTCGTGCGGGACGCCGACGACGTCGTCACGGAGGCGGAGCCCCTGGCCGAGCGCCAGGAAGGTCGCATAGGTCGGCGCGTTGTCGAGCACCGACGACAGGGCGCCGGTCGCCCAGAAGAACTGCCAGGGCTCCCGGACCCCGAGGACGCCGCCGTGCGCCCGCAGGAGGTCGATCGGCGGGATCATCGTCAGGAAGATCCCGAGGAACAGGACGGCGACCTCGACCATGGGGCGCGCGGTGAAGCGGTTCGCCCGCCGGATCTCGCCGGGAGTCCGCCAGAGGGAGAGCGCGGCCAGCCCGACGGTCGCCATCTCGCGCCAAGGCCCGCACAGGAACGCCACCGCCAGCACGACCCCGGCCAGGCAGGCGAGGTTCCCGCCGCCGGCGAGCCGGAGCGGCCGCCGGCGGGTGCGGTCGCGGATCATCGCCGCCAGCGGCTCCCGCGGATGGAGGAGCGAGTCCCAGACGAAGTAGACCAGGAGGAGGGCCGCGACGCAGAAGAGCCAGTGTCCGTAGAGGCGGAAGGTCCACGTGAACGGCACCCCCTCGAGGTAGCCGAGGAACAGGGGCGGGTCGCCGAGCGGGGTGAGCAGGCCCCCGACGTTGGACACCAGGAAGATGAAGAAGACCACCGTGTGCGTGACGCGGGTCCGCTCCCGGTTCGTCTGCAGCAGCGGCCGGATCAGGAGCATCGAGGCGCCGGTCGTGCCCAGGAACGACGCGAGCCCCGCTCCGACCGCCAGGATCGCGGTGTTGACCAGCGGGGTCGCCTCCAGATCCCCGGTCAGGCGGATCCCGCCCGCGATCACGTACAGACAGGAGAGCAGCAGGATGAAGGCGAGGTACTCCGTCGCCGTCTCCCACAGCGCGTGGGGCCGGTGGATCGCGTACGCGACGACGATCGGCAGGCTGAGGACGACGGAGAGCACGAGCTTGTTGCGATTGGGCTCCCACCAGTGAGGGGCGGCGAGCGGCGCCACCGCGATCGCGAGCAGCATCGCGGCGAACGGGAGCACGCTGTAGAGCGGGGCCGCGGTCGCCACGGTGCCCCCCACGATATGCCGCGGACCGTGCTCCTTCAAAGTCTTGCCGCGGCCGGAGCCGCCGCGCTAGAGTTCGGTCGACGCGTTCATCGGCGTGTCCGCGGCGCGGACGGCTCCCGCTCCCACCATGACGGTGCCCCGCGCGGCGTCTCGAGCCGGCGGCTCCCGGT
>Ga0070741_10019518_pt1 | contig 10812 bp, 10 predicted proteins | sample Coa_R1_4_FD_66440 | JGI IMG/M metagenome (GOLD analysis project Ga0070741, IMG submission 66440) | Surface soil microbial communities from Centralia Pennsylvania, which are recovering from an underground coalmine fire - Coalmine... | ecosystem: Environmental > Terrestrial > Soil > Unclassified ...
AGCCAATGCCACAGGCCATGCGCGCCTCCAGCGACACCTGGACGTCGACGTCGAACGGGGCGGCGAGGCGGGCGGCCAGGGCGATGAGGCGGTTGGAGCCGCAGACGAAGACCTGCTGCACGCGCCGTGCCTCGAGGAGCGGCGCGACGAACTCTTCGACGTACGCCGGGTCGCTGGTGCCTTCGGCATCGGACACGGCGAGAGTCTGAGCGCCGAGGCTGGCGTACAGGTCGACGCCCACGACCGCCTCCGGCCGTCGCGCGCTGGCCACGGCGTAGACGCGGGCGCCGCGGGCCGCGGCCAGCTCGGCCGCGCTGGTCACCGAGCAGGTGCCGATGCCGCGGCCGATCACGAGCAGCCCCTCGAGATCATCGGCCAGGCGGAAGCACTGGCCCACCGGCCCGACGAGCTCGGCGCGCTCGCCGCCGCGGCGCTCGCTCATCACGCGTGTGCCTGTGCCGATCACGCGGTAGACGATCTCGAACTCGTCCGAGGCGGGCAGGTAGCGGTAGATGGCCATCGGCCGGGGCAACAGGGGATGTACCTCCGCGCCGGGCGTGGGCTTGATCATGATGAACTGGCCGGGCTCGCCGCGGGCGATCTCAGTGTCGCGCAGGCGCATCAGGAAGTGCTCCGGCGCGATCTCGCGCTGGTCCGTGATCTCCGCCGCGACGAACTTGGGCGCGGGGCGCTCGCCCTCGCGCGGGGGCAGCAGGTCGAGGGTCACTCCGGCCGGGAAGTCGCTCATGCTGCCTGCTCGGTTAGCGCCCGGTCCAGCGCCAGGATGGAATGGTAGAGCACGCGCACGCCCACCGCGATGTCGGAGATGCTCGTCCACTCCTCGGGGCAGTGGCTCAGGCCCTGGTGGCTGGGGACGAACAGCATCGCCGCCGGCAGGGCGCGGGCGAGGATGGCCGCGTCGTGGCCCGCCCCGCTGTTCAGCACGCGGTAGGGCACGTCGAGGCGCTGGCAGACGTCGCGGGTGAGGTGGCGCAGCCAGAGCGGCAGCACGACCGGCGACGAGTCGCCGACCAGCTCGGCCTCGAGCGCGACGTCGCGGCGGGCCGCCACCTGCTGGGCCAGGGCCAGCACGTCCTGGGCCGCCGCCCGCTGGCGGTCGCCGTCCACGTCGCGCACGTCGACGTAGAAGGTCACGCGGGCCGGGACGGTGGTGATGCTGTTTGGCGACACGTCGAGCCGCCCGACGGTGGCAACCGTCGTGCGCCGCCGCGGCTCGTTCGCCAGGCGCTCGACGCCGAGCACGATCTCGGCCGCCGCCGCCAGGGCGTCCTTGCGCAGGTGCATCGGCGTGCCGCCGGAGTGGTCGGCGCGGCCGTGCAGGCTGATCCGCAGCCGGGTGTTCCCGGCGACGGCCTCGACCAGGCCGATCGCCTTGCCCTCATTCTCCAGCAAACGGCCCTGTTCGATGTGCAGCTCGAGGAAGGCGGCCAGCGCGCGCGGCTCCCAGCGGACGCTCGGCAACTGGCGGGGGTCCAGGCCGAGGGACTGCATCGCGCTGGCCAGCGTCACGCCGTGGGCGTCGCGCAGGCGCTGCAGGTCGCCGGGCTCCAGCAGCCCCACCACCGCCTTCGAGCCGAGGCAAGCCTCGCCGAAGCGCGCGCCCTCCTCGCAGACGAAGGCGATCAGGCGCAGGGGATGCTCGGTCTGGATGCCAGCCGCGTCGAGCATGCGCAGCGCTTCGACCCCGGCGACCACGCCCACGGCGCCGTCGAAGCGCCCGCCCTGCGGTACCGAGTCGAGGTGCGAGCCGAAGCCGATCGGCGGCAGGTCGGCGCGGCGGCCGGGCCGCGTGCCCCAGGTGTTGCCGAAGGCGTCGGTCTCGACCTGGAGCCCCGCCTCGGCCATCCACCGGGCCAGGGTGGCGTGAGCCTCGCGCTCGTCCGGCGTGAACGAGATGCGGTTGACGGCAGCCTGGCCGTCGCCGGCGATCTCGCTGAGCCGCTGGAGCAGGCTGGCCAACCGGGCGGCGTCGGGCAGCGGCTCCTCCCGGGGGCTGGCAGGCGTAGCCGCAAGCGCCTCGGAGGGAGGGGGCGTCGTATCCTCAGCCGTCAGGTCGAGGCGCGGGGGTGCTTCAGCCATTGAGCCCTCCCGGCGCGAGCGAGACGCGGGCATTGGTCGGCCGCTCGCCGCGCAGACAGGCCGGGCAGCGCTCGGGGGGATAGCCTTCCAGGCGGACGAGCGCCGTCGGCTGGGCGGCCTCGTCGCCGGTGTCCACCAGGACGGCCACCGTCGCCAGCGTGGCCCCGCGGGCCTCCATCAGCGCGCGAACCAGGCGCGGCTCCTGCGGATCGGTAATGGCCGGTGCGACGAAGACGACGCGCGCCCCACTCGGGATGGGCGCCGACTCGCGGATGAGCCCCTCGTAGTCGAAGACCCGCACCACGGGCCGCTGCAGCGCCAGGCCGACGACGTAGCCCAGGACGGCGTTCTCGACCGTGTCCCAGATGGCGACCAGGTCGTAGCCGCCGCTGGCCAGGCGCTCGGCCAGGGCGTTGCCAAGCTGCTGGGAGGCGACCGGATCGGCCAGCGGATCGAAGCGCTCGAAGCGGCGCAGCCGGTGCTCGCTGCCGGCCTCGTAGTGGGCGGCGCTCAGCGTCCCGCCGCGCTCCAGCAGCTCCCAGACCTGCGCTTCGTCCATCTCTTCTCCAGTGATGAGTCATGAGTCATGAGTGATGAGTAAGGCCCCGGACTCATTACTCATCACTCATGACTCATCACTCGGTTAGAGGCCGAGCTGCGAGCGGCGGAACAGCGCCCAGAACTGAAGTCCCTCGGCGGCCAACGCCTCGGCGGCGCCCTCCTCGCGGTCGATGACCACGATGGCGTCCTGCACGACCGCGCCGGCCGCGCGCAGGGCCCGCGCCGACTGGATCGCCGCGCTGCCGGTCGTGACCACGTCCTCCAGGACGGCCACGCGCTCGCCCGGGTACAGCTCGCCCTCGATTTGCGACGTGGTAGCGTAGCTCTTCTGGGCCTTGCGAACGATCACGAACGGCAAGCCCAGGTCCAGCGAGACGGCGGTGGCCAGCGCCACGCCGCCCAGCTCGGGCCCCGCCAGGCGGTCCGTGCCCTGCGGCACCAGCTCGGCCAGGAAGGAGGCCACGCGCCGCAACAGGTTCGGCTTGGTCTCGAACAGGTACTTGTCGAAATAGTAGTTGCTGGTGATCCCGGAGCGCAGCACGAAGCGGCCGCGCAGGTAAGCGGCGTGGGCGATGTCCTGGCCCAGCTCGACGAGCCGCTGCTCGCGGTGGAGCGCGACCTCGGGCACGGAGAGCATAACGTCTCCCTGGCGCGGCACCCCGCCAGTCGGCTGCCTGACTGGCGTTGCAGGGGCAACTTCGCCATTATACGATACGCTAACCGCACCACGGAGACAGGCATGGCGGCGAGCTACGAGGACGACGAGCGGCCCAGTCGTCTGACCCACGTGATCCACAACGTGACTCTCGGCCACGTCCGCGTGCGCTCGGAGGACGGTCCGGCCACGACCGTCGAGGTGCCGCCGGGGGAGGTGCGCTTCCGCCGCGTGCTGGGCGCGATGCCGCCGGAAACCGCTATCTGGCTGGACAGCGCGGAGCAGGAATACCTGGGCCGGATGCTCGAGCACGTTCTCGGCAGCATGAAGATCACCGACGAGGCGCGAGCCGCGCTCGCCGCCGTGCAGAGCAAGCTCGCCGAGCTAAGCCCCGCTTCGGGCGGCGCCGCCGAGAGCGCCGCAGCGCCGCTGAACGTCGAGCCCGCCGACGAGCCGGTCGCCGAGCAACCCCCGCCTGCCCCGCCAGAGCCCGCCGAACCGACTGCCACGGCCGCCGCTGTGCCCACGGACGGGGAGGAGGCTGAGGCGGCGGCCGAGCCCGCTCCCGCGGCGCCCGTTGGGCGGACGCGGGCCGCCGCGCAGTCCCCGGCGCTGTCCGCCCGCCGATCGACGGCCCCCACGCCGCCGGAGCCGGTAGCCGATTCCGCGCCGGCCGAGTCGGCGGCGATCGCGGGCGCCGGCGAGCGACGCTCCCGTACTGCCCCGCGCTCGGCAGCACGGCCGCGGGCGGATCGTGGGGGTGAGGCCGCCGGGCGCTTGCCTGGCGCGGACGAGTCGGCTGCTGCGGCGGCGGCGCCCGCGGCCCCGACGGACGACCATCCCCGGGGGCCAGCAGTCGAGCCAGCGACGGCAAGCGGCCCGGTCCTTCCGGTCGAGCACCCGGTCCCGTTCGCGACGGTCTGGGCTGACTTGCAGGCGCTCGGCGCGCGCCGGCCGCCGCTCCACCGCCTGACTGGCCAGACGAGCAGCGAGATCCGCGACCTCGACGACGAGGGCGTCTGGCTGTACTCGAACAGCACCGGCCGCACCTACCAGATCGCGCGCTCACTGCTCGAGGACGCCTGGACAGCGCTCGTGACTAGCGGCCGGCTCGTGCCGCGCGAAGTAAGGATGAGCTTCGGCGCGGTGACGCTGCTCGCGCACCTGCCTACGTGGACTACTCTATTGACCCGGTAACCCTGTACTATCCGTCGGCCGCCCCGCACCCGCTGGGCTCGGTCCACCGCCGCGAGAATCCGGACTGAGCGGGCGTTTCGCACCGCCTGACACGAGACAGCCGACCGCCACCAGGGGAGGAGAGTACTGATGGACGACGCCCGGCGACAGGTACTGGCCGCCATCGACGACGCGGAGACGCTCGAGCTGCTGCGCGCCATGGTCAGCTACCCGAGCTACTGCGGCGACGAGGGCCCCCTCGCGGAGTACCTGGCCGGCTGGCTGCGGGCGCACGGCTTCGAGACGACCCTGGCCGACGCGGAGCCGGGCCGCCCGAACGTCGTCGGCACGCTGCCGGGCACCGGCGGGGGCGCGAGCCTGATGTTCAACGGCCACCTGGACATCGACCCGCTGCCGCTCAGCTACGAGCGCGATCCCTGGACCTGCACAATCGAGAACGGCCGCATGTACGGCCACGGCATCCGCAACATGAAGGGCGGCGACGCGGCGATGCTTGCCGCCGCGGCCGCAATCCAGCGCAGCGGGGTACGCCTGCGCGGCGACCTGATCGTCGCCTGCGTCGTCGGCGAGCTGCAGGGCGGCATCGGCACGGAGGCGCTGATCCGCGGTGGGCTCGTCCCGCACTACGCCATCGTGCCCGAGCCGACGTGGCTCAACGTGCGGACGGTCCACGCCGGCGTGCTGGAGTTCCTCGTCCACGTGACGGGCCGCTCGGCGGGCCTCGATCCCAAAGCGCCGAGCGTCAACGCCGTCGAGAAGATGGCGCGCGTAGTCCAGGCCATCCCGGGCGTCGAGCTGCGCCACCGGCCGAATCCGGAGCTGCCAGACCTGCCGCGCGTCCGGGTGGGCGGGATCATCGGCGGGCTGGGGCAAGACTACGCGCTGTGGCGTCCGGCCTACGTGCCCGACCGCTGCACGATCGCCGTCGACGTGCGCCTGCTCCCGGACCAGACGATCGAGTCGGTGGGCGAGGACTTCGCGGCGCTGTTCGCGCGCCTGCGCGCCGAAGACCCGGAGCTACGGCTCGAGATGGCGCTGCCGCCGGCCGCGTACGCGCCGCCCTGGCGGGCGATGAAGCTGGCGATGCCGCCGCTGAACCTGCCGCGCGACGACGCGCTGGTCCAGACCGTCAGCCAGATCCACCGCGAGGTCCTCGGCCGCGACCCCGACCACATCGGGCCGCTGCTCCCGACCTCGTACGCCGGCGCCGACTCCGGCCACCTGTTCGCCGCCGGCACCCGCGCCATCAACTACGGCCCGACCACTGACTCGCCCCTCAACAGCTACGTGGACCTGGAGATGCTCCGCGCCTGCACGCGCGTTCTCGCGCTGTCCGCGCTGGACCTCTGCAACGCCGACCCGCCAGCACCTCTGAGTCAGTAATCAGCGCGGCTCGAGTGTAGGGGCGGTTCGCGAACCGCCCCTACCGGCGGACGCCCGCTAGCTCCGCGACCAGCAGCTCGACGGCGACTTCGGGCTCGGTCTCGCCGGTTTTGATGGCGCGGTCGCAGGCCAGGAGGAGCTCGTAGGCGCGGTCGAAGTCCTCGGGCTGGTAGCGGGCGGCCTGGCGGGCGAGCTTCTCCAGGGCGCGGGGGTTGGAGCTGAGGCCGTACTCGGGGCCGTCCTGGTCGAGGCGGCGGCCGGCCGCCTGCAGCTCACTCGCGACCAGCAGGCGGCGGATGAGCGCGATGAGCTGCGGCAGCACGGCCTCGACGGCGTCGCCCTGCTGGACCAGCCGCCGCAGCGCGCCGACCGCGGCGCCCGGCCGTCCCTCGGCGACGGCGTCGAGCAGCGCGAACACGTTCGCCTCGCCCGGGGCGACGAGGGTGCGCACGTCGGCCTCGCGCACCGGCTGGGTGCCGCAGTACAGCGCCAGCTTGGCCAGCTCGGCATCGAGCCGTCGCAGGTCGCCGCCGACGAGGTTGGCCAGGAGGTCGGCGACACCGCGGTCGAGGCGCAGGTGACGGGCCCGCGCCCGCCGCGTCACCCAGGCCGGGACCTCCCAGGGCTTGGGCGCTGGAAACTCCTGGCGAAAGAGCAGCCCTTTGGGCAGGCTGGGCAGCGCCGGGGCGCGCTCGTCGACCAGCACCAGGTGCGTGCTGGCCGGTAGATTGGGCAGGAAGTCCAGGAACGCCTGCAGCTCCCCGTCGTCGCGGCCCTTTGCTTTGCGGCTCGACGCGGGGCGTGTGGTGGGGGTGGCCTCCCCGTCCTCGGCGGTGCCGACGTCGCCGTCGGCGGCTGGCGGCTCGCTCTCCTTCGCGGCGCCGCGCCTGCCCTGGCGGCCGCCGCGCGCGCTCAGGTTGTCTACGACGACCATCCGTTTCTCGGCCAGGAAGGGCAGCGCCTGGCAGCAGGCGACGACGTCGCCGAGGGCGGCCGTGCGCCCGTCGAAGCGGTCGAGGTTGAGCTCGCCGGCCGGCAGCGCCCGCAGGCGATCGAGCAGCTTGGTGCGCAGGAACTCGTCGCGGGCGATCTCGTCGCCGCCATATAACAAGTAGATCACGACTCGACGCCGCTGAGCCGCCAGGGGTGCGTGTAGACGTTCATGCCGTCGGGCCGCACGTAGCCGACGACCATGACGTTCAGGTGCTCGGCGAGGAGCAGCGACATCGCCGTCGGCGAGGTGCGCGACACGACGATCGGCACGCGCATGGCGGCGGCCTTGAGCAGCATCTCCGACGAGATACGCCCCGAGCTGAACAGGACGTGGTCGTCGGTCGGCAGCTCGCGCAGCAGGCACTCACCCTTGATCTTGTCGAGCGTGTTGTGGCGGCCCACGTCCTCGGCGACGACCAGCAGCTCCTCGCCGTCGCTCAGCGCCGAGGTGTGGACGCCGCGCGAGGCGTGATAGAAGTTCGACTGCTGGTGCAGGGCGCGCATCTGGCGGTAGACCTGCTCGGCGGCGATCTGCCGCGGCGAATCGATGCGCTGGCGCTGCACCTCTTCCAGGTAGTTGCGGAAGCTCGTCCCGCCGCTGCAGCCGGAAGTGAGCACGCGCCGCCTGGGCAGCTCGATCGGCCGCGCCAGCGTGACCTCGGCGACGCGGTCGGGCACGCAGATGCGCATGGCCGTCACGTCGTCGGCGCTGTCGATGACGCCCTCGAGGTACATGAAGCCGAGGATCAGGCAGTTCAGCTTCCAGGGCGTACACATCAGGGTGACCAGCTCGCGCCCGTCGACGAATACCGTCAGCGCGACCTCGGCAATCACGGGGCGCTCGAGCGGCGCAAGCCGCGTCCCGCTCACCCGCAGGATCTGCCGCTCCACCAGCGGCGTCTCGGGCGGCCGCACGAGCTGGGCGAGGGCATCACTGGGTAGCTCGCTAGTGTCCGCGCCGCCATCCGTCCCCGGCAGCGCGAGCGGAGACGCGCGCTCGGCGAATGCCGTCGCTTCGACCAAGTCGGCGGATAAGTCAGTCACCCGGAATCCTTCTCGAACGTACGCTTAGAGCTGTTCCCATTCGTCGCGGCTGATGCCGGCTTGTCGCAGAAGCTCAGCGAGAAACCCAGGGCTGATATCACCACGATGAGGATTTGGTACCCGAATCGTCACGTCACCGCGCTGCATGATCTGGTGCTTCCTTCCTGGACGGGGCCCGACAAAGCCGAGCCGCCTGAGATAGAAAATCAAAGCGGTTCGCTTGATGGGGCCCAGCCTGGGCATCAGACCGCAGGACCAAACGCCAGCTCAATGCCGTCCACGGTGGGTAGACGAAGCCGCTCCGTTAGCCGGTACACGATCCACTCTTCAAGAACCTCGCGCAATTCGTCACGACATTCCTCAATGGTTGGAGCGTATGCCCAAACACCCTGAAAGCCGGGAATCTCCCCGAAGTAGTTGCCGTCGTCAGGCAGGATCTTGAACTGGGCGTGGCGCATCGCCGCGTCGATATAGTCCGTCAGCATCTTGGATGCGCCCCCTCGCGTACTGTCTGGCGTCCGATTCCTGGCCCGGTTCCGGCTCACACCGCGCGGTGCATGGCCACGGCTCCTCCCGGATTATAGCGGCTGCGGGCGCAGCTCCAGCGGGTAGCCGGGCGCGAAGGGCAGCCGCAGCCGTGGTCCAGGGCAGTGAGATCGAGGCGGACGCAGGCGAGGTCCTCCCTGGGTCGCACGTCGTGAGGAGCCGCGGCTCAGGCGGCCAGCCCGGAGCCGCGACGGGGGCTCCGTCTTAACTGGCACCGGTGCCGGTAGGCGCCGGCCGGTCGAGGCCGAAGTTGTGGGCGTACAGGTCGGCGATGCGCGCCATCTCCTCGGGGGTCGGGTCGGGCGTGTCCGAGGCGCCCGCGAACTCCACGAGCTGGTCCTCGTCGTAGATGTTCGGCAGCGCGCTGACGATGCTCGGCTCGGCTAGCACGTAGCGCAGGGCGAACTGGCCGATCGTGCGCCCGCCGCCGGCGGTGAGGAACTCGAGCTGCTCCAGCTTCTTCAGCCCGTCGACCAGCCACTCGCGCGGCCGGTGGCTGCGGTGGTCAGTGGGCGCGAAGGTGGTCTCGAGCGTGTACTTGCCTTCGAGCAGGCCCGACGAGTGCGGCACGCGGACGACGATGCCGACGCCTTGCTCGCGGGCGATGGGGAAGAAGCGACGGCCGGGGTCCTGCTCGAGCAGGTTGTAGATGATCTGCAGCGCGTCCACGCGGCGGGCGCGCAGCGCCTCGTCGCCGTGCTCGGTGCCGCCGATCGCGGGGCCGAGCGCCAGGCCGTAGGCGCGAATCTTTCCCTCGCTCTTGAGGCGGTCGAGCTCGGCGAACAGGTCGTCGCGCCGAACGGCGTCCATGCGGGGGTTGTGAAGCTGGTAAAGATCGACGTAATCCGTGGCCAGGCGGCGCAGGCTCTGCTCGAGCGCTTTGCGGACGAAGGCGGGCGAGAAGTCCTGCGGCAGCTCGCGCTGGCCTGTGCGCGGGCCGCTATGGGTGTAGAAGTCGTAGCCGAACTTGGTGGCGATGACGATACGGTCGCGCTGGCCGCCGAAGGCCTTGGCCAGGATGGTCTCGCCCAGGCCGTTGCCGTAGGTGTCGGCGGTGTCGTAGAAGGTGATCCCCAGGTCTAGCGCTCGCTGGAGCAGGCGGATCGCCTCACTCTCCGGGCGATCGCCCCACCAGGTGGTGCCGACCGTCCAGCAGCCAAAGCCGATCTCCGAGACCTCGACGTCCGTGCCGCCCAGCTTGCGATAGCGCATAGTTACATCCTCCCAGCCAGTCTAACACGCCCCGGGCTAGCTGGCCTGGAGCTGGCAGAGGAGCACCTCGCGCAGCAGGAAGGTCAAGTGCGCCGCAGGGCTGCCGACGGCGGGGCTCTGCTGCGCCGCCGAGCCGTGGGCATCCAGGCCCGCGCTCTGGGCCATACGCAGGATGCGCAGCATGTGGGGCGGGTCGCTGACCAACAGCACGCGCGACAGGCCATTGCGGGCCAGGATGTCCGCGGCGCCCTGGATGCTCTCGTGCGAGCTGCGGCCGTGGTCTTCGAGGAGGATCGCCTCGGCGGGCACGCCCCGGTCCAACAGGTAGCGGGCGCCCACGCCGGCCTCGGAGAACTCGTCGCCGTTCCCGACTCCGCCGGTGAGCAGGAGACGCGGCGCATAGCCCTCGCGGTACAACGTCAGCGCATGGTCGAGCCGCGCCTGCAGGATCGGCGAGGGAGCGCCGTTCCACTGCGCGGCGCCCAGCACCAGGATGGCGTCGGCCGCCTGGCGATCGTCGTGCGCGCCCTGCCACCAGATGGCGGCCGCGAGCGCCACCTGGACGGCTATCAGGACAACAACGATCCCGAGCGCTGGCGCTCGCCAGCGCCAGGCAGTTCGGGACGCTAGTAGGCGGGGCGGTGCCCAGAGAATCTGCTGCATCGTCTCCGACAGTAGCCCTCTACCGTCTGCTGGGACCCCCTCGACGCCGGTAGCTTACCGCTCTGGCCAGCTCACCGCAACTGGTCCGGCCCGAAGTGTAGCCTATTTGCGTAAGCTTGCTGCTCGAGGCAGCCGCGGACGGACTACAGTCCGTACTGCAAGCGGCATTCCGCGAGCAGCTCGATGGCGCGGTCGACGAGCGCGCGGTTGGCCGGATCGTTCAGCCAGCGGCTGACGCCGGACGAGTGGGGCAGCGGCAGGTAGCGGCGGCCGTCGCGCTCGACGAGCGTCCCGACCACGTCCTCCAGGCGGCAGCGGCCGAGAAAGCGCTCGATGGCCATCTTGCCGACGAGGAGGATCAGCGCGGGCTGCAACAGGCGCAGCTCGGCCTCCAGAAAGGGCTGGCAGAGCCGCACCTCGGCTGGCGACGGGCGGCGGTCGCCCTGCCCGCGCGAGGC
>Ga0070741_10019519_pt1 | contig 10812 bp, 8 predicted proteins | sample Coa_R1_4_FD_66440 | JGI IMG/M metagenome (GOLD analysis project Ga0070741, IMG submission 66440) | Surface soil microbial communities from Centralia Pennsylvania, which are recovering from an underground coalmine fire - Coalmine... | ecosystem: Environmental > Terrestrial > Soil > Unclassified ...
AGTATCTGCCGCGCTAATTCAGGCATGGGCCGAGATGTTTTCAGGCGATCGCGGCCCGATCTTTCCAGATTCGCGGATGGTGTCACTTCTTCATGGAAAAAGGAAAGTGTCCAGTGTGTGGACCGTAGAGGTTTATCATCTCGGGTAAGAGAGGAATGCGGCGACCCTTGCCACGAACGCTTTTCTCTCGGAAGATTAGTCTGTAAGATGTAAGAGGCGGCGCCCAAGCAGGCCTGTACGATCCCTCCGGATTTCCCGCCGAAATAATCTGGGCCGATTGGCCAAAACCATCTGCTCGGGCTATCGTAAACAGCAGGCCTGTTGCAACTGCTGAATTGGACTGAACCTCAGCAGTCTTTATTGGGCCGGGAGGCATGAGAGAGGCACCCTCCTCCGGAACCGCCCTGTTCTGGTCTGGCGAGAAGGCCATGGACCTTGCACGCAATTTGAAGATCGAGAGCGTCTCGCGTCTGCAGCCGAGCCCGCCCTGGCACGTGCAGCCGACGGACCCGGTGGCGGTGGCGCTCACGCTCATGCGAGAAAAATCGACCGGTTGTGTCCTGGTGTGTCTTCAAGATCGCCTCGTCGGCGTTTTCACCGAGCGCGATCTGATGCGGCGCGTGCTGGCGCTGGGCAAACCCCTGTCAACTCCCGTTCTCGAGTGCATGACTCCGGACCCCGTGAGCGTCGATCCCAAGGATTCCATCGGCAACGCCGTGCGCAAGATGGAAGAAGGGGGCTATCGGCACTTGCCGGTGGTGGCGGGCGGCAAGGCCGTGGGCTTGTTGTCGGTAAAGCGAATCGTGCATTATCTGGTGGAACATTTTCCCTCCACGGTTTACAACCTCCCTCCGGATCCGGGAGCGGTGCAGGTCAACCGTGAAGGGGCGTAATTTGAAGGTTCGCGGCGCAGCCTGGGTGACGCGGTTTGCGTGACGCAGTCTACTTCCCGAGCCATGCAACAACGATAGAGGAATCCATGGCGCCTATTTCGACCCCGCTGCAGCAGAGTGGTCACGCTGCGCAGCACGTCCTTGAGGAACGCGATTCGGTCACAATCAGGTTCGCAGGCGACTCGGGCGACGGCATGCAGCTGGCCGGCACCCAGTTCACCAACGCCTCGGCCATCCTCGGCAATGATATCAGCACGCTGCCCGATTTCCCCGCCGAGATTCGCGCCCCCGCCGGCAGCCTGGCGGGCGTGTCCGGTTTCCAGGTTCACTTCAGCAGTCACGACATCCATACTCCGGGCGACGCCCTGAACACGCTGGTCGCCATGAATCCCGCCGCCCTCAAGACCAATTTGCGCGATCTGGAACGCGGCGGCATCCTCATCATCAACGCCGATGCCTTCACCACGTCGGACCTCACCAAGGCCGGCTACAAGGTGAACCCGCTCGAAGACGGCTCGCTCAAGGGTTACAAGATTTACTCGATCCCGATTAACAAGCTTAACCGCGACGCCGTCGCCGATATGCGCCTGAGCCCGCGCGAAGCCGACCGCTGCAAGAACTTCTTTGCCCTGGGCCTGGTGTACTGGCTCTACGAGCGGCCGCTCGAACCGACGCTCAAGTGGATTCGCGACAAGTTCGCCAAGAATCCTGCCGTCCTCGAGGCCAATACGCGGACGCTCAAGGCGGGCTACCACTACGGTGAAACCGCGGAAAGCATGCCGGTCCACTACCGCGTCAGCAAGGCCCAGATCAAGCCCGGCCGATATCGCAAGATCACGGGCAACGAGGCCCTTGCCATGGGCCTGGTGACCGCGACCCAGCTGGCAGGCATCCCCCTCGTGTACGGCAGTTATCCCATCACGCCCGCCAGCGATATTCTCCATTACCTGGCGGACATGAAGCGCTACGGCGTCCGCACCGTGCAAGCAGAAGACGAGATCGCCGCGATGGGTGTCACCGTGGGTGCAGCGTTCGGGGGTGCCCTGGGCGTCACCGCCACGAGCGGCCCGGGCGTTTGCCTCAAGTCCGAAGCCATCGGCCTGGCCGTCATGACGGAATTGCCATGTGTCATCATTGACGTGCAGCGCGGCGGGCCCAGTACCGGCCTGCCCACCAAGACGGAGCAAGCCGACCTGCTCCAGGCCATGTTCGGCCGCAACGGCGAATGTCCCGCCGCCATCGTCGCCCCATGTTCACCCGGCGACTGCTTCACCATGGCGTTTGAAGCCATTCGCCTGGCCGTCACCTTCATGACCCCCGTATTCGTCCTGTCCGACGGTTATCTGGCGAACGGCTCCGAGCCCTGGGCCATCCCGAATATTGCCGACCTGCCGCACATTCCGGTCAAGCATCCGAGTGCGGGTTCCGCGAACGGCAACGGCGAAAGCAACGGCCACGACCACTTCCTGCCGTACAAGCGCGATGAACGCCTGGTGCGCCAGTGGGCCGTTCCCGGCACGCCCGGCCTGGAGCACCGCATCGGCGGCCTGGAGAAGGAAGATGTCACCGGCAATGTCTGCTACGACCCTGCGAACCACGAGCACATGATCAAGACCCGGGCCAAGAAAATCGCCAACATTGCCAATGAGATCCCCGAGTTGTCGGTGGTCGGCCCCGACGAGGGCGATCTCCTCGTCATCGGTTGGGGCGGCACGCACGGCGCGATTCTGTCGGCCGTGCAGCGGGCCCAGCGTAAAGGCTATAAGGTCGCCGCGGCCCACCTCCGCTACCTCAACCCCATGCCGAAGAATACCGAGGCGGTCCTCAGGCGCTATAAGCGGGTCTTGGTGCCCGAGTTGAACTGCGGTCAGCTTCGGCTGCTCTTGCGGGCGTACTTCCTTGTGGACGCCATCGGTCTGAACAAGGTGCAGGGCCGGCCGTTCTTGATCAGCGAGATCGAGGAAGAGATTACGCGATTGCTGTCCTGATTTGGCTTGCCACGGGGCTTTCCCCACGGGCAGAGAACTTGGAACTTCGTCCGGTCCAGACGCCGGACGGACCACTCAACCAGAGGTCTTTATGACGGCGGTGACTTCCCTGACCACATTGAGCCCAAAAGATTTGGCCTCCGACCAGGACGTCCGCTGGTGCCCCGGATGCGGCGACTACTCCATCCTGGCCCAGATGAAAAAGGTGCTGGCTGGCTTGGGAATTCCTCGCGAAAAGCTGGTCTTCGTCTCTGGCATCGGCTGTTCCAGCCGGTTCCCGTACTACCTCAATACGTACGGCTTTCATTCGATTCACGGCCGCGCCCCGACGCTTGCCACCGGCCTCAAAGTCGCCCGCCCGGACCTGCAAATCTGGGTCATCACCGGCGACGGCGATGGCCTATCCATCGGCGGCAATCATCTTATCCACGCCATTCGCCGCAACGTGGACATGAAGATCATCCTCTTCAACAACGAGATCTACGGCCTGACCAAGGGGCAGTATTCACCGACATCACGGCTGGGCACGCGCACCAAGTCCAGCCCCCAGGGGTCGCTCGATAATCCGCTGCGGCCGCTATCGCTGGCTATCGGCGCCGAGGCCACGTTTGTCGCCCGCACCATCGACGTCGACGTCAACCACCTGACCGAAACCCTCAAGCGCGCCGCCCAGCACAAGGGCGCCGCCTTTGTCGAAATCTACCAGAATTGCAAGATCTTTAACGACGGCGTTTTCGAGTACGCCACCGACAAGAGTGTCAAGGCCGATAGCACGCTTTATCTTGAGCACGGCAAGCCGCTCATCTTCGGCAAGGACCGCAACAAGGGCATTCGCCTGCATGGCCTTGATCCCGAAGTCGTCACGCTCGGCAGCGGCATCACCATCGACGACCTGCTCATTCACGACGAGAAGGCCGAGGAACCCAGCCTCGCGTACCTCCTGAGCCGCATGGTCCACCCCGATTTCCCCGAGTGCGTCGGCGTCTTCCGCTGCGTCGAGCGGCCTACTTACGACGATCTGGTCAACAAGCAGGTGACCGACGTGCAGCGTGCCAAGGGCCCCGGCAAGCTCGAAGACCTTTTCACCAGCGACGATGTGTGGGTTGTCGAATAGTCCGTTGTCATGGGGCCCTGGTCATTGCTCCTTTATCCCTTGGGGCGCCACAAGCCAAGCAGCAGGCGGCACCGGCCGCATATCAGGTTCAACTGGCAATGGACCATGGACAAGTGACGAAGGACAATTCCCCATGATCTGCCCCCACTGCGGCTTCGATAATCTGCCCGGCAACGAGGAGTGCGACCACTGCAATCAGGCACTGGCACCTCTCGATCGGCCATTGGCTGCCGACCGCGTGGAAAAGAGCTTGATGGACGACCATGTGGCCCTGCTCAAGCCGCGCGTGCCGTTGACCATCGGGGCCGCCACGCCCGTGGCGGAAGCCATCCAACTCATGCTCCGCCACAATATCGGCGCCCTGCTCGTGGTGGATGAGGCGGGCAAGCTTTTGGGTATCTTCAGCGAACGCGACCTGGCCAAGAAAGTTGCCGGCGTGCACGAAATCTATCCCACCCTCACGGTGGGCGCCTTCATGACTCCCCGGCCGGAAACCGTCGCGACACACGACACCCTCGCCTTTGCCCTGCACAAGATGGACGTGGGCGGCTATCGCCACCTCCCCGTTGTCGCTGAGGGCAAACCCGTCGGCGTCGTTTCCGTCCGCGACATGCTCCGTCACATCACCAAGCTCTGCAAAGAAAACGGCAACGTCTCCCGCGGCACATGAAGGCAACGAGGCGACTCGCTGCTGCACAGCGTGTCTTCGTCTCCTGCGACGCCGCCACGCATGCTTGTAGCGCTTGTAGCGCAGCGTAGTTACGGGCCCAGCGTGTATCCGCTGTGGCCGAAAACACGAGAGGATCGTGATAAGAAGCTGGTGCTCAGTTAAGGTCTCGGCCCCGGCCACGCGCTTGCAGCAGCCGTGTGACGCGCGTCAGGCTGTTCCGGCGAAAGGATTTGTTGCGCTCGCTGTGCCGGATCAGGTCTTGCAGGTATCCGGCGACTTCCAGTTCGGGTAGCGGACGCGCAGGCCGGGCGACGTACGATAACACGGTGGCGGCGTCGCTTGCGATTCGGTCGGCAACGCTGCCCAGCAGCAGGCGCGGCAAGAAGCCGGTGCGGGCCTGCGTGGCCTGGGCAATCAGGTCGCATCCGGCAGTGCATGCCTCGCGCTGGATGGCCACGGCGCGATTCGCATGAAGGATTACCTTGGTGTGCACGGGGTTTGAAGTACCAAGTCGGCGAGCGGCCTCTTCCAGCTTCGCCTCCGCGTGCCCTCGTGCCTCGGCATCGACGGCCGGCGGAAGCACTCTGACAAGCCGGTAGGTCGTTTCCGCGCGGCCTTGCAGCAGGCGTGCCATGGTCAGGATTCGCTCAGAACGTTCCGTGCCGTCCAGAGGAACAAGCATGTGCTGAAACGGTCTGGGCCGTGCCCGATTGACCGCCTGGCCATGGGGTTGCACCAAGAGCATCGGGAGTTCCAGGCAGCGCACAAGGTGCTCGGTGACACTGCCGCGGATGACGCGGGCCAGGGGAGCGTGACCGTGCGTGGACATCACAACCAGGTCGATGTTCCGTGTGGCTGCCTCCGCAGCGAGCGTTTCCTCGACAAAGCCCTCGAGGAGATGATAGTGCACGTGCCGCGCCAGGGGCCGAGGCAGGCGTGTTGCCAGATCGGCAAGGTACTTCTGCTCCTTGTCCCGCGCGTCTTCATTCAAATCGTGCACGTAGAAATGATCGGGTTCGTGCACGAGCACCACGTGCACGCAGGCGCCGATCTTCCGGGCCAGGCTCAGCGCCAGCGGCAACGCACATTCGCTGGAAGCGGAGCCGTTGACGGGAACGAGAATGGAGCGGAGAAAGCGTTGCTTCTCAACGGCAACGGTACGAGAGCGTGGCATCATGTCAAAACCCCACAGCCTTGCGGCGCTCGGGCGTGCGTGCGCCGTCGTTGAGCAAACCCATGATGACCGCGTTCAGTTCGTCGAACTGTAGCGGCTTGCGCAAGACACGCAGCGGGCCCAGGCTCCGCAGCTGATGCTCGGAAAACACTGCTGAACCCGCCGTCATGAAACAGAAAACCGCGTCAGGATTGATCCGCCTCAGCGAGCCGAGAATCTCGGGGCCGGACATCCCTGGCATATTCACGTCGAGCACGATCAGGTCGATCTCACGCTGATGGCTCCGATAGATCTCCAGGGCGCTGGCACCGTCCGCGACAATCCAGGCAGCAAAGCCGCGGTCCTGGCACCAGAGCTCCAAGGCACGGCGCATGAGACGGTGGTCGTCAACCACAAGAAGGCCGAACGCCGGCACGGCGTCTGGCCGGCCATTCGGGCGCATCGGATGAACGTTCTCGGTCATGAGAGAAACCTCATGCTATGCTCGGCACCCATGCCCTTCATGCCGGCGCCGGCTGCGGACGCCGCTTGCGGGCAGAGAGCGGATGAGGGGACAATGGGCGATGGTTTTCCAGGCCGACGATTTCGAAGCGCAGGTTCTCGCGCTTGAAATCGAGTTCGAGTTCGTGCAGCTTCTCCATCACGGTATGGTCGACGAGTTTCGTCTCGGTCAGGTCCACAATCACATTCATTTGCTGGGCCAGGCCGGCCTTCTCCAGCTGACGGCGAAACAGAATCCAGTTGCTGAACACAATGGCGCGCGACACCGTGATGCGGTAGGTCCGGTGGTCTTCCGGCGCGACCTCGACACGCGGGATGAACAGCGAGTCCAGCGGCGCGCCGTTGATGATGTGGATCAGCAACTGCACGCCGATGCCGATGCCGATGCCGATCAGCAGGTCCGTGGCCAGCACGGCGACGATGGTCGTCACAAAGATGAAGAACTGCTCGGGGCCGATCTGCAGCACGTGGACGAACTCGCGCGGATGCGCCAGCCGGAATCCGGTGTAGATCAACATCGCCGCCAGGGCCGCCAGCGGGATGCGGTGCAGCACGAAGGGAAACAGGGCGACCACGCCCAGCAAGAACAGGCCGTGGTACAGGTTGGCAAAGCGCGTGCGGCCGCCGTTGTCGATATTGGCCCGGCTACGCACGATTTCGGAAATCATCGGCAAGCCGCCGACCATGGCCGAACACAGGTTGCCCGCGCCCACCGCGAGCAGATCGCGGTTCAGGGCCGTCTTGCGCTTCCACGGGTCGAGCAGGTCGATCGCTTTGGCACTGAGGAGCGATTCGAGGCTGCCGATCAAGGTGTACATGAGCACCCACTTCCACGCGCCGGCGTACACCAGCGCGGAAAAATCCGGCGTCACCAGGGCCGAGAACATGCTTGTCGGGACGTTGACGAGATGCTGCTCACCCACCACGAATTCGCTGCCCCAGAGCGTGTAGGTGTGCTCGTGCGACAGATCGAAATACATGCCCAGCGGGATGGCAACAAGTATCACCAGGAGCGGTCCGGGAATCTTGCTCACGATGCGGTTCTTGATGAGCGGCTTGCCGAACAAGATGATCAGACTGACCAGGCCAATGAAGGCCACCTCGGGGTTCATCTCCATCAGAGTGTGCGGAAGCTCTTCGAGCAGTTCGAGCGGCTCGCCCGAGGCACTGAGGCCGACCGCCACCGGAACCTGCTTGGCAATGATGATCACGCCGATGGCGGCGAGCATGCCATGCACGGCGCTGCTGGGGAAGAACTCGCCCAGACCGCCCGTGCGCAGCAGGGCCAGAAGAATCTGAATGCCCGCAGCCACAACGCCGACACCCAAGGCCACACGATAGGCGGCCAGGTCTGCAGCCGGGTCCTGGCCGCCGGTGAAGCCGAACTCCGTCACACAGCCCAGAGCAATGACGATGAGTCCGGCCGCCGGGCCCTTGATCGTCAATTCCGAGTTGCTTAGAAACGTGCAGAGCACGCCGCCGATGATGGCGGTGAACACGCCGGCAATCGCGGGGTAGCCGGAGGCCAGGGCGATGGCAAGGCACAAGGGCAGGGCGATCAAGAAGACGAGAAATCCAGAGAGCAAGTCGGCCCAAAAATGCGTTGTCAGGTCCGCGAGTCTGCCGATCGGCACAGGCTGGCTGGGAGGTTCGCTGTGGTACTCTTGGATGGCTGCCATCGCGTGGGCTCCTTTGCGGCGTAGGAGGCAGGATTTTCGAGGCGTGATACCAGCACTCTAAGCGCGATGGCGGAAGTTCAAATCGGCACAAGTCCGCGCCAAATCATCGAAAGTGATCTGAACACGGCATCAGAAGGATTCTCGTTCACATGGTCAGTGATTTGCTGATACATCGTCGCAAGCCGTGTGTCACCAGGGGCTTAGCGCCATCATTGTACGTCGGCAAATCGAGCCTCAAGCCCAGGAGCAACCCTGCGTCGCATCCTCGCCCCAACATTACATCTTCGTAAGGTTCGTAATACTTACCCCGATTGACCTGCGGACACACCCCGCCGCAAACTCTTGCGACCTGCGGCACGCAGGGATCCCGAGGCGCGCCGCGCCGGCCGACGGCAAACACCTGGGATCTGCGAAGCGAGGTCACGGCTCGGCGTCACACGCTACCGTCACGCTACGGAGCATGATTCACAGCACGCAGGGCAAACGCTACAATGAGAGAAGTGCAGACAATTCCACAGCAGGTTGAGTTCCGGATCATGGCGGCGGCGACGAGAATTCTGATCGTGGACGACCACCCCCTGGTGCGCGAAGGCCTGATTGGCCTGCTCTCCGCTGAACCGGCGTTCGAAGTGTGCGGCGAAGCGGCAGGACTGGCCGAGGCGCGGCAGATCATCAAGGACAAGCGCCCACACGTTGTCATCGTCGACCTCACGCTGCGCGATGGCAACGGCATGGAACTCGTCAAGGAACTCCGCGGCGGCCCGCGCGATATCAAGGTGCTGGTCCTGAGCATGCACGACGAGGCCCTCTTCGCCGAGCGTGCGCTGCGGGCTGGCGCCGCCGGTTATGTCAGCAAACATGAGGCGGCACGCACCATCATCCAGGCAGTCCACACCGTGCTTTCCGGAAAGCTGTGCGTGAGCCAGCGGCTGACGGAGCAAATGGTCAACCGTGCCTTCAGCGGCAAGGTCGACATTCGCCATTCGCCCATCGAGTATCTTTCCGACCGCGAACTTCAGGTCTTCGAGCTCATCGGCCAGGGCCTCACGGTGCGCCAGATTGCCACGCGCCTGGAGCTCAGCCCCAAGACCGTGGAAACGCATCGCGAGCACATCAAGGACAAGCTGGAATTGAAGAACACCACCGAACTCACCCGGCACGCCGTGCAATGGGTCCTGGAACGTTGACATTGTCCTGGTCACTGGCCCTTGGTCATTTGTCACTTGGTCATGAGAGAAAGCATAAGCGAGCCGGCAGGTTCAGCCCGCCGGGAGAAGCGCCCAGGCGGCTCGCTCGGTGTCGCAAAATATGACCAAGGACCATCGATCCTTGACAACGGACCAAGGACCGTGACAAATGACTATCTACGAGAGACATTATGTTCGCCTTCACGAAACGCTTTTCGCCGCGTGCCACTACCATCGGCCTGGGCCTGATTCTGTTGCTGCTGATCGCCAACGTGATTATCTCCGACTGGAACATCGCTCGGCTGGTGGAGAACGAGCGGCGCGTGCTCAAGTCGCAGGAGATCTTGACCACCATCGAAGAGGTGCTGGCGCGCGTGACCGAGGCCGAGGCCGCCGAACGCGGTTTTCTCATCACCAATGAGCCGGAGTACCTCAAGCCTTACGAGGCGGCCGACGTGGGCCGATGGGAGACCCTTGACCGTCTTGAAAAGCTGACGGCAGACGAGCCCAAGCAACAGGCCCACGTCAAGGCGCTGTACGAGCGCGTCGAGGCACGCATGGAAGAATTGCGCCAGGCCATTGCCGCCCTCCGTGCCGGCGGTTTCAGTGCCGCCCGCCAGGCGGTCTCGACCAATCAGGGCCGGCGGCTCATGAACGAGATGCGCGGCCTGGTCGCGCAGATGCGCAAGACCGAACAAGAAGAACTGGGGCAGCGGGCCGAGGAATCGCGCCGCAGCGTGCGCATCACCACGCTGGCAAACCAGTTCGACGCCGCCCTGGGCATCGGCCTGGTGACGCTGGCGTTCTACCTGTTCTGGCGCGAACTCGCTCATCGCAAGCGTGCCGAGGACGCCGCTCTCCGCCTGGCCGCCATCGTGCAATCTTCGGACGACGCCATCATCAGCAAGACGCTCGACGGTGAGATCGTCAGCTGGAACCCCGGGGCCGAACGCATCTACGGCTATACGGCTGCGGAAGCGGTTGGTCGTCCCATCCACATGCTGTGTCCGCCCGACCGTCTGGAGGAGAACCAACGTAACCTGGCCGAGGTGCGCCGCGGCGTCCACCTGGCCCACTTCGAGACAAGCCGCCTGCGCAAGGACGGCCGCCGCATCGACGTCTCACTGAGCATCTCGCCCATCTCGGACGCTGCCGGCAAGGTCGTGGGTGCCGCCGCCATTGCCCGCGACGTCACCGAACGCAAGACCCTGCAGCGCGAAGTGCTGGAAATCGCTGCCCGCGAGCAACGCCGCATCGGCCAGGACCTGCATGACGACATCGGCCAGGAACTCACCGGACTGGGCATGCTGGCCCAGCGCCTGGTCGGCGTTCTGAACCGCAAGGATTCCCAGGACGCCGCCGCCATCGCCAAGATCGGCGACGGTCTGGAGTACGCCTTGCGCCAGGTGCGTGCTCTGTCCAAGGGATTGGTCCCGGTCGAAGTCGACGCCGAGGGGCTCATGGCCGCGCTCGCGGAACTGGCGGCCCGCACCAGCCAGCGCAACGACGTGGTGTGCACCTTCGACTGCGCCGAGCCGGTGCTTATCCGCGATAACCAGACGGCGACCCACCTCTACCGCATGTCGCAGGAGGCCGTGACCAACGC
>Ga0070741_10019520_pt1 | contig 10812 bp, 8 predicted proteins | sample Coa_R1_4_FD_66440 | JGI IMG/M metagenome (GOLD analysis project Ga0070741, IMG submission 66440) | Surface soil microbial communities from Centralia Pennsylvania, which are recovering from an underground coalmine fire - Coalmine... | ecosystem: Environmental > Terrestrial > Soil > Unclassified ...
GCGATATCTGCAGTGCGCCGCCGATCCCGAGCCGGACGGCTTCGCCGATCGGTACGGCGAGGCCGTCCGCCGGCGCGCCCGGCGCGAGCCCTCCGCCTACATCACGGGCGAGCACGAGTTCTGGGGGCTGCCGCTCGAGGTCTCGCCGGCCGTGCTGATCCCGCGGCCCGAAACCGAGCTGATCGTCGAGGCGGCCCTCGAGCTCTACCCCGATCGCGGGCGGCCGATCCGGATCGCCGACGCCTGCACGGGGAGCGGGAACCTGGCGGTCGCCCTCGCCCACGAGTTCCCGAACGCCGCGATCGTCGCGACCGACATCTCGCCGGCGGCGCTGGACACCGCCCGCCGGAACGCCGCGCGCCACGGCTTCGGCCGCCGCATCCGGTTCGTCCGGACAAACGTGCTCGACGGGCTCGCCGATCGCTTCGAGCTCATCGTCGCCAATCCGCCCTACGTGAAGGCCGGCGACCGGGCGCAGCTGCAGCCCGAGGTCCGCGATTACGAGCCCGCCGGCGCGCTGTTCGGCGGCGAAGCGGGCACCGACGTGATCGCGGCGCTGATCGACCAGGCCGCCGCACGGCTCGAGCCGGGCGGCCACCTGATCTTCGAGTTCGGGTTTGGCCAGGACGCGGCCGTCGAGGCGCTGATCGCCCGGGCCGGGCGGTTCTCGCTCGCCGGCTTCCGGCGCGATCTCCAGGGCATCGCGCGAACGGCCGTCGCCCGATTCACGAAGGACGATCAGGCACCCGCCCGGGCGTCGCACGAGATCGCCAGGCGCGCCAGCGAGGGGTGACGGCGGGACACCGGGCGCCTGTCAGCCGAGAAGGATCGAACGGAGAGTGCCGTATGCCGGACTGTCTCTTCTGCCGGATCGCCAGGCGCGAGATTCCAGGCTCGATTGTCTACGAGGACGATCGGGTGCTCGCCTTCGACGACATCAACCCCCAGGCGCCGACCCACATCCTCGTCATCCCGAAGCGGCACATCGCGTCGCTCGACGCCCTCGAGCCGGGCGACGATGCGCTCATCGGGGAGGTGGTGCGGCGCGCGGCGGCGATCGCGCGGGAGAAGGGGCTGCTGGCGGGCTATCGCACGGTCTTCAACACGAACCGGGATGCCGGGCAGACAGTGTTCCACGTGCACCTGCACCTGCTCGGCGGCCGGCCGATGCGCTGGCCGCCCGGCTGACGCGGCGACCGCCGTCCGCCGCTCACTCGATCAGATCGAACAGCTGGCTGAGCGACGCGATGACCGGCACGCCGCGGCGGGCGAGATCGTCCGCGCCCGGGTGCGGCCGGGGATCGCGGTGAAGCAGCACGGCGCGCATCCCGGCTCCCAGCGCGCCGTCAATGTCCTGCCGCACGCTGTCGCCCACCATCAGCGCCTCGGCCGGACGCGCGCCGACCAGGCCGAGCGCCGCCAGGAAGATGCTCGGATGCGGCTTCATGAAGCCATGCTCGGGCGAGGAGACGGCGGCCGAGATGACGCCGTCCAGCTCGAAATGCGACTGGAAGGACGCCAGCGACCGGTGCGAGTTGGAGATCAGACCGAGGCGGATGCCCCGCGAGGCCAGCGCGCCGAGCGCCGCCGGGACGTCCTCGTACAGCTCGAAGTGGCGGCACGCCGCCCACTCGCGGTAGATCTCGCGCGCGCAGGGGTCGACCTGCGGTCCCGATCCGCCCATCTGCTCGATGATCGCGCGCGTGTAGGCGACGAAGATCTCCGGATCGTACTCGTCGCCCGCCTCGTCGAGCAGGCGCGCGGCGCCCGCCACGGCCGCCTCGAAGCGCGACGGATCGACCTCGATGCCGTACGCCGCGCAGAACGCCTCGTAGCCTTCGCCGCGGAAGACGGGCCCGGGGCGGATCAGCGTGAAGTCGACGTCGAAGAAGACGGCCCTCGTCGGCATCGGCCGCGATCAGTCGCTGCCGGGACGGCCGCCGGCCTGGCGGTCCTCGTACGGCCCGGCGACGACGATGGTGGCGCGATCCCGGGAGAGGATGCGGGCCGCCGCCGCGTTCACCTCGTCGACGGTGACCGCCGCCAGGCGCTCGGGCAGGCGGACGTCGTGGTCGAGCCCCAGCCCGAACACCTCGGCCGTCTGCAGGAACCCGGCAATCGCCGCGTTGGTCTCGAGCGCCCGCGGCATCGAGCCGATCAGGTACTGCTTGGAGTCCTGCAGCTCTTTCGGGTCCACGCCCTCCCGCGCGACGCGCTCGACCTCCCGGTCGATCGACGCGATCGCCCGATCGACGTTCGACGGCGCGACGCCGGCCCGGACGACGAGCGGGCCCGGCGCGATGTTCGCGTCGAGGGTGCTGAACGCGTAGTAGGCCATGCCCTGCCGTTCGCGGATGCTCTCCCCGATGCGGCCGCCCATCGAGTACTGGCCGAGCACGTTGTTGAGCAGCGAGCACGCGTAGTAGGCAGGGTCGGATCGGGCGATCGCGACGAAGCCGTACGCGATGTCGGCCTGCGCCTTGTTCATCATGGGCACGACCACGCGCCGGCGCGCTGCCGCCGGCGCGACCGGCGGCAGCGCCCCCGGGTCGACGGCCGGGCCGCGCCAGCCGCCGAAGACGCGCCCGGCGGCCTCGAGGGCGCGCCCGGGCGGCACGTCGCCGACCGCGACGATCGACAGCGATCCCGGCACGAACCAGCGCGCGTGCAGATCCACCAGGAGGTCCCGCGTCACCCGCTCCAGGCTCTCGACGGTGCCCTTGATCGGCTGCCCGTACGGGTGACCCGGATAGAGGAGCGCCATCAGCGACTCCACCGCGCGGACGGCCGGATTGTCCTCGTCCTGGCGGATCGCCGTGATCGCCTCGGCCCGCCGCGTCGCCAGCTCCGGCTCCGGGAACGACGGCGCCATGACGAGGTCGGCGACGAGGGCGAGAATCGCCTCGAAGTCCTCGGCGAGGCACGTGCAGGCGATCGACAGCAGGTGGCGCGTGACGGAGACCGACAGCGCCGTCCCGCGGCCGTCCAGCTCCTCGGCGATCTCCGCGGCCGTCCGGGACGCCGTGCCGCGATCGATCACCCGCGACAGGAGGTACATCGAGCCCGGCGCCCCTGGCGGATCGCAGACCGTCCCCGCGCGCACGGCAAGATTGATCGTCACCGCCGGAATCGTGCGCGTTTCCTTCGCGATGACGACGGCGCCGTTGTCGAGGCGGGTGCGGGCCGGCGCCAGCCCCGCGGGGCGGGCGCCGGAGGCCACCTTGAAATCGGTCGTGTGCGCCCTGGACGGCATCGCGCGCTCGCTTCTCCCGGCCGGATCAGCCCTGCGGCGGCGCCGCCGGCTCGAACCAGCCCACAGTGCGGCGCGTCTCCCGGAGGACCTCCCGCGCCGCGGCGCCGACGGCGGCGAGGTCGACGGCGGCAATCGTCCCGCCGGCCTCGAAAAAGCGATCCACGCCCGCGATCGTCTCGTAGTGCCCGAGCTGGTGGGCGATGTTCGTCACGCTGTCATTGTCGAACACCAGCCGCGCCTTGAGCTGCGTCTTCGCCTTGGCGAGCTCCGCCTCGGTGATGCCCTCGCGCCGGACGCGATCGATCTCCTCGAAGACGGCCGCCTCCACGGCCGACAGCGGTGTGCCGTCGGTGGCGGTCGCCGAGATCGTGTAGAGGAACGGCTGCTCGGTCGGGAGCAGCGCGCCGCCGACCGACGCCGCGAGTCCGCGCTCGACCAGCGCGCGATACAGCCGCGCGCTCCGCTGCGGCGGCGGCAGCCGGAAGCTCGACCACAGATTCAGCCCCTTCGCGCCGGTGAGGACGGCGTCGAGCACGAGCAGCGGGAAGAACCGCTCGTCGCCGAAGGCCGGCGCGTGGTAGCCGACCTTGAAGTACGCCGCGGTGCCCGGCTTCCGGATGAGGACGCGGCGCTCGCCGAGCTGCTCGGGCTCCTCCAGCCGGACCCGCGGCGGCTCGGGGCCGGCGGCGATCGCGCCGAAGTGCCGCTCGACGCGCCGGAGCACGTCGTCAGTGTCCACGTCGCCGACGACGACGAGCGTGGCGTTGTTGGGGACGTAGTGGCGGCGATAGTAGCTGTAGAGATCGTCGCGGGTCATCGCGCGCAGGTCCGACAGCCACCCGATGGTCGGATGCCCGTAGGTGTGCGCGCGGAACGCCGTCGCCGTGAGCTCCTGATCGAGCAGCTGATCCGGATCGTTCTCGCCACCCTGCAGCTCCGAGATGATCACCGTGCGCTCGGACTCGCAGTCGTCCGGGTGGTACAGGCAGCGCGCCATGCGCTCGGCCTCGATGAAAAGCATCCGATCGAGGGCCGCCGCCGACGCGGTCTCGACGTACGTCGTCTGGTCGATCCAGGTGTAGCCGTTCCAGGTGCCGCCGAACTGCTCGATGATGCCCTTGATCTGATCGCGCGGGATGTTCTCGGTGCCCTTGAAGTTCATGTGCTCGCACCAGTGCGAGATGCCGGTGAAGCCGGGGGACTCGTTCTTCGACCCGACCTTGTACCAGCACCACACGGACGCGAGCGGCGCGGTGTGCTCCTCCTGCACCAGCACCTTCAGGCCGTTGTCGAGCGTCGCGCGGCGCAGCATCGGCCCATTATAAAATGGGCGGATACCCCAATGCCCGAGTGGAAGGACACGGTCAACCTGCCGCGCACGGATTTCCCGATGAAGGCCAGCCTGCCGACCGCCGAGCCCGAGGCGCTGGCGCGCTGGCGCGCGATGGATCTCTACGGGAAGATCCGCGAGCGGCGCCGCGGCGCGCCGAAGTTCGTGCTGCACGACGGCCCCCCGTACGCCAACGGCCACATCCACATCGGGACGGCGATGAACAAGATCCTCAAGGATCTCGTCGTCAAGTCGCGGTCGATGGCCGGCTACGACGCGCCGTTCGTCGTCGGCTACGACTGCCATGGGCTGCCCATCGAGCTGCAGGTCGATCGCGAGCTGGGCGCCCGCAAGCGCGAGATGTCGGTGGCGGAATTCTGCCGCGCCTGCCGCGCGTACGCCGAGCGGTTCGTGGGCGAGATGACGGCCCAGTTCCAGCGCCTCGGCGTCGTCGGCACCTGGGACAGCCCGTACCTGACGATGGACTTCCGGTACCAGGCGGCGATTGCCCGCGCCCTGGGCCGCTTCGTCGAGCAGGGCCTCGTCTACAAGGGCAAGAAGCCGGTCCACTGGTGCATCCACTGCCGGACGGCGCTGGCCGAGGCGGAGGTCGAGTACGAGGAGCACTCGTCGCCCTCGATCTACGTGGAGTTCCCGATTGCGGACTCCGGCGCCGAGACGCTGGCGGCGCGGGTGCCGGCCCTCTCCGGCCGCGCCGTCTCCGTCCTGATCTGGACGACCACCCCCTGGACGATTCCGTCGAACCTGGCCGTCGCGTTCCATCCGGACCTCGACTACGGCGCGTACGACGTCGACGGCCGCGCCGTGATCGTGGCCGAAGGCCTGGCGGCGGCCGTCGCGCGGGCGGTGGGCCGCTCCTTCGACCGCCGCATCGCCGTCATGAAGGGGCGCGATCTCGAGGGCGTCGCGTTCCGGCATCCGCTCTACGCGCGCGAGTCAATCGGCGTGCTCGGCGAGTACGTGACGCTCGACGCCGGGACGGGCGCGGTGCACACGGCACCGGGGCACGGCGCCGACGACTATCAGACGGGCGTGAAGTACGGGCTCGAGATCTACGCACCCGTCACCGCGTCGGGGCACTTCCTCGACTCGGTCGAGGTGGTCGGCGGGATGCGCGTGTTCGACGCAAACCCCCGCGTTGAGGCGGCGCTCGCCGAGCGCGGCCGCCTGTGGCACCGCGAGCCGTTCTCGCACCAGTACCCGCACTGCTGGCGCTGCCACAACCCAGTGATCTTCCTGGCGACCTCCCAGTGGTTCATCAGTATGGACGGCGTGCGCCTGCAGGCGGCCGATCGCTTCACACTGCGCGAGGCGGCGCTCGACGCCATCGATCACCACGTGCGGTGGGTGCCCTCCTGGGGCCGCGATCGCATCTTCAACATGGTGGCGAACCGCCCGGACTGGTGCATCTCGCGCCAGCGCGTCTGGGGCGTGCCGATCCCGGCCGTCGACTGCGTCGCCTGCGGCGAGGCGATCCTGACCGCCGCGCTCGTCGAGCGCGCGGCGTCGGTGTTCGAGCGCCACGGCGCCGACGCCTGGTACGAGCGGCCCATCGAGGAGTTCCTGCCCGAGGGGCTGAGGTGTCCTTCGTGCGGTGGCGCGGCGTTCGAGCGCGAGATGAACATCCTCGATGTCTGGTTCGACTCCGGATCGAGCCACGAGGCGGTGCTGTCGGTGCGCCCCGAGCTCACGTGGCCGGCCGACCTGTACCTCGAGGGCAGCGATCAGCACCGCGGATGGTTCCAGAGCTCGCTGCTCGTCGGCCTGGGCACGCGCGGCCGGCCGCCGTTCCGCGAGGTCCTCACGCACGGGTTCATCGTGGCGGAGGACGGCCGCAAAATGTCCAAGTCGCTCGGCAACTCGATCGATCCACAGGAGATCATCGAGGAGAGCGGCGCCGACATCCTGCGCCTGTGGGTCGCGATGAGCGACTACACGCAGGAAATCCGCCTCAGCCGACAGATCCTGTCCCGAGCGGTCGAGGCGTACCGGAAGATCCGGAACACGGCGCGATACCTGCTGGGAAACCTGTACGACTTCGACCCGGCGGCCGATCAACTCGAGCGCGCGCGCCTCGAGGAAGTCGACCGCTACATCCTGGCGCGCTACGCGCGGACGGCGCGCCGCATTCTGGCCGCGTACGACGAGTACGACTACGGCACGATCTTCCAGTCGCTCAACGCGTTCGCGACCGTCGATCTGAGCGCGTTCTACGCCGACGTCTCGAAGGACCGGCTGTACACCTTCGCGGCCCGGTCCCGCGAGCGGCGATCGGCCCAGACGGCGATGTACGTCATCCTCGACGGGCTGACGCGCCTGGTCGCCCCGATCCTGACGTTCACTGCCGACGAGGTCTGGCAGCACCTGCCGGCCGTCGCCGGACGCGAGGAATCGGTGCACATGGCGCTCTTCCCGACGCGGGAGGCGCTCGAAGCGCTCGAAGACGACGAGCTGCTCGAGCGCTGGGGGCGGCTGCTCGCGGTGCGCGAGCGCGTGCTCGCCGAGATCGAGCCGCTCCGCAAGGCGAAGCGCATCGGAAGCTCGCTGCAGGCCCGGGTCGTCCTGACCGCGCCCGACGCCGACTACGCGCTGCTCGAGCGCCACGCCGCCGATCTCCCGATGCTCTTCATCGTCTCCGACGTCGAGCTGCGGCAGGGGGGGCCGTCGAGCGCGCTCCAGATCGCGATCGACCGCGCCGGCGGCGTCCGGTGCGAACGGTGCTGGAGGTACGTGAGCCGCGTGTCGTCGGATCCGGCCTGGGCGGGGCTCTGCGAGCGGTGCCAGGAGCAGCTCGCCGAGCCGGTGGACCAGCCCGGAGCCGGCCGCCCGTGAGCGGCGAATCCCAACGGGCAATGAGTGATCCTGGAGAGGAAGCCGTCGTCGTCGGCGAGGGGGGTGTGTCCGATCGCCGCGATCGTGCGATGATGCCGGCCGCGGCGCGGCGTTTCGAGTGGTGGCTGGCGCTGGCCGTCGTCGGCCTCGACCAGGCGGCGAAGGCGGCGGTGCGGGCGATGCTGCCGCTGCACGCGAGCGTCACCGTCATCCCGCACCTGCTGGATCTGACGCATGTGCGGAACACGGGCGCCGCGTTCGGGATCCTCAACGCGGCCGACTTCCCGCTGAAGCCGGTCGTCATCGCCGGCGTGGCGGCGGCGGCGCTCGTGGCCGTCGGGCTGTACGCCGCAAGCCTCGGCACGCACCAGCTGGCGGCGCGGACGGGGCTGGCGCTCATCATCGGCGGCGCCGCGGGCAACCTCATCGATCGCGTCGCGTCGGGTTCGGTCGTCGACTTCGTCGACGTCTACTGGCGGACGCACCACTTCTGGGCGTTCAACGTGGCCGACGCGGCCATCACGATCGGCGTGTCGGTGATGATCCTCGACATGCTGATCGCCCGGAGGCATGGGTCAAAAGCGACCTGAGCCGCCGGCGCCCGTGGACGGGTCGGCGGTCCAGCGGGGCGGCGTTCCGGCGCGGCCGGCGCCCGGGCGCGTCGGACACCCGATCGATGCAGCCGGGTCGCGGGCGGTGGTGGCGACGAGCGCAGGTCCGCCGCAGGAACCGTCCGGCCGTGCGACCGCGGAATCGGGCGCTCCCCGCGCGTCCATCGTGGTCGCGCCCGACGGCCAGGGCGAGCGGCTCGATCGATTTCTCGCCTCCGTGCTGCCGGGGAAGTCCCGGTCGCAGGTCCAGCGGCTGATCAAGGACGGTCGAGTGCTCGTCGACGGACGGCCCGCGCGGGCGAATCAGGCGGTCAAGGCCGGGCAGCGGATTGCGGTGGACGAGCCGCCGCCGGCGGCCGCCGAGCTCGCGGCCGAGCCGCTGCCGCTCTCGATCGTGTACGAAGACCGCGACGTGGTCGTCGTCGACAAGCCCGCGGGCATGGTCGTGCATCCGGCGGCCGGACACGCAGCCGGCACGCTGGTCAATGCGCTCCTCCACCACGTCTCCGATCTGAGCGGCATCGGCGGCGAGAAGCGGCCGGGGATCGTGCACCGGCTCGACCGAGGCACGTCGGGCCTGATGGTCGTCGCCAAGCACGACGCCGCGCACGAGGAGCTCGCGCGGCAGTTTCGCGCGCGCGAGGTCGAGAAGGAGTACGTGGCGCTCGTCTGGGGCGAGGTTCATGCCGGCCGCCGCATCGACCTGCCCATCGGACGCGATCCGGTCCACCGCCAGAAGATGTCGGCGCGGGCGCGCCGCAGCCGGGAGGCCGTGACGCGGGTCACGGGCGCCGAGCGGCTGCACCCGATGCTGACGCTCGTGCGCGTCGCCATCCAGACCGGCCGGACGCACCAGATCCGCGTGCACCTGAGCGCCATCGGACACCCGGTCGTCGGCGATCCCATCTACGGCGGCGTCCGGCGGCGCGTGCCGGGCGATCTGCGGGCGGTGGCGCGCCTCGATCGGCCGTTCCTGCACGCGGCGCGGCTGGCCTTCCGGCACCCGACCGACGGCCGGCGGATGGAGTTCGAGAGCCCGCTGCCTCCCGACCTGCGGGAGGTCCTCGAGGCGCTGGCGGCGGGCCGGGAAGACCGGCGCGCTCCCACGGGGTCGTGAGCCTTCATGTCGATCATCTTCAAGGGCCGCGTGTTCTCGGTGGAGGTCGACACGGTCGCCTCGCGCGACGGGCGCAGCCATCGCGTGGAGATCGTGCGGCATCCGCCGTCGGTCGTCCTCCTGCCGATGCCCGATCCCGTGCACGTCATTCTCGTGCGGCAGTACCGGCCCACGGTCCGCCGCTGGCTGTGGGAGCTTCCGGCCGGCAGCGTCGATGCCGGCGAGTCCCCCGCCGAGGCGGCGGCGCGCGAATGCGAGGAAGAGATCGCGTTGAGACCTGGACGGGTCGAGCAGCTGGCCGCGCTCTATCCGGCGCCGGGGTTCTGCGACGAGCAGCTGATCTTCTTCCGGGTGCTGGAGCTGTCGCCGCCGCCGGCCGACTCCCCCCACAGGCCGGACGAGGACGAGGACATCGAGGCCCGGGCGTTCGCCGTCGCCGAGGCGAGGGCGATGGTGGCGCGCGGCGAGATCGTCGACCTGAAAACGGCCTACGGGTTGACGCTCGCCGGCTGACAGTCGCTCCCCGTCTCCCCACGCCGCGCGGCGTCCGCCAGGCCCCGCCGTCGGCGCGCCGGCGAGGCGCCCTCGCCTCGCTCCCTCACGCCGGGGAGGAGGGGAAGTACCGGCCGGCAACCCTGGCCTCCGGCCGCCCCTCCGGCCGGCGCCGGCCGTCGTCGAGCTTGTCGCTCGCCGCCGGCACGAGCGCGAGCGCGAGCACTTCGTCGATCGTGGAGACCAAGTGCACCGTCATCTCCTGCCGGAGCTCCGGCGTGAGGTCTTCGTTGACGTTCTTGGCGTTCTGCTTCGGGAGGATCACCTCGCGGATGCCGGCGCGCCGCGCCGCGAGCACCTTCTCCTTGATGCCGCCGACGGGCAGCACGCGGCCCGAAAGGGTGATCTCGCCCGTCATCGCGATGTCGCCGCGCACCGGGCGCCCCGTCAGCTCCGAGGCGATCGCCGCGGCGATGGTGACGCCCGCCGACGGCCCGTCCTTCGGGATCGCGCCCGAGGGGACGTGCACGTGGATTTCGGCGTTCTTGAAGAACTCGGGATCGATGCCGTACTCCCGCGCGTGGGCCCGGATCCAGGACAGCGCCGCGCGCGCCGACTCCTTCATGACGTCGCCCAGTTGGCCGGTCAGCGTGAGCGTCCCGCTGCCCGCCATCCGCGACGCCTCGACGAACAGCACCTCGCCGCCCGACGGGGTCCAAGCCAGGCCGATGGCCACGCCCGGATCCTTGGTCCGCTCCTCCATCTCCTCCTCGAGATACTTGGGCGCGCCCAGCATCTCGACGACGACGGCCGGCGTGATCTCGATGGGCGTCTCGTTGCCTTCGGCGCGCCGGCGCGCGACCTTCCGGCAGAGCGCCGCGATCTCCCGCTCGAGGTTGCGGACGCCCGCCTCGCGCGTGTAGCCGCGGATCACCTCCCGCAGCGCCTTGGGCGTGAACCGGACGTACTCGGCGGTGAGCCCGTGGTTCTTCACCTGCTTGTCGACCAGGTGATCGGTCGCGATCTTGAGCTTCTCCTCCTCGGTGTAGCCCGCAATCTCGAGCACCTCCATCCGGTCGCGCAGCGCCGGCGGCACCGGATCGAGCACGTTCGCCGTCGTGATGAACAGCACCTCCGAGAGGTCGAACGGCACGCC
>Ga0070741_10019521_pt1 | contig 10811 bp, 6 predicted proteins | sample Coa_R1_4_FD_66440 | JGI IMG/M metagenome (GOLD analysis project Ga0070741, IMG submission 66440) | Surface soil microbial communities from Centralia Pennsylvania, which are recovering from an underground coalmine fire - Coalmine... | ecosystem: Environmental > Terrestrial > Soil > Unclassified ...
GCGCGCGCTGGCCGCCCATTCGTGGCCAGAGGGCCGCGCCGTCCGTGTGCGCATGGGGCTCCACACTGGCGAGCCCGTGGTAGCCGGCGGCAGCTACGTTGGGCTTGACGTGCATCGCGCGGCGCGTCTCTGCGCGGCCGGCCACGGCGGGCAGGTATTGCTCTCCGAGGCGACACGGGCGCTCGTTGCGCACGACCTGCCCGCCGGCGTGATGCTGCGTGATCTGGGCGAGCACCAGCTTAAGGACCTGCCACGCGCGGAGCGAATCTGCCAGCTCGTGATCCCTGACCTGCCCGCTGACTTCCCGGCCCTCCGCAGCCAAGATGCTCGACCGACTAACCTGCCCGAGCAGCCGACCCCGCTCATCGGGCGCGAGCGCGACAGCGAAGTGCTGCGAGACCTGCTCGGCCGGGCGGACGTCCGGCTAGTGACGCTGACGGGGTCTGGCGGCACTGGCAAGACACGCCTCGGCCTGCAGGTGGCGACGGAGCTACTCGATCGGTTCGCCGATGGTGCGTTCGTCGTGGCACTGGCGCCGATTCGTGATCCCGAGCTCGTGGCCTCCACCATCGCGGAGACGCTTGGCGTCCGTGAAACGAGCGCCCGGCCGCTGCGCGAAAGCCTGGCGGAGTTTCTGCGCAGCCGGCAGATGCTCCTGCTGCTCGACAACTTCGAACAGGTCATCGCCGCGGCGCCGCTCGTGGCAGAGCTGCTGGCCGCCTGTCCGCAGCTCCGCCTGCTCATTACGAGCCGGGAGCCACTGCACGTCCGCGGCGAGCACGAGTATCCCGTCGCGCCGCTGCAGCTCCCCGCTGTGCGGCCGCTGCCACCTGCGGAGCAGCTCTCTCAGTACGCAGCGGTAGCACTGTTCATCGCCCGCGCCCAGGAAGTCCAGCCAGAGTTCGCAGTGACCAGTGCGAACGCCCCAGCCGTGGCCGAGATCTGCGCTCGGCTGGACGGATTGCCCCTGGCAATCGAACTGGCGGCAGCTCGGATCAAGCTTCTCACCCCCGAGGCGATGCTGGGGCGCCTCGACAGGCGCCTGAAAGTGCTGATGGGCGGCGCCCGCGACCTGCCGGCGCGGCAGCAGACGATGCGTGGGACGATTGCCTGGAGTTACGAGCTGCTGGACGTGGACGAGCAGACTCTGTTCAGGCGTCTGGCGGTCTTCGCGGGCGGCTGGACGCTGGACGCGGCGGAGGCGGTAACGACGGCCGCTGGCGATCTGGCGGGCGATGTCCTAGAAGGTACGGCATCACTGGTGGACAAGAGCCTCGTACGGCGGCTGGCCGCGAGCGGCGCCGAGCCCCGGTTCGGAATGCTGGAGACGATTCGCGAGTATGGACTGGAGCGCCTAGCAGCGAGCGGGGAGAGCGCTGTCATCAGTCGGGCGCACGCGGCGTTTTTCCTCAGCCTGGCCGAGGAGGCGGAAGGGCAGTTGACGGGTCCGGAAGAGGCGCGCTGGCTCGCCCGATTCGAGTGGGAGCACGACAATCTGCGGACGGCGCTGACGTGGGCCATCCAGAGTGGCGAGGCGGAGTTAGCGCTGCGAATGGCCGGGGCCCTGGCGAACTACTGGCAAATCCACGGTGACTGGAGCGAGGGACGCCGCTGGCTCGCCGACGCGCTCGCGGTGGCCGAGTCGCTAGGACGTACCTCCAGCCGCGCGAAGGCGCTGCTAGGGACCGGCTTGCTCGCGCGCTATCAAGGGGACCATGTGGCGGCACGCCGAGGCTTGGAGGAGAGCGCGGCGATCTACCGCGAGCTCGGGGACGCACGGGGTATTGGCCGGGCGACGATGTACATCGGCCTGGTGGCGCTCGATCAGGGCGACCGCGCGGCGGCGCGGGCATGCTGCGAGGAGGCATTGCCGCTCGCACAAGCGGCCGATGACAAGCTGTGCCTCGCGGTTCTCTACTCGATCATGGCGCTAGTCGCTGCGGCGGAGGAAGACTACGAGCGCGCGCAGGCGCTCTGGGAAGACATCGTACGCATGTTCCGTTGGATCGGGAGCACGTTCGGAGTCGCGGAATCGGTGAACAGCCAAGGTGACGTAGCGCGCAGCCAGGGCGACTACGTGCGAGCGCAGGCGCTCTACGAGGAGGCCCTGACGCTCTCGCGCGAGGTGGGGAGCAAGGGTACCATCGCCAGCATCTGCCACAACCTGGGCCACGTCGCTCACCACCAGGGTGACCGGCGGCGGGCAGCGGTGTTGTTCCAGGAGAGCTTGACGCTGTTCCGCGAACTGGGCGACCAGCGCGGCATCGCCGAGGCGCTGGCCGGTTTGGGTGGCGTGATCGGCGAGGAGGGCCAGCCGGAACAGGCGGCGCGGCTCTTCGGCGCCGTGGACGCCACGCTCGAGGCGCTCGGCACCACCATGTGGCATTCCAACCTGGCTGACTACCAACGCCAACTGGCGGCGGTCCGTGCCAGGTTGGGCGACGCCGCTTTCGCGGCGATGCACGCCCAGGGACGTTGCATGCCTCTGGGGCAGGTGCTGGACGCTGCGCTCGACGGGTAGCCCGCGCCTCACGCGGCGGCAAGCGGTGGGATGACAGCGGCTGCCGGAGCCGGCCTGCGGCAAGCTAGCGCGGCGCCTGGCATCGGAGGCGTCGCGACTGTACTGCTGCATCTCGCGGATTGCTAGCATGTACCGTGTACGGAGGAGGCTGGCTCGAAGGCAGCGCTCGCCGGCGGGGAGCACGGGCGCCTTGCGGCGAGTAGCCTGCGTGAGCAGGTACGGCCAGGAGACATTCGTGCGACCGGGAATCCGCATTCTCGTCGTCGAGGACTCGCTGATCAATCAGCGCCTGGCGCTGGGCATGTTGCTCAAGCTGGGCTACCGCGCTGACGTGGCCGAGAACGGCCAGGCGGCCCTGACCGCGCTCGAGCGTGGGAACTACGCGGCCGTGCTGATGGATTGCCAGATGCCGGAGATGGATGGCTTCGCGGCTACGGCGGCTATCCGCCAGCGCGAAGGCGACGGCCGCCACACGCCGATCATCGCCATGACCGCCAATGCCATGAAGGGCGACCGCGAGCGGTGCCTGGCCGCCGGCATGGACGACTACGTCGCCAAGCCGTTTCGGGTTGAAGACCTGGCCGCGGCGCTGGCGCGGTGGATCGGCGTTCCCGCCGAGGAGGGGCCGGCCGCGGCGGGCGATGAGGCAGGGGACCGGACGGCGACCGGGGAGCCACCAGTCATCGACGAGGAGGCCCTACTGAGTCTGGTGCAGTTGGGGATGGACCTGGTCACGGACGTGCTGGTCCCGTTTCGACAGGAGAGCGCGCAGCGGCTGCCGGCCCTCGCCGAGGCGGCACGCCGCAACGATGGCGAGGCGCTGCGGCGCGCCGCCCATGCCTTGAAAGGCGATGCCGTGGTGGTCGGAGCCGTCGAGCTGCGAGCCCTCTGTCTGCAGCTCGAGCGGCTCGGGCGCGAGGGGCGAGCGAGGGAAGCCCCGCCACTCATCGATGCCGTCCAGGTAGCCTTCGCCCGAGCGGAGACGGCCCTCGCGGCGATTGTCGAGCGGCAGTAGCGGGGCCTCGACGCTCCGCGGATGGCGACCCCGCGTCGGGCGTGGTGAGCGGCTCAGCCGGCGTGAGCCGGCTGCAGGGTCCGCCGCTGCCAGAGGGTTGTGACGAGGCCCGCGATCGCGAACAGGCCCCCGGCCAGCAGAGCGGCCCGAGGCGTGCCCAGCACCTGGATCGCCAGGCCGCCGAGAAAGGGGCCGGCGCCAAGCCCCAGGCTGATGTACGTCTCGTGAACGCTGATGCCCTGCGAACGGCTCGCCAGCGAGCGAGCGGCCAGAGTCATCGCCAGCACTGGCAGGGTGCCGGACGCCGTGCCGCAGAGCGCGGCGACCAGCGGCAGCGCCGGGCCGAGCGGCGCGAAGCAGAGCACTAGCGCGGCCGCGATCACCAGGACATGGCCGACGAGGACCGGGGCCGCCTCTCCCCAGCGTCCAATGATCCGTCCGCTGTGCCAGGCCAGCCACACCGCACAGGCGCCCTGGATGAACAGCAGCGCGCCGACGACGGCGGTGGGCCAGCCAAGCTCCTGGACGAGCTGTGGGAAGAACGCCGCGTTGGCCGTCAGCGCCGAGTTCGCGGCGAGCCCGCAGGGCGCCGCGACCCAGAGCAGCGCCGGTGTCGCGGTGCCGGCCGCGGCGCGGGCGCTGGCTGCCGGGTGGTCCGGCGGCGCCGGGCGCAGCAGCCACCAGATGACCAGTGGCAGCGCTCCCAGGATCCCGAGCAGCCCCAGCGGGCCGAGAGCGCTGAGCAGCAGGGGACCGCCGAAGCCCCCAACCAGCGACTGCCCGATGGCGAAGCCGGCGTTGAGGCGACCCAGCTCGTGCGCCAGGCGGGGCCGCGGGCAGAGCTCGGTAAACCACGAGCGCAGCGGCAGGACCATGAGACTGCGGGCCACGCCGTTCAGAAGCCGGATGAGGAAGAAGAGGGGGACGTTGCCCGAGATCAGCAGCGCCCAGCTCAACGGCGCGTAGAGCCAGGCGCCGGCGTTCATCAGGGGCCGGTTGCCGAAGCGCAGCGCCAGCGTGCCGATAGGGAAACGCACGACCAGGGAGACGAGCCAGGCGAGGCCGACGAGCAGACCGTACAGCGCCGGGGGCAGGCTCAGACCCTGGAAGTAGATCGGTAGTGCCGAGATCTCGAGGCCGAAGGCCAGCCCGTTGAGCGTAGACGCCCACTGGAAGCGCCGGATGATGCGCGGATCGAGCGCCACCTCAGGGGGATGTTCAGCCATCGGACGGCACGCGCGGCCCCTCCTCACGGTCCTGGGGCGCGACCGGCTCGGGTCGCCCCGGCAGTATAGCACCGTCCCTCGGCAGCGCGGCGGGCAGATCGCATCGTGCCCGGCCGATGACCGCGAGACGTTGACAGGCGAGCGGAAGTCGCGCCTATACTCGACGGGCGAACGGCGGATGGCCGTCAGGCCGAGGAGGAACGCGACGATCCGGCGCGCATCGCCGTGTCGCGGCGCCGCCGGCCGATCTGGAGCAGCAGATAACCGACACGACCGACTACACGCACAGCGGCCCGGGCACCCTCATGGGTCGGCTGCTCCGACAGTACTGGCAGCCGGTCGCGGTCTCCGAGGACGTCCCGGCAGGCAAAGCGGTTCCGGTGCGGATCCTGAACGAGGAGTTGACGCTCTACCGCGGCCGAAGCGGGCAGCCCTATCTCGTGGCCGGGCGCTGCGCGCACCGCTGCGCCGTCCTCCACATCGGCTGGGTGGAGGGCGAGGAGATCCGCTGCCGCTACCACGGCTGGAAGTACGCCGGCGATGGTCGCTGCGTCGAGATGCCAGCCGAAGACCCGTCGTTCCCGCCAAAGGTGAGGGTGGCGGGCTACCCCGCCGCGGATTACGCCGGGCTGGTGTTCGCCTTCATGGGCGAGGGCGAGCCGCCGCCGCTCCCCCGCAAGGCCGAGCTGGACCGCGACTACGGCGTGAAGTGGACCGAGGTGAAGGTCTGGCCCTGCAACTCCTTCCAACGGCTCGAGAACGCCGTGGATCCGGTCCACGTCAGCTTCGTCCACCGCGGCTCCGACTTCGGGGCGGCGGTGTCCGGCCTGGTGCCGACGATCGAGGTCGAGGAGACGGAGTGGGGCCTGCGGTCGCGCGCCTACCGCTCGCCCGACAACGTGCGAGTCAACGAGCTGCACTGGCCCAACTGCATCCACATCGCCACGCCGGTGCTGCGCGACCTGCCGCGCGACCATCCCTGGTCGGACCTGTTCAACTGGTACGTCCCGGTGGACGACGAGACCTCCGTGCTGTACAGCGCGCGCTGCGCCCCGATCCGCGGGGAGCTGGCCCGCGCCTTCGAGGAGCGTCTCCCACCCCACCGCTATTACAACCCGGCCGACGAAGCCGAAGCGCTGTTCTCGGGTCAGAAGGCGCCCGAAGACGCGATCGATCCGGTGGCCGCCCAGGATTACATCGTGGTGGCCGGCCAGGGCGTGGCACTCGACCGCGCCCACGAGCGGATTGGCCGGTCGGACGCGGCGATCCTGCTGCTGCGGCGCCTGTACCGAGCCGAGATGGACGCGCTGGCGCGAGGCGTGCCCGGCAAGGCCTGGCAGCCCAAGACGGGCTTCTCGCACCTGCCGCTGCCCCCTGGCGTGCCCGCTGCCCCCGAGCGTTAGCCACTAACGGTTCACATCGGAGCCTCGGCGCCGACTCAGGTCAGGGAGCACTCCAGCACGTAGCCGAAGCCCGGCTCGCTGCGGATGAGGGCGGGGTGCTCAGGGTCCGCCTCCAGCTTGCGCCGCAAGTGGCGGACGTACGCCCACAGGTAGTCCCGGTCGTCGCGATACTCGGGCCCCCATACTTCGGTCAGCAGCTCGGCGTGGGAGAGCACCTTGCCGGCGTTCACCGCTAGCTGCTGGAGCAGCCGGAACTCGGTCGGCGTCAGCTTCACGATCTCGTCCCGCACGGTCACGCGGCGTCGGGCAAGGTCGATCGCGAGGTCGCCGCAGCGGAGCACCGGCGGGGAACTGGGCGGAACGCCCTGCTGGCTGCGGCGGAGCACCGCCTGCACACGGGCCAGCAGCTCCTGCGGGGAGAAGGGCTTGGTCAGGTAATCGTCGGCGCCCACTTCAAAGCCGCGCAGCTTGTCTACCTGCTCACCCCGCGCGGTGAGCATCACTACCGGCACCAGCGAGAACTCGCGCAGCCGCTGGCACACCTCGTACCCATCCGGCTTGGGCAGCATCAGGTCGAGAATCACGAGATCCGGCAACTCAGCCGCGGCTACGTCCAGTGCCTCCATGCCGCTCGCGGCGGCCAGCACACGGTAGCCAGCTCGATCGAGATGCATCCGCACCAGGCGCACCATCAGGGGGTCGTCGTCCACAACCAGGATGCAGTCGCGCCGAGGACTCATCGGATCGCTCCATCTTCTCGGGGTGCCGCTGGCGTCTCCGTTGCCATGGCCAGCACGGGAACGCCACGGCGCGGGGGCGGCGCAGCCGCGGCGGAGCCGTCCCGGGCGGGCGCCTCGCCCTCGGGCTCTGCCATACCGAGCGCCGGGAGCGTGAAGCTGAACCTGCTGCCGCTGCCCGGCGCGCTCTCGACCCAGATGCGGCCGCCCTGCGCCTCCACCAGCCGCTTGCAGAGGAACAGCCCCAGTCCAATCCCGCGCGGCGCCCCGTTGAGCGCGTCCGCGGCACGGTAGAAGCGGTCGAACACCCGATCGGCCTGCTCGGCGGTGAGGCCGATGCCACGATCGCTGACAGCGATGACCAGTGCGCCCCCGTCGCCACGCGCGACCCGCACCGTCACTAGCCCCCCATCGGGTGAGTACTTGACAGCGTTGTCGACCAGGTTGGTGATCACCTGCTCGACACGTAGCGGATCGGCGTTGGCCAGCGGCAAGCCGGGCGCCAAGTCGACCCGCAGGTCGTGGGTCGGGGTCAGCGGCCGACGGTGGGCCACGACCCGTTCGGCGATGCGCTCGACCCGGACCGGCTCCGGCTCCAGGCGCAGCGCGCCGGCCTCGAGCGTGGCCGCGTCGAGCAGGTTGTCCACCAGCCGCGTGAGCGTGTCGGCCGAGGCGGCGATGATCTCCAGGAATTCCCGCTGGGTCCCTGGGTCCCACGAATCGTCGCGCAGCAGGCTGTCGGCATAGCCCGTGATCGCCGCGAGCGGGGCGCGCAGATCGTGCGACACCGTTGCGAGGAAGGCGTTGCGCAGCCGCTCCGCCTCACTCTCGCGCGTCACGTCGCGCAGCACGAAGATGCGCCCGGATGGCATCCCATCGTGGCAGCGGACCGGAGCAGTGTAGCAGCGGAACCGGCCATAGGGCGGTACAGGTCGCTCGAAGTCGGCCGCCGCTACATGATGCGGCTCGGTCAGCCAGGCGGCAGCGGCTTCGGCGAACCGGCCGCCGCCATCGGTCCGCAGCAGGTTCGCCGCCGCTTGCAGGCCGTCGCCGCCGACAAGCTCGGTCCAGCGGGCATTCGCCAGCGCCGTATCACCCTCCCGGGTCACCATCAGGATTCCATCCCCCGTCGACTCCAACACTGCGTCACGCACGTCGCGCTCGTCTCGGAGGGTGCTAGTCGCGTTCGCCACGCGCTGGCGCATGATTTCGAACGCGCGCGCCAGCTCACCGATCTCGTCGGTCCGGCCCGGCACACTGGTTGGCCCGCTGTAGTCGCCCCGGGCCATCCGGCGCGCGGACGCGGTGAGCCGCACCAGCGGCGCGGCCAGCGAACGGGCCAGAAGCCAGGCCGCTGCCATACCCAGCAGGACGAGTAACAGGCCAGTAAGCCCGAGGGCGCGCTGCACCTCGGACTGGGCCCGCTCAACGTCCGTCAGCGGCACGGTCCGCGCGAGGGTCGCGACCGGCCGACCGGCGGGTGACAGCAGGTGGACCCGACAGGTGGCGGAGGCCAATCCGTTCGACGGGTCGCAGCCCTCCCCTTGGCCGTCCGCCAGTGGCTCCACACGGATCTCTCCCCGGAGCTCCGCACCGCCGGCGAGGCGCGTCAACAGCGACGCGTCCAACGGCTCGGCGAGCATGACAGCCCCGACCACCGGCCCCGTCATCCCGTCGCGCCGGACCGGTGCGTAGCCGCGCACGGCCAAGCCGATCTCGTCGCTGGCCTCGACCCCGCTCGTCGTTTCTCCGGCCAGTGCGAGCTGCATTCCTTCGAGCGGCAGCCCCGTGTCGAGGCCATCCCAATCTGGACCGAGACGGTTCTCCGTATGGCCGTGCGCGATCGTCGCGCCGGTGGCGTCGACCACCTTGACGTGGATTCCCTGCTGAGACGCCACGTCGGTTCCCCAGCGCAGGAGTGGCTGCGCGTTCCGGCCGTCGACGGCCGCGATGACCGCCGGGTAGAGCGCGATCCGCTCCGCGTCGGCGGCGAGCGCGGCGGCGTGCTCAGCGTAGAGGGCACGCGCCATCGTGACCCGGGCGCGGGCCTGAGTATCCGCCTCCCGCCTGGCGCCTTCCTGGAGCCGATCGTGAACGGCCCAGCTCGCCAGAAGGTGCGTCGCCGCGACCGTACCGACGATCGCGAGCAGGATTCTAGTGCGGACGCTCACGCCGCGGGGAATCCACGGGATCGCCGCGGCGGACAACCAGGTCGGGACGAACCCGCTGAGGCGGGTGAATCGATTGATCATCATGGCCCGGGCTGCTTTCCAATCAACTCTGACACAAGGCTCGAGCGCCGCAAGATCAGGGCCAGCCTACGCCGTTGCGACCGCGCCCAAGCACCGGCCGCCCGTCAACTGCTCCAGGAGCGGCACGACCTGATCCGGTTCGGGCAGGCGCAGGATCTCGCCGCGCAGGTGCCCCGCGCTGCGGTAGTAGGCGGGGTCGGCGAGTACCGTCCGCACGGCGTCACGGACGGCCTGCGGCGTCACGTCGCCGGCCTCGACGACGCGCCCCACGCCGAGGGCGGCGCACCGCGCCGCGTTGTCGGGCTGATCGGCCGAGATCGGCACGATCACCATTGGCAGGCCGTTCACGAGCGCCGCCATGACTGTCCCCGAGCCGCCGTGCGTCAGCACCAGGTCGCAGTGCGGGAGCAGCAAGGTCTGGGGGACGTAGCGCTCGATCCGGACGTGCGGCGGTTGGGGGCCGAACTGAGCCGGGTCCTGGTCGCGGCCCACGGTCACGACCACGTTCACCGGCTCGTCGCGCAGCCCTGCCAGGAACGCTGCGAAGAGGTCTGCGCGGCCGTTGAAGGCGGTGCCCAGCGTGGCGTAGACGGTCGGCCGCGCCGGCAGGTCGTCCACCCAGGCTGGCAGCGCCTCGTCCCCCGAGCGGTCGAAGGGAGCCGGGCGGACGAAGTGGGTGGCGGCCGGGCGACCGAGGGCCGGGTCGAGAAAGCTGGGCGGGAACGGGTGGAGCTCGAGGTAGCGGCCGAGCATGGCGAGCGCCGGATCGGGCGGCAGGCCATGGGCGGCGCGCAAGGCCTGTACCGGCTCCGCAATCGCCTCCCGCACCGGCGGCTGGATGCCGGTCGCGACGACGGAGATGGCGGCGTGCGGCAGGCCCAGCCGCTCGGCGACGACACAAGCGCCGATCTCGGTGTTGTCGCGGACGAGCAGGTCGGCTGGCCACTCCTCCAGCACGGCGAGCAGGTCGGTCACCATCGCGGTCGCCAGGATGTCACCGAACAGCCGGCGGGCCGCAAACACCTTCTGCTCGGCCGGGGGCCGCGTGCTCATCTCGGCCAGCAGGGCAGCAACTTCGGGCGAGGTCGGGGCGACGCCGGCCGGCAGGTGCTGGAAGCCCGCCCCCTCGACGAGCGGGGCGATGGCGGCGTGGGTGGCGAAGGCCACCTGGTGGCCGGCCTCGACCAGCGCCCGGGCGAACGGGACGAGCGGGTGAAAGTGGCCAGTTGCGGCCACGCAAGTGAACAGAACACGCATGGTCAGTACTGCCTCCCGCCGAGCGCCACGCGCTCCCGCTCCACCAGCGCCCGGCGCAGGATCTTGCCGGACGGCGACTTTGGGAGAGCGTCCACGAACTCGACGCTGCGGATCTTCTTGTATGGGGCTACTCGCTCGGCCACGAATCCCATCAAGTCGTCGGCGGCTGCCTCCGATCGGGGGACCACGAACGCCTTCGGAATCTCGCCGGCCGTGTCGTGCGGGCTGGGGATCACGGCCGCATCGGCCACGGCCGGGTGGGTGCGGAGGACCGCCTCCAGCTCGGCCGGGGCCACTTGGTAGGCCTTGTACTTGATGATCTCCTTCACCCGGTCGACCAGGTAGAGGTAGCCATCCTCGTCGGCGTAGCCGACGTCGCCGGTGTGCAGCCAGCCGTCGG
>Ga0070741_10019522_pt1 | contig 10810 bp, 9 predicted proteins | sample Coa_R1_4_FD_66440 | JGI IMG/M metagenome (GOLD analysis project Ga0070741, IMG submission 66440) | Surface soil microbial communities from Centralia Pennsylvania, which are recovering from an underground coalmine fire - Coalmine... | ecosystem: Environmental > Terrestrial > Soil > Unclassified ...
TGGGGCCCACCCGGGTGGCGATACCGGACGTAACCGGGCAAAGCGAGCATGCGGCCGAGTTGAACATCCGGCGGCGCGGCCTGGATGTGGCCTCCATGGCGCAAGTCGCGACCGACGGTATTCCAGCGGATCAGGTGCTGGCGCAGAGCCCACCGGCAAACGCCGGCCAGGTGCTGGCGCCGAAGATCAGTCTGCTGGTAACTTCCGAAGCCGGGCCTCAAGCATTTGTCATGCCCAGCTTCGTGGGACAGCCGCTCGGCAGCGTAAGCCGGACTCTGCAGGATTCGGGATTCCGGCTGGGAAATGTGAGTGTAGCAGCGGCCCCCGCTCCGCCGCAGGATCAGGGAACGGCTACCGGGTCTGTCCCTCCGCCAGTTTCCACGGCTTCGTCAGAACCGTCGCCGTCAAGCATTATTGTTTCTCAAGCACCCGCGGCGGGTCAGAAAGTATTTGCCGGGGCCACCGTGAGTTTTGAGGTGAGATAGAAGAAGGGTGCCAGGTCGAGGGGACGTTTTGTATCACTAGTTAATTGAGTAATTGCATTTGCCCTTGCTCAGCTGAGGTCGAAGGGCAGTCAAACCCCACCCTCCCGCAAAATGCGCGGGAAGAGTGGGGCACCCTCATTTACTAAATTACCCAATTACTCAATTCCCCAATTACTGAATTCCCCAATTACTCATTGTCCCCTGCTTCCTGGCGAGAATGGCGGCGAAGAAGCCGTCGCACGGGTGCAATCCGGGGATCGTGCGCAGGTAAGGGCCGCGCACCAGGGCTGCCGGATCCGGCCAGACCAGTTCGCCTGCTTCTTTCAGGCGCTCGAGTTCTGAGCGGCAATCCACAACGTGGAACGACTTGTCCGTCGCCAAGGCTTGCTCCACCACCTCTTCATTCTCTTCTTTTTCCAGGGAACAGGTTGAGTAAACCAGTCGTCCGGCGGGAGCCAGGCGCGCTAGCGCGGAGCTGAGGATGGCGAGCTGCCGCTGGCGCAATTCGTCGAGGTCGGGCCGGCCGAGCCGCCACTTGATCTCCGGATTGCGCGCGAGTGTTCCTGTCCCCGAGCAGGGGACGTCGGCGAGAACTCGCTCGAAGTTGTGCGCCAGGGGAAGCTGGGTAGCATCCGCAGCCATTGTCTGAATGTTGCGTTGCGCGCGGCCCACAAGGTTCCGCAACAGCCGCGCGCGATGAGGATGGATCTCGACTGCGGTAATTGCCGCAGCGGGATTCTGATCGGCGATCGCCAGAGTCTTGCCTCCCGGAGCGGCGCAGCAGTCCAGGATGCGGGAGCCGGCCTGTACTCGCCCTATCAGTGCGGCGACCAGTTGCGAGGCTTCGTCCTGGATCACTACGTCGCCCTGGCGGAACGGGGTCGTTTTTGTGACATCGCCGGATGAAATGCGGCGGGCGGAAGCCAGCAATCGGCCGTGCTCCAGCAGAATGCCTTCGCGCACCAGCCGGGATTCGGCGTCTGGGGTGCGGACCCGGATGGCAGTCTGCGGAATCGCTTGGTCGTGTTGGCAGATGTGATGAGCGGCGCGGAATCCATAGTCTTGCGTCCAGCGCTCGACAAGCCATAGCGGATGAGCCAGAGAAGACGCCAGCACCTGGGGCGACGAGACTTCGGTTTCGGGTGGTGGCGATACCGCCGATAATTTTCGCAGCACCGCGTTGACGAAGGCGGCTGCCGAACGTTTGCGGGCGCGCTTCACCAGTTCCACGCTTTCGTGGAGCGCCGCGCGTTTCGGGATGCGAGTCAGCCAGCGCAACTGGTACACCGCGAGGCGCAGGGCAATCAGAATTTCCAGGTCGAGCCGGGATAAGGGTTGGGACGAGGCCTGGGCGACTTCGTCATCCAGGCGCGAACGCCAGCGAAGGACTCCCATGACCAGTTCTGTCGCGAGCGCGTGATCGGCAGCCGAGAGGCGTGCGCGGGAATTTGCGTGCAGGAGGTCGGACGCGTAGGAGGATTCGCGCTCGACCCGGAGCAGAATGTCGAACGCGGCGGCGCGGGCGGGGGAGATCGGCATTGGCTGAGATTGTACGAAAAAGGCTCAACCCAGGGGCACGGGCCACGCAAGGGACGGCGGCGACGGGCAGACAGCCGATTGTCTCACACCCTCATTCTCCCAGTTTCTCGCCTGGCTGGGGCCGGTAGCCCTGAATGAAGTCGTGCGCCGTGCTGCGCTTTTTGCCTTCCAGTTGAATTTCGAGGAGTTCAAGGCAGGTGTTTTGGCCGCAGCCTGCCAGCAGGCGGTCCGCGAATGTTTTGAGCTCAGCTTGAGGAACTCTCTCGGCCGCGGGTTGTGCTTGGAGAATCTGAAGGTTCTTTCCGCGGAATTTTGTATAAGCCCCCGGCCAAGGCTGGAAGCCGCGCAAGCGATTCGAGATCGCGGTTGCTGAGCGGGAGAAATCGACCAGGCCGTCCTCCTTCTTCAGGATTGGCGCCAGGCTCGCTTCGGAGTCCTGCTGCTTGCGGGGACGAATTGTGCCTGCCTGCAATCCGCGCAGCGTTTCGACCATCAACTGGGCGCCGGCCGCAGCCAGCCTGGGGGCGACGGTTTCCGACGTGTCCCGAGGTGCGATGGCGATTTCCTGCTGCAGGAGAATGTCTCCGGTGTCGAGACCCGCATCGATACGCATGGTGCTGTTGCCGGTGACGGTTTCTCCATTGGCGATCGCCCACTGGATAGGAGCGGCGCCACGGTATTTCGGCAGCAGCGAGGCGTGCAGGTTGATGTTGCCCAGCGGAGGAAGATCGAGCATCCATTGCGGGATGATGCGTCCGTAGCCGACTACGATAATCGCGTCGGGCTTGATGGCTGAGAGCGTCGCCCGGAATTCTTCATTGCTCTTGATTTGGCCGGGTTGGGCGAGGGCCAGGTTCAGCTTGAGAGCTGCTTGTTTGACCGGAGAGGCGACGAGTTCCATGCCGCGTCCCTTGGGACGGTCGGGTTGGGTCACGACGAGATGGATGCGGTGGCCGGATTGGACGAGTTGTTCCAGTGTGGGTACGGCGAAAAGCGGGGTGCCGCAGAAGATGAGATGGAGGGCCATTTTGTGAGATTGGGTGATCGAGTAATTGACGAAGCGGGAGCGGTCCTCACGTGAGAGGTTTTAGTTACCAAATCACAAACTTACCCAATTACCCAGTTACAAATTTCTACCATTCTCCTGCCTTCATCAGCTTGCGGATTTTTCTTTTCATCAGGTCGCGTTTGAGTGCGCTCAGGTGGCTGATATACAGTTTGCCGTTCAGATGGTCGGTCTCGTGCAGCAGGGCGCGGCCCAGCAGTTCCTCTCCCGTCTTTTCAAAAGTTTTTCCGTTTAGATCCTGGGCGCGGACGGTCACCTTGTTGGGACGGGTAACGTTTTCGCGGAAATCGGGGATGCTCAGGCATCCTTCGCTCTGCGTGTGCTTGCCTTCGGTGCGAATGATCTCGGGATTGATGAGGACGAGCTTGGCCTTGGGATCTTCCTTGAAGGTAACGTCAATGACGGCAATGCGGCGACCGATACCGATCTGCGGAGCGGCCAGGCCTACGCCATGGGCAGCGTACATCGACTCGAACATATCCTCGACCAGTTTTTTCAGCTCTTCGTCGAAGACCGTAACCGTTTCAGACGGCTTCTCGAGAACGGGATTGCCGAATTTGACGATGGGATAGATCATCAGAAATCTTTTAGCTGCTGGCAGTATCCCTGGAAATTGCGCAGCGTCTCGGTCATGGAATCGCCGCCGAACTTTTCCAGGGCGCAGCGCGCAAGAGTCAGCGCTACCATCGCTTCCGCGGCTACTCCGGCTGCAGGCACCACGCAGACATCGGAGCGTTCGTAGGCGGCCTTGACCGGCTCTCTGCTCGAGAAGTCTACTGACTGCAGGGGGCGGCGCAAAGTGGAAATGGGTTTGAGATAACCCCGCACCCGGATGTCCTGGCCATTGGAGATGCCTCCTTCAATGCCTCCCGCATTATTCCGCGTGCGGGAGAAGGCGGTGAATCCCGTGTTTCCGCTGTAGCCGATCTCGTCGTGCACTTGCGAGCCGGGACTGAAAGCGGCGGCGACTCCGGATCCGATCTCGACGGCTTTCACCGCTTGCAGAGACATCACGGCGGCAGCGAGCATGCCGTCGAGACGCTCATCCCACTGGGCATAAGTGCCGAGCCCAGGCGGTACCTGGTGGGCGACGACTTCGAAGACTCCACCCAGAGAGTCGCCGGTCTTGAGAACCTTGTCGACCTCCTCTTTCATGCGCTGTTCGGTATCGGGATCGGCGCAGTTGAGAACAACGTCGTCACGGTCGTAGAGGCCGCGGACTTTCTCCCACGAGACCTCGTCGTGCAGCGTAACCGAGCCGGTGGTGATCACATGGCTGAGGACCTCGATGCCGAACTCGCGCAGGAAAAGTTTGGCGAGCCCTCCGATGGCTACGCGGGCAGCGGATTCACGGGCGGAGGCGCGCTCCAGTATGTAGCGGGCTTCGGGGAAGTTGTATTTCAACGCTCCGGCCAGGTCCGCATGGCCGGGCCGCGGGGACGCCACTCGCTTGTGCTTAGCAGGATCGCCGTCACCGACCGGGAGAGATTCTTCCCAGTTCTTCCAGTCGCGGTTCGCGATTTGCAATGAGATCGGCGAACCAATGGTGATTCCGTGGCGAACGCCGGAGAGGATGTGGGCGGTGTCGCGCTCAATCTTCATCCGGCCCCCGCGACCGTACCCTTGCTGGCGGCGCCAGAGCTCGCGGTCCACAAAGGCCTGATCGACCTTCAACCCGGCGGGCAAGCCGGACAGGAAGGCGATCAGGGCTTCGCCGTGCGATTCTCCCGCGGTGAAATAGCGCAACATAAATTTTTGATTGTACCTGATGGCTAGGAACACTATAGGGCTTTCCCGCAGCGGGAAACTTTTTCCCGGGAATCCGCCGATTTCACCCTTCCCGGCCGTAACCGGCGGGTTACAATGTTCTCATCTCTTCGTCGATCGCGCAGGCAGCGCAGCCTGCGTTATTTGCAAACTTTCTCTGGCCCTGAAGGAGAGCTTGTGTGTCCCATCGCGCAGAATGAGAACGACAACAAGATTCGGTGCGTTGTGGCCCACGACATTGCGTGGCTGCGGCAGGGAGTCAGGCGGCTGCTGGACGATGAGCCGGATATTGCCGTCGTAGCGGAGGCCGAGGACGCGGCACAGACCCTGCGCGAGGTTTTTACGCACCAGCCTGCGATTGTCGTCGTCGATCACCATATTTTTGAAGGCACGGCCGTGCAAACCGAGCGGCTGATCGTGCGGGAGTCGCCGCGCAGCAAGGTGTTATTCCTCACCAATCATGACGAGGAAACGCGTGGCCAGGACTTGACCGACACCGCCTATGCGGTACGGCGGACTTCGGCAGAGGAATTAGTCAACATGGTGCGGAAGACCGCGGCGGTTGAGGCTGCCGCACCCCAGGAAACGCCGGTTGCCGATGCCGCAGAATGGACCAGCGATCCTCCGCCGCGAAGACGCGAATTAACCGCACGCGAGCGCGAAGTTTTGAAATTGCTTGCCCAGGGGAAAACCGTGCGATCCGCGGCCAGCATGCTGGGGCTCAGCACCAAGACGGTGGACGCGCACAAGTTCAATCTCATGCGCAAGCTGGGAGTCCACAACAAGGCTGAACTGGTCATGTGGGCGATCCAGAGGAAACTGGTCAAAGTTCCCGCCAACTTCTAAGCTGGCCCCCAACCGGGATCATGGCTGGGCCGCATCACGCGGCTCGAGTCACGTTCCGGATTGCCGGCTTCGCCGCGCTCACGCTGCGCATCGTGGAGCCTTCTCTCCACAAAATCCAGCTCGTCCGCAGTCCCCACAAAATCAGTGCTCCCACCGTCACCGCCAGCAGTGCGAACAGGCTGCCGTCGTATGCCGCCAGGATGTAAGTGACGATCGGGATCACGGACAGCACAATTGCGACCAGCCGCCAGACCCCGGTTCCGCCAATAAATCCGCTGCCTGAAACCATCGCCGCCAATGTCATAAACAGCCCGCCGCTAAGCCATACCCCCAGCAGCATCGCGACTCCCAGCCATGTGAAATCCCGCTTCAAGGCGAATCTTCGCGTTGCCACGTACGCCATCAGGAAACTCCCCGGCGCGAGGATCGTAATCGCCCATCCGTGCCGGGAATCGAGTGTCGGGCCTGAATGGAGATGCACCAGCACATCAGGCAACCAGAAGCTGATCGCTCCCGCCACGGCAAACGATGTCGCCAACCGGCATCGCGATTTCCGTCCCGGCGAAAGCCGTGAGCTCTTATCTTTTGCGTCGATTGGAACAGTATCTGCGTTCGGCATGGGAACCTCCTCTACAGCAGTCGAGGACGAGCGCGATGAGGGCACTTCACCGCTATGCCTCCTCCCAACTCCTCACGAGCACACGGTACGGATTGGTGGAGCGTCGGATGGGCACAGCCGGCTGATAGGTGCTGCTTTACACCCGAATAGTTCTCCTGTCCGTGACCCTGCTCACACGGTTCCTCATTTTTTTGATCGCACACACTTTTTCGAGGACCCGGAGTCTAAGCTTTCAGGAAGCGGATCTCCGCTAGTCAGGGCGGCGAAAGAATAACGTCCGGGGCACATCATGGGCAGCAAGTCGCAAGGGCAAGTCCCGGAGGGCCAACCGCCCCTGCATGCCCCGAACCGCCTGCCCCAATCAAGTCAATACGAAGCCCCCCGCCCACCTCCCCGAACATGGTATAATCCAAGTAGTTCCCAGGGCGCATAAGACTCTGTAAATAAACCTATTTACCAGGATTTTGCCCTATGAGAGGTCGGCTGAGAAAGCGGACCCCTGAGAGCCCAGATGCCTGACGACCAAAACCCAGAACTTCCCCTGACTCCTCCGCCTGGCAGCAATGGCCCCGGTGCCTTGAACATTCAACCGGTCAACATTGAAGAGGAGATGCGCCGGTCGTATCTCGACTACTCGATGTCGGTCATCATCGGCCGCGCGCTTCCCGACGTTCGCGACGGACTCAAACCCGTCCACCGCAGGATACTTTTCACCATGCAGCAAATGGGGTTGTATCCGAACCGGGCTACGCGCAAATGCGCCCGCATCGTCGGCGAGGTCATGGGCAAGTATCATCCCCACGGCAACCTCGCCGTGTACGACGCGCTGGTCCGCCTGGCACAGGACTGGTCGATGCGTTACCCCCTGATCTTCGGCCAGGGAAATTTCGGATCCGTCGACGGCGATCCGCCCGCGGCCGACCGTTACACCGAAGCTAAGCTGGCGCAGGTTTCTACTTCGCTGCTGGAAGACCTGGACAAGGACACAGTCGACTTCCATCCCAATTACGACGGCAGCGAAGTTGAGCCCGACGTTCTTCCCGCGCGCATTCCGAATCTGCTGATCAACGGCTCCGACGGAATTGCCGTGGGCATGGCGACCAAGATTCCGCCGCACAATCTGACCGAGATCGTCGATGCCACCATCACGCTGGTCAACAATCCCAACGCGCAGCTGGCGGAAATCCTGAAATTCGTACAGGGCCCCGATTTTCCCACCGCCGGCATGATCCACGGGCGCTCCGGAATTTTCGAGGCGTACCGCACCGGACGCGGCCGCTTCATGATGCGCGCCAAGGCCGCCATCGAGAACCTCAACAAGGACCGCCAGGCCATCATCGTTACCGAGATTCCCTACCAGGTGAACAAGTCCGTCCTGATCAAGCGCATCGCGCAGCTGGTCAACGACAAGGATATCGAGGACATTTCCGACGTTCGCGATGAAAGCGATCGCGACGGCATGCGCATCGTAGTGGAACTCAAGCGCGGCGCCGAACCGCAGATCGTCCTCAACCAGCTCTTCAAGCACACCCAGATGCAGGAGAGCTTCTCCATGATCCTGCTTGCGGTGGTCAACGGGCAGCCCCGCGAAATGGGCCTGATCCAGACCATCAAGTATTTCATCGAGCACCGCGTCGATGTCGTCCGCCGCCGCACTGCCTACCTGCTCGCCAAGGCTAAAGACCGCGAGCATATTCTGGAAGGCTACCTCAAAGCGCTCGATCACCTGGACAACGTGATCACCATCATCCGCGGCAGCGCCAACCGCGCCGATGCCCGCGAGAACCTCGTCCTCTACTTCGGCGGCAAGAAGATCGACATCAATACCACCGGCCGCGCCCCCAAGGTCGATCCCGAAAAGCCTTTCAGCTCCAAGCAGGCCGATGCCATCCTCGAATTGCAGTTGCACCGCCTGACCAGGCTCTCGATCGACGAAATCGCGAACGAGTTGAAGGAAGTCCGGGACAATATCGCGGAATACGAATCAATCCTGGGCTCCGAGAAAAAGCTGCGCGGCGTCATCGTCAAAGAGCTCGAAGAGGTGAAGAAGCTCTACGGGGACGAGCGCCGCACCCGCATCGAAGACGAGGCCGCGGAAATCGTTCTCGAAGACCTGATCGCCGACGAGCAAGTCGCCGTCACGGTCAGCCATTCCGGCTACATGAAGCGCACGCCCATATCGACCTATCGCATGCAGCGCCGCGGAGGCACGGGCCGCACCGGCATGAAGACCCGCGAAGAGGATTTCGTCGAACACCTCTTCCTCGCCAGCACCCACGCTTACATCATGATCTTCACCAACAACGGCCGCGTGTACTGGCTGAAGGTGTACGAGATTCCGGATGTCAGCGCCGCCGGCAGGGGCAAGCACATCGGCAACCTGGTCGGCCTGCAACCCGGCGAGACCGTCAGGACCATGCTCGCCGTCCGCAAGCTGGACGAAGAAAACAAGTACATCTTCTTCGCCACGCGCAACGGCCTGGTGAAAAAATCCGAGCTGCGCGAATTCATGCACGTCCGCAGCAACGGCATCAACGCCATCGGCATCGAGCAGGGCGATGAATTAGTAGCCTGCCGCATCACCGACGGCAACCAGATCATCTTCCTGGCAAGCCATGAAGGCATGGCCGTGAGATTCGATGAATCCCATGTCCGTCCGATGGGCCGCGCCGCTTACGGCGTCTGGGGCATCGATCTGGAAAAAGGGGACTATGTCATAGGCATGGCGACCACGACGAAGCCCGACGCGGCTCCTGTAGCAACCGCCGCCCCGGCTGTCCCAGGCGCGGAAGCGCCCAGTGGAGAGGTCGTCGACGAAACGGTGAAAGGCGACCTGATTCTCAGCGTCACCGAAAACGGCTTCGGCAAGCGCACCCCCGCCGAGTCCTATCGCTTAACGAACCGCGGCGGCAAAGGCGTGATCAACCTCAAGACCACCGAGCGAGTCGGCAAAGTGGTGGGCATAGCCCAGGTCGACGAAAAATCCGAAGTCATGCTGATCAGCCACTACGGCAAAATCATCCGCATGGACTCAACCACAATCCGCGAGTCAGGAAGAAACGCCCAAGGCGTCCGCCTCCTGCAACTGGAGCCAGGCGACCGAGTAGCCGCCGCAGTAGTAATCGCCCCCGAAGCCGAACCAACAAACGGCAACGGGGGGACGCTGATTCAATAGCTCGTGTAGGGGCGGACGCCCTCGTCCGCCCCCGGCGCGAAGCGGCGGTGCTGGTTTGTGGATGCAAGAGGTTTGGGGCACCCGGCTGAACTTCTCCTGCCTGATTCACATATCAGCAAACCGGCTGACGATCTTGCCAATTTCGCGCGACAACCGTACGAGTGATGAAATGACAGGCTGATTCTTCCTCTGGCCATACTCCTCGAACGCTATTTGTCTCTCGACGTTTATCTCGGCCTTCTTGTCAACGTAGTCAGCAAAAGCCTTCTCATCCATCTCAGAAAGGGCGCCTATAAGGAACGAGCGCATAAGTGGAAAGGTCATGGTATTGGCAGCATCGCACCCGCCCTTGCAAAAAACGCAAGGACGGGGCAGCCACAGTTTCGAAATGGGAAAGGAAACAACTTTGAAGGGGTGGGGACTGTTTTTTGCCTGACACAGCAGCATGCTGGGAGCCCCACTCTTCCACTTTCATCCGCGCACTCCCGCGGCGCTAAAGCGTCGCTCTTCTGTCTGGCAGTTAGCCTCCATACTCTGATAATTCAACTCTGCTCTTCCTCAGCAGGTTCCACGCTTCCCGGTAGCCTTCGTAGCAATAACAGGCCTTTTTCGCCGGCGGGAAGAGGGGGCTCAGCATGGCCATGGACGCAAGGTCCCTCCACTCCGCAGATGATCGCCTTTGCGATCATCTGCTCCGGTCGGGATGACAGGGAGATTGCAGATTGCCATGGCGGCGCCGGACGGCTTGGGCGCGGAACTCGAGGCCAGAGGCGTTGCGGTCAAGGAGGTTCGTGGGGCCACCGGCTCCGTGATCGATGATCCCGTGGGCAATCAGCTCTTTTTCAAGTATCCGAGGAAGTCCGCGCCCGACGGAAATAGTTCCGGCGTCGAAGCCGCGCCACGCGGGACGACTGCCGTTGCACGTTGCCCTGACGCCGGAGTATCGTTTCTCACTTACTGTAATTCCGTGCCCCGCACCGGAGACCTTCATGAATCAACTATTCTTCCGTCGCGCTCTACTGATTATGACCTCACTTTCCGCGCTTTTCCTCACCGCGGCCGATACTGCCCCCGCTCCGCCGGTGGCCAAGAAAGTTCCCCACGAAACCAACATCAACGGACACAAAATGGTCGACAACTACTACTGGCTCCGCGAAAAGTCCAATCCCGAAGTCCGCGCTTACCTGGAAAAAGAGAACGCCTACACCGACGCGGTGATGAACCCCACCGAGCCGCTGCAGAAGAAGCTTTATGACGAAATGCTCAGCCGCGTGAAAGAAACTGATGTCGAAGTCCCCTACAAGGAAGGCGAT
>Ga0070741_10019523_pt1 | contig 10809 bp, 11 predicted proteins | sample Coa_R1_4_FD_66440 | JGI IMG/M metagenome (GOLD analysis project Ga0070741, IMG submission 66440) | Surface soil microbial communities from Centralia Pennsylvania, which are recovering from an underground coalmine fire - Coalmine... | ecosystem: Environmental > Terrestrial > Soil > Unclassified ...
AGCCGGCGCAGGCGCTCGGCGCGGCGGGCGGCCAGCACGACGGACGCGCCGCTGTCGGCGAGGGCGTGCGCGAACTGCTCGCCGAGCCCCCCGGACGCGCCGGTGACGATCGCCACCCGCCCCTGCAGGTCGTAGCGGTTCATCCGCCTCCACCACCCTCGCGGGCGCGCGGCTCGAAGGGCGGGAAGTGCTCGTAGACGAGGTTCACGTCGTTGTTCTCGTGCAGCGACACGATCTTGCCGTCCCGCACCCGGATCACGTCCACGCCGTGGTTCTCCCACGGCTTGCCCGCGGCCGTCGTCGCCGACTCGTCCCAGATCACGGCCGCCGCGTCCCCGTCGACGATCGTCCGGCGGATACGGAAGTCGAGATCGTGCAGGAGCCCGGCCGAGAAGGCCATGAAGCGCCGGACCTCGTCCCGGCCGCGGAACGTGCCCTGAGCCAGGAAGCGCACCTCGACGTCGTCTGCCATCTGCGCCAGCATCCCCTCGCCGTCTCCGGCGAGGAAGGCGGCGTAGAGCGCGTCCACGACGCGCCTCGTTTCCGTTTCGCTGTTGGTCATCACGGCACCTCCGCGTGCAGGAGAGGGATGAGCTGCCGGCAGATCCGCTCCGCCGAGTCGAGCGCGTGCTCGGGCGGGCGGATGTCGAGGATGACGTGGTCGACCCCCACCTCGAGGTAGGGGCGCAGCTTGCGCAGGCACTCCTCCGGCGAGCCCCAGACGCCGTGCGCGCGCGTCGCGTCCTCGAGAAACTCCTTCGCCGCGGTCCGTGCGAGCAGGTCGAGCGGCTCGTCGACGCGCGTGCGACCGCCGTTCGCGCGGACGTCATCCTCCGGGAGCGTCACGTGGTCGGGAACCCAGAACGTGTCGACCCCGCCCGAGTCGGCGAGCGCGGCGAGCGCCGCGAGGAAGCCCCACGGATCGCCCGGGAAGGCGCCGTAGGTGGGCACCCCGAGGCTGACGGCGACGGTCATCCGGCCTCCGACCCGGCCGCCGTTCCAGCCCGGAGCGCCGAGCCGCCTGCGCCGTCGCGGTACAGGAGGCAGGCGACCCTGCGCGCGCCGACCTCGAGCAGCGGCACCTCGCCCACCCGGCAGTCGTCCAGCACGTGCGGGCAGCGGTCCTGGAAGGGACAGCCGGCGATCGGGCGGAGGATGCTCGGCGTCTCGCCCTGCAGCTTCGCCCGGGGCCGCGAGCGCGGCTCGGGGACGGGGATCGCCGCGATGAGCGCCTGCGTGTACGGGTGCTTCGGCTCGTCGAGCAGGTCGTCGACGGGGCCCGACTCCATCACCTTGCCGAGGTACATGACGACGACGCGATCGGCGATGTGGCGGACGGTGGAGAAGTCGTGCGTGATGAACAGGTACGTCATCCCGAGCCGCCGCTGCAGGTCCTCGAGCAGCTCGAGCAGCGCCACGCGCAGCGACATGTCGAGCGACGATGTCGGCTCGTCGAGCACGACGAACGAGGGGTTGCTGGCGATGGCGCGGGCGATGCCGACGCGCTGCTTCTGCCCGCCCGACAGCTGGTCGGGGCGGCGGTTGAGGAGCCCCGGCTCGAGCTGGACGAGCCGCATCAGCTGCCGCAGGCGCTCCTCGACGCCGTCCCGGTCGACGAGCCGGTGCAGCCGGAGCGGCTCGCGCAGCGTCTGGCGGATGGTCATGCTCGGGTTGAGGCTCGCGCCGGGATCCTGGAAGACCATCTGCACCTCGCGGCGCAGGGGGCGGAAGGCGCGCTGGGACAGCCTCGTGACGTCCGTCCCCTTGTACAGGATCCGGCCACCGGAAGGATCGGTGAGCCGCACGACGCACCGCGCCGTCGTCGACTTGCCGCAGCCCGACTCGCCGACCAGGGCGACGGTCTCGCCCTGACGCACCTCGAAGGAGACGCCGTTGACGGCGTGCACGACGTGACCGTGGCTGCGGAACCGCTTCTCGAGGCCGACCACCTCGAGGAGCGGCGCGCCGTCATCCCGAGACGGCACGCTGCTCATCCGTCCTGTCCGCTCGCGCGTGAGCCGGGTCGTAGAGGTGGCACATGGCGACGTGGCCGGGCGCGGCGCCGACCTGGAGGAGCGCCGGCCGGATGTCGGCGCAGGGCGCGAACACGTGCTCGCACTTGCCGGCGTAGCGGCAGCCGCGCGTCGCGTAGACGACGCCCTCGACGGCCGCAGCCGCCGCCTGCACGCGGACGCGGCGGTCGGCGCGCAGCACCGAGCCGACGAGCCGCTGCGTATACGGGTGCTTCGGCTCCTCGAAGATCGCCTCGACGGGCCCCATCTCGACGACGTGGCCGCCGTGCATCACGACCACACGGTCGGATGTCTCCGCGACCAGGGCGAGGTCGTGCGTGATCAGCAGGATCGACATCTTCAGCCGGTCCTTCAGCTCGAGCAGCAGCTCGAAGATCTGCTCCTGGATCGTCACGTCGAGGCCCGTCGTCGGCTCGTCCGCGATGAGCAGCGCCGGCTGCGAGGAGAGCGCCATCGCGATCATCACGCGCTGCGCCATCCCGCCGGACAGCTGGTGCGGATAGGCGTGGTAGCGGCGCGGCGCGTCGTTGATCCCCACCGAGCGCATCAGGCCGACGGCCATCTCCTCCGCTCGCCGCTCGCTCACGTCGTGATGGAGCCGCACCACCCGCGCGATCTGCTCGCCCGCCTTGACGAGCGGGTTGAGGCTGGCCTTCGGGGACTGGAAGATCATCGCGATCCGCTTCCCGCGGTACGCTCGCTTCTCGGCCTCGCCGAGCGGGAGCAGGTCGTGCCCCTCGAACAGGACCCGCCCGCCGTCGACGGAGGCGGACGGGTGGTTGAGGCCGATCGTCGCGAGGGCGGTCACCGTCTTGCCCGAGCCGGACTCGCCGACGAGGGCGACCGTCTCCTGCCGGCCGACGCTGAACGAGACGCGGTCGAGCACGGTCGTGCGAGCGCCGCGCAGGGCCGGGAACGAGACGCTCAGGTCCTCGACCTCGAGCAGCTGTGGCGCAGGCAAGCCCTCCGTCATGCGGAGCGCTTCCGTCATGCGGAGCGCAGGAGGTTGCGAAGGCCGTCGCCGATCCAGTTGAACGACAGGACGACGAGGAGGATGGCGAGGCCGGGGAAGAGCCACGTCCACCACTGCCCGGTCGTGATGTTCGAGCTGCCGTCGGCCACCATCGTCCCCCACTCCGGCGTGGGCGGCTTGATCCCGATGCCGAGGAAGCCGAGCGCGGAGGCGTCGAGGATCGACCAGCCGAGGACGATCGAGCCGAGCACGACGGCCGGCGCGACGGAGTTCGGAAAGACGTGCCGGTAGGCGACCCGCCAGGGCGGGTTGCCGACGACGCGCGCCGCGTCGGCGTACTCCGCGTCGCGCAGCTTCAGCACCTCGCCGCGCGTCAGGCGGACGAAGTAGGGCGTGTAGGCGAACGCGAGCGCGGCGATCACGAACAGCACCCGGTTGCCGAGCATGACCGTGATGGCGAGGGCGAGGATGAAGGCGGGGAAGGAGAGCATGAGGTCGACGATCCGCATGACGACGTCGTCCACGATGCCTCCCGCGTAGCCTGCGAACGCCCCCAGGACGGTCCCGACGGCGAGTGCGATCCCGGCGACGGAGAACGCGATCTCGAAGTCGAGCCGGGTCGCGTGCAGGATGCGCGAGAGGATGTCCCGGCCGAACGTATCGGTCCCGAGCAGGTGCGCCCCGGACGGCGCCTGGAGGCTGACGTCGGGGCTCGGCTTGAGCGGGTCGACCGTGTACAGCAAGGGGACGACGAGCGACAGGACGAGCGCGGCGACGACGATCGCCAGCCCGGCGGCGGCGAGCTTGTTCTGCCTGACGGCGAGGACGATCCGCTCGCTGCGGCGCAGCTCGAGCGTCCGCAGGTCGACCGCCTCGAACACGTCGGCTGCCTGTCCCGCGATCGCCATCAGCCGAGCCTCACCCGCGGGTCGATGAGGGCGTAGAGGAGGTCGATGACGAGGTTGAGCACGACGTAGATCGTCGCGACCATGAGGATGAAGCCCTGGATGGCGTTGAAGTCGTTCGACGTGACCGCACCATAGGCGTACTGGCCGACACCCGGCCAGGAGAAGACGGTCTCGACGATGACGTTCCCCGCCAGCAGGTAGCCGAGCACGATGCCGAGCATCGTGAACAGCGGGATGAGCGCGTTCCGCAGCGCGTCCTGCTTGAAGATCTGCCAGCCGCTGAAGCCCATCGCACGGGAGGCCCGCACGTACTCGGTGTCGAGGATCTCCAGCATCGACGAGCGGGCGATCTTCGCGATCGGCGCGAGCTCGATGATCGCGAGCGTGATCGCCGGGAGCGCCAGGTACTCGAGCGACCTCGCGAACAGCCCCAGGTTGCCGGCGAGCAGGCTGTCGATCGTGTAGAAGCCGGTGACGGACGGCGGCGGCGTGTCGTCCAGGCCGAGCCGGCCGACCGGCCCGGGCGCCCACTTCAGCTGGTAGGCGAACACGAACGCCAGCATCAGCCCGAGCCAGAAGATGGGCATCGCCGCCGACACGCCGGCGATGCTGCGAACGGCATGGTCGAGACGGGAGTTGCGCCTGACGGCGGCGAGGAAGCCGAGGGGGATCCCGACGAGGCACGCGAGCACGGTGGCGGCGCAGGCGAGCTCGACGGTCGCCGGCAGGCGGTCGCCCAGGTCTCGTGCGACCGGCCGTTCGGTCTTGAAGCTGATGCCGAGGTCGCCGTGCAGGGCGCCGCTCACGAACCGCCAGTAGCGCTCCGGGAGGGGCTTGTCGAGCCCCATGCGCACCTCCTCGGCATGCAGCGCCGCCTTGGAGGCGAACGGCCCGAGCCGCACGAGCGCCGGGTTGCCGGGGAGGATGTTCGTGATCACGAACACGGCGATCGTGACGAGCCAGAGCGTGAGGATCGCCAGCGCCACGCGCCGGGCGAGGAACCGCGTCATGCTCGCCGAGACGCGGGCGCGGAGGCGCTCGGGAAGGGCGATCGAGGTCATGCCGGCCCGCCGGCCCGGGTCGCGCAGCCGCGGCGGGTGGAGGGAGGCCGCCACCCCCTCCACCCGCGCGGGCCGCTCAGGTCAGGAACGTCCAATAGAAGCGCGGGTTCTGGTCCGGCCAGTACGGGAAGTCGTGCAGGTTCCTCGCCGCAGGCTGGAAGAAGTCCCGTGCGAACAACCACGCCCAGGGCGCGTCGTCCACGATGATCTTCTGCGCCTGGCGGCTCATCGCCGCACGCTTGGCCGCATTCGGCTCGTAGATCCCGGCGAGGATGAGCTTGTCGACGGCGGGGTTCGAGTACCTGGACGAGTTGGTGAAGGTGTTCGTCGACAGCATGTTCCAGTACAGGTGGTAGAAGGGGTCGTCGACCCACGAGTACCACTCGACGATCTGCATCGGCGACTTCGCGTTGTTGCGGTTGTCCTGGTACTGGGACGCGTCGAGCTTGTTGATCTGGGCGTTGACTCCGATCTGCTGGAAGTTGGCCTGGATCAGCGTCGCCGCCTGCTCGTCCTCGGGGCGGCCGATGAGGATGTCGATCGACGTCGTGAAGCCGCTGCCGAGCCCGGCCGCAGTCAGCAGCTGCTTCGCCTTGCTCAGGTCGGTGTCGTACTTCCAGAAGCTGCCGTCGTGCGTCGGCATGCCGGGAGGCACCATGCTCTTGGCCGGCTGCGCGAGGCCGTGCATGACGGTCTTGATGATCGCGTCGTACGGCACGGCGTAGCTCAGCGCCTGCCGCACGCGCTTGTCCGTGAACGGCTTCATCGTGTTGTTGAACGTCAGGCCGAAGCTCCACGGGCTCGGCACGTCGATGAGCTTGACGTTCGCGACCTTGCCGCTGCGCACCGAGTCGGCGTCCTTCGCCGAGATCTCGAACGCCACGTGCAGGGCGCCGGTCTTGAGCAGGCTCAGCCGCTGCTGGGGATCGGCGATCACCTTGAACACGAGCCCGCCGTTCTTGGGGAGACCCGGCCTGTAGTAGTTCGGGTTCGGGGCGAGCTCGAACCCCTGGCCTCGATTCCACGACTTGAGGACGTACGGACCGTTCCCGAACACGTGCGAGCGCCAGTAGTTGTTCGTCCACCTGTCCTTGCTCGTCGCGTGCGCCTTGCTCACCTTGGCGCTCTGGATCGAGAGCACCTGCAGGCTGAGCAGCCGAGCCGTCATCGGGTTCGACTTGTCGAGCTTGAACACGACGGTGTGCTCGTCCGGCGTCTTGATGTTGTTCACGCTCGTCAGCGTGAGCATCTTCATGAGGATGTTCGTGTACTGCGTGCCGAGGATCCCACGGCTGAAGGTGTACTTGACGTCGGCGGCCGTGAGCGGCGAGCCGTCCTGGAACCTCGCGCGCGGATCGAGCTTGAAGGTCGCAGTGCGCAGATCCTTGGACAGCACCATCGACTGGGCGATCATCGACGTCGGCTTCGAGGCGTCGGCGATGAGGATGCTGCCGCCCTTGGTCTCGTGCGCCTTCAGGTCGATCAGCTGGTCGTACAGGTTCGCCAGCATGTAGTAGCCCGGAATGTCCTTGAACGCCTGCGGGTCGACGGTGTCGGCGTCCTGGCCGACGCCGATGTTCAGCTTGGCCGTGCGCTTCGGCTGCGCCCGGGGCGCCCGGGCACGGGCCGCGGCGGTCTCCGCCAGCAGGCCCGACAGGCTCGCGGCCGACAGCCCGAAGACCGCCGCCCGGCTGAGGAAGCTCCTCCGGCTGATCGTGTTCTCCCGGTACTCGTCGACGAGGTCGGCGAGCGTCTCGCGATGCGCGCTCGTCAGGGGCTCGCCGACGTTGTCGTTCACGACTTCGATGGCTGGCTTGCGCCTTTTCACCTCTCACTCCCTTTGGTCGACCTTGCGTACGGGCTGGGGTGCCGGCTACGGTTCTCCCTCGTCGTCGCCTCCTCTCTCGCTAGCCCGGGACCGCTCGCGGGTCGATGTACACGCGGCAGGACACGATGCGTCCGTCCTCGACCTCGTAGACCTCGGTGAAGTCGAGGTCGAACGCCCGGCCGTCGGCGCTGTGGCCGGTGCTCCGCAGCTCGGCGACCGCGTGGGTCGAGTCGGCCACGAGCGTCACGATCGACATCTGCTCGTCGGGGTAGCGCTGGAAGAGCCCGTCGAGGACGTGCTCGATCGCGTCCTGGCCGACGACGCCGGCGCGGTGGAACGGGTCCCAGAACCGCGCCTCCGGCCGGTACAGCGCTCGCAGGCGCTCGAGCGACTTCGCGTTGTAGGCGTCGACCAGCTCCTCCACGACCTGCCGCGGCGTCCGGGTCATCGCGCCCCCGCTGCGCCTGCCCGGTCGGCGGCCCCGCCGTAGCCGAGCCGCCACGAGATCGTCGCCGCGGCCTCCTGAACGAGCAGCCCGAGCTCGGCGAAGCGCTCGGGCGTCACCCTGGTGGCCGGACCCGCCACGCTGATCCCCGCGCACACGTGCCCGGAGTGGTCGAACACCGGCGCGCCGACACAGCGGATCCCGTCCTCGTTCTCGATGTCGTCCGTGGAGTAGCCTCGGCGCCGCACCTCGGCGAGATGGCGCCGGAGCTTCGCCCGGTCGACGATCGTCCGCGGCGTCCTCGCCTCGAGCCGCTCCGGGAGCGCCTGCTCGAGCTCGTCCGGCGGCAGAGAGGCGAGGATGGCCTTGCCGACGCCGGTCGAGTACGCCGGCATCGTGCTGCCGATCCGGCTGAACATGCGCACCGCGTGCTCGCTCTCGACCTTCTCGATGTAGACGACGTCGTGGCGGTCGAGCACGCCCAGGTGCACGGTCTCGCCCGTCTGCTCGCGCAGCTGCCTGAGGATCGGCAGCGCCTCGCTGCGCAGGTCGAGCTGGTCGAGGAAGGCCATCCCCAGGCGGAGGTTCGCCGGGCCGAGGCTGTACAGGCCGCGCTCACGATCGACGCGCAGGAACCCGCGCGCGGCCAGCGTGCGCAGGATGCGGTGCGCCGTCGGCTTGCTGTACCCGAGGCTGGCGCTGCACTCGGCGAGCGTCAGGCCGCGCGCCCCGCACTCTCCGATGTGCACCAGCGCGGCCAGGGCACGGTCGAGCGTCTGGGAGCCGGAGGCGGCGTCACTCGCCATTTCTGAGACGGTGTTTCAATTTCGTCCGGCGACTCTATAGGCTGCTGCCGGCGTGTCAAGCGTCCACGGTCAGCCCGCGTGAAGCCCGTCGCCCGCTCGGTGGCGGCGATGCCGCGCTCGGGCATCCGCGAGGTGCTCGACCTCGCCGTGTCGCGCCCCGGCGTCATCCGGCTGGAGATCGGAGAGCCGGATTTCCCGACCCCTGCCCACATCGTCGAGGCGGCCGCGCGGGCGGCCGAGGCGGGCTTCACCAAGTACACGGTCAACCGCGGGCTCCACTCGCTGCGCGAGGCGATCCGCGCGAAGCTCGCCGCGCGCAACGGGATCGACGCCGCCGTGGAGCAGATCGTGGTTACCACCGGCGGCGGCACGGCGCTGATGGAGACGCTGCTCGCGCTCGTCGAGCCCGGCGAGGCGATCCTCATCCCCGACCCGGCGTGGCCGAACTACGCGATGATGGCGGCGACGCTGCACGCGACCGCTCTGCGCTACCCGCTCGAGCGAAGCGCCGACTTCGAGCCGGACCTGGACGCGCTCGACGCGCTCGCCGCCGACCCGCGCGCGAAGGCGCTCGTCGTGAACAGCCCCGCGAACCCGACCGGGTCGGTGTGGCGGCCGCGGACGGTCGAAGGCGTGCTCGAGATCGCCGCACGCCACGACCTGTACCTGGTGAGCGACGAGGTGTACGAGGAGATCGTCTTCGAGGGCGAGCACGTGAGTCCCGCCGCGCTCGACGAGGACGGCCGCGTCGTCACCGTCTTCAGCGCCTCGAAGACGTACGCCATGACCGGCTGGCGAGTGGGCTACCTCGTCGCGCCGCCGCCGCTCGCCGACCTGATCGCGAAGGTGCAGGAGCCGGTCGTCAGCTGCGCGACCGCCGTGGCGCAGAAGGCGCTCGAGGCCGCGCTGCTCGGGCCGCAGGACTGCGTGCGCGAGATGCGCGACGCCTACCGGCGGCGGCGAGACGCGACCGTGCGGGCGCTGCGGGCGGAGGGCCTGTTCGTGACGGAGCCGCGCGGGGCCTTCTACCTCTTCGCGGAGGCGGCCGCCGCCGGCGACGAGACGCTCGCCCTCGCGCGCCAGCTGGTGCTCGAGCACGGCGTCGCGGTCGCACCGGGCGAGACGTTCGGCCCGCGGGCGTCCGGGCTCGTGCGGCTGTCGCTGGCGGCGTCCGAGGACGCGCTCGCCGAGGGCGTCGGGCGCCTCGCCCGCGGGCTCGAGGCCTGGACGCGGTCCGTCATCTAGCCCGCCTGCTCCTGCCAGGCCGGGCGGTAGTCGAGCTCGTAGCCGAACGCCCGCGGGCCGACGAAGCGAAGCGCCTCGGGCGTCGTCAGGACAGAGGACGGGGGGAGCACGAGCACGTCGGCGCGGAAGCCGTAGCGGAGCACCTCGGTCGTCAGCGGCTCGCCGGAGTCGACGTCGCAGAGGACGACGAGGTCCGGGACCATCGCCAGCACCTCCCCGTCGCGGCGCACGATCAGGTTCTCGTTCTGGAAGTCGACCGCGACCGCGTGGCCGAGGTCCGGCCCGAACCCCTCGAGCGTCGTCCGCCCGCGCGCGAAGCCGCCGACGAGGCGCCGCTCTACGTCGACGATCTTGCCGCGGAACAGCCGCCGCCCGCCGGCCACCTCGAGCACCGCCTCGACCGGGTCGGCGCCCCGCCGGCGCGCCTCCTCGATCGCCGTCCCGATGCGCAGCGCCAGCGTCAGCGTCCCGGGGACGCACCTCGAGCGCGCTTCTGCCCCCGTCATCGGGCACATGGCGAGGCCCGTGTGGCCGCCGCACTCGATCGTCACCGCGCGGGCGAGCCGCTCGAGGGCGTACACGTCCGCGACGTCGGCCAGCACCGTCCGGTTGCGCTTCTCGTCGGCGACGGCCGCCGGCGACGGCGACCCGCCGTAGATGAGGTACGTGACCATCTGCAGCTCCGGGAAGGCGCGCCCCATGCCGTCGCCGTCCAGGACGGGGACGCCCAGCTGCGCGCCGACGGCGAGGGCGACGAGCGAGTTCGAGCCGCCCATCTCGAGCGGCGCGATCGCGTCCACGCGGCGTCCGAGGTGCTGCTCGAGCGCCCGCACCGCGTCCGCCTCCTCCTCGCCCTGGGGCAGCTTCTCCCAGCTCACGGTCGGCGCGCCCATCCCGCCCGCGCTGACGACGAGCGCGTCGTCGGCCAGCTCGTCACCTGCCACGACGTGCACGCGCCGTCCCCGGCGCAGCAGCTCGCGCATGCGCAGCAGCCCGAGGTACGGGTTGCCGCCGCCGCCGGTTCCGAGCAGCGCGGCACCGGTCGCGATCGGCGCGAGCTGCGCCTCGGCGACCTCCCAGCTCATCGCCTGCCGGCGCCGGCCGACATGCGCGCCTCGATCGGCACGTAGTCCAGGTCGTAGCCGAAGGCGCGCGGGCCGACGAGCTCGAGCCCGGCGGCGCTCCGCCAGCGCTCGTCGCAGGGCGCGGCGGCGACGGCGACCCGGAAGCCGTAGCGAAGCTCCTCGGTCGTCACCGGCTCGCCCGTCTCCGCGTCGACGACGATGATCAGGTCGGGGACGGTGGCGACGACCTCGCCGTCCCGTTCGGCCAGCAGGTGCTCGTTCTGGAAGCGCAGGCGGAGCGTCGAGCCGCCGTCTCCGTCGACGCCGTCGATCCTCGCCTCTCCGCGCGCGAAGCCGCCGACGGTGCGGCGCTCGACGTCGACCACCTTCCCCTCGAACAGCCGGTGGGCGCGCAGCCGGCGAAGCACGCCGTCGATCCCGTGCCC